>Ga0116217_10003341_pt1 | contig 14610 bp, 11 predicted proteins | sample Sb_taG_6_FD_89697 | JGI IMG/M metagenome (GOLD analysis project Ga0116217, IMG submission 89697) | Peat soil microbial communities from Weissenstadt, Germany - Sb_50d_4_PS metaG | ecosystem: Environmental > Terrestrial > Soil > Wetlands > Peat | place: Germany: Weissenstadt | collected 2010-09-21 | reverse complement strand
TCGCCCGGTAGCTCCCGATCAGCAGCGCCGGAACCGTCTCGACGCGACGACCAACCAACCGAATCACGTCGAGCGTCGCCTCATCGCCCCAGTGAAGGTCCTCGAGGACGAGCACCGTGGGCTTGGGTGATTCGAGTTCGCGCAGCAGCGCCGCAGCGACATCGTGGGGCTGGCCGCGTTGCTCGACCTGGTCGCGAAGCTCACCAGCGGTCTCTCGAGCGATGTCGAGAAAAGGGCCAAGCGGGCGCGGCGTGAACAACGGATCGCACCAGGCCCACAGCAGCCGGGCCGGCTCGCCGGCCTCCGCGCAGAAGCGACGCCACACCGCCGTCTTGCCGATCCCGGCCTCCCCGCACACGAACACCAAGCGCCCGCGTGAGCACGCGGCGACTTCGGCGAGCTGCTCGCGCAGCAACGACAGCTCCCGGTGCGCTCCAGGAGCTCCACGGTCCCGACAGGGGCGGCGCGACTACGCAGCGGCACGGGAGCATCGTGCTCCCGTGCAGCACGCATTTCAACTGGTCCGGTCAACACTCAGTTGGCCAGCGGCTCGCGCACTCTCCGCCGGACCACGACCGTCGCGCCCGCGCTGATGGCGACCAGCACTAGCACCCCAGCCCCGCCGATGCTCGCATCGCCCCACTGGAAGCCGGCCTGCGCCGACGGTCCCGCCCGGTGAACCGCAGACGCGGCCGAAGCGCGCGATGCGGTCGAAGGCCAGCCGCCCTCCGAAGCAAACCGCTGCGCCACGGTCGCCTGCAGCACATCAAGCCGGCGCAGCTGGGCGACCGAAGGCTGCGCCGGGGCGCTGGTCGATGATCCCGCGGGCGGGCCATATTCCAAGATCCTCGCGTACGCGGCAGACGGCACGCTCAGCCCGAGAATCGCGGTCACTGCGATCAGCAGCCGCTTGATCGATTTGAACATGACTTCCTCCTCTACTACTTGGTCGACACTGAGTGACACGGCCACAACCTACGGGCAGACCGGTCAATCCGCATCGGGATGAGCACCCATGTTGGGCGGTGGGGGTACCCATCTTGGGTCGGCTTGACGGGCCGATCGCGCCGGTGGACGATGTGTCCGTGGTTGACGTCGTTGGGGACTTGGGTATCTCGGCCAGCCCCGGGGGGTTGTTGGAGCGCGGGGGGTTTCTCGAGGCGCTCGAGGCCTCCTGGGCGGACGCCGTGGACGGTCGCGGGCGGCTGGTGCTCGTCACCGGCGAGGCCGGAATCGGAAAGACGGCGCTGGCGAGCGAATTCTGCGAGCGTCAACGGCCGCAGCGTCTCTTGTGGGGCGCGTGCGATGGACTGCGTACCCCACGGCCCCTCGCACCGCTCGCCGATATCGCTGCGAATGCCAGCGACCCATTCGCCGAGACGGTCGTGCGAGGTAAACGCCCGGCACGGTGCTTTGCCGTCCTGATCGATGAGCTGGGCGCGCGTCCGGCCGCGACAATGTGCCTCGCAAGCGCGAGCGCGGTGTGCGTGGCGTCCCCCGCGGACCGCGCCGGGGCACGCGGGCGAATCCCGCCGGCCTCACCGCGCGCGAGCTCGAGGTGCTAGCCCTGCTTGCCAAAGGGCTGCGGAATGCTGCGATCGCCCTCCAGCTGGTGGTGTCGGAGAAGACCGTCGATCGTCACGTCTCAGCGATCCTGCGCAAGCTCGACGTTCGCACTCGCGGTGAAGCGGCCGCGGAGGCGGCGCGGCTGGGGCTGGCCAGCCCAAGATAGGGAGCGCCGGCTCCCAACATAGGTACTCCTCCCGATGCGCGCCGATCACGGCGCTCCTACGTTCACGGCATCCCACAGGGCAACTGATCAGGAGGATCGATATGCCGCGATACATCGTGCAGCGCACCTTCCCTGACGGACTCGAGATTCCGGTCGGGAACGGTGGCTCCGAACTCTGCCAAACCGTCGTTGAGCGAAACGCTGAGGACGGTGTTACCTGGGTGCACTCCTACGTGAGCGCCGACAAGCGCACAACGTTCTGCGTCTACGACGCGCCCACGCCCGAGGCGATCCGCAAGACCGCCTCCCGGAACGACTTGCCGGTCGATCAGATCACGCAGGTCCAGGTACTTGACCCCTACTTCTACAGGTGACGGGGTGTGATGCTCAGATGACGAAGGTTCGCGCCGGCGATGCTCGGCGCAATGGTCGCCATGATTCCGCTCGGGGTGCCGATGTGAGGCCTAGTCGCGTGTGGCCGGATCAGCGCGCCTCGGAAGCCGATTGGAGGTTGCAATGACGACGTTGTTTCAGCGGCTCGGGAGGCCGGTTGCAGCCGGCGTCACAGCCGCCGCGCTGACCGTGGGCCTGCTTGCCGTGGCCCTTGTGTTCAGCTCATCCGCGAGCGCCCAAAGCAGTCCTTGTTCCGACGATGTGACGGGCGCTCCGACCGGCCCTGCGACCGTGTCGGCGACGACGACGACGTCCTATGGCAGGGTGCTGGTCGTCGGTTCGGGCGACTACGCCGGTTGTTCTTTGTACCTGCTCACCTCAGACCAGCTCCATGCGCTGAACGGCGCGCCGTTCGCGTGTAGCGACAACGTGAACGCCCTAAAGACGCCTTGCGACAGTGACCTCTGGCCGGCGCTCCTCACCAAGGGTGCTCCGATCGCGGGGCCGGGCGTCAACCCCAGGCTTCTCGGGACGGTGACCCGCACCGACTTCGACTTCCTGACGGGCGGGTCGTCGGTCAAGCAGGTGACCTACGCCGGCTATCCGCTGTACCGATTCTTCCTGGACCAAACGGCGGGGGATACGCAAGGCGCCAACTTGGACGATCCGGTGCCCAGCCCTCCAGGCATCTGGTACTTGGTCGATCCTCGCCGGGGCACTCCCGCAACGGGTCGGGCTCAATTGCAGCTTGAGACCGCCCCCGCTGGCGGCACCGGGCCCAACGCGACCGTGCTGGCCGCAACGATGAACAATGACTTCAGCGCCTTCCCCGACGCGAGCTTCCCCGTCTACACCTTGAGCCACGAGCGGGGCGACCTAAGACGTCACGAGTGGGGCCACGAGAGCGCCTGTCAGGGGCTGTGTGCCGTTTACTGGCCACCGCTCCTCACCTCAGACCGGCCTGTAGCCGGGCCCGGGCTTGACCAGCATGCCCTCGGGTTCATCGTCAGACCCGACGGCAGTCATCAGGTGACCTACCACGGCCGGCCGCTGTACCTGTTCTACAAGGACGCCTATATCGGGCCGCCCGTGGACGTCGGGAAGCAGGGCATCTACGGAGCGGGTGCACGCACCCCGTGGGGCGTGTTCAACACGATCCCGCCGCTGCCCTAGAACTCCCTAGGTCTCCAAGCGAACCGAAAGCCCCGGCCGACTCGATCGACCGGGGCTTTCTCACGCCATCGAGCTCAATCGAGCGTATGCGCAACGGACCTTGTTCCGTAGCGCTACAAGTACTCCCACCAGCCGAGCTCTTACCTGCCTGCGCGCGGGGCGTGGCGGAGCGCCAGGCCGGATCCGTTCAGCTGCAGCCTGCGATCTCTGACAGGACGAGCCGCCCCTGGCGCGTAGGCGACCGTAACCAGCGCGGGCTCTCAAACAGACGCTGCGATTTCGGCACCGTCACCGAGTTCACCGCAGGACGACACGGAGCGGGCTTGCCGGCTGCGCCCGTGCATGACCGTTCGCCCTACGCGAGCGACAGAGTGGTGATCGCCACCACCCCGTGGATCCGTACCGATACCCGCGAGCTCAGCGAAGCAGCAGAGTTGCTCGTGTCAACGATAAGCGGGCACCATTCCGGCGGCAACCCGGCTGGGTTCCCTGATGGACGATCTGCGGCACTGACGTGGGTGGGCGACAAGACGCTGCTCCTTTCACGAGGCGGAGCGGGAGCCGGCGGTCGTGCTGCGGATCGCTAGCTCACCGTCCTCCGAGGCACATCTCAGCAAGCGTGCCCGGCTGATGCTTCGGTGCGAACTCGGGCGTCTTGCGGAGCCGATTTCAGAGTGGTGGAATGGACGACAACCAGACGTCGCGATCGTCCCGGCAACGGCAGTGCTGCTCTGCCAGGGATCGCACAAGAACCCGCGACGCCCGGTGGCGCTGATGCTCCGGACGAGGAGGAGCGCCAATGCGTCGCTCCCGCTTCCCGATGAAGCGGCAGCCTGCGACCCCGGTGGGTGACGTGGCAGCTCGCCACATCGTGACGCACGCACGTCCAGCTGGTTCCGAGCAAAGGGGCAGTGAGGTGTCACCGCTGCTGCTCGTCCAAGGCGACAACGCGAACACCGGCCAGCCGGGCGCTCGCAATCCCTTGCGATGCAGCGGCGTCCGCTCGACAGCCGCTGGTGGCCGCTTCTGGGCGATAGCGCGAGCGACGAGCTACTGGGCACGGCCGAGATCCGGACGCCTGCTTTTCGGCGAAGCGCTCGCGCGCGAGGGATAGTGCGGCCCGTGGCGGCGACCTCGGTGCCGGCGTGTGGGGTTGTGCGTGTGCTTCCACGCGATTGCGCAAGCCAGGGTCGTCGGCCTCACGGTCGCGGACCGGCGCGCTCTCGCCTATGCAGCCATGGCGTCCGCCGGTCGGCGACTTGCTGCTGCGTCTCGTCCTTCTCGACACTGACGCCGAGGTCGCGGCTGGCTTCCGCAACCCTTGCGCGAGCAGCACTCGGGTTGGGGTGCCGCGCGACGGCCGGGGGTTGTCGTATTGTCACAACACCCGGCTCAGTGCGTGCTGACGCCAGCTGGTCTTTCGTCACCGAGCAGGTGTGGATCTCGATCAGCCGCGATCTTGCCGGCCGTCTGGGCCTCAGCGACTCCAGGTTTGGAAGTACGCGGTCACCTCGCCGGTGACGGGCGCCACTCGGGTCATCAGCCGCGACGGTGAGCGTAATTCGCGGTGTGTTCACGTTCGGTACACGCTCGGGCGGCATCGTTGAGCAATGGCGACCGTCATCCTCTCGCCGCACCTTGATGACGCGGTGCTGTCGTGCTGGCATGTCCTGACGCAGCCCGGGGATGTCGAGGTCATAACCGTGTTCGCAGGGGTGCCGACTGCGCTGACGACTCCCGCATGGTGGGATCGGTACACCGGCGCGGCGGATTCGGGAGAACGCGTGCGCGAGCGCGTCGAGGAGGACCGCTCTGCGCTCGCCCTGGCCGGACGGACGCCCGTGAACTTGGGCTTCCTCGACGAGCAATACCGAGGCTATGAGCAAGCCCTTGCCCCTCTCACCGAGCAGATCGAGCCATTGCTTCCACCGGGCGCTCGGATCTACGCTCCGGCCGCATTCGCGAATCACGCCGACCACGCGCTGGTTCGCGCCGCGGCGGTCGAGCTGCGAGACGCGGGCTTCCCAGTGTCCCTCTACGCCGACCTTCCGCACGCGACCCTCCACGGCTGGCCTGCATGGGTCAAAGGAGCGCGGCTGGCGGTCTCGAGGGACCTCGCATCGGCATTCTGGGACCACGTACTCGCCGGCACGGGCGCGTTGACGCCGACCGTACATGGGCTCGATGCCGAGGCCCACGAGCGTAAGCTCGCGGCGGTGAGGATGTATCGCACCCAGCTGCAGGGGCTTGAGGAATTTGCCGGTCGCCCGCTGACCGACCGCGAGGCGCTTGGCTACGAGGTCGATTGGGCTACGGCCTCGCCCACTGCCGCAGCCCATCGCGAAGGTCGTCATCCGTGAGGTCGGCGGCCACGCGCTTGAGGATTGCGTCGGCCGCCGCTCGGTGCTCGTCGGGCTCGTCCACCAGACGCGCGAGAGCGGCGTGGGTCTCCCATCCCACCCCTGGAATCCCGTACTTGTCGGCAAGCCCTGCTGCGTGACCTAGCCGCTCCCGGGCCGACTCGAGTTCGCCGCATGCCTCAGAGCAGAGGCCGAGCATAAGCTCGGTGCAAGCCGCCGCCTCGTGCCAGCCGAAGCGCTCCGCGGCCCTGAAGACTCCAAGCAGCAACTCGTCCCCCTGTTCCGGCCGTCCAGCCGCGAGCAGAACCCTCGCCACCGCGGCGTAGGCGTGTGCGCCGAAAACAAACGCACCGCGCTCCGGCGCGCTGACCCGTTCGAGCAGCTCGCGGGCACGGGCACACAGGGCACTGGCCTCATCCTGGTCGCCGAGCAGGCAGCGTGCCCAGGCGAGCTGACCCAGGCAGCGCGCGGTCTCGCTGACGGCGCCGATCCGCTCTCCGGCCGCGACGCCGCGCTCGAGCACCCGAGCCGCGGGGCCGGCGGCGCGGAGGTCGAGCAGGGTCGACCCAAGCGTTGACGCCGCCCACGCCTCCCAGCCGACATCCGCGCTGCGGGCGACAGCCTGCCGCCCCGCCGCCAGCGCGTCCTGGTACGCGCCGCGGCTCCGGTTCAGCCAGCAGGACGCGTCGAGGATCAGCATTTCGGCCAGCGGGTCGCGGACGCGTCGGTTGATCGCGGTCGCCGCCGCGAGCCTTTCCTTGGCTTCTTCCCAGTGGGCGGCCCCGAGCGGTACGAAGGCCGACTCGAGCAGCGTCCATTGCAGGTACCAGAGATCGCCGCGCTCGCGCCATAGAGGTTCAAGCTCGGCGGTTAGCGCCTCCAGCCGGCGCAGGTGCCCGAGTTGCAGGGCGGCGAGCTTGATGCTGTCGATCGCGCGGCCGGTGACGATGTCGTCGCCGGTTCCGCGGGCCAGCTCGAGCGCCCGCTCGCCGAGCTCCAGCGCCCGATCGAGCTGCAGCAGGTGCGAGGAGATGACCGACAGGCGATCCAGCGCGCTCGTCTCGGCCGCGACGTCGCCCAGCTCGCGTGCGATCTCGAGCGCCGACTCGTGCGAGCGGGCGGCCGCGCCGAGGTCGGATCGAAGGCTGACGATGCCGAGCTCGTTGAGTGCGTCCAGCTCGCTCACGCGATCGCCCGCCCGCTGCGCCGCAGCGAGCGCCGCCTCCAGATCCCGGCGCGCGCCGCTCACGTCCCCGGTGCGCCACCGCATCTTCCCGCGCTGCAGAAGCAGACCTCGCAGTGCGGGCTCGCGGGCGGCCTCGAGGCCCAGCTTCGCACCGGCTTCGAGCGCCGCGGTGTAGTGCGCCAACGCCGATTCGACTGCGTAGACGAGCGCCGACGCTGCGGCGGCGGTCGAGTGGTACTCGTACGCCTTGCGCACATCCCCTGCGGCGGAGAAGTGGTAGGCGAGCGAACCCGCCCGCTGCTGCGCCGCGTCCCCGAGCGCGCCTTCGATCGCCTCACCGATCCGCCGATGGAGCTGCGCACGGCGGGTGAGGGAAATCTGCTCGTAGATCGTCTCGCGGATCAGCGCGTGCGCGAAGCTGTATTGCCCGACCGCGGTTGGCGACTCGTGGATCACTTGCGCGGCGATGGCTGGCTCGAGTCCCTCCGCGATTTCCTCCGCAGCGCCGCCCGCCACGAGCTCGAGGACGTCCAGGGCGAACTCGTGTCCGGCGACGGCGGCGATGCTCAGCAGACGTTTGCAGCCCTCGTCGAGCCGCCGCAGGCGGCGCAGGAGGAGGTCCTTGACGCTGTCGGGGATCCGCGTCAGGGCATCGCTGACGTCGCCATCTGGGCCGACGTCGCGCAGAATCTCCTCGACGAAGAAGGGGTTCCCCTGCGTGCGCTCGACAATCGATCGCGCGACCATCGCCGGGGCCGCGCCGGCCACCTGCGAAGCGACCAGCTCCGCGACTTCGCCCTCGCCGAGACCGCCGAGCGTGACGGTGGCGAGCGCCCGCGCGCGGCGCAGTTCCGCGATTGCCTGTCCGAGCGGGTGTGCCTCGTCGACCTCGGTCTGCCGGTAGGTCCCAAGGATCAGCAACGAGCTGCCCTCGGTGGCGCGGACGACGTGCCGCAAGAGCAGCAGCGTGGGGACGTCGGCCCAGTGAAGGTCATCCAGCACGAGGATCAGCGGATGCTGTTCCGCGATCGCGCGCAGCAGCGACGCGACGCTGTCGAACAGCTGGAACTGCTCACCTTCGGGGGACCCGCCCGTCGCGCTCGTGGTCGACTGCGGCGCCGAATCGGCAAGCCCGGGAATCAGCCGGGCGAGGACCGGGCGATGTCGGCCCACCTGGAGGCGGAGCTCATCGAGCGGGGTTTCGGAGACATGGTGACGAAGCGCCTCAACGAACGACTGGTACGGGACGATCGAATCCTCGTAGCAGCGCCCGAGTAGGACCGCCGCGCCCTCGGCGTAGGCGCCGCGGCACAACTCCGCGGCGAGCCGAGTCTTTCCGATCCCGGGCTCCCCGACGATCACCACGACCGCGCGCCTACCGCCGTACGCGTCTCCCCACAGTCGATTCAACTCCTTGAGTTCGGCGCCGCGACCGACCAGCGGGGCCGGCTCGCCCACCGTCAACGCGGGCGGGAGCGAGACCCTGCGCTCGACGGCCGGTTCCCACCCGATCTCGCAGACCGCAAGTGGCTCCGGGAATCCCTTCAAGGCGACCGGACCGCATGGCCGGAAGCCGAATCCTCCGCGCGAACCGACCAGCGCCCGCACCAGCTCGAAGGCCAGGATCTGGCCGCCGTCGGCGGCATCGCAAAGCCGCTTGGCGACGACCACCGGGGTACCGAAGTAGTCCCCCTCGTCGCGGATCGGCTCACCCACGTTCAGGCCCACGCGCACCCGGAGTCGGTTGTCGGCCTGGCGTGCGTTGTGACGGTGGACCGCCTGCTGGATCGCGATCGCGCAGCCGACGGCCTCGACCGCGCTCGGGAACGCGACCATGAGTCCGTCGCCGAGGTTCTTCACCTCCTGCCCGCCGCGGGCGCCCGCCACGTCGCGCAGCAGCCCGAAGTGGACGCGTCGCAGGCGCTCGGCCTCATCATCGCCCAGCTCGGACAGCAGCGCGGTCGAGCCGACTAGATCGGTGAACAGCAGCGTGACGATCGCGGCGGCGACCGGCGCCTCCGGAGCGCTCGACGCGCCGCGAGAAAGCTCACGCGTCGCTGGCTCGGGTGGAGTCCCCTCGCCGCCGCGCCGCAACTCCTCGGCCAGAGCACGGGTCGCCTGCGACGGGACGATCCGCAGCTCGTCGCGAAAGCGGCGGCTGAGCCGCTCAAAGGTCCTGATCGCCGCAGCGCGATCGCCGGCCGCGGCCAGCCGCCGCATCAGCTCGCGCTGATGGTCCTCGGCAAGCGGATCGAGCGCCACCTGCCGGCGGGTGTAGTCGATCGCGCGGGCCATGTTCCCGTCGCGCTCGGCGTCCGCAGCCAGTCGCGCCAGCACGCCGGCAACCCGATCGCGATGCTCATCGCGCCGCTCATACACCCAGTCCTCGTCGAGACCAACGAGCAGCTCGCCGCGGCTGAGCTCGAGCGCTTCCTCGAGGCGCCCCTCCTCGACCCGGCGCTCGAACTCGCCAAGGTCCGTCCACACGAGCGAGTCGTCGGCGAGGCCGACCTCATCCCGGGTGGCAAGCAGGTAACGCTCGCCGTCGGGCCCGAGCGCGCGCCGCAGCGCGGACAGGGCACTGCGCAGGCTCGTGCGGGCGCTCTCGTCGAGCACGTCGGGCCAGAATCGGGCCGCCAGTCCCGAGCGGGCGTGCATGCGCCGATCGAGCGCCAGCCATCCGAGCAACGCCCGGGCGCGCTTGCTCGGCGGCGGCTCGAGCGCGGTGCCGTCGAGCTCGATCGCCAACTCACCCAGCACCAGGACCCGCAGCATTGCGCGCAAGCGTAAACCCGTTTCACGCTGATTTCGCGCTCCGCACACGACGAAGTGAGAGGGTGTGCACCATGACCGCGCCACCGTCAGCCGCCCGGATCACAGGCCCCGACCACCCCCGATGACCGGGACCGCGACATCGCCCGCCGTGGCGCCCGAGCAGACCCGCGCCCGCTACCCCAAAGAGACGGGCTACGTCGACCGCGACGGGGTCCGAGTGTTCTACGAGGTCTACGGCGAGGGCGACACAACCGCGCTACTGCTCCCAACCTGGTCGATCGCCCACTCCCGCTTCTGGAAGCTCCAGATTCCTTATCTCGCACGCCATTGCCGGGTGGTCGCGTTGGACGGACGCGGCGGCGGGCGCTCGGATCAGCCCGCCGGCGCGCACGCGTACACGATCGACGAGACGGTCGCGGACGCGCTCGCGGTGATGGACGCCACCGGCACCGCGCGCGCGACGCTGGTCGGCTTCTCGTGCGGGGCGCTGTCCGCCACCGTTCTGGCCGCCGACCACCCGGAGCGAGTTGACGCGATCGTTCACATCGGTCCCGCGGTCGCGCTCGCACCGAGCCACCCCGAGCGGTGCCTGTACCCGTTCGAGGACCTGCTCGACACGGACCGAGGAGTGGGCGAAGCACAACCGGCACTACTGGTGCCGGGACTTCCCGGGCTTCCTCGAGTTCTTCTTCGCGAAGTGCTTCAACGAGCCGCACTCGACCAAGCAGATCGAGGACGCCATCGGGTGGTCGCTGACCACCCGACCCGAGACGCTCGTCGACACCGAGCGCGGGATCGACCTCCCGCGCGGAGAGGATTTCCGGTCGGTGTGTAAAAGGGTGCGCTGCCCAACCCTCGTCCTGCACGGTGACCGGGACATGATCCGCCCCCGTGCCCAGGGCCAGGCGCTGGCCGAGGCGACCGGCGGCACGCTGGTCACCCTCGAGGGCTCAGGCCACTGCCCGCAGGCGCGCGATCCGGTCAAGGTCAACCTCATGCTCCGCGACTTCATCCATCCCCGGAGCGCGCCAACCTCGGCCTGGACCCGTGCCAGGGCACGTCCCCGACGGGCGCTCTACATCTCTTCGCCGATCGGCTTGGGGCACGCACAGCGAGACGTGGCGATCGCGCGTGAACTGCGAGCACTGGCGCCCGACCTTCAGATCGACTGGCTGGCCCAGGATCCCGTCACGCGCGTGCTTGAAGCCGAGGGCGAGCGCGTCCACCCGGCGAGCGGCGAGCTGGCGAACGAGTCCTCGCACATCGAATCCGAATCGGCCGAGCACGATCTGCACTGCTTCCAGGCGTGGCGGCGGATGGACGAGATCCTGGTAGCGAACTTCATGGTCTTCCACGATCTCGTGGAGGCCGAGCCCTACGACCTGTGGATCGGCGACGAAGCGTGGGAGCTCGACTACTACCTGCACGAGAACCCCGAGCTCAAACGAGCCGCGTACTGCTGGCTGACCGATTTCGTCGGGTGGCTGCCGATGCCTGACGGGGGCGAGCGCGAGGCGTTCCTGACCGCCGATTACAACGCCGAGATGGTCGAGCACATCGCGCGCTTCCCGCGCCTGCGCGACCGCGCGATCTTCGTCGGTAACCCCGACGACATCGTCCCCGACCGGCTTGGGCCGGAACTTCCCCTGATCCGCGAGTGGACCCAGCAGCACTTCGACTTCGCCGGCTACGTCTCAGGATTCGTTCCGGAGGCGTTCGCGGACCGCGAAGCGCTCCGCCACGCGCTCGGCTACGGACCGGACGAGCAGGTGTGCATCGTCAGCGTCGGCGGCTCCGGCGTCGGCGAACATCTGCTGCGCCGCGTGATCGACGCCCATCCGCTCGCCGCGGCGCGGATTCCCGGCCTGCGGACGATCGTCGTCGCCGGGCCGCGGATCGATCCGGAGTCCTTGCCCCGCCACCAGAGTCTCGAAGTCGTGGGCTATGTCCACAATCTCTATCGCCACTTGGCGGCCTGCGACCTGGCGGTCGTCCAGGGCGGGCTGACCACGGCGATGGAGCTGACCGCGAACCGCCGGCCGTTTATCTACTTCCCCCTCGGACACCACTTCGAGCAGAACTTCCACGTCCGTCACCGCCTCGAGCGCTATCGCGCGGGACGGCGGATGGACTTTGACAGTGCAACGCCCGGGTCGATCGCGGATGCCATCGCCGAAGAGATCGGGCGTGAGGTCGACTACCTGCCGGTTGAGACCGACGGCGCGCGACGCGCGGCCGAGCGAATCGCCGAGATGCTGTGAGGAGAGCCCGCTATCCCGACGAGACCGGCCACGTCGAACGCGACGGGGTCCGCGTGTTCTGGGAGCGCTACGGAGACGGCGATCCGACCGTGTTGCTGCTGCCGACGTGGACGATCATCCACTCGCGATGCTGGAAGGCGCAGATCCCTTACCTGGCGCGGCACTTCCGCGTGGTGACCTTCGATCCCCGGGGCAACGGGCGATCCGACAGGCCGAGGAAACCCGCGGCATACGGGGAGCAGGAGTTCGCGGCGGATGCGCTCGCGGTGATGGACGCGACCGAGACCGCGGGAGCGGTGCTCGTATCGCTCTCGAAAGGGGCACAACGGGCGCTGCTGTTGGCCGCCGACCATCCGGCGCGCGTTCTCGCCGCCGCCTTCATTGCGCCGTTCTTCCCCGTCAGCCCGCTCCACGGTTTGCGTTGGCGCACCATGGCCCATCCGCGACTGCGGCGGGGCCTGTTCATCCGTCCGCCGGTCGCGGCGGGTTGGCTGAAGTTCAACGGGGCGCACTGGTTAGCCGATTACCCAGACTTCGTCGAGTGGTGGATGCGCCGGGTCTTCAATACGTCGCACTCGACCAAACAGCTCGAGGACGCGATTGGCTGGGCGCTCGAGACCGACGCCAGGACGCTGATCGCCAGCGTCCTCGGCGACCTCGCCGCGCCGGCGACGCGGCGCGATCAGTTGGCGTTGGCCCGCCGGGCGCGCTGTCCGGTGCTGGTCATCTCCGCGCCCAACGACAAGATCACCGCTCACGCCGACGCCAAGGCGCTCGTCAAGGCAACCGGCGGGGAATTGTTACGCGTGCCCGACGGCGGTCACTGCCCCCAGGCGCGCAAGCCGGTGGGCGTCAATCTCGCGCTCCGCGCGTTCGCGGAGCGCGCTTTCACGGCGGATTCGCGCGCGCTTCGCGCCCCGCACACGGTCCGCTGAGATCGTCTTCCTCGACAACCCCACCTACCCGCCAGGAGGTCATTTCATGTCAGTCGTCGAGGATCGCCACGAGGCGGATCGGGACATCGAGGGGACCCTGGGACTCGTTCCCGAGTTCTTCCAGCGCGTCCCTGACTACCTGCTCCCGACCGAGTGGGCGAGCTTCAAATCACTCGTCCTGTCCGAGACCGCCATCCCCAACAAGTACAAGGAGATGATTGGGCTGGCCGTCTCCGGAGCCACCCGCTGCCGTTACTGCGCCTACTTCCACGCGGAGGCGGCGCGGCTGTTCGGCGCGACCGAGGACGAGATCACCGAGACCGCGATGATCGCCAAGAACACGATGGGCTGGAGCACCTACCTGAACACCCTCCAGTTCGACTACGACCGGTTCACCTCGGAGTTCGACCAGGTCACCGCGCACGTCCGCGAGCAGATGGCCGCGGGCGCGCCGGCCTGACGCAATTCTCGGCGGGCGGCTGACCCGACCGGTCAGCCGCCCGCTCGCATCAGCCGATCGCGCGCTCGATCGAAGTCTCCGATCACCCGTTCCAGCACTGCGACCGCTTCAGCCGGCGGAGGCTCGGGCGCACCCCGCATCGCCTCGAGCGCCATCCGTGCCGCCGCGACCAGCGCCGACAGCTCCTGACTGGTCGCCGTGACCGTGAACACATTCTCACGCGTCCGCTGGATTCGCACGCACGCATTGTGCCGCCTCGTCGGGCCGGTGGCGTTGCCCGTCGCGCTGCGTGATCTCACTCGAACGCGCTTTCACGGGCGATTCGCGTGGGCTTCGCGCCGCGTCCACGGGCACCTGGGATCGTCGATCTCGACCACACCACCTACCTACCTAAAGGAGCCGTTCGATGTCACCCACGCTCACCTACCTCGCCGCACACGAACACATCAACGATCTGCTGCGCGAGGCCGAACAAGCCCGCCGCGCCTGCGAACTCACGAGCTCACGCCGGTCGAGGCCCCGCGGCGCCCGGACCGGCACGTCCCCGACCGTGTCCGCCGACGCGGTTACGCTGCGGCTCTCCCGCCCAGCTGACGAGCGCGCGCTCGAAGAACTCGCACAGCTCGACTGCGCCCGACCGCTGCACGGACCGCACCTCGTGGCCGAAGTCGGCGGCACCCTGCGTGCCGCTATCTCGCTCACCCACGGCGTCGTGATCGCCGACCCGTTTCATCGCACCACCGCGATGGTCGAGCTACTGCGCGCGCGGTCCAACACGCAGCTGTCCGACCAGCGCGCGGTGAGGCGTGCCCCGACCTCACTCCTGCGCCGGCTGGTGGGCCTGCGCAAGCGCAGCTGGCTGACAGCTTCGTGACACCGGCCGCGACACGTGGGACCGCGATGAGCCCGATGCGCTCCCTTCGCCACCTCAGGTAGCGACGGAAACCTCATCGCGCCGGAAAGCGTGACTCCGGTGCCGGCGCGGCTCGGCCCTTCAGGCCGCGGCTTGTGGGTTCCGGCTCCTATGCCGGGGGACGCTGCGGCGCAAAGGAAGCAGGAGCGCCATCCCGCCCGTATGCCAGCGACGTTGTTGGGTTTACCGAGCGGCCGGTGTTGTGGCTTGTCCGGGGGGCGGCCGGCGGCTTCCACGAGTCCCGCTCGGCGGTGTACTTCTTGAGGCCCTCCAACCCGTAGTAGCTGGCCGTGCCTTCGTATCGCATCCCCGCCTTTTCCATCACCCGCCAGGAGCCGACGTTCTCCGGAAGCGCGACCGCCATCACTCCCTCGAGTCCCACCGCTGTGAGCGCGTGTGCCAGCACGGCGATCACGACCTCG
>Ga0116217_10003339_pt1 | contig 14613 bp, 6 predicted proteins | sample Sb_taG_6_FD_89697 | JGI IMG/M metagenome (GOLD analysis project Ga0116217, IMG submission 89697) | Peat soil microbial communities from Weissenstadt, Germany - Sb_50d_4_PS metaG | ecosystem: Environmental > Terrestrial > Soil > Wetlands > Peat | place: Germany: Weissenstadt | collected 2010-09-21 | reverse complement strand
CTCTTTTGTGCTGGTCGCCGACGGAATCGAATCTCTGGCGGACGTCTTCAGTTCCTCCGCTGTTTACTTCGGTCTGCGTGTGGCGATCAAACCTCCGGACAAAGATCATCCCTATGGGCATGGCAAAGCGGAACCCATCGCGGCGGTGGTTGTCAGTCTGGCGCTGGCGGTGGCAGGCGTCACGATCGCGATCGAGAGCATTTTCCGCATTCGCACTCCACACCCGCTTCCCCGCCCCTACACACTATGGGTTCTGCTCGGCGTGGTAGTGGTGAAAATTCTGCTCTCCCGATTCGTCTCCTCTGTCGCTGATGAGATCCAGAGCACCGCCGTCCGGAGCGACGCCTGGCACCACGTCAGCGACGCGATCACCTCCGCATTCGCCTTCATTGGAATTTCCGTGGCGCTTTGGACGGAGAATTATGCCGCGGACGATTGGGCCGCCCTTTGCGCTTCATGCGTAATCCTCTTCAACGCCTGGCGCCAGATCCGGCTGCCTTTGGAAGAACTTCTCGACACAGCCCCTCCCCCTGATATTGAAGCGCAGGTGCGCAGGGCGGCAACCGCGGTTCACGGCGTCATCGGACTCGATAAATGCTTCGTGCGCAAGGTGGGGTTCCGGTATTATGTCGAACTTCATGTGGTAACGCGAGGTGATCTCAGCGTTCGAATGGGACACACGATCTCTCACGATGTGGTAGATCGCGTGCGCGCAGACGTCGATCGCATCGCCAATGTGCTGGTGCACATTGAGCCTGAAGAAGAACTGCTGAAGCCGCCTGACACGAACGTCTAATCGCGCTGCTTCTCGCCCCTACATCCGCACGTTGAACCCTTCCACCACGATGCGCGGCGTCTCCCCGCGCGTGTCGGCGTGCTCGAGCTCGGTTTGAATCGACCGCCGCTCCCCGGGCATTAAAGCAATATAGTTGTCGCTGTAAATCACAGGCAGAATGCGGTCTCCACTCTTTTCCTGGACCGCTTTCACGCGGACCATCAACGCCGGGTGGTCGGAGGGATTGTGCAGCTCGGTGGTTAATTGCCAGCGATTGGCCTGGCGCGTGGCGCGCGTAGTCGCTTCCAGCTTGACTTTCGGCAACTGGCGAATGGCTCGATAGTTGCCTTCCGTAGGACCCCGCATGTAGAAGTTGGTAGAGATCGTGCCGGTTCCGTGTGTCAAAGACAGACGCAGGAAATGCAGCGGGGTCAGCCCGGACGGGTACTCGATTTTGATGCACGAGTTGGCGCTGTCCTCTTGACTGTCGAGCGTGGCAGACTTCTCCCACTGCTTGGCCCCGTCCATGTTCAAGACCTCGACCGTAGCGGTCAAACCTTGAACATTTCCGCCGCTGTTATTGACGACTTCGATGCTCTCCGTTACGGGGTTCCATTGGATGTGGAGGGGCTCCGAACCCTTCTTGCATCCGAAATAAGCAGCCGACGGCTCGAAGTAATAGTCATAGGTTTGCCAAACGAAGGACGGCCAGCAGGGATGGCTCATCCAAAGCAGAAGCCCCATGCGGAGATTGCCCTGCCCCTCAAACATGGCGCGATAACCTTCGTAATTGAGAAATTGGGCCAGTGAAACCCAATCCTCCAGGTTGTCGGCGCCGCCGTAATTGAACTCGATCATGTTTCTGAAACTCTCGCCGCCTTGCGCTCCGGTCAACGTGAAATCGTGAAGACCCCAGTCGAGGCCTTGCGGCCACCGCGCCGATTCGGGCATCATCGCGCGTACGCTCTCAACCGTTGGAATATTAGGCATGCCCATTTCGCTGTGCAGCTTTGTGTGAGCTCCGCCCGTAAAATAGAAGCTCAGCGGCATGGCCATGTAAGGCCCGCCGCCGCCCACAACGCCAAAGGCCGAATTGGAAATGTAGTGGATGTCGGGATGATTTTCGCCCAGAACTTTGCGGATGGCGTCGTCAAGCGCCTTGGGCGGGTTGCCCTCATTGCGGCCGCAGTAAATTCCAATCGAAGGATGATTTCGAAAGCGCAGGACCGAATCCAGCGCATTACGCATGAACATGTCGTCGTCTTTCGGATCGGGCCCATCGTAAGGATTGGCGAGCCAGAATTCCTGCCAGACCATAACCCCGTGGCGGTCGCAAGCGGCGAAGAATTCTTCATCACCGACCTGCCCCACCCAGTTGCGAATCATCGTGAAGTTCATCTCCCGGTGATAGCGGACCGCGGCGTCGTACTCGCGCCGGCGATAAAGCAGCATGGACTCGCCGAAGCCCCAATTCCCTCCCCGCGCTACAAATCGCCGGCCGTTAATCCAAATCCGCAGAGCGCTGCCCTCTTCGCTGTAGGTCATTTGCCGGATGCCGGCGTCGAATGTCCGCTGGTCTGACACTTTCTTGTCCCGAGTCTGGAGGCTCAGTTCTACTGGGTACAAGTGCGGCTCCCCGTAGCCGGCGGGCCACCAGAGCTTCGGATTCTCGATTCGCAGGACGGGCGTGTTCGTGGGATCAAACGTCACCTTGGTGGTTGCGGAGGCGCCGATAGTGATTCGTTGCTCAAAGCGCAAATCCCCTAAGCGTCCGCGCAACGTTCCCGCCACCGGCCGGGGCGTGTGATTCACCAGTTTGCATTCGACGCTTACATCGGCCCGGGTGGTATCCGGCAGCGGCAAGGTGCTTTTGACAAACGGCTCCTCGAGAGTTACCGGCCCGGTAAAGGTCAGGTAGACGCCGCCCCAAATGCCGATGTCGCGGCCGCGAATAGTGGGAATCCAATCCCAGCCGATCGACGCGTGATAGGTCGGGTTGTCGAGTCCGAGCGCGCCGCCGTTCTTTCCCGGATCCTCAAGGGTCTTTTGCTTGGTGCTTCCCGGCGTGTCGTTTTTCTGGATGCGAACGGCCAGTGCATTCCTGGCGCCGGGCAACAAACGGCCGGTAACGTCGAAGCGCCCGCGCATGAAGCCGCCTTCGATGCGGCCGAGTTTTTCGCCGTTCAGGAAAACGTCCGCTTTCCAGTTGATTCCGTCGAAATTCAGCCAGGCACGCTTGCCTGGCGGCAACTCCGGCGCCGTGAACTCGTTCCGATACCAGAAATCCGCGCAGAAAAACGAATCGGAAATGTACAACTGGTTCTCGCCATAGTTGGGGTCGGGAATTGCGCCGATATTCAAATAGGATGTGAGAATCGTGCCCGGCACCGTCGCGACGATCCAATCACTATCAGCGAATCCCACTTTCGAAAGGGCAGCGCCGTCGGCGCCGACTAGCGAAGCTCGTTCCAGGCGCCACGCACCTCCTGCCAAGTCCAACCGCCCATCAGATCGCGCCGCCGGGGCAGGCTTCGGATGAGGCACGAATCCGCCTCGCCCGTAGACCTCCATTTCGCTGAGCATATAGCCATCCACCGACGTCGGCCGGGTCATCAGGACACGCACGTATCTCCCTTGGACAGGCTGCGCGAGTTTGAGGTCGTCCGTATTTCCAGCGCCGACAGGCAGCGGCTGGACGTCCCGCCAGCTTGTCGCATCGTCGGAGACCTGGAGGGAGCCCTCCGCGGCTCGGGCAATCCAGTAAAGCGTTACACGATCGAATTCACAGCGCACACCCAGATCGACGTAGACCCACTCTTCACCCAATCCCGCGCTCATCCACGCACTGGTAAACCTGTAGGGTCCGCCGATTTCAACTCTCTGGTTATGGTTGTAGAAGGCCACTTCGGCGACTTGCCATTGCATGAAATACGCCATGGCCGAGGCATTCGCAGCCTCGAACTCGACTCGATAGAAGCGGCTCTGGGAAGCTGCATCGAGAGAGATGGAGGGCTGAAACACTACTCCTCCTCGCTCAAAACCGGTCGGGCCGCCGGTGAGAGTCGCTGGCTGAGGGTTTGTGGCATTGCCCGCTTCCTTCCATTCGCGCCCGTCGTCCGAGACCGAAACGGACACACTCACACTCTCAGGTTTCAACCCACCGGGTGCCATAAAGAGCACGTCAACCCGGTCGATCGCCGGCGCGCTTTCTCCACCGCCCACTTGCACCTGCAGCCAAGGGCGAGGCCCGCGCAAGTCGACGACGGTGACCGCGTTGTGATCGAGAAATAACTCGCGCTGTGTTTTGGGGAGCTGGCCGCGAAAGCTTAGCGAGGTCGCCACCCATTCTGGGGGATGGGTGTCTTTTATTCCGTCGGTCACAAGCTGAGCGGTGAGGTTGTAGTCATAACTGCTCGAATGGTAAGCGGGCCGGTGCAAGGCCAGGTTGCGATACGTCGACGATGCGTCGGGCACAAGCGTGGGTCCAAAGTCCTCGCGCGGGTCGCCTGGGTAAATTCCCACGCCGCGTGTAAACTCCGTGGGCGCGCTTGCCGGGCCTTCCGGCGCGGCCGGCGCGCCGCCGGGACGAGCCTCTCCGGCAGCAGCCACACCTTTGGGATTTCTAGCCAATCCCCGCAACTCCCCTGCCGCCGCATACGCACCGCCAATCGAACTCACTAGAAAACTCCTTCTTGTGACTGACATGGAATCTCCTCTCAACCGGCTGTCGCTCGTCTAGGGGCGACGCTTGGAAGCCGTGAAATAACCGGCCGGCTGTCATCCTGAGCGAAGCGAAGGATCTCCGCAGTTCCCCATGGTTCCATGACCTACGAACAACTGCAGCGATCCTTCGCTTTGCTCAGGATGACACATGGCGAATTTCTTCACACGTTTTTGTGGTTGCCCCAGGGCGACCACAAGGGCCGGCCTACGTCGCGTTCCCTGCGCGCAGATTAAAGCGAAAGCGCATGTCCTCAGCAAACCACTGAACGTAATTCGTGCCCCAGGCGTTGTTGAAGAGGCTGAAGTGAAAGCCGCCGGCGAGGTCCGGCTGCGCATCGAATTAGGCAATGGGTGACTTCTCTCCCAAGGCCACTACAGGCGCGTCCAAGGTCTCAATGCTGAACTCGCCTTGCGTGTCCTTGTATCGTATGGCATTTGTAACCGCGTGCATGTGCCGGTTTCCTCCCCGCACAACATCGAGCGGAGACATCCAGCGGTCCACCTTCTCAAGACACCAGCCTTGCGGATCAGGCGCTTGGGGCAGAAAGCTGAGCCACATTGCTTCCGGGAGCCGATTGGCGGCTTTTCCGAACCAGCTGAAATTGATCCGCGCCGAGGGCTCGGCATCCGGAAAGAGCATTTCAAGGTACAGCTTCTGTGGCCAGGCGACAAGGCCCGCACGCTCCGCTTCCGCATCTCCAATCCGCAACTCGGCGAGAACGCGGTGGCCCGAGGCGGCTTTGCCCGCCCAGCAATTGGTGAGCGCCGGCAGCCATACGCGGCTTTCCGCTCCGAACTTTTCGATGTGGGGCTTGCCGAAGTCCATCGGCGCCCACCAGGTCTTGGCGGTGATATATCTTCCAATGAAGCGGTCGTAGTCCGCCTTGGAGAGCGTCTGGTACGCGAACAATGCCAGCGGGTGTTCAGGCGAGGCCCACTCGCGGCCCGCCTCCTTGGCGCGCAGGCGGCAGATTGCGCCCGTATTCGCATCAAGCGCCAGCGTGAAGTGGGTGGTTTCGATTTCCGTTCCGGCAGGGTGGAGCTCGAGCCCGCCCTGCTCTGGTTCCACCGGTTGCACGGCGCGAAGGCTCTGGAGTGCCTGGCCGCGTAGAGGTTCGGGAAGGTTGGCAATCCCCTCGTCAATATCTTTGCGCTTCTCGGCCCAACTGGTTTCCGCCCAGCGGAATTTTGGCGTATCGACTACTTTCGCCAGGTCCTTCGGCGTGTAGTGTTCGTAGTCCTTGAGCCGCTTCGTATCGACGCCCCAGGTATGTTCGACCGCAAGGAGAAGCCGGCGGAGCAAGGAGAGATCCGTGGGATCTCCGACGCGGAATTTCCCTTGTGCGATCCACTCCCGGCGCAAGCGCGCCACTTCCCGGTAACGCGCTACCTTCACGGGGTCGCTGGGTACGCCGTAGATCCACGTGTCGCCAATTTCCTGTGTCACGACGGGCAGGCTGCCGCGGTAGGCTTCGACCGCATTGGCGATCTCACTCAGGCTGGCCGCGGTCACCGTGGCGTTCGGGAATTGCTTTCGCAAGTCTGCGTAAATCTTCTTGATTTCCTCCACGGAGTGAGGGCCGTCGTTGTCATTGCGCATTTCCACATCGATGGCGAGGTCCGATCCCGGCACCCGCACGACTCCGCCATAGCCTTTGTGGTGATACATCATGACGAGAGAAGCGCCCTCCGCATCCTTCCAGACAAACAGCGGCGGCACGTCGGGCGGGGTGCTCGCGCCGTTTACGCCGATGTCCAGCAGCTTGACGCCATTCTCGGCCAGCGGGCCCACTATTCCGATCGAGTGGCCCGGCACATCGCTCATCTTAGCTCCTGTGGTGGTGCGGCCGAAGCGACGATCCAACGACTGCGAGATGCCTAAAGCGCCCACGATCATGGATCGATCGAGCATTTCGGTCTCCCAGGAAAACGGCAGGGCATGCCAGGCCAGATCTCCGGCGGATACCGCCTGCTCCGCACGACGCCGCTGTTCGCTCGAGGCCTGTTCAAGATATTCGTAGAGAAGCCACGAGCCGGTAGTCCACACGTAGCGATCTTCGCCCCCTTGCCGCAACACGCTGGCGACCTGAATGGCTTGGGGAAAATAGCGGTCGAAATAGAGGCGCATCACCGCAGCTTGGGTGTTCGTGAATCCCACGTCCAAATGACACTTGAACATCACCAGCACCCGCTTGACCTCTGCATCAGGCGTATTTGGCGGCGTGCCCTGCGCCAAGTGTGGCTGGCACGCCATCGCCCCTCCTGCCGCGATCACGCTTTTTATGAATTGTCTTCTTTGCATTATTGCAACTCCCCCCGCGCCGAGCGAGCGATTACGGCGCCCAATTCTATCCCAAGAACAAAACCCGAAAACAGAGAACAATACTCGAAACGCCTTAAGGGCTGCAAGGCGCAACGGCCAAAAATCGTAGCGCGGGGCGTCTCGCCCGAGGCGGCCGAGGCGGCGGGTGCAGGCTACCCCTTCCTTTGGTGTATAATTTCGACCGTCCCAGAACTCCGAGGCGGAAAGGACTACTCTCCATGACGGAAACTCGTGTTGTCAGACTCGGATCGCTCACCTTTGCGCTGTGCGCTCTGCTATCGTGTCTACCGGTTGTCCAGGCGCAGGAACAGAGTCAACAGAAAAACCCTTACCAAAATGAACTGTCACGCCTGCATGGGATGTTCGCGCAACCCCTGGCCGACTGGAAGGCGCACGTGGATAACCTCGCCCATGGCGAAGACCCGGATCTAAACGATGCCGACTGGACCCCCGTTCGCATCTCGGAAAAAGCGGGCTACGGCCCGATGTGGTTCCGGCGCATAGTTGAGATACCGCAGACGATGGGAAAGTACAGCGTCCGCGGCGCGCGGGTTCGGCTGGATTTGAGCGTCAGCGCAGATGGCCCCTCGCAGTTTCGTGTCTTCTTTAACGGTTCACTCGCGGAGGTGGCCGACGGCGACACCCAGCAACCCGTTCTGTTGACTGGGAAAGCCGAGCCAGGCGCGAAGATCCTGGTAGCCGTCGACGTTCCCGCCGCCACCGGTGCGGTGCAACTCCAAAACGCTCAACTGCTGGTTGACTACCCCGCCGGACGGCCTGACCCAGGCTTGCTTTACGAGGAGATTCAGTCGGCCCAAGCGATCGTCTCGGGGATCTTTCGGGGCGCTTCGGAGGAATCTCGGAAGCTTGATGATGTCGTTCACGCCATTAACTTCGCTGCGCTGGACAATGGTGACCAGCAAGCGTTTGAGAATACTCTCCGCGCGGCACAGGACAAGCTCCAGCCCTTCGCAGACTTGGCAAGTCGTTATACGGTTCGCGCCGTCGCCAACGCCCACATTGATATGGCCTGGCTCTGGCCCTGGACCGAAACAGTGGAAGTAGTACGCAACACCTTCGGCACCGTCCTGCAATTGATGAGGCAGTACCCGGACTTTGTCTATGCTCAATCGGCCGCGCAGGACTACGTCTGGATGGAAGAGAAATACCCCGACCTGTTCAAAGAGATTCAACAGCGCGTCAAGGAAGGCCGCTGGGAAGTTGTGGGAGGCATGTGGGTCGAGCCCGACCTCAACATGCCGAGCGGAGAGTCCCTGGTGCGCCAACTGCTGGTCGGCACCCGCTACTTCAAGCAGAAATTCGGCGTGGATGTGAGAATCGGCTGGAATCCCGATTCCTTTGGCTACAATTGGCAGCTCCCGCAAATCTACAAGCGCTCCGGGCTTGACTACTTCATTACCCAGAAGATGTCCTGGAACGAGACCACCAAGTTTCCCTACAAGCTCTTCTGGTGGGAAGCCCCCGACGGCAGCCGGGTCCTGACTTATTTTCCGCACGATTATGTGAATGACATCGATCCTGTGCGGATCTCGGAAGACGTGGCCGAATACGCCCCCAAGACCGGCATGCACGAGATTCTGCACCTATACGGCATCGGAGACCACGGCGGCGGCCCTACCCGCGCCATGCTCGACTCTGCCCACCGCTGGCAGGATCGTCCCAATTCCTTCCCCAAGCTGACCTTCAGCACTGCCCAGTCGTTCTTTGATGACGTCGAGAAGAACCTGTCCAGCCTCAATGTTCCGGTGTGGAAGAACGAACTCTACTTACAATACCATCGCGGGGTTATGACCACCCAGTCTGAAACCAAGAAACGCATCCGGCAGAGCGAAGAACTCTTGCTCAATGCCGAGAAGTTCTCCTCGCTGGCCACGCTGCACGGGCTTCCTTATCCGCAGGAAGAATTGAACGACGATTGGAAGAAGGTCCTCTTCGACCAGTTCCACGACATCATGCCGGGTTCGGGGATCGCCATCAATTATGTTGACGCAGCGCGCGATCTCGGCGTGGTGAAATTATCCGGTAACAAAATCCTTTCCGACTCGTTGAAGACGCTGGCCGCGCGCGTCAACACTGAGGGCGAAGGCGTTCCCATTATTCTCTTTAATCCACTCAGTTGGCGCCGGACAGACGTCACCGAAGTGGAAGCACAATTCGCCTCGGAACTCTCGCCGCAGGATGGGGTCGAAGTGCGTGACTCGTCCGGGACCGCTCTTCCCTCCGCCGTCATATCGCGCGACGATTCAATCCATACCGTGAAGATCAGGTTCGTGGCCAAGAATGTGCCGGCCATGGGCTACGCGGTTTACCATCTCGTGCCTGTCGCCTCGGCCAGTACAACGGGAAGCACTCTGAAAGCAGACGCGGAAGGTATGGAAAATGAATTTGTCAGCCTCAAAGTGGACCCCAAGACAGGCTGCATCACGAGCCTGGTCGACAAGCGCAGCAGCCGGGAGACTCTGGCGCCCGGAGCCTGCGGCAATCTGCTTCAGACGTTCGTGGACAAGCCCAAGGAATACGACGCCTGGAACATCGACGCCAATTTCGAGGACCACAAGTGGGACCTGAAGGAAGCGGAAGAAGTGAAGCTCGTTGAGAACACGCCTGTTCGCGCCGTGATTCGGGTGAGAAAGAAATTCCAGAATTCGTCTTTCATCCAGGACATCTGCCTGTACCCAGGTGTTCCGCGCGTGGACGTCAACATGCAAGCTGACTGGCACGAAGATCATATTCTGCTGAAGGTCGCATTCCCGGTGAGCGTCGAAAGCAATTACGCCACCTATGAGATCCCCTACGGGACCATCCAGCGGCCGACTACCAGGAACACTCCTGAAGAGAAGGCCATGTTCGAAGTGCCGGCGCTTCGCTGGGGCGACCTCTCCGACACAAGCCATGGGTTCAGCTTGTTAAACGCCAGCAAGTACGGGTATGACGCAAAGGGAAACGTCATCCGCCTCTCCTTGCTGCGCTCCCCCGCCGATCCGGATTCGGCTCCCGACCCGCATGCCGATCGCGGCTTGCACGAATTCACTTATGCCCTTTATCCGCACGCAGGAGACTGGAAAGCCGCGGAAACCGAGCGGCGCGGCATCGAGCTTAACTATCCTCTTATACCCGTGGCCGCCAGTGTGCATGCGGGCATGCTTCCCGCTTCCCATTCACTGGTCGAGATCGAACCCGGCAACGTGATTCTGACAGCCGTGAAGAAGGCTGAAGATGATGACGCGCTGGTATTCCGGTTCTTCGAGTTCGAGGGAAAGCCAGGAACGGTCCACCTCCATTTCCCGAAAGCGGCCAGCCAGGCCGCACAAGTGAATCTGATGGAGAAGCAGAATACGCCGCTCACCCTGTCGGGCGACGGTAGGGAAGCCACCTTGACGGTCCATCCTTACGAGATCGTCACGGTTAAAGCGTGGTTCGGCAAATCCGGCCGATAGTGCTTAGCCGAATTAGTAAGCAAACTTATTCGTCGGAAGCGGAAGGGCGGGGCTTCAGCCCCGCCGCTAATCTCGCGAGGTAATCACGGGGCTTTAGCCCCTGTAGCGGCTTGGCTTCAGGGCCTAAAGGCCCTTCGAACGCTGCATCCAGAGACGACGGGGCTAAAGCCCTTCCGTGGGCCACTTGAAATTGCGCTCACTAAACTACCCAGGCACCAGCCCAGCCCCCCCCTTTTATCGCGCTCGCCCTGCGCGCGATGGATGTCGAATTTGAGAGATGGAGAAGAAGAGTTGGCAACGGTCTCCCGGGCCGGCTCCGAAAGGGCCTTTATGCTGGCCATGTTAAGGGCCGACCCCGGGAGATCCGTTCGTGATCACGCCGGCAGGATATCGGAGACGTGTATGGTGTTCGTTGCGATGTCCAGAGTACCCATTACTTTCACGTCTTTGCCCTCGTACTGCTTTGCCTTATCCTGATTGTCCAAGTAAAACCCTGTCCCTTTCTGCTTGTCAGTCAGCAAAGCATACTGCCCGTTCTTGGCTTTCACGATCTCCCCAACGAATGTGCGGCCTTTCTGTTGGCTGGGCTCCTGCTGCGCGGTCGGCGGTTGGCTTTGCGATTGCGCACGTACGGCGGGTGCGAATGTTAAGAGTCCCGCCATAACAGCCACCAGCAAGAGTCCTAGCCAGACAGTCCTTTGCTTCATGCAGCACCTCCTTGACGTTTTCGATTTGCCCACGGCGGAGAGAAAAAGCAAAGGTGCGGCCAAAACATGCATGGACCAATTCGGTGGCCGCCAAGGCAATCGTTATGCCAACACGACTCGCCCCAACAACACCCCTATAAATCTTGGCGGGGCTTGGCTTTCCGAACAGCGCGGAGATTCTGTTTAAGCTGGCGAAGGAGTCATTGAGGCTTCGTGCATCGCAGTACAGAAAGGTTGAGCTTTCCTGACCACGTCCTTAGGAAGTAAGATTTACCAAAAGGAGAGCAGATTTTTCCCTGCGGCTAGCGCTTACGGAGGCAGTGCTTGAGGCATTTCTTCTTGGCTATATGCGTGCTCGTGGCGCCTGGTCACTTGTTAGCGGAGACAGGGTACGCGGCGTGGCTTCGTTACGCTCCGATTGACGCCACGATTCGCAAGCACTACGACGCGTTGCCTGCCAATGCCGTCGCGCTCGGCGATTCCGTGATCATCAAAACGGCGCAGGAAGAACTGGTTCGAGGCGTGCGCGGCATGCTCGGCAGGACTTTGCAGGCCGAGGCGAGTCTTCCGCGCGAGCGCGCGATCGTTCTCGGGACCTTCGCCTCCCTCAAGCCTCTCATCCCGGCGGCTGACTTCCCTCAGCACGTGAGAAATGATGGCTTCGTGCTGAAGGTTGTGACGCTCGATGGCTTCTCGTGTCTCGTCATCGCCGCGCCCAACGACCGAGGCGTCTTGTATGGTGTGTTTGCACTGCTCAGCAAGATCGCGCGTCACGACAGCGTTTACGGACTCAATGAAGTCCAGGAGCCTTACGCGCCGATACGCTGGGTAAACCAGTGGGACAATCTCAACGGGTCAATTGAAAGGGGCTACGCAGGTCGCTCCATATTCTTTGAAAATGGCAGCGTTCGGGCCGATCTGAAACGCGCCGCCGACTATGCGCGCCTGCTCGCTTCCGTCGGAATTAACGGATGCACCATCAACAATGTGAACGCTGACCCGCGGATTCTCGAGTCCGCTTTCCTCCCTCAACTTGCTCGCGTTGCCGAGGCGTTTCGTCCTTGGGGAGTCGCCCTTTCGATCTCGGTCGACCTGAGCAGTCCGAAAGTGATTGGCAGCCTCGAAACGTTTGATCCGGTGGATGCGCAAGTCGGGGCGTGGTGGAGGAGCAAGACTGATGCGATTTACCGGCAGATCCCGGATTTCGGCGGATTCGTCGTAAAGGCGGATTCTGAGGGCCGCCTCGGCCCCTCGAGCTACGGCCGGACGCCTGCGGACGCAGCCAACGTGATTGCGCGCGCGCTCAAACCGCACGGCGGCGTGGTCTTCTACCGGGCGTTCGTCTATAACCATCATCTCGATTGGCGCGACCCGAAGAACGACCGCGCCAAGGCGGCTTACGACAACTTCCACCCGCTCGACGGGGAATTCGATGACAACGCCATCGTTCAAATCAAGAATGGCCCGATCGATTTCCAGGTGCGGGAACCGGTCTCCCCGCTCTTTGCGGGATTACAGCGCACGAATGAGGCGATCGAACTGCAGATCACACAGGAATACACGGGCCAGCAGCGACATCTCTGTTTTCTTCCCGCGATGTGGAAAGAGGTGCTGGACTTCGACCTGCATGCCGGCGGAGGCAGCACTCCCGTTAAGGACCTCGCAGCGGGTCGAACCTTCCATCGTCCCACGGGTGGATTTGTGGGCGTGGCGAATGTGGGTATGGATACGAACTGGCTCGGCCATCCTCTCGCCATGGCTAATCTCTACGGGTTTGGCCGCCTCGCCTGGAACCCCGATTTGAGTGCGCGCGACATCGCCGAGGAATGGACGAAGCTTACGTTCGGCAACGACCCGACCGTTGTCCGCACCACCACGGCGATGCTGCTTGCGTCCTGGCGTATCTACGAAAGCTACACCGGCCCGCTGGGCGCAGGAACGCTGACCGACGTTCTGGGAAGCCACTACGGGCCTGGGATCGAGTCGTCCGAGCGTAATGGCTGGGGCCAGTGGCAGCGCGCCGACCACGAGGGAATCGGCATGGACCGCAGCGTGGCCACGGGCACGGGCTTTGTCGCGCAGTACCCGGCAGCCGTGGCGAAGCTTTACGAGTCCCGGGAGAAAACTCCCGACGAACTGCTTCTTTTCTTTCACCACGTGCCGTACAATTACCGGCTGCATTCCGGAAAGACCGTAATTCAGCACATTTATGACTCGCACTACGAAGGTGCGGCAGAGGCGGGAGATTTGGTGCGGCAGTGGAGTTCGCTCCAAGGGCGCGTTGACGACGAGCGTTACGAGGCGGTGCGGGCGCGGCTTGACTATCAGGCCGGGCATGCCATCGTCTGGCGGGACGCCGTCTGCAATTGGTTCTTCCGCATCTCGGGCATAGCCGACACCCGCGGACGCGTCGGACATTACCCGGATCGCATCGAGGCCGAGGCGATGCAACTGCAGGGCTACACGCCGTTAGACGTAACTCCACCGGAGAACGCCTCCGGCGGGAAGGCGATCGTATGCGAAGCGCAAGCCCAAAAGTGCGAAGCCATGCTCCGGTTCGACCGGCCGGCGGGACGATATGAATTGGATGTTGAGTACTTCGACCAGAATAACGGCGAGTCCAAGTTTCGGGTTTTCGTGGGCAACAAAAAGGTGGACGAATGGATCGCCGACGACCGTTTGCCGGCGACGAAGCCGGGTGGCGACTCTTCCACTCGGCGCCGCATCACCGGCTTGGCGCTCCGCCCGGGCGATGAGATCCGCATCGAGGGAAGTCCCGACGGAGCGGAACGTGCCCCTCTCGACTACATCGAAATTCATGCCCGTTAGAGGCTTTAGGTCGCGTTTCCGAAAGCGGCTAACCCACAGTTATACTCTGCAATTCAGGACCGACGCAGCGAGGCGGATTCGCCGCAATTACAGGAGGGAAAAATGAGGAAAGTCCGGTTCGGGCTGTATGCAGTTGCGTTCTTAGCATTGTCTTGGCTCGTCATTTGCCCGTCGCTGGCGCCATCGAATCCACCGGCAGTCCCGTTGGCCGCATCTTCTGGTTTTCAACAACCGAGTGGTGTCGCCTCCCCCGAGGATGCGGGTCTTTCCCCGGCACGTCTGGAGCGCATCGACAGCGCCCTCGAGCAGAGCATCAATGACGGGCGCATCGCGGGCGCGGTGGCGCTGGTTGCGCGGCACGGCAAGATCGCGTATTTCAAGGCGTTCGGCATGGCCGACCGCGAGGCGAAGAAGCCGATGCGCACCGACGACATTTTCCGCATCTGCTCGATGAGCAAACCCCTCACTAGCGTGGCCGTGATGATCCTCTATGAAGAAGGGCGATTCCTGCTGAATGAGCCTGTCTCCGACTTCATCCCGGAATTCAAGAACATGAAAGTGCTGGACCCGCCAGTCCCGCAGGACAAGACTTCCCCGCCGGGCGCCCTGGTGGATGACCAGCGCCCCATCACCATCTTTGATTTGCTGACGCATACTTCCGGCCTTACTTATCCCTGGAATGCGCGCCTGGGCAAAGCTTACAACGCGGCGGGCCTCGGCACTGGCCTCCTTCAGCAGGAAGGTTCGACGGGCGATTCCATCAAGAAGTTGGCGTCGCTTCCGCTGCTGTTTCAGCCT
>Ga0116217_10003338_pt1 | contig 14616 bp, 10 predicted proteins | sample Sb_taG_6_FD_89697 | JGI IMG/M metagenome (GOLD analysis project Ga0116217, IMG submission 89697) | Peat soil microbial communities from Weissenstadt, Germany - Sb_50d_4_PS metaG | ecosystem: Environmental > Terrestrial > Soil > Wetlands > Peat | place: Germany: Weissenstadt | collected 2010-09-21 | reverse complement strand
TACTGAGGGCACTGTCGCGATCAAACCCTCAGCACCGTGCCATTTCCAGAAGACTGCTGGGAAACAAATGGGCGCAATACGACTCCGACTCTCTTCCCCGGAAAGAGGTAACAACTGATCTCGCCGCCCCAGATGGCGCGGCCACCCGCGCCAAACTGTCTGTGCGAATGCCGGTCGGCTTCGCTTCCTAGCATCCTTGCGTCCTTAGACCTACAGGTAGGCCCGGTGAGTTTGTCAGATGGCACGATAGATTCCATTAATCGATCCCATTGATTAAATTTAGTTGATCGATCGGTGTCCAAAACTCTAGACTGGACCGAGTAGCAATTTGCAAGAAAGCGAGAGGCGAAAACCATGTCAGCCGAATCCAAATGCCCGTTCTCGGGCGACGCTCGCAAACACACGCTAGCTGGAGCCCCATCGAACGCAAACTGGTGGCCCAATCAACTGCAGCTGCACATCTTGCACCAGCACTCCTCCAAGTCCGACCCCATGGGCCAGGAGTTCAACTACGCAGAGGAGTTCAAGAGCCTCGACCTGAATGCCGTCGTCAAGGACCTCCATGGCTTGATGAGGGATTCACAGGACTGGTGGCCGGCGGACTTCGGCCACTACGGACCTTTGTTCATTCGCATGGCATGGCACAGCGCCGGCACCTACCGCATCGGCGACGGTCGCGGCGGCGCAGGGAGCGGCAATCAGCGCTTTGCTCCCCTGAACAGCTGGCCGGACAACGTCAACCTCGACAAGGCGCGCAGGCTGCTTTGGCCGATCAAGCAGAAGTATGGCCGGAAAATTTCATGGGCCGACCTGATGATCCTCGCTGGCAACGTCGCTCTGGAATCGATGGGATTCAAGACGTTCGGTTTCGCCGGCGGGCGTGAGGACATCTGGGAACCGGAAGAAGACATCTACTGGGGCGCCGAGAGCACCTGGCTGGGTGACAAACGCTACTCCGGCGACCGGGATCTCGAAAATCCGCTCGCGGCCGTGCAGATGGGCCTGATTTACGTCAACCCGGAAGGCCCGAACGGCAACCCGGATCCGATCGCTGCGGCGCGGGATATCCGCGAGACCTTCGCTCGCATGGCGATGAACGACGAAGAGACGGTTGCGCTCATCGCTGGCGGTCACACCTTCGGCAAAACCCACGGTGCCGGCGATGCGGCACTGGTGGGTCCTGAGCCGGAAGCTGCCGGCATCGAGGAGCAAGGCCTGGGCTGGAAGAGCCGCTTTGGCACAGGCACAGGTGGTGACACGATCAGCAGCGGCCTGGAAGTCACCTGGACCAGCACGCCGACGAAATGGAGCAACAACTTCTTCTGGAACCTGTTCGGTTACGAATGGGAGCTGACGAAGAGCCCGGCCGGTGCGCACCAATGGAAGCCGAAGGCTGGCGCGGGCGCAGGTTCTGTGCCGGATGCCCACGACCCGTCGAAGCGTCACTCGCCGGCTATGCTGACCACCGACCTCGCGTTGCGGTTCGACCCTGTCTACGAAAAAATTTCGAGGCGCTTCTACGAGAATCCGGATCAATTCGCGGACGCATTCGCCCGGGCGTGGTTCAAGCTGACGCACCGCGATATGGGCCCCCTGTCGCGTTATCTTGGCCCGCTCGTTCCTAAGGAGCCGCTGCTGTGGCAGGACCCCATTCCCGCAGTGGATCACAAATTGATCGACGAGCAGGACATTGCCGCCCTGAAGGCCAAGATCCTCGCATCCGGACCTTCCATCTCCCAACTGGTCACCACGGCCTGGGCGTCTGCTGCAACGTTCCGTGGCAGCGACAAGCGCGGTGGAGCGAACGGCGCGCGTATTCGCTTAGGCCCGCAGAAGGATTGGGAAGTCAACCAACCGGCTGAACTGGCCAAGGTCCTGCAGAAGCTCGAAGCGATCCAGAAAGACTTCAACAGCGCACCGTCCGGCGGCAAGAAGGTTTCGCTTGCTGACCTGATCGTTCTGGGCGGCTGCGCAGCCGTCGAGGCAGCTGCAAAGAAAGCCGGTCAGGACGTGAAGGTTCCCTTCTTGCCGGGGCGCATGGATGCGTCGCAGGAGCTGACCGATGTGCACTCGTTCGCCGTACTGGAGCCGACCGCAGACGGGTTTCGCAACTACCTCCGTAACGGGCTCGAGGGATCGGCGGCTGAGCTGCTGGTGGATCGGGCGAACCTGCTGACGCTGACGGCGCCAGAGATGACGGTTTTGATCGGCGGCCTGCGCGCCCTGAATGCAAACTTCGGGCAGTCCCAACACGGTGTTTTCACCAAGCGGCCCGAAGCATTGACCACTGACTTCTTCGTGAATCTCCTGGACATGAGCACGAAGTGGCAGAAGTCCGCCACCTCTGAAGGCGTGTTGGAGGGGCGCGACCGGGCAACGGGCGAGCTCAAGTGGACGGGCACCGTCGTTGATCTGGTCTTCGGTTCGAACTCCCAGCTCCGAGCCCTCGCTGAAGTCTATGCGTGCAGCGACTCGCAGACGGCGTTCGTGCGCGACTTTGTGGCGGCCTGGAACAAGGTGATGAACCTTGATCGCTTTGACCGTGCGTGATCTCAGAGGATGGGTCTTAAGGGTCTTATACAGTGCAGCCGCGACTTTGCACCGGGTTATCCGGGCCGGGTCGCGGTGCCCCCGAGCGTGCACCGGCCGCTGGCGCAACGAGTCTGCGATCGGCACGAGAGCGGTAGCGGATTCCTCGCCACGACTATGCCGGTTGTCATGAGCGTCTCACGGGGCGTCCTGTGGTTTGAGGGACCGAGCAATTGCTGGGCGGCATTACGCGGCAGAGTCCTGCGCACCGACCGGCTTCAGGTACGACGCGAGCACCCGCCGCTCGCCGTAGCGTGGAAACGCCACCGTTACTTCGCCTGCCCTTGCTTCGAGCACGTCCCCGATACCGAAACGTTCGTGGCGCACTCTTTGCCCTCGTCCGAAAGTGCTCAATGGCGCGGGCGAGCTGCGCAGTCCGGCCGCGCCTGGCGCGGCCGCTCCGAGCGTTGTCAGGCGGCGCGCCACCCTCGATCGAATTGATCTGGGTACACGCGGAGCCTGCTCGAAAGGCCGCTTGCAGTTGTCGCAGTGACTGCAGAGCGCGCCGGGAAGTTCCCCGAAGTATTCACGGATGAACTGCATGCGGCAGCCGGTGGTTTCCGCGTAGTGCATCATCGTTCGAAGGCGGGTGTGGTCGGCTTCGAAGTGCAGCTCGAACGACGCCACGAATGTTTCAGTCTCCGCGTTGCTCATAGGCCGGTTCAGCCGTCGCGCCTTGCCGCGCCGGAGCACCCATTTCAGCGACTCGAGCGCGGAGCTGATGACCCTGACGCGCTTCTCGCTGAGCTGCGTGGCGGCGGCAAGGTCCTCGATACTCACGCTACCGCCGACATCGGATGCACTGGTCAGCACCCGAAGAAACAGTCGCACTTCATCTTCCCGCGGATGCTTGCCAGCGATGAAGAACGTACGCACCCGCTTGTCCTCCAGGCGATACAGCAGAGCGCATCGCGCGGGCTTGCCGTCGCGGCCCGCGCGTCCTGCCTCCTGGTAGTAGTTCTCGAGTGACTCAGGAAAGTTCCAGTGCACGACGAAGCGGACGTCAGGCTTGTCCACGCCGAGTCCGAAGGCGTTGGTCGCCACGATCACCCGGTGCTCGCCTGACATGAACTGCTGTTGAGCGCGCGCCCGCTCCGACTTCCGGAGCTGCCCGTGGTATCGCACGACACTCTGGCCCTGCTCGCTCAACCACTGCTGCAGCTCGTTCACCTGCCTCACGGTCGAGCAATACACAATTCCGCAACCGCGCTCTGAGTTGAGTACTTCGAGAAGTCGCTGCTCCTTCTCCTTGCGATTGACAGTGCGCCACACCTCCAGGAAGAGACTCTCCCGCTCGACGCTTCCCTGGATGACGCGTGCATCCGGAATGCCGAGATTCTCGAGGATGTCTTCAACGCGATCCGGAGGCGCCGTGGCCGTGAGTGCCATGACCGGCGGCCGGCCGAGCTGTGCGATGACGTGACGCAGCTCGAGGTAAGCCGGACGAAAGTCGTGGCCCCACGTGCTCACGCAATGCGCTTCGTCCACGACGAAGAGCGAGACGCCCCGCTTCTTCAGTGGCTCGAGATGCTCTGGGTTCTGCAGGCGTTCCGGCGTGAGCAGCACGATTTCGAGCTCGCCCTCGGACAGCGCCTCTTCCCGCTCCCGCTGCTCGCGCTCACCAACAGTGGAGTCAAGGCGGGCGGCGTCGATCTGGGCCTCGGCGAGGTGATCGCATTGGTCTTGCATCAGCGCGATCAGCGGTGAGACAACGACGACCGCGCCTTTAAGCACCAGCGAGGGAAGCTGGTAGCACAGGGACTTGCCGGCGCCAGTGGGCAGGATGCCGAGCGCGTCCTGCCCGTTGAGCGCGCACTCGATCAGCTCACGCTGGCCCGGACGGAAGTGCACGACGCCGAAGCGGCGACGGGCTTCGGCAATGAGTACCCCCCAATCGATTTTCGGCGCCAGGCCGCGATGTGGCAGTGCTGGCGGTGAAGTTGTGCCGGTTATCGACATGCACGGTTGCGGCGGGCCCGTTCGTGGAGAAAGAAGATGTTACTACGAGAAGGCCCGCGGTCATTCCTTTGTCGGCGGAGAATCCACGGACCAACTGGATCGCCTCATCAGACCCAATGGACCTGGATCACGACGGAAAGCCAGATCTCGTTCTTTGGGCTCACCGGTAGGGGAGGGCGAGAAAGCGCGTTTGATCCTGTATCTCTCCACTCTGGCGGCGCCGGTCAAGCTTGTCGGGGAGGCCGCATCATTCGACCAGATTCCGGTGGCGTCTTCGTGGGACACTCCTGGGACGCTTCTCGATAATAGCGGGCAACTATCAACATCACTCGCGCACAAACACACAGCGTCTCGGCACGTTAAGTAATTGATCTGCGTTATTGCTGTGAGTGGTGGGTCGTGCTGATATGCGCCACCGCTGAGCTTCCCAAGCTGCTAACGTGGGTTCGATTCCCATCACCCGCTCCAATCCAAACAAGCAATTGCCATTGCGATAGATGCATTCCTCACCGTCTTGGGACACTGGTGCGACAATTACTTCGCATCCGATGGTCACGGACGTCGTTTCACATGCGGTCGCTACCGTCTCAGCGCATCAACGCGGCTGAACGGTGTTGTCCCGACCTTCGGATGCGGCAGTCGGGTGTAGCCACCGCGCGGCGAATTGCGATTCGCAGCGGCGTCCTCGATAACACGATTCTTCTGGCGACCATCGATGAGGTATGGCCGGCTGAAATTGTTTGATATCCCGAGCGCTTTCCAGCTACGCGCCCCACCGCCTCAGTCACGAAGCGGTGGGGCACCCACGAGCTTCTGCATGTTTTAAGGGTTGGTGATACCCGCGTCGTCTTCGCTGGAGTCCGCCGTGACGCGCGTGCCGTTCACGACGCCCTTGATCGGTGTCGGCGGCACGACCATGGTGCCATCGGGCGTGTAGCTGGTCAGGGTGAAGGTTCCCGTATAGCTGTCTGCGTCGCCGTCCAGCCAGACCTCCTCACGGATGTTGGTGGTGCCGGCGAAGGTGGCACCGCCCGTGCCGGGTCCCGTGACCGGTGCATCGGCATTGAAGTTCCAGCCCAAGGCGAAGTGATTGAGCCTATAGCTGGAGTGCCCGATCTGCTGCCACACGCCCATGCAGAACTGACCGGTCGTTGGGGCGCGAAAGGAGTTCATCAGCTCGGTGCCATCGCCATGCCACTGGACGTATCCCTGGTCGATCGGGGTGCCGTCGGGAATGCCATTGGTATTGCCCTTGGCCGTAAAGCTGAATTTCCACAGGCCGACGATCGGCGCATCGTACTGATCCCACACCTGCACGAACGCCGTGCGGATGAACTGCGCCTGTCCCGCTGCCGGCTGCTGCTGCCTGGGCATCGGCGCAGACTGCTGATCGCGAAGATCACAACCGGCGCTTGCCTGGCCCGCGAACAGGGCCTCCAGTACGCCAGCTGCAACGATTGCGATGACTGACTTGAATGTGACTTTTATGTGTGTTCCCTCTGGGTCTTGGCCGATAACCATCGATTGGACCTGAGCGGCATTACTTCGCCGCCAGCTCCGCGGGCAGCTCGATCCCGTGCGCCAAGGCCTCGCGCAGCGTATGTTTTCCAAGGTAGGCCTGTGTAAGCAGCGGCGTATTGGCGGCACGAACGGCGTTTGCGAGCGCCTTTTCGCTGCAGCCGCTTGCGTCGGGGGAGGGCGCCAGTCCGACGCGGTCGGCACGTGTGCATGCCACGTAGGCGGCATATTCAAGGCGCTGATAGAGCTGCTGCGCCCCGGCGGGCTGGCTGAGATCCAGTCCCTGCGCGTTCACCGGAATTGCAACGATGACCTTGTGATCGTCGGCGGCGACGGTGGCGGCAAAGAGCGTGCCGGCAATTGCGACGGCTGCGAGGATGGATCGGGTACTGGTGGCGACAATTCGGCTGTACATGCGAATCTCCTGATGGTCCCGCGTTGAATGTGCGGGTCCATAACAACGAGTGCCCGACCATTGATTTGGACACCCTTTAATCGTATCGAGCGGCGCCGCTATAGGAGGGAGGGAGCGAAATCGTCGCCCGGTGCAAATTGTGGTTGCGATTTGGGGGTCGGGGCACTCTTATACAGAGCAGAGGGAGATTCGCATGCGTGGCGGCCGTGGCTGACCAGAATCCGTCCTTGGTCGAGCGGTTGTTTGCCGATCATCGGACGGCACTGCAATCGTTCTTCCGGCGGCGCATCCGCAGCCCCGTCGATGCGTCGGACCTGGCGCAGGAGGTGTACGTGCGGATGCTGCGGATCAGGGACCAGGCGGCGATTCTCAATCCTGTCCACTACCTCTATACGGTCGCAAATAACCTGGTGAAGGAGCACGCGGCGCTCGAGCGCCGGCAGGCCAGCTGCATCGACATCGACGGGGCTCCCCCGCAGGAGCCGCTCGAGACACTGCCGGCGTTCGATTCGGACCTCGATGCGACGGCGCGGGCGAAGCGGCTCGGGGTGGTGCTGCTGCAGCTGCGCCCGAAATGCCGGGCCGCCGTGGTGCTACGCTTCACGCACGAACTCTCCTACCGGGAGATCGGCGAGCGCATGGGCGTGTCGCCGCAGATGGCGAGGAAATACGTGGCCCAGGCGCTGGGTCATTGTCGACGCCGCATGGCGCGGCTGGGTTGAATCCATGAAACTCAACGAAGAGCAGGTGCGTGCCGCGATCGCCGACCAGGCCGGCGAATGGTTCGTGGCGAACGATGCGGGGCCGCTGGACGTGCCGGACGCCGCTGCCCTTGCCGAGTGGCTCAAGAGCTCGCCGGTCCACGTCGAGCAGTTCCTCGGCGTGTCGGTGATTGCGCGTGATCTGCGCGAGCTCGGCGCCGATCCTGACTTCTCCGTCGAAGCGCTCCTCGCCAGCGCCCGGGCCGAGGAGGACACTCCGGTGCAATCGCTGTGGCCGCGCGTGAGCGCCCCCGCCAGAGACCCCTCCCCGCGTCGCTGGGTGAGCGCCGCGGTGGCGATGGCTGCGGTGGTCCTGGTGGGTGTTGGGCTGTTCTCGCTCTGGAACGCCGGGCTGCTTGCGCCGGGATCCGCGCCCGGCGCCATCGCGGCGCTCCACTATGAGACGCATCACGGTGAGCAAATGAGTCTTCGTCTGACGGATGACTCCGTGCTGCACCTGAACACCGACAGTGCGGTCACCATCCGCTACGGCAAGACCGAACGGCTCGTGACGCTGACGTCCGGCGAGGCGGATTTCGAGGTCGCTCATGACCCGCAGCGCGCGTTCCGGGTGTCTGCCGGATCGGCTGAGGTCGTCGCGGTCGGCACCCTGTTCGATGTACGCCTGCAGCCCGACGCGACCGTGGTCACCGTGGTCGAGGGGCGCGTCACCGTCGGGCTGTCCCGCTCGAACGGAAAACTCACACCGGTCACGCTGCAGCTGGGGGCCAACCAGCAGATCCGGGTGGCCGAGGGCGCGTGGCCCGCCGCACCGTCAAGCGTCGACGCGCGGCACGTGACGGCCTGGCTGCGTCGACAGATCGTGTTCGACCAGCAACCCTTGGAGCTCGTGGCGGCCGAATTCAGCCGCTACAGCTTGAGGCCGATCGAGATCGTCACGCCGGCGCTGCGAAACCTGCAGATCAGCGGCGTGTTCTTCACCGATGACACCGAAGCTTTCATAGCCTTCCTGCGCAGCCTCAAGGATGTGCGGGTGGAGGTGACCCCGACACGGATTCGGGTGTCGGGGAGCCGAGGCGCAGACGTGCCCGATTACATGTGAATGCCGTACTGCGCTAGGCTTCTGGCCAAGGCACGCCGAGATGCCTCAACGGGAGCTGCATGGGCGCTCGCTCGCGTCATCCATCAGCGCAGGTCCTGACCGCGGTATCCGGGGTGCTGCGTGCGCTCTCGGTCTGCACCCCGGCGGTACTGCTGCATGCGCCGCCGGCGCTGGCCCAGACCTTCGAGCGCACCTCGCTGGTCGCCGACATTTCCGCCCGACCTCTGTCCGAGGCGCTGGCGCTGTTCGCCAGCCAGACCGGATTGCAGCTGGTCTATGTATCCGATGTGGTGCGTCACCGGCGGTCCCACTCAGCCGCCGCGGGCCTGAACGCCGAAGCGGCGCTCGCCCGCATGCTGCAGGGCACAGGACTTCGCTTCGAGTATCTCACGCCGCAAAGCGTCCGGATCCTCGAGGTCGAGGAGGGTTATCCGCAGACCGCGGCTGAGCTGCTGCCCCGAGAGGAGCTGAACGAGGTGATCGTCACCGCCAACCGCCGCGAGGAGGATCTGCAGGACGTCCCCATCACGATCCAGGTGTTGACTGCCGATACGCTTGCGAAGCTCAACGCCACGACCTTCGATGACTTCATAAGCGACCTGCCCGGCGTGACCGCGCAAGGGGTGGGCCCCGGTCAGAACAACATCTACGTGCGCGGCCTGGCGACCGCCACCGTTGGGATCCAGGGAGGGGGCTTCTCCGGTGCCTTCCCGAACGTCGCGCTGTACCTCGATGAGCAGTCGGCGCAGCTCCCGAACCGCAATCTCGACGTCTACGCCGCCGATCTCGACCGCATCGAGATCCTGGAAGGCCCGCAGGGCACCTTGTTCGGAGCGGGCGCGCAGGCGGGCGTCGTGCGCTACATCACCAACAAACCGAAGCTCGATGTCACCGAGGTCGCGGTGAACGGCGGCGGCGCCACGACTGCCCACGGTGCGCCGAGCGGCAGTCTGGATGCGACGGTCAACGTCCCGCTGATCCCCGAGCACCTGGCCGCGCGCGCCGTGGTCTACGACGAGCGTCGCGGCGGCTACATCCAAAACACCCGTGCGACCTTTGTTCGTGCCGATACCGATCTCGGCATCCATTACGCCTATGCGAACGGCAAGGTGCCCGCCAACAGCGTCGTCATCAACAACTACGGCATCGCCGAGCGCGCCATCAATCCGGTCACTTACCGCGGCGTCCGTGCCGAGGTCCTCTACCGTCTGGATGATGACTGGAACGCACTGCTGGCACAGTCCTACCAGGGTCTCGAGGCGGACGGCGTATTCGCCGAGATGGCGGCGAATTCGCTGGGGCAACCGCAGCCCGACCTGACCGTGCAGCTGTTCAACCCGTCGTTCGACAAGGACCGGTTCGAGAATACTGCGCTGACGATCGAGGGCCGTGTCGGTGCCCTGAAGCTGCTCTATGCGGGCGCGTATCTGGTACGCAACGTGGATCAGGTGCAGGACTACACCCAGTACGCCCGCGGCGCGTACGCGGACTTCTACCAGTGCGTCAATCCAGGCGCGACACCGGCGACGGCACGCTGCTATTCGCCCAGCTCGACCTGGCACAACATCGAGCGCAACACTCACCAGACTCAGGAGCTGCGCCTGACCACGCCCGCTGACTGGCGCGTCCGCGGCGTCGGCGGCCTGTTCTACGAGGATTACCTGCTGCAGGACCAGACAGACTTTTTCTACCTGACCGCGCTGCCCTACTTCAATCCGATCGGGCCGCCCACCGGCGACTACACCGCGAACGGCACGTTCTATTCCTATCCGGTGACCTCGAACAACCCGGACGTTCGGGCGCCGGGGGATGCCTTCTTCAACGATATCACCCGCGACTACAAGCAGCGCGCCGCGTACGCATCGGTCGACTTCGACCTGCTGCCGCACCAGCTGACGCTGACGGCCGGCACGCGGTACTTCCGCATCGATACCTCGGAAGTCGGCTCGACGGTGTTCGGTTTTGGCTGCCAGCTTATCTTCAATCCGAAGGCGCCTGATCCGTGCATCAATGACTATCAGAATTTCTTCAACCTCAACGCCCTGAATCTTCACCGTACCTATTCCGGCTTCAGGAGCCGGGCGAACCTCAGCTGGAACCTCACCGAGGATGCGCTGCTGTATTACACGTGGTCGCAGGGTTTTCGCGCGGGCGGCTTCAATCGCCAGGCGCTCAACTGTGCCTGTGGATCGCCCCTGAACACGGGTTCAGGTTCGTGGCAAGCAACGGCCAACCAGCACGGCGGCTGGGTGCCGCCCCTGGCGTACGCACCCGACGAGCTCGTGAACAACGAGCTGGGGTGGAAGACCACCTGGCTGGACCGGCGCATCGAGTGGAACGGCGCGCTGTATCAGGAGAACTGGGATCATGTACAGGGTCTCGTGAATCAGCCCGATATTATCACGCTGGGATTGACCTTCAATGGCGGTGACTACGTGGTGCGCGGCATCGAGACCTCGCTCGTCGGCCGCATCACCAGCGGCCTCAGCATCGAGGCCGGCGGCTCGTGGAATCACAGTGAGCAGGTCAAGCAGTTGGTATTCCTCTGGGCAGACGGCACGCCGATCAACTTCAGCGCGCTGCGGACCAGCAACGGCAACACTGTGCCGAACCCGGAAGGACAACTCGGCAGTCCGCTGGCCGGTGCACCTTCGTTCCAGGGCAACCTCCGCGCTCGCTACGAATTCGCGTTCAAGTCCTACCATGCCTTCGCCCAGCTCGGCGCGGTGCATCAGTCGCACTCCTTTTCCACGACCGATCAGCTCTCGGCCGACCTGCAGGGCCACTCCACGGATTATGAGCTGCCCGGGTTCACTACCTTGGACGGCGCGCTCGGTGTCGGCAAGGATGGCTGGGTCGTGCAGCTCTACGGCCAGAACCTCACCGATACGCGCGCTGAGCTGTTCGCGAACTACGCGCAGTACTACAAGGCCGTCACGGTGAATCGTCCGCGCACCATCGGCCTGCATTTCAGCTACAAGTTCGTCAGCAAGTAGCGTGAGCTGCTGCACGATACAGTCGGCGCGTCATGCACCCTGCAGTCACCGTAGATTCTGACGCCGCAGTCCCCTCGCGCATCGAGGCCCAGGTGCAGCAGGTGCGCGCAACGATGCAAGCACAGCAGTTCCTGCCCGCGCTGTCGGCCGCTCAGGCGCTGCAGGCAGAGGTGCCTGAAAACCGCGACGTGCTCTACATGATGGCGGTCTGCCAGCGCTACCTCGGGCGCGTCGCTGACGCGCTCGCTACGCTCAAGCACCTGGAAGGGATCCACCCGGACTACGGCAGACTTTTCCAGGAGCGCGGTCATTGCTACCGCTCGCTCGACGACGCCGAGGCGGCGCTGACGGCCTATGAGCAGGCGGTCACTCGCAATCACACGCTCATCGCGAGCTGGAAGGCTCTCAGCGCCTTGCGGCACACGTTCGGCCAGGACACTCAGGCGCAAGCGGCGGCGACTCAGGTGTCGAGGCTCCTCAGCCTGCCGCGCGAGATCGTCAACGCGGCCAATATGCTGGCCGAGGGCGAAATCGGCGCCGCCGAGCAGCTGGTGCGAGGTTTCTTGCGCACGAACGGCAATCATGTCGAGGCCATGCGGCTGCTGGCGCAGATCGGGGTCAAGCAAGAGGTGCTTGACGACGCCGAATTCCTGCTCGAGAGCCTGCTCGTTTTCGCATCGGACTATCACGCGGCGCGCTACGACTATGCCAACGTCCTGTGCCAACGCCACAAGGACGCACGTGCCCTGGAGGAAGCTCGAAAGCTGCTGGCAGTTGAGCCTGGCAACCGCGCGTTCCGCACGGTCTATGCCAACGCCTGCGTCGGCTTAGGTCAGCACCAGGAGGCATTGGATATTTTTCGCGACCTCCTGGCCGGTGCCCCGCAGCCCGCGGACCTGCACCTTTCGATGGCCCACGCACTCAAGACATTGGGCAGGCAGGCGGAGGCGATTCAATCCTACCGCGCGGCTGCAGAGACCCGTCCGGCGTTTGGCGATGCCTACTGGAGCCTCGCCAATCTCAAAACCTACCACTTCACCGAGGAGGAATTCACGCGCATGCGCGCCGACGAGGCGCGTGCCGGCACGTCTGTCACCGACCAGATTCATCTGTGCTTTGCACTGGGTAAGGCGCTGGAGGATCGCGGCGACTACCGGGAGGCGTTTCACTACTACGCGCGCGGCAACGCACTGATGAAGCGGTGCAGCCGGTATCAGCCCGAAGCGCTCGAGCGCGTTCTGCAGGCGCAGACGCGCTTGTGTACGCGCCAATTCTTTGCTGAGCGCGCCGGTAGCGGCAGCGATCGATCGGATCCCATCTTCATCGTCGGTCTACCGCGCTCGGGGTCGACGCTGCTGGAGCAGATCCTCGCTTCGCACTCCCAGGTGGACGGCACCATGGAGCTCGCCGACATCCCGCGGCTCGTCCATCAGCTCGATGGCCGCGAGGAAAGCGGCCAGCCGCCGCGTTACCCCGCAATCCTCGCGCAGCTTGAGCCGCCGCGTCTGCGGCAATTGGGTGAGAAATATCTCGCCGACACGCAAGTCTACCGTAGCGGGAAGCCGTATTTCATCGACAAGATGCCGAACAACTTCCGGCACATCGGTCTGATTCACCTGATATTGCCGAAAGCGACGATTATCGATGCGCGACGCGAGCCGATGGCCTGCTGTTTCAGCAATTTCAAGCAGCTGTTTGCCTCAGGGCAGGAGTTCACTTACAGCCTCGAGGATATCGGCCGTTACTACCGGTCGTATGTCGCGCTGATGGACCACTGGGATTCAGTGCTACCGGGCAAAATCCTACGCGTGCAGCACGAAGAGCTGCTGCAGGATTTTGAGGGGCAGGTAAGGCGGATCCTTGATTTTGCCGGTCTCGAGTTTGAGCCCGGGTGTCTGGAATTCTACAAGACCGAGCGCAGCATCCGCACTGCAAGCTCGGAGCAGGTCCGGCAGCCGATTAACAAAGAGGGGACGGAACAGTGGCGTCACTTTGAGCCCTGGCTCGGGCCACTCAAGGCATCACTCGGAGATGTGTTCAGGGATCACGTCATTTCTGATCAGCAACTGTAAGGAACAAACTTTCCATTTGTGCGTGGCGGCTTGGGGAAAAGCCAGCCGCTACTCGTGATCCGCTGCTGCTTTCTCAAACCTGCGCAGTTAGCTCTTGGGCGGCCATGTAACGCAATGTCTACGCAAGTCTCACGCTGCCTCAAACCCTGCTAACTTCGAAGCCTTCGCATCGAAGGTTGCCGTTGTACGGCAGCCCATTGCCCAATGGTGGGCGCCGATCAGGCAATCGGCAAATTCTGCATTGGAATCTTTCCAAGTGAACACGGCCTGCTCGACGGACGATTCATCTTCGAACTCCAATTCCACGACCTCTAAGAGGGAGGAAAGTGCAGCGGCAATCTCTGCCTTGGTTAATCCGTAGCGGCTGCGTAATACCCATTCCGTCTCTAGCAGGACGATGAGACTGATCAATACGGGCTCCCCATTGTCAACTTCGCGCTTGATGAGTCGCCGTGCGCGCTCGAATTGCTCTCGTTCGTCCCCGACCAGGAACCGGACTAGGACATTGGTGTCGATGCCAATCATTACCGCGATAACAGTTCAACCGGGATCGGCCTGCGGCCCTTCTTGTGAAGGCTGCCAGCGAGCTTCATTACGCTCTTGGTCTTCACGCGCATCAGCACGACTCCGTCCGGCATCAGCGTGAATGTCATTCTGTCTCCCGCTTTCATGCCAAGGCTTTCTCGAATTTGTTTCGGAATCGTGGTTTGGCCTTTGCTCGTGAGTGTTGAATCGCTGCTCATCGTAAGCTCCATGATCCTTACTATGTACAGTATAGTAAGGACCGCGAGAATTCTCCACCCTGGCACCGTTCACAATGAATCGAACAGAAGCCGTCGTGGGACACTCATGGGACACTGCTCGACAATGGCGGGCAACAATCGGCATCACTCGCCCGCAAACGGAGTGTTCGCGATCACGCGGCAGATTGGAAAGACGGAGGGGTATACATAGCTGATCGGGTCCTCGAGAAGGATTCATGTCGGAGAGCCGAGGACTGTCGATTTCGGGGCACGTGCTTCGTCGTAATGGGTGTCGGAGCATGGAATTCGCTGTTTGCAAAGCGCCGGTGTGCGTAAGTTGCTGATTTAACGAGAGGTCGCGAGATGAACGTCATGGTTCTTGTCACGGCCAAGCGAGAGCGAGGCCGGGCTCGTGCCCATGCAGGAGCTCCTCACCGCTATGGGCGCATTCAACGAGTCGCTCATCAAGGCGGGATTTTCCTAGCGGGAAGGCTTGAAGC
>Ga0116217_10003324_pt1 | contig 14652 bp, 10 predicted proteins | sample Sb_taG_6_FD_89697 | JGI IMG/M metagenome (GOLD analysis project Ga0116217, IMG submission 89697) | Peat soil microbial communities from Weissenstadt, Germany - Sb_50d_4_PS metaG | ecosystem: Environmental > Terrestrial > Soil > Wetlands > Peat | place: Germany: Weissenstadt | collected 2010-09-21 | reverse complement strand
GTCCCATATCCCGCCGTGGCCAGCGCCCCGGCGTTGCAGTGCGTGAGCACTCCACCTGCGTTCGGCATCAGCGTGGCGCCGTGGCGTCCCATGGCCTGGTTGGCGGCAATATCTTCCGCATGCATGCGCTGAGCCTCTTCAATCAGGTCGCGTTTGATATGCGGAATCGGCCGCACGCGGATGCGCTCAAACTTCTCCTGCATCCGCCGGATCGCCCAGAACAGGTTCACCGCCGTAGGCCGCGTCTTGCCGATGAGGTCGCAAATCTGATCGAATTCGCGTTTCAGGTCGCCCTGCGACTCCGCCTTGGAGTTGTTCACGCCCAGCGCAATGCCCAGTGCCGCCGCCACGCCAATCGCCGGCGCACCTCGCACCACCATGTTGCGGATCACATCCGCCACCTGCTCATGCGTCTTGCAGGTCACATAAACTTCTTCGGTCGGCAGCTTCGTCTGGTCGATGAAGCGCACGCCCTCGTCGGTCCATTCCAGGGTTTGAATCATAGGATTGAATCAATGAATGATTGAGTCATTGAGTCATTGAAAAATCAATGACTCAATCACTCAATGGCTCAATCACTCAATTCTCATGCTGGGCTCAGTTTCATCATTCTGCAGAATGTGTTGTTTCCGCATGTCGTTCGCCGTGAAAATAGAAATAAACGGAGCCCCTCCCGCCGCCTTCTCCACATTCGGACGCCCGTTGGCTTCTTCCCGCTCCACCAGGCACATCACGCCCACCACTTCAAATCCAAATTCGCGCGCCGCTTCAATGGCCTGCACCGTCGATGCCCCCGTAGTGCAGACGTCGTCCACAATCACCACCCGAGCGCCCTTCTCGCGGAAGCCTTCAATGCGCTGCCCGGTGCCGTGCTGCTTTTCCGCCTTGCGTACCAGAAATCCGTCCAGCTCGCCGCTCACCACCGCGACCGCGACCACAATCGGATCAGCTCCCATCGTCAGCCCGCCGATCGCCCTGGCCTTCCATCCCCGCTGCTTGATCTCTTCCAGAAACACTTCGCCGGTCAGGCGCGACCCTTGCGCGTCCAGCGTAGTCGTCCGGCAATCGATGTAGTAATCGCTGGTCCCGCCGGAAGAAAGTTTGAACTCACCCAGCCGGAACGATTTGTGAGCCAGCGTGCTCAGCAGTTTCTGACGTGCCTGGGACATCACACTGGATGACATGAAAATCTACGATACCACGACACGGCCTCCAGTTCGCCTTCCGGCAGCGGCGGAAATCACGTAGGGGCGGACGCAGCCTGCCCTGAGCAAGGATCCGCCCCGCGAAGCGCAGCGAGCATGCCAGCGCAACCGGTGCGTCCGCCATCTGCCCGCGGACGAATGCTTCCGGGGCTACGCGATCTACGAAGGAAAGTGTTTGCATGTTAACCTGAATTCTTGGGGTCGGCGGCACGAGGCGCGGCCCTTAGCGTCTGGCGATGACATCGAATCGAGGAATAACCTTGCAGAGTCTGCGCAGCATTCCACTCTCTATTCTTATCGGCTTTCTTTTCACGCTTACGGTTGCGAATTCAGTTCCGTCCGCCTTCGCCGACGGCACCCGCACATGGGAGCAGTCGAAATTCGACGATCTCACCAAGGGCACAGCCACCGGAGTGGCCATACGCAGTGCCGGCGGTCTGGAACTGGCACCCTCGTTCAAACTGCTCTACCCCACGCCCTCGACCTACATCTGGGCCATCGCCTCCGATGACGCAGGAAATCTATACGCCGCCACCGGTTCGCCCGCCCGCGTCTACCGCATCACTCCTGACGGCCACGCGACCATCATTTTTGAGCCCCAGGAACTCCAGGTTCAAACTCTCGAGGTCGACCCTCACGGCGTGATCTACGCCGCCACCGCGCCCGACGGCAAGGTCTACAAGATCGAACACAAACTCCGGGAAAAAGCTGACGCGCCCAAATCCGACAGCAAGCCAGACAGCAGGTCCGAGAAAAACGCCAAGGACGCGCAGCCCAAAGACCCCGCCAAGCCCGCCCTCGATCCTGCGTGGACTTCCTCCGAGTATTTCGCCCCGGGCACCAAGTACATTTGGGACTTGGTTCTCGACAAAGCCGGCAACCTTTACGTCGCCACCGGAGATCACGGCGAGATCTTCAAAGTCACCCCGAAGGGCGAGCACTCGGTTTTCTTCAAGAGCGACGAAACCCACATCCGCGTGCTCGCGCTCGATGCCAAGGGAAACCTCATCGCCGGCACCGATGGCAGCGGCCTGATCTACCGGATTTCTCCCGCAGGCGAAGGCTTTGTGCTCTACAGCACTCCCAAGAAAGAGATCACCGCGCTCGCGCTCGCCCGTGATGGCAACATCTATGCCGCGGGCGTGGGCGAGAAACGAGCTGGCGCCGCAACCTCGGCTCCAGGCGCAGCAGCCATCATGACGATGGCCGCCAATGCCGCAGCGAACCCAAATCCCCAGACTCCCGGCATGGCGATCACCATGGCTCCCGCCGCCTCTCAGCCCGGCCCGTTCCCATTTCCCGGCGGAAGCGCGAGCAATGGTTCCGATGTGTACCGCATCGCTCCTGACGGTTCACCCTCGCGTATATGGACTTCGCATGAAGACATCGTCTATGCGTTGGCCCTTGTCCGGACGAATTCAGATTCCCACGACCAATTGCTCGCCGGAACCGGAAACCGCGGACATGTTTTTGCCATCGAGTCTCAGGATAACGCGTCGCAAGACGAGTTTTCCGATCTCCTCAAGGCGCCCGCCTCGCAGGTCACCGGGTTTGCCAAAGCTCCCGGGGGCGCGCTGTACGCGGCCAGCAGCAACCTCGGCAAGATTTTTGTGCTCGGTCCGGGCCCCGAGAACGAAGGCACCTACGAGAGAGACGTGTTTGACGCCAAGATTTTTTCCCGCTGGGGCCGAGTCGAGTTTCGCGGCGCCGGCAATGTAACTCTGCTCACCCGCAGCGGCAACGTCGACAATCCTGACCGCAACTGGAGTCCCTGGAAGACCGCGGATCTAGCCAAAGACTCCGAGATGGGAGTTCCCCCCGCGCGCTATGCACAGTGGAAAGCCGTCCTGCACGCCGGCAGCGCCACACCCACGGTCGACACCGTAACCCTGAACTATCTGCCGAAGAACGTCGCGCCAGAAATCGATGACGTTTCGGTGCAGGTGGGCGTGCGTTACCAGCCGCTCCCCAAGTCGGCCGGGCTGAATCTCGGCAGCGACCTCAGCGGTTCGGCCGGCGTCCATTTCGAATCGCCCATGCCCAGCAATCACGATCGGGATGCCATCGGAGTGAAGTGGAATGCTCACGACGAGAACGACGATCAACTCGTCTACTCGGTCTACTACCGTGGCGACGGCCAGAGGCGCTGGCTCCTGCTGAAAGACAACCTGACCGACAAAGCCTATTCCTTCGACGCCAGCCTGCTGCCCGATGGAGGCTACACCGTGAAAGTTGTCGCTTCGGATGCGCCGTCCCACTCGCCCGGCGACGCCCTCACCGCTTCCAAAGAAAGCCGCCGCTTCGAGGTCGACACCACGCCCCCCCGCATCGAGAACCTGTCTGCATCGTTAGAGGGTGCTCAAATTCACGTTCGCTTACGCGCCGAAGATGGATTCTCCACCATCAAGCGCGCCGAGTATTCCATCGATGCCGGCGAATGGAAATTCGTCGAGCCCACGGGCCAGCTCTCCGACGCGAAAATCGAAGACTACGACTTCCTGGCCGCCATCGCCCCGGGGAACACCGCCGCCACCGAGCATGTCGTCGTGGTGCGCGTCTATGACAAATACGATAACCTCGGCACTGCCAAGACGTTGCTGAGGGGAAGGTAATTGCGGCGCTCACTTGCCGCGAGGTATTACATTGTTCCTGGCGCTATGGCGCCAAGCTGTCGCCACTGGCGTCCGGATTTCGTAACACACTGCGCCGACTGACATCCGCTCCTCGGGTTTTTGATCGGGGACTGGACTCTTGAGAAATCAGGAAGATAGCAGCGGATGTGTTCGGATAATGGGACAACTGACCACATCGGTATTTTCTCCTCTAAATTCGTGGTATTCAAGGTCCAAGTTTCGCATAACTCCTCAACCACCGCTGAGAACATAGGAAGGACACTCCATGAGCAAACATCTGATGATCGCTCTAGCGTTCGTTTTCATGTGCAGCGCCTTTTGCGGCTCACAGACTTGCTCGGGCAGATTAGATAGTATGACCTTCACTTGCGAAGCTACAGACTGCAGCAACAGAGTAACGGTGTATAAAAATACCACCGGGGACAAAATTAAATTTTCGTGCAACCATTCAGAAAAGTGCTGCGGGCAACTTTTCACAACATGCACAGACGATGGGGCCTGCGACGCGGTTGTGAAGAACCCCGAAGTTCGGGCGCGGATAGACGAAGTGGCGAAAACCTCGGAGGTTCTTGTGGCGGATTGCAAGGGGCGATATGCGCTATACACACTGCGGAGGGAAAGAACCATCAACCTTGATCGGTTGCTCGCAGCGGATGGTATCTTGAGGTGACGCATGCACAAAAGTACCGTCGCTCTGACAATTCTGTTTGCAACCGCTCTATCGCCCAGAGCGGGAGCGCGGGAAGGTTCTCAAGCCGCAGCGGGATCGATCTCCGCTGACGCGCCGGTGTATCGCGTCGCCTTTGAGCGTCGGGACGCTGTCCCTGGCATCACCGCTTCGAGCGCTCTCAAACTACCATTCGTGTGCACAGCCGACGGAACCATTTTCGTCAGCTTTGTCACTACAGTACCAGCCGGCGTCGGCCTTCCGGCGCCTCCGCCTGTGACCCCGCCTCTGCGGCTCGTCTCATTCTCCACAACAGGTAAGGGCCAGACCTTCGACCTTGCTCAGATTAAAGGTCTCTATATTTCGGAGGAGGTCGATCACTACGTAGGCGAGTCCGCGGTGATATTCCTGATGAGGGCCTCGCACGAGTACAAACCGCAAAAAAAGACTTACCCGAAAACGGGCGGCGGCGAGGGGGAATATACCACCAACGCAGCCGAACAGCGCCAGTATCTCGTGATCTTTGACCGCGACGGCACGTACCGGCGGACGATCGAACTCGAGGATCTTCCGCTTCAAATAGAAAATCTTGGTGTCTTTGCCTCCGGTGTGTTTCTTGCCTATGGCTACGACCCGAAGGACGAATCACCGAAACTGGCGATGCTGAAGGAGGACGGCACTCTGTTGAGGTCCTTGCAGATCAAAAAAGGCGACGTGCCGGAATCCATAGTCGGGAAAGCCGACGGGCCGCGTCCATTCGTTTCGGTGCCTGCGCAGCTCGTGCCGCAGGACCGTTCCATTATCATCGTTCAGAGCGAAAGCACTTTCCCTCTCCTGGAGGTGAGTGAAGGCGGAGCAATTAAAGCGATCCATCCCAAGTTGCCGCCGGGTTCTAGCATCAAAGCACTGGTTCCGAGCGACCGGAACCTGTACCCTATCGTTGCGCAATCAAGTGCGGATCCCGACTCCGAAGGAACCATCTACGAGGTACGCCCGGAGGATGGTAACGTAGTGAGACGCTTTGAGCTAAGCGACGGACGAAGGTCATACCAGATCGCTTGCATCCACGATCAGAAATTTCTCTCGCTCGATCACGCCGACGGCAAAATCATACCTTTGGTCGGCTCGGCTGAGCCCGCAAATATCGCAGATCAACAAAAGCGGGATGCCACGGATAGGTAGAATACCTAGAAACCGGCGTTTCTGGGACCAGGACGGAGGCCCGCCGTCGGCGCAGCCCAAAGCTGAGTGTGATTTCAGTAACAAGAAATGGGTTTGCGCCTGCATGCCGGAATGCAGTCGTTCGCCCGTTCCCATCCGCCTACGTGGGGCTCGGCTCTGTTCCCGCGCCGCCCTGCGATCTGGAACTCCCAATCGCAGTCAACTCCCCCGCATGCCGAAGCTCCGGAAACAGCCACGCCCACATTGCGATCACCACCAGAGTTCCAATACCCCCCAACACCACTGCCGGCACGGTCCCAAACCACTGCGCGGTCACGCCCGATTCGAACTGGCCAAACTCGTTTGACGTTCCAATAAAAATCATGTCGACCGCGGTAACCCGCCCGCGCATCTCATCCGGCGTCGCCAGTTGCGTAAGCGTAGCGCGAATGATCACGCTGATCATGTCGCTCGCTCCCAACAGCAGCAGCGCGATCAATGACAGCGTCAGGCTGTGCGAGACGCCGAACAGGATGGTGAAGACTCCGAATCCTGCCACTGCCCACAGCAGCGTCGGCCCTGACCGCCCGCGCAGCGGCCAGTGCGCCAGCAACACCGCCATTATCGCCGCGCCCACGCCCGGAGCCGTGCGCAGCAGTCCCAGCCCCCACGGCCCCGTGTGCAGAATTTCGCGCGCGTACACCGGAAGCAAAGCCACCGCCCCACCCAGCAGCACGGCAAACAGATCCAGCGAAATCGCGCCCAGGATCAGTTTTTTTCTCCAAATAAAATGCAGCCCCGCAAAAACCGTCTTCAACGTCATCGGCTCTCTCGGCCGCGCTTTCACTTCGGGCTTGATCTTGAACGAGGAAATAGTCGCGCCGATCGCCGTCGCCATTGCCACCACATAAACCACTGCCGGCCCGCGGAACGCCGCATAAAGAATGCCGCCAAACGCCGGTCCCAGAATCGTAGCCGCCTGAAAAATGCTCGCGTTCCAAGCGACCGCGTTCGGAAAGTGTTCTTGCGGAACCAACTGCGGCAAAATGGCTCGGCTGGCCGTGCTGTTAAACGATCGCACGATGCCGATCAGCACCAGCACTACGTAGATCGATCGGATCGAAGGCACCCCGCGTTCCACCAGCGCCAGCAACAACGCGAAGCAAACCGCATACCCCGCGTAGCAAGCCGAGAGCACGTGCCGCCGCTCAAACCGGTCGGACGCATGCCCGGAGATCGGGAACAGTAGAATTGCCGGCAGAAATTGCGCCAGCCCCACATAGCCCAGATCGAGTGGCCGCTTGGTAATCTCGTAAACCTGCCAGCCCACGGCCACGGCCTGCATCTCGACCGCCGCCACAATCAGAAATCGTGCAACCTGAAACAGCACGAACCCGGGATGCGTGAAGGCGGCGCGTCCGGCCCTGGCGTCGGCGGTCGTAGGCATGAGCTTCTAATGTGCCATAGAAGGCCGCCGCTGTGCAGCAGATGTGCTGCAGATGTGCAGCAGATGTCCAGCAGGTTGTGCAGCAGTGTGCCCGGAAGATGTGCGAACCGATCTACCAACGAGGGATGAGGAAGAGAAGCAGTCTAAGAATGCGCCGCGCTCGAGCGCGCCGCTGGCGCGGCTACCTCGATCCGGTTCCTGCCATTCTTTTTCGCCGCGTACAAGCTCATGTCCGCTTCATGCAGAAGTTCGGCCACGGTGCCGTCCCGCGTTAAGCTGGTCGCCGTAACTCCCATGCTGACTGTCGCGGAGGTCGTCCCAAACGGAGTGACAATCGGATCTTTAGCCACCAGCTTGCGGATTTCATCCGCACGCCGTGCCCCAACCTCGAGCGAGCAGCCCGGCAGAATCAGAATGAATTCCTCGCCACCGTAGCGCCCGACCAGGTCATAGGGTCGCAAGGTTTGCTTCAGCCGCTGCGCCACTTGTTTCAAAACTTCGTCTCCCGCGCCGTGACCCAGCGTGTCGTTCACGCGCTTAAAGTGGTCGATATCCGCCAGGATGATGCTGGCCGGCTTATCCTCGCGCCCGCTGCGCGAAAATTCCCGCTCCAGCGCCGCAATAATTTCCGCCCGGTTCAGCAGGTTGGTCAGAAAATCATGAGTCGCCGCGAAGCGCAGTGACTGCTGCAGGTCCAGAATTCTCTTGCCCACCATGATGCGCGAGCGTAACTCCGCCGGATCCACCGGCTTCGCCAGATAGTCGTCGACTCCTGCCTCCATCGCCGTCAGCAAGTCCTGCTTGCGATTCTTCGCCGTCAGCATCAGCGCATAAATGTATGTTCCCTGGCTCATCTTGCGAATGCGCCGCAGAACATCGATCCCATCCAGGCCCGGCAGCAGCCAGTCGAGAATCGCCAGTTGAGGAGGTTCAGGAGCTTCCAACAGCTTGACGGCTTCCGTGCCGTTGCCGACGCTCACATAGTCGAGGCCCCAGTCTTCCAGGTAGCCACCGATCTTGCGCCGCTCGATGTAGGAATCCTCGACCAACAAAATCTTCATACTCGCCCCGCTCGCATGTTGGCAGCCTAGCGGAGCATTAACAAGGTTACGAGGCGAAAACGAAGGGTCATGTCCCTCGGCTGGACTTGTTTAGAAGAGGCTAATTCCTAGGCCACCACCGGTGCGTTCGCGATTCCCTCGCTCCCGAACACCCGCCGGTAGCGCTCCACCTCCGCCGCCGGACCCAGCGCCTTAGAATAATTGTCAGAGAGCTTCACCGCCGGCCGCCCTTCGACGTCGGACACTTTGCAGATCAGGCTGATCGGGTCAAACCCCGCGCCATTGTTGGGATTGCACCCGCGAAAATCGTTGGTCAGCAGCGTTCCCCACCCAGCGCTGAACCGCACCCGCCGCCCCGGCGTCCACTTCTTGCGATCCTCGAAATCCTCGGCGCTTACAAAATCGCCGATGCCCACGCCCTTACCCAGCGTCCCGCCAAAATAGGCGTGCAGCCCGAGGATCGTCTCCACATCCAACGTGTCGGAAGCAATCAGCAGCTTCTCCCTCGGATCCCGCCCGTGCGCCTCCAGCCAAGCAATGTACTCATCCCCCGCGACGTACGGATCTTTACTATCCACGCGCTGCCCGGTCCAGTCCGCCACCCACTCCGGCGCTCCTGCGAGAAACTGTGTCGTGCCAAACGTGTCAGGCAATAACACGCGCAACGCCCCTTCATAAGTCTGCTGCCACAATTCCAGCACACGATACTGTGATGCCTTCAGCGCACCGTCATCCGGAGCCAGCGCCGCCATTACCATCGGAATCTCGTGCGCGTTAGTTCCAATCGCTTCCAAATCGTGCTTGTGTGCCAGAAACGCGTTCGATGTCCCGATAAAATTGCTCCCCAGATTCGCGGCCATGGCCACCACCACATATTCCTGCCATAGAAAGCTGTGCCGCCGCCGCGTTCCAAAGTCGGCCACGCTCAATCCCGGAACGCCGCGAAGCCGCTCGATCTTGCTCCACAACTTCGTCTTCGCCCGCGCATACAGAATATCTAGCCCGAACTCGCTCAGCGTCTTCAGATGCGCCCGCGTCTTCAACTCATCCAGAATCGCCAGCGCATACAGTTCCCACATCGTGGTCTCAGTCCACCGGCCTTCAAACGTCAGATGAATCTGCCCATCGCGCACCGACAGTTGATAATCCGACAGCCGGAAGTCGCGCTCCAGCCATTCCAAAAACGCCGGCTCGAAAATTCCGCGCCGCCCATAAAACGTATTGCCTGCCAGCCATACCAGTTCCGACTTCCGAAAACGCCGTCCCCGCACGTGCTGCAGTTGCACCTTTAATTCTTCAATGTGGATGATGTCCGCCATCCGCACCGAGGCGTGCCGGTTGATTAGCGAGAACTCCACCCGCGTGTTCGGGAAATGTTTCCAGATAAACTGCAGCATCAACAGCTTGTAGAAATCCGTATCCAGCAGCGACCGCACTACCGGATCCAGTTCCCAGTTGTGGTTGTGCGCGCGTTCTGCAAAGTTGACGATCATCGCGAGGAAGCTGCCTCACCGCCAGTCTAGAGGATAGACGTCCAAAAGATGAATAGACGCCTATAACGTTGCCGCGTAAAAGATGAATAGTCTAGCAGTTCGCCGATGAACCGGAATTTTGGGTGGTGCAGCGCTTCCTGCGCTGCGATGGCGCTTTCCATGTCGGGCGCGATCGTTTCAGCCGCGACCGCTTCAGGCGCGACCGTAGAAGGGCGGCGCTTCAGCGCCGCGTAATCCCGCAGAATGAAGGCGGGGCTTCAGCCCCTGCCACCGTGACTTTCGTCACCTCACTCGTGCTCTTTGCAGTTCCCCCGCTCACGTCCCCCCGGTACGCTCAACCATCCTGGTTTTGTAGTTGGTGCCCTGTGGCGATAACCCGGTTCTTGCTCCGAATCTCGTGGACTGGCCTGATGTGCATCTCCGCAGCTTCACTTCCAGCACAAATCAGTCCCAGTAGTGTTGCGCCTCTTGCGTCGACAGGCCCGGATGCCGAACCCGTTTCCCAGCAAGTCGCGACTTCGGATTTTGCAACCGCGAACAATATTCCCGCCAACTTCCTCCCCATGACCGCAGACCAGAAGTACGCGTTCGCCCTCCATCAGGCGCTCGACCCCAGCGCGCACGCGATCAATATGTTCCGCTCCGCCTTCGAGCAGGCCGCCAACGCCCAGCCCCATTTCGGTCAGGGATGGGGAGCTTATGAGAAGCGCTTTGTCGCCGGCGAACTCGATCAGATCACCGGCAGCACTCTGATCAATGGTTTTCTGCCGACCATCCTGCACCAGGACCCGCGCTACTTTCGCCGTGGTCGTGGATCGGCCTTGGCCCGCGCGTGGTACGCCGTCAATCGCACATTTGTAACCCAAAGAGATAACGGCATGGCGGGATTCAATACTTCCGAAACGCTCGGCCAGCTGATTTCTTGCAGCATCTCCACCAGCTACTATCCGGCGCGGGACCGCACCCTGCACTCCGTTTCAGCCAACTGGGCGGTCGATCTCGGCACTAACAGCGTCTTCAACGTGTTCGCCGAGTTTTATCCCGACGTCAAACGAATGTTCCTTCGCCGTGACCAGCACGCGTCCGGAAACTAGCTCTTCGCACCCACAAATTTTCGATCCAGTCCCTCGAACACTTCTTCCGCCCGCTCCAGCGCGTCCTGCACGTTCTCGCAGATATTTTCCTGGCCAATCATTTCAGCGAACTCCGCCTGATGAATCAGCTGCGCCGGCTGCTCCCGCGCTCCGCACAGAATCAGCGTCCGCTTGCTGGCGTGCAACTGCCTGGCAACTTCTTCGATGGCGAACAGTCCCGTCGCGTCCAGCGCAGTCATATTGCGCAGCCGCAGTATCACCACCGGCGGCAGCTTGTGCAGATTTTCAGTGACCGCCCCAATCTTGTCCGTCGCCCCAAACAAAAACGGCCCGTGAATACGGAAGATCGTGGCGTAGTACGGAATATCTTTGTCCTGCAGAATATGCATGCGCCCGTCTTCCACGTAGTCCTCGGTCACCTGCGAAACCGTGGTGGTCGCCGCCACCCGGCTGATGAACAGGAGCGCCGCCAGAATCATCCCCGCTTCCACCGCGACGGTTAAGTCGGCAAACACGGTCAGAGCAAACGTCACCAGCCAGATGCTGATGTCGGTCTTGGTCAGCTTCAGCAGTTGCGGAATCTCGCGCCACTCGCCCATGTTGTAGGCGACCACCATCAGAATCCCCGCCAGCGCCGCCATCGGCACATAGCTGACCAGCGGCGCCGCGAACAGCAGAATGCACAGCAGCGTCAGGGCATGAATCATTCCCGCCACCGGTGTCTGCGCCCCCGACCGAATATTGGTTGCCGTCCGCGCAATCGCGCCCGTCGCCGGCAAGCCGCCAAACATCGGCGAGAAGATATTTGCCACGCCCTGCCCAATCAACTCCACGTTCGGATTGTGCCGGTCCTGGTTTGTCCGAGCTTCGCTCATCCGATCCGCCACCACCGCCGACATCAGCGATTCGATCGCTCCCAGCATGGCCACCGTGAACGCCGGTCCCAGCAGCCCGTGGATCAGATCCGCGCGGAAGTGTGGAATTTGCCAGTGCGGCAGCCCGCTCGGAATTCCTCCAAACCGCGTTCCAATCGTTTCCACCGGCAGGTGGAAAAAGTACACCGCGCAAGTCGAAAGTAGTAACGCCACAATCGGTCCTGGAATACGCGACGACAGCCCGCGGCAGATAATCAGCGTCAGCAGAGTAAATACGGCGAGTGCCGTCGCTTCAAACGACAGCGTATGAAAGTTTCCCGCCAGTGCCTCCATCCGCAGCCAGAACACGCCCGGAACTTTGTCGAGATGGAGCCCGAAAAAATCTTTGATCTGCGTGCTGGCAATCAGCACCGCAATTCCATTCGTGAATCCAATCACCACCGGCCGCGGAATGAACTTCACTCCCGTGCCCAACCCCGTCGCGCCCATGATCACCAGGAGCACTCCGGCCATTACCGTGCACATGAACAGCCCGTCTACGCCGTGCACCGCGACAATCCCTGCTATCACCACCACAAACGCGCCCGTGGGCCCGCCAATCTGCATCTTCGACCCGCCCAGGGCAGAAATCAGAAATCCAGTCACGATCGCGCAGTAAATTCCCGCCTGCGGCGTCAGCCCCGAGGCAATGGCAAACGCCATCGCCAGCGGCAGCGCCACCAAACCCACGGTGACTCCAGCAATCAGATCCAGCAGGAATTTGTGACGATCGTAGCCGCGCAGACACAGCACCGACTTCGGAAGCCAATTCTCGTTCAAGGAAACGTTCAGGAAAGCACGCGCCATTTTCCCATTATCGCCCACGCAACAGGAATCGGGTAGATGACGTGCGTGCGCGTTGTATTCCGATTGTCAAAACTAGGAAGCTACCGGAGGCACCGTGGAAGAGCGGCCCTTTAGGGCCGCGTTTGCGCTCGATTGATCGAGGCTTTAGCCCCTGAGGGCGGGTGCCCCATGTCTCGCGCCCCTTGCGAGACGTGGGGCTTTTTCGTTTCAGCCCGGGCAACGGCACTGATGCTCGGAGATGGGCTTGGGAAGGGCACGGCTTTCAGCCGCGCCGTTAATGCCAAAAAAAGTCGGCTTTAGCCCCTGGGGGCCTTCACACCACGCCCTGATGGCGCCCTGTAAAATCCCCCCATGCACTTCCTCCAAACCCTGGGATGGCTGGCCTGCGTCGTCTATTCCACCATCCCGCTGTTCTGGCTGATGGTTCACCCCAGAGCCCACCGCTGGCGCGCCCGCGAGGGTTCGCCCTTCCGAGTGCTGGTCCCCGCCTGGATCGTCATGTGGATCGGCATGGGCGTGCTGACCGGCCCGTGGCGCGTCGCAGCATTCTATTACACTCCGTGGTCGTGGATTCCCGCCGCCCTCCTGTTCGCCACAGGCATCACGATCTATTTCAGTGCAGGCGCCCACTTCAGCTGGGCACAACTAGGCGGGCTGCCCGAAGTCCGCGCCCCCAAACCCGGGAATGAAGATCAGCACCAGCGCCTCGTCACCACCGGAATCCGCGCGCGCGTCCGCCACCCCGTCTATCTCGCCCACCTCTGCGAAATGCTGGCCTGGAGCATCGGCACCGGCCTCGCAGTCTGCTGGCTCCTCACCGGATTTGCGATCCTCACCGGCGCAGTCATGATTCGCCTGGAAGACGCCGAGCTGGAGAAGCGCTTCGGCGCAGAGTTTCTCTCTTACCGTCAGAAAGTTCATGCCGTGTTCCCGAACCGCCGCGCGTGACTGATCATTCACCGACTTTCCCACGCTGTCGCTATAATCCGACTTAGCTGAAAGCTCGTAGCTCAAAGCTCACAGCTCATAGCTCATGCGCTTCGAACTCTTCATCGCGACCCGGTATCTTCGAGCAAAAAGAAGACAGGCCTTCATCGGCATCATCACCGGCATCTCCATTGCCGGAGTCGCCGCTGGTGTTGCCTCCCTCGTTGTCGCCATGGCCATCACCAATGGATTTCGCCAGGACCTGCAGCAGCGCCTGCTCGGCTCCACATCCCATATCAGCCTGCAGCGCATCGCCGACGACGGCATCAAAGACTGGCCCGCGCTCCTGGACCGCCTCTCCAAACAGCCCCACGTCGTCGCCGCCGCTCCTGCAATCTTTGAGCAAGTCCTGATCTCCCGCGGCCCCCGTGCCCGCGGCGCAGTCCTCAAAGGCATGATCCCCCGCTACGAGCGCAAAGTCGGCGACCTGTTAACCACAGTAAAGGAAGGCTCTGCCGATGCCTTGGAAGATGCCAGTGTGGGCGCGGGCGACTCGCCCGCGCATCCCGCCGCCACCTCCGAAAACGACTCCCCCGATTCCCTCGGCGCCGTCCAGCAGCGCATCGCCGCCATGCCCCCCATCGTCCTCGGCAAAGACATGGCCGACAACCTCGGTGCCACCGTCGGCTCTACCGTCATGGTCGTTAGCCCCCAAGGCGAACTCACCCCTTACGGCATGGCGCCCAAATACACGCGTTTCCGCGTCGTCGGCATTTTCAACTCCGGCTTCTTCGACTACGATTCCGGTTGGGCCTTCACCCGGCTCGCGGATGCGCAACGCCTGTTCGGCCTCGGCGACCTGATCTCGGTGCTGGAATTCAAAATCGACGACCTCGACCGCGCCGACGCCGTCACTTCCCAGATCGAAGACGCCGCCGGCAAAGGCTTCATGGCCACCAACGCGCTCCGCCAGAACAGCGCCCTCTTCAAAGCGCTGAAGACCGAACGTCTCGTCACCTTCATCACCATCGGCCTCATCGTCTTCGTCGCCGCCCTCAATATCCTGATCTCTCTGTTTATGATGGTCATGGAAAAAACCAAAGACCTCGCCGTGCTCATGTCGATGGGCACGCGCCGCGCCCAGGTCCGCAACCTCTTTATCGCCCAGGGGGTGCTCATCGGCGTCATCGGCACCGCCATCGGCCTGGTCGTCGGATACGCCATCTCCTACGCCGGAGGCCAT
>Ga0116217_10003323_pt1 | contig 14653 bp, 15 predicted proteins | sample Sb_taG_6_FD_89697 | JGI IMG/M metagenome (GOLD analysis project Ga0116217, IMG submission 89697) | Peat soil microbial communities from Weissenstadt, Germany - Sb_50d_4_PS metaG | ecosystem: Environmental > Terrestrial > Soil > Wetlands > Peat | place: Germany: Weissenstadt | collected 2010-09-21 | reverse complement strand
GTTCCCTATAACCTGCGGCACTGTAGTGTTTGGTCGGTTCGGTGAATAAGCTGCTCCATGAGCCCTAGACGGGACGGTGACGCTGCTGCGCGGGGCGGTTGGCTCGCCGTGCGGTGTTTCCGACACCGGTGCGCGCCGCCGCAACTCGATAGAGCTGCAGTAAGATATCCGCGGCGGCGGCTGCGCGTTGCCCGATCTCCTGCGTGCTCGGCGCCTCTCTGACGCGTAGCAGCTGGCTGATCATCAAATCGCCCCAGAGCAGCGCTAGGAAGCGGCTAGCCATCTTGCTGACAGCGCCCGGCGGCAATAGCCCGCCCTGCTGCGCCTGCGACAGCAGGTGCTCGAGCGCGGCGCGGCTAGTGCGCCGGCCGGCGGCGTCGAGCGTGCGTGGCACCTCCGGTGAGCGCGCGGCCTCGGCAATCGCCAGGCGATAGACCGCCAGCACGGCCGGCGTGCACACCTCGCGCAGCTGAATGGCCCCGAAGCGCGCCAGCAGTGTGGCGAGCGTCTGCCGGTCACGGGCCGGTGGCAGCTCGGGCGGCAGCCGCATGCGCTGTGCGCGGTGGGCGATCCCGGCGGCGAGGATGGCCTCCTTGTTGCCGAACAGCGCATACAGCTCGCGCTTGGAGACCTTGGCGCGCGTCGCGATCGCGAGCGTACTGGTCTCGGCGTAGCCGCGCTCGATGAACGCCTCCATCGCTGCGCACAGAATTCGCTCGCGTGCGCTCAGCGCGCCGCCGCTCGAGTTCTCCGGGATTTTCTGCGCCTGCGTCGCTGTGTGCCGGTTGCTGTGCATGAACTACGTAGTGCGACGGTACTGTCTGGTACCATACCATGGAATATGGTACCGTAGGGTACCAACGGTGTCCGGGCACCGCAATAGCAACCGCCGCCTACTGGCCTTACTGTGACAAGCGAGCAAGAGTCGTGACGGGATTCGCACCGACCTCGGTGGTCGTGCGCCTGGATGCGGTCGATAAGACTTATCAATCCGGTGCGATCGCGGTGCAAGCGCTCAGGGCCATCACGCTCGAGATCCCGGCCGATCGCTTCTCGGTGGTCATCGGTGCCTCGGGCAGCGGCAAGACCACGCTGCTGAACCTCATCGGCTGCATCGACCGGCCCAACCGCGGTGCGATCGAAGTGTGCGGAGAGAACGTGGCCACGCTCACCGACAATGCCCTGACCGACTTCAGAGCGCGCAATGTCGGCTTCATCTTCCAGAACTTCAGCCTGGTGCCGGTGCTTTCCGCCTACGAGAACGTGGAGTACCCGCTGCTGCTGGTCGGAATGCCGCTCGTCGAGCGGCGCCGGCGCACGCTCGCAATGCTCGAGGCGGTCGGCCTGGCCGCTCAGGCGCGCCAGCGGCCTAACGAGCTCTCGGGCGGACAGAAGCAGCGAATCGCCATTGCGCGTGCGCTGGTGAAGGAGCCGCAGATCGTGCTCGCGGACGAGCCGACCGCGAATCTCGACAGTGCGACCGGCGCCTCGATCATCGAGCTGATGCGCCGTGTGCAAGCCGAGTCCCGTACGAGCTTCATCTTCGCCACGCACGATCCGCAGGTCATGGCACATGCGGATGAAATCTTCGCCATCCGCGACGGCGAGTTGACCGAGCACCGCACCGTGGCGCCAGTCTGACGCGGATGTACACATGAACCTGCTCTTCAAGATCGCCTGGCGCAACATTGTCCGCAATCGCCGCCGCTCACTCATGACTGCCTCGGCCATCGGCGCCGGCGCGCTCGCCATGCTGCTGTTCGCCGGCTATACGAACTTCATCTTCACGGGCTTGGAGACCGGCTACGTGCAGCGCGACGGCCACTTGACCGTGTTTCGCTCGGGCTACTTCCTCTATGGCGCGGGCAACGCAGCGGCGTATGGCATCGACGATTATCTCGGTGTGATGCGCCTGATCACCGAGGACCCAGCGCTGCAGCCGCTGATCGCTGTTATCAGCCCGACGCAGGCACTGGTCGGCATTGCAGCCAATTACTCGGCGGATACCGCCGCTTCCCGCACATTCATCGGCGTCGGACTCATGCCCTCGGACCGCGACCGCATGCGCCGTTGGGACGAGTACGGCACCGCGGATGTCTATCCGCCCGATGCCCGGCTGTCCGATGCCGATCCAAACCGCGGACTGATCGGCACCGGGCTGGCGCGCATACTCGGGCTATGCAGCGCCCTCGGCCTGACCAACTGCCCGCCGGCGCCCGCTGGCTCACCGGCCGTGCCGGCGGCGGGCAGTGCGGCGGCGGTCAATTCGGACATTACTGCGCTGGCTCGGCGCGAGCTCGGCGACGCGGTCAGTGCCGCCGCGGCGCATTCGACGCTCATGCCACAGATCGATTTGCTCGCGGCCACGGTGGGCGGCGCGCCGAATGTCGTAAGTCTCAACGTCAGCGGTGCGCTCGCCATCGGCGCCAAGGAGCTTGATGATGCATACATCATCATGCACTTGGCCCTGGCGCAGCAGCTTGTTTACGGGCGTAACGAGCAAGAGGTCACCGCCATCATGGTGCAACTGCACCGCACCGAGCAGCTCGCCGCCGCGCGAGCGCGCCTCAATGCACTCTTCCAGCAGCACCATCTCGATCTGGAAGTGCGGGACTTTGCCGAGCTGACACCCTACTACGGGCAGGTGATCCGCCTCTTCAGTGGCATCTTCCTGTTCATCTCTCTGGTCATGGGGATGATCGTGCTGTTCGCGGTCGTCAATACCATGACGATGAACGTCATGGAGCGCACCAACGAGATCGGGACGATTCGAGCGATGGGCGTGCGGCGAGTGCGGATCCGGCTCCAATTCATCGTTGAGGGCGTATTGATTGGCGCGATCGGCGCCACGATTGGCGCCATACTCGCCATCCTCATCGGCGATCTGACTAACCACTTCGGCTTCACTTGGGTGCCGCCGGGAAATACCGCTCCGATCCCGCTGCGACTGGTGGTGCTCGGCCGGCCGTGGCTGATCGTCGAGGCGTGGCTCGGGCTCGTGCTGGTGGCCGCGATCGCCGCGCTCATTCCCGCCAATCGTGCCGCGCGCCTGGCGGTAGTGGATGCATTGCGGCACGTATGAGGCCGGCATGAGGGCAACGAGGCGACGTGGCTGCTTATGGATGAGCCTCGCGGCATCGCTGAGCGTAGCCGTGCCGCCGGCGGCACCAGCCCAGACGTCGCAGCAGACCCCACCGGTCCCGCAGATCGTCGCCGGTACCGACCAGGTGCGCAATCCTGGCCGTCCTTTCCGTGTGACCGTCAGGCTCACAGAGTATGTGGCCGGTCGGGAGCGCAATCACGACATGATCGTGGTGTTCGCGAAGGAAGACACTGATACGCGGCAGTATCGCAACCTCATTCAATATGTGGAACCCGCGCGCGATGCGGGCAAGAGAGTGCTGCTCGATGGCCAGTCGCTCTGGTTCTTCGATCCGGCCTCGAATCTCAGCATCCGCATCTCCGCGCAGCAGCGTCTGCTCGGACAGGCTGCCATTGGCGACGTCCTCACCGTGAACCTCGCGGCCGATTATGCGCCGAGCCTGATCGGTACCGAACAAATTCAGGACGCGGCCAGCAAGCCGCGCGACTGCTGGCATCTTGATTTGAAGGCCGCGAACGATCGGGCCGTCTACAATCGTGTCGAGTACTGGGTCGAGCAGGGCAGCTTCTACCCGATCAAGGGCAAGTTCTATTCCGACAGCGGGCGGCTGCTGAAGATTCTCTACTACCGCGGATTCAGCGAGCAGCTCGGCGGCGTGCGGCCCACCGAGGCGGTGATCATCGACGCCGTGGACACCTCGCTCGTGACCACGGCGATCTTCGGCGACTATCGATATCAGGACATTCCGGACGCCTGGTTCCAACGCGACTACCTCCCGCGCCTGCGCATCCAATGAAGCCGTGCAGCGGCAGTGCAACGGCCGCGCTGAGCGCGCTACTGGCCCTGACAGGCGCGCCGGGGTGCAGCCGGGCCGAAGCAGCGTCCGGCGCACCCCCTGACGAGCCCGCTCCCGCTCCCCCTTCGACTCCGACGGCGCCTGGCGCTTCCGAGCAGAACAGCGACATCGAACTGATTCCACAGGGGCTACGAGCAGCGCCGAGCTCGCCGACGACGGCGTCCTCGCCGGCGCCCCCGGCGACGAGCGCCACGCAGCGGCTCTATCTCGAGAACGCCCTGACCGTTGAGTCGCTGCGCGGCGCTGGGTGGGTGCCTCTGCCACCACCACCGCCGTTTGATTGGCAGGAGCGCGTGTTCTTCGATGCGCGCAAGCAATGGGACATCGGCGAGGGCGTCGACGTGAGCTACAGCGGACGGCTCAATCTGCGTGCCGAAAACGACATCGACTTTCCGAATCACGAGACTGTAATCAATGACCTGCGCGAGATCTATGCGAGCTGGCAGCCGCTCGTGCGCAGCTATCTCGATCTGGGCCGCATCAATCTCAAGAGCGGCGTCGCCCTCGGCTACAATCCGACCGACTTCTTCAAGACGCGCGCGGTGGTCGAGCCGCTGTCCGCCGATCCAACGGTGCTGCGCGAGGATCGTCTCGGCACGCTGATGCTGCGCGGACAGGAGGTCTTTGACCGTGGCTCGCTCACAGCGGCCGTCGCGCCGCGGCTGTACTCGCCGAGCGCGATCTATACCGACCTGAACTTGCCGAGCTTCGATCCGTCGCTCGATCGAACCAACGCTGCCAATCGCTTGCTGCTCAAAGGCACGGCCAACTTCTCCGCGAACGTGAGTCCCGAGCTGCTTTACTATCGGGAGGGCAGCCAGAGCAGGGTGGGCGCCAATCTCACGCAGAACATCGGCCAGCGCAGCATCGCGTATCTCGAGTGGTCCGGTGGTACTCGCCCGGATCTGATCGAGCAGGCGCTGTTGTATGGTCGCGAGACCGGCACTCTGCCCGCATCAGCGCCCGCGGTTCTGCCGGAGAACCCGCACCGCAGCTTCCAGAGCGAGCTCACGCTCGGCGCCTCGTATACCGGCGCGGCCGAAGTCACCGTCAACTTTGAATATCACTTCAACCAGGCCGGCTTCACCGCCACGGACTGGAGCCGCTGGTTCACGATCGGCCGAGGCACCACGGCCGCATCGCCGGTGACGGGCGAGCTGTGGTACATCCGCGACTACGCCGCGGACCAGCAGCAACCGATCAACCGGCACTCGCTGTTCCTGCGCGCCGACTGGACCGACGCCTTGATACCAAAGCTCGAGCTGAGCGGCTTCGTCGATGTCGATGTGCATGATGGCTCAAGCCTGCTGCAGCTCGGTGCCGATTATTACCTCTCCGATCATTGGACCGTCGGCGGCCTGCTCATCGGCTATGCGGGCGCGCGGCGCACCGACTTCGGCAGTCTGCCGATCGCCGCGACCTGGTTGCTCGACTTCGCGCGTTACCTCTGATCTTGGGTCTGATGGACTACGCGTGCGCGAGGTACGACCGATACACCGGTTGCCAGATGCTTGCCTGGACGCGTTGCGCCAGACTCGCGTCGTCGCAGGGTGCGGCGAGGCCATCGTCCTGTGCCTGTCGAGCGACCGCGGCGGCGACCGCGATCGAGACCGCCCGGAGCTCGTGTACGCTAGGCAGCAGTCGTGCGTTGCGATTGCTCGCCGCCGGCGACAGCGCGGCCAACGCCCGGGCGGCGGCCATGAACATGGCATCGTTGATGCGCCTTGCGCCCGAGGCGAGCACACCGAGGCCAATGCCCGGAAAGATGTAGGAATTGTTGGTCTGCGCGATCGCTACCGGCTGTCCCTGCCACTGAATCGAAGGAAAGGGGCTGCCGGTACCAATCACGCCGCGACCCTGCGTCCACGCGATCAATTGCTCGGCAGTCGCCTCGCAGCGCGACGTCGGATTGGACAGCGCAAAAATGATCGGCCGCTCGACCTGCGCCGCCATCGAGCGGATGGCCGCCTCGTTGAAAGCGCCCGGTTGGCCGCATACGCCGATGAGTGCCGTCGGCCGGGCGTTGACAATCACATCCAGCAGACCGACTTCGCGCGGATTCGGCAACGTCCAGTCGGCAATCACATCGCGGGTTTGCACGAAAGGGCATTGTGCCTCGGTGAGGCTCATGCCATCGAGCAGCAGGCCAAAACGGTCGACGGCATAGAGACGGCGGTGTGCTTGCGAGTGGCTCAAGCCAGCCTCCCTCATCGCGCGCAGCAGCAACGAGGCGATGCCGCAGCCGGCCGAGCCGGCGCCCGCGATCACAATGCGCTGCTCACTGAGCCGTACGCCCGTGGCGTGGACCGCGGCGAGCAGGGCGCCCGCGGTGACCGCGGCCGTTCCCTGGATATCGTCGTTGAAGGTGCAGAGATGGTCGCGGTAGCGCTGCAGCAGGTGCGCGGCATTGGCTTGGGCGAAATCCTCCCATTGCAGCAGCACCTGCGGCCAGCGCTCGGCCACGGCGCTGACGAACTCGTCGATGAAGGCATCATAGTCTGCGCCGCGCACGCGCTCGTGATGCCAACCGATGTAGAGCGGATCGTTGAGTCGCTCGTCGTTGTCGGTGCCGACATCGAGCAGAATGGGCAGCGTCTGCTCGGGGTGAATGCCTGCGCAGGCGCTGTAAAGCGATAGTTTGCCGATGGGAATGCCCATGCCGCCGGCACCCTGATCGCCGAGTCCGAGGACTCGCTCGCCATCGCTGACGACGATGACGCGGACCTTGTCGAAGCGGGGGTTGGCAAGGATATCGCGCATGCGGTGCCGGTTCGGATAACTCAGAAACAGGCCGCGCGGCCTGCGCCAGATCTCGCTGAAGCGCTGGCAGCCCTCGCCGACCGTCGGCGTATAGACGAGCGGCAGCAGCTCGTCGATGTGCTCAACCAGCAGCGCATAGAACAAGGTCTCGTTGATGTCCTGCAGGTCGCGCAGAAAGGCATAGCGCTGGAAGTCGCTGGCGAAGCCGCGCAGCGCCTTGAGCCGGCGTTCCACCTGCTTCTCGAGCGTGCCGACGTGCGGCGGCAGCAGGCCGTGCAGATGAAAGGCGTCGCGCTCGGCTTCAGTGAACGCGGTGCCCTTGTTGAGCAGAGGCTGGTTGATGAGCTCGATCCCCGACCAGCCGACCAGGCGCGGATCTGCAAGGCTTGATGTCGGTGGACGGCTCATCGCCCCTGAGTCTAGCGCCGCTGTAAACGCGATGCCCGCAGTTGCTATTGCCACTTCCAGCCCGGCGCGGCGCTATAATGAGTCATGCTGCGTTTTTTCAGACTCTGGCAACTCGCTCGGCGGGACCTGCGGTTACTTTGGTTCGCGCTCCGACATCGGCAGCGCCCCGTGTGGCTGCTGCCTGCAACGGTGATCCTTTGCCTCTACGCGATCGAGCCGCTCAATATGACGATTCCGCTCGTCGGCTTCGTGGACGACTTCGTTCTGCTGCCGCTCTGCCTGCACCTGCTGCTCAAATTGCTTCCGGCGGATATCCGTGCGGGCTTTGCTGAGAGTTCCCTGATGCGCTGACCACCGCGGCCGCCGCTCGAAGCGGCCGTTTTAGCGCCGCGACAATAGTGCGCATCCCGAAGTCAGCATCAGCGCAGGCTCACGGGAAAGTACGTATCCTCTCGAGCCGGGGTTTGCGCTTAGTCTTAACGCCGAGCCATGAGCCCCTTAGTCTATAAAGCTGTGGGCAGCGGCCAGCAACCGGCGCCCAATATGACGAGCTACTCGGAGTGGCGGCGCTCGTTTAGCTGGGAGAATGTATGGAATGAACTCGGGGCGAGCCCCGGTGGGCCGCTGAACATCGCGGAGATCGCGCTGGATCGTCACGCACGCGGCACAAACGCGAATCGAGTGGCGCTACGGGTTCTCGACCAGGAACTGCACGCGACATCGCTCACATACCGAGAGCTCGGTGCGCTCGTCAACCGCTTCGTCAACGCTCTTGGCGCGCTGGAAGTTCCTCGGGGCGCTGTGATCGCGAGCTTCATGGGTCGGCTGCCGGAACTGTATGTGACTGCGCTCGGCGCCCTGAAATCCGGCTGCAGCTACTGCCCGCTGTTCTCCGCCTTTGGCCCGGAGCCGGCCAAAGCGCGCCTGGCTTTGGGTGCGGTACGCGTACTCGTGACCACTGATCTGCTGTACCGACGAAAGATCGCTCCGATCCGCGCCGAGCTTCCCGAACTGCGCCACGTGTTGCTTGTGCGCATATCTGCGGGATCAGAGCTTCCCGCGGGAACCACCGATTTTCATGCATTGATCGATCAACAAAGCGAGCACGCCACGGCCAGCGCGACTGGCTGCGAAGATCCCGCCCTGCTGCACTTCACCAGCGGCACGACCGGCAAACCCAAAGGCGTAGTGCACGTGCACGCTGCCATAGTCGCCCAATACCTGAGCGCCAAAATTGCGCTGGATCTGCATCCCGAGGACGTCTACTGGTGCACGGCTGATCCTGGCTGGGTGACCGGCACCGCGTACGGCATCATTGGGCCGCTCGCCTGCGGTGTCCCAGCGATCGTCGATAGCGAAGAATTTGATGTGCAGCGCTGGTACACCATCCTGGAGCGCGAGCGCGTCAGCGTCTGGTACACGGCGCCAACCGCAATCCGCATGCTCATGAAGGCCGGGCACGAGCCCTTGGCAGGACATGACTTCAAGGCGCTGCGATTTCTGGGCAGCGTAGGCGAGCCACTCAATCCGGAGGCGGTCATTTGGGGTGCAGAGAATCTCGGATTGCCCTTTCACGACAACTGGTGGCAGACCGAAACCGGCGCGATCATGGTGGCCAACTACGCCTGTATGGACATCCGTCCCGGTTCCATGGGGCGACCCTTGCCGGGCGTCGAGGCGGGCGTGGTCGAGCGGCGCGAGGACGGCTCCGTCGCGGCCCTCGAAGCACCCGAGCAGGTCGGCGAGTTGGCGCTCAGGCCCGGCTGGCCTTCGATGTTCCGCGGCTATCTGAACGATCCGGAACGCTACGCCGCCTGCTTTGAGAACGGCTGGTATCTCACCGGCGACCTGGCACGCCGCGATGCCGACGGCTATTACTGGTTCATCGGACGCGCGGACGATGTCATTAAATCCGCCGGACACCTGATCAGCCCGTTCGAGGTGGAAAGCGCACTGATGCTGCACCCGGCAGTGGCACAGGCCGCGGTGATCGGCGTACCTGACCCGTTGATCTACCAGGCGGTCAAGGCCTTTGTGGAGCTCAAACCCGGAGTGACCAATGACGAGGCGCTGTCGCGCGCTTTGCTCTCGCACGCCCGCAAGAGCCTTGGCGCTGCGGTCGCGCCACGCGAGATCGTAGTCGTCGAAACGCTGCCGCGCACGCGCAGCGGCAAGATCATGCGCCGGCTGCTGCGCGCGCGCGAGCTCGGCCTGCCCGAAGGCGACTTATCGACTTTGGAAACCCGTGCATGAGCGCCAGCGACACCTCGCCCCCGGCGAACCAGCCAGACGCGCCCCGCGCTGCCGCGCCAGCGCCGGCACCGACGCGCCCGCAAGTGCTGCACCTGCTCAAGCAGATGCTGCGCATCCGGCAATTCGAGGACCGTTGCGCTGAGTTGTATCAAAATGAAAAAATTCGCGGGTTTCTGCACCTGTACAACGGCGAGGAAGCGATTGCAGTCGGCGCCATGCAGGCGCTCACACTGCAAGACGCCATTGTGGCGACCTACCGCGAGCATGGCCACGCGCTGGCCCGTGGCGTGCCGATGCACTTAGTGATGGCTGAACTGTACGGCAAACGGACCGGAAGCAGTGGCGGCCGCGGCGGCTCAATGCACATCTTCAGCAAAACGGCGCGCTTCTACGGCGGCAATGCCATCGTCGCCGCAGGACTGCCGCTGGCCGTCGGGCTGGCCCTGGCGGACAAAATGCAGCGGCACACCGGGGTCACCGCCTGCTTCTTCGGTGAAGGCGCGGTGGCCGAAGGGGAGTTTCATGAGTCGATGAACCTGGCGGCGCTATGGCAATTGCCGTTGCTGTTCCTGTGCGAAAACAATCAATACGCCATGGGCACGGCGCTCGAACGCTCGGAATCCGAGACGGACCTGCACCTCAAGGCCGCCAGCTATCGGATGCGCTCGAGCAGGGTCGACGGCATGGACGTCCTGGCCGTTCAGTCAGCGGTGTCGCAGGCTGCCGCAGCGATCCGCGCCGGCCAAGGCCCCGAATTCCTAGAACTGATCACCTACCGGTTCCGGGCCCACTCGATGTTCGATGCACAGCTCTACCGCGACCGTGCCCAAGTCGAGCAATGGCGCAAGCAAGGGCCTCTCATAACCTTCACTACCCGCTTCAAGGCGGCCGGCCTGATGTCCGAAGAGGACTATCAGCGCCTCGAAAAAGAAGCCGATCGCGAGGTCGAAACGGCAGTGGAGTTCGCCGAGCGCTCGGAATGGGAGCCGATCGAGGAGCTGACGCGGCACGTATATTTTGAGGGCGCCGCGCAATGAGCGCTCCGGGCACGGCGGTGCGCATGAGCTATCGCCAAGCGGTGCGGGAGGGCCTGCGCGAGGCGTTGCAGGGCGATCCACGCGTCTTCCTGATGGGCGAGGACGTGGGTCGGTACGGCGGCTGCTATGCGGTCAGCAAGGGCCTGCTCGCCGAATTCGGTGAGGAGCGCATCCGCGACACGCCGCTGTCCGAGTCGGCGTTCGTAGGTGCCGGCATCGGCGCGGCACTCGGCGGCATGCGGCCTATCGTTGAGATCATGACCGTTAATTTCAGCCTGTTGGCACTCGACCAGATTCTCAACAACGCCGCGACCCTCAGTCACATGTCAGGCGGTCAGTTCAATGTTCCGCTGGTCATTCGCATGGCGACCGGTGCGGGCCGGCAGCTTGCCGCCCAGCACTCGCACAGCCTGGAAGGCTGGTACGCACACATTCCGGGCTTGCGCATCGTGACGCCCGCCACGGTGGAGGATGCGCGCGGCATGCTCGCCCCCGCACTGGTCTGTCCGGATCCGGTGCTGATTTTCGAGCATGTCGGCTTGTACAACTTCGAGGCGGCGCTGGCTGCGCCCGCGCCGCCCGTCGACCTTGACCACGCCGCCGTACGTCGCAGCGGTCGCGATGTGTGCCTGCTGACTTACGGCGCCAGTCTCCAGCGCTGTCTCGATGCGGCTCATCAGTTGGTTGAGGAGGGCATCGAAGCGGAAGTGCTCGACCTGAGGACCCTGCGCCCGCTCGACGATGCCGCCATCATGGCATCGGTGACCCACTGTCGCCGTGCCGTGATCGTCGATGAAGGTTGGCGCAGTGGCGGCCTGTCGGCGGAGATTGCAGCACGCATCATGGAGCAGGCCTTCTACGAGCTCGACGCCCCGGTGGCACGCGTCTGCACGGCCGAGGTACCCATTCCTTACCCGAAACATCTGGAGGAAGCGGCGCTGCCGAATGCGGCACGGATCGTGGCAGCCGTGCTCCGGCTTTGCGGTCGCAACCCCGAGGGTGCTCAGCCCGCTCCGGCCAGCGTCGGCGCGCGCGCGTCATGACGATCGAATTCCGCATGCCGGCCCTCGGCGCCGATATGACCGAAGGGACGCTGGTGGAATGGCGCATCGCGCCCGGGGACCCGGTCAAACGCGGGCAGGTGGTCGCACTGGTAGAGACTGAAAAAGGCATCATCGACGTCGAATCCTTTCACGAAGGGCGCGTGGAGCGGCTGCTGGTGGAGACGGGTACACACGTACCGGTCGGCACGGCGCTGGCATTGTTCTCGGGCGAGGCACCGCAGCCGGCATCGGCAACCGCGGCCGCGCCTGCGGCTGCCCCGGTACCCGGGGGAGGCCGCGTCAAGATCTCGCCTGCGGCCCGGCGGCGCGCGGAAGAATTGGGCCTATCGATTGAGGAGCTGAGCAGCACTGGCGCGGGTGGGCCGGTCAGCATTGCTGATGTCGAAATTGCCGCGGCCGCTAGCAAGGCAAGACCGCCAGCCCTCATCGCGCTGCCGGCCTCACCAATCGCACCGCTGGCCGGCGCCGAGCGCACTCAGGCTACCATGCGGCGCGCCATCGCCGCCGCTATGACGCGCGCCAAACGCGAGATTCCACACTACTATCTCACACAGATGATCGATTTCGCGCCGGCGCGCGCGTGGCTGGAGCAGTTCAACGCGTCGCGGCCCGTCGAAGACCGCTTGTTATATTCGGTATTGATCATCAAGGCCGTAGCGCGTGCTGCGGCCGAAATTCCGGGATTTTCTGGCTTCTATCGCAATGGGCAATTCGAAGCCGCGACAGACATGCACGTCGGCTTCGCGGTCGCGCAGCGTGGTGGCGGTCTCATGGCACCAGCGCTTCTGAGCGCCGCGAGCAAGGACCTGATCGTGCTGATGCACGAGCTCATGGACTTGGTCGCACGGGCCCGCGGTGGACATCTGCGCAGCTCCGAGCTCGGTCTGCCGGTCATTACCCTCACGAGCCTCGGCGACGAAGGCGTAGACGCTGTCTACCCGATCATTTATCCCGACCAAGTGGCGATCGTCGGCGCCGGTCGGCTCACCGATCGCCCGTGGGTCGGCGACGGACAAGTCACCATACGACCGATCTTGACGCTCACGCTTGCTGCCGATCATCGCGTTACCGACGGCCGCCGCGGCGCGCGCTTCCTAGCGCGCATCGCGACGTTGCTGGCCACACCGGGTGAATTGTGAATGAGTCCCTAAAAGAGCGTGTCATCAGAATTCTCATCGGGGTTGCACCCGATATTGACGCCTCACAACTGGTAACGAGCCTCGCGCTTCGCGACCAGGTCGACTTCGACTCCATGGATACACTGCATTTCGCTATCGCCTTGAAGAAGGAGCTGGGCATCGACGTTCCAGACGCGGATTTTCGCGAACTGGCGAGTGTCGATCGCTGTGTGCAGTACTTGCAGCGCAGTGCTCAAGCTCTATCGCTACACACGTGAACCGGGCACTGCGATGCAGGCGATCGCGAATGCGCTGCGCTCGCAGATGGCGGCCGGCTGATTTACACAAGCCATAGCCTAAGGTGGCGGGCCGCCTGCGCTGCCCTGACTGGGACTGGGTTCCACGTGCCTGGGCTGGAAAATTTCGGCAGTAATTCGCGCAGCCACCAGTACCGAAAGCAGGGCGGTGAGTGCCAAGATTTCGTTCCACTCGATGCTGTGGTTGTACAGGCCAATGAAAATTTCCCGCAGCACGAAGGCAATGCCCACTTCCGCCAATACCCGCAGACGGATGCGATGAAATTCCAGATAATCCGAAGGTGCGGAACAGCTCAATCAGGACGAAGACGGACAAAACATCGATCACCAAGTCCCGCGCCACGCTGTCAATCAGTCCATGGGAAAGGGTGTGGGTGGGGACGCCTGCGCGCACGGCATTGAAGGCTCCGACCAAGTCAAAGATCAGGCCGGCGACGCTTCCCAACAAAGTGAGCACCATGATGAAGACCAAGCTGGCAACGATGCCATCCAGGATCCTTCGATATATCAGCAATGATTTTCTGACTTTCATGAAGCGCTGATCCTCCAAGGGCAACAATACCCTATCGGTACCGTCCCGCAACCTGTTGCCGGGGTAGTAATGGCAGTCAAGCGCGTCACGGTGAAGGAAAAGCGCCGTGCGCCCATGAAAATTCCCAAAAACCAGCATTGTACGCTTGACATGTGAGCCACATGCAAACATCATATTTTCATGTCGAAGATGATTCAATTGCGCCATGTACCAGACGCCCTGCACCGTCAACTAAAGGCCCGCGCAGCGCTATCTGGCTTGTCGCTGTCCGACTATCTGATTCGCGAGGTGCGCAAGATTGCCGAGCAACCGACGCCCGATGAAATGCGCGAGCGCTTGCGAAATCGAGACCCTTATCGCGGCAAGATCGCGCCGACCGATATCGTCCGCACGGAGCGCGACAGTCGTTGATCGTTATTGATGCCTCTGCGCTGCTCGAGATACTGCTGCTAACCAATCGAGCGGATCGCTTGATGCAGCGCGCGCTTGAGGGATCGGAACGGCTGCACGCGCCTCATCTGCTCGACATTGAAGTGACGCAGGCGTTGCGGCGCCTAGGGCAGCGGGCGGAAATCTCAGCCGTGCGAGCCGAGCAGGCACTGGAAGATTTTGCTCAATTGCTCATTGAGCGCCACGCTCATCAGTCGCTAGTGCCGCGGATTTGGCAACTGCGCGATTCGCTGAGCGCCTATGACGGCGCGTACATTGCGCTGGCCGAGGCACTGGATGCTCCGTTGCTCACTTGCGACGTAAAACTTGCTCGCGCTCACGGCCACCGTGCGACCATCGAGTTCATTGCGAATTAACCTACTGCCGATGACTGCACCGAACAGCAGCCAGCTGAATTCGCCAATCGCATGCCGGTGATGCCGCTGCTCGCGGTCGGGTTAGGCGTCGCAGCGCTCGCCTTTGCGTTGCTCTGGATCCTAAGCGTCCGGCTCAAGAACTACGGTTTTCTCGATGTCATGTGGTCGCTGAGCATCGGCATGCTCGCTGCCATGGACGCCTTGCTCGGTGCTGGCCAGCCGTTGCGGAAGCTCGCCTTTGCCGGGCTGGGCGTCGCCTGGAGCTTGCGGCTGGGTCTTTACATCCTGATTCGTGTGCTGCGCGCTCATCCGCAGGAGGACAAGCGCTATCGCACACTGCGTGAGCAATGGCCGGGCCGCGGACGGTTCCTGTTGTTCTTCGAGCTGCAGGCGCTGATC
>Ga0116217_10003319_pt1 | contig 14669 bp, 17 predicted proteins | sample Sb_taG_6_FD_89697 | JGI IMG/M metagenome (GOLD analysis project Ga0116217, IMG submission 89697) | Peat soil microbial communities from Weissenstadt, Germany - Sb_50d_4_PS metaG | ecosystem: Environmental > Terrestrial > Soil > Wetlands > Peat | place: Germany: Weissenstadt | collected 2010-09-21 | reverse complement strand
TAAGATCGGACTTACGCCAGCAGCGGTGCTGAGCCAAGCTCGCTTGCCACTGACTGTTTACGACGGCAAGAAGAACGTCGTCACAACGGGCGGTTCTTCGCACTCTGGCGTGCCGTGGGCGAGTTCTCCGCTGATCCGGCCGCGGGCCTGAAAATCGCCACCCAGATCGACGTTGGCAATCGGCCACCAGGCCTTCTACCCAATGTTTTAGTGGCCTAAGCTAAGAGCCAGTCAGGTATAGAATGAAGCCCCGGCAGGCTGATGCCTAGCACGTGCTTAGGCAACCTGTCCGAGTTTGTATTTTTGGAGGATCACATGACACAGAACAATCTTGAGCTCATGCGGACACTCGACGATTCGTGGAACGCACAGGACTGGGATACGTTTGAAAAGCGGCATTCCAAGGACACCACCGTCTTTTGGCCTGGTCAGGCCGAGCCAACAAGAGGGCGCGACAATCACAAGGCGGAGTCCATCGTCTTTTTCCAGACGTTCCCCGACAACCATCTGATTAATCATCCTTATAAAGTGGAGATTGCTCAGGGCGAATGGACGTGCACAGTGGCGGATTTCAGGGGAACGATGACAGGTCCGATGACGATGCCAGGCGGAACGGTGATCCAGCCCACGAACAAGAGTTTCCACGTGGATTTCTGTACCGTTGCGCGCTGGAACGAACAAGGTCAGATCGTGGAAGAGAATCTTTTTGCGATCTCATGGGCATGCTGAAACAAATAGGCCTGATGCCGAGCCAAGAGCAAAAGGCGGCGTAACGACGAGCGATCCAACAATGGCCGAGCGGATGCCAGCGTTGTTCATTGGGCACGGGAATCCGATGAATGCGCTGCTGGTGAACCCTTATACGCAGCGGTGGGCATCGATCGGCGCGACCCTGCCGAAGCCGAAGGCAATACTTTCGGTGTCGGCCCACTGGTACATCGAAGACGCAGCCGTCACCGTGAGCACCGCGCCGAGGACGATCCACGATTTCGGCGGCTTTCCGCGCGAGCTATATCAGGTGCAATATCCCGCGCCGGGTGATCCCGGCCTCGCTGCGCGCGTCCAGAAATTGCTTGCTCATGTGCCGGTGCGTCGCGACGACCGCTGGGGTCTCGACCACGGTACTTGGTCGGTTCTGCGCCACGTCTATCCACGAGCCGATATTCCAGTGGTTCAACTCAGCATTGACGAAACGCAGCCGCCCTCGTTCCATTACGAAGTCGGCAAGCGCCTGGCACTCTTACGAGAAGAAGGCATTCTCATCCTCGGTAGCGGCAACATCGTGCACAACCTGCATGCCTATGCTTGGGGACGGCACGCACCGGAGCCGTACGATTGGGCGATCTCGTTTGAAACTCGAGTCCGCGAGTTGCTCCTCGCGGGAGAGTACAAGCCGCTCGTGAATTACGAGGATCAGCTCGGCAGTGAAGCGGAACTAGCAGTGCCCACGCCGGACCATTATGTGCCGCTGCTTTACGTTGCCGGCACTCGCACACCATCCGAGCCGCTCACATTTCCTGTTGAGGGCGTAGATGGCGGTTCGGTCTCGATGCTCGCAGTGCAAGTGGGCTGATTAAAACTGGGGAACACCCTGCCCGCAACGCGAAAGTGGTCCAGAAACGAGCTTCTGGGAAGCGTGCCAGATCGGTACCGACAAGTCGGCTTATAGGAAGTGATCGCGGTTGCTATCGGTTGATGGGCGAACAAGAAACAACGCGGGGGAATCACGGATGCTCCGTTGAGCCAGAAATCCTCCCCCGCGTCATGTTTTTCCGAGCGAGTCGTTCTATGCGTACAGCGCCAAGCTGCTGCTGTTCGCATGTTCCTGAGCTTCTTCGGAATCTGACCTACCCGAATTGCGCGCGCTCCCTTCTGCTAACACCTGGAATCTTCCCCCACGCCCCCACACGCATCATGTTCGGTGGATCGAAGCCGACGTGAACGTCGCGCATCGACTGTGCGTAGCGATCGAAGCTGGCGACGAAGCCTGCAAGGAAGGCGAGTCTCAAATCAATTCATTGTCACGGATGTCTAAAGCGGAATTTGTTGATTCCGAGAGTCTTGATCTTGGATTCCAATGTTTGACGAGGCAGCCCGAGTTTCGCAGCGGCGCCTTTTGGGCCGCCGACTTTGCCCGCGGATTCCGATAATGCCCTCTCAATCATTTCTCGCTCGCTGGTGTTGACGGCCGCGTTGAGGGGAATGGGTTGCAGAGCTGATGAGTGTGCTTCGCGCCGGAACCACGTATCGTCCACGCACAAGGCAGGTGTCTCACAAAGAATCACGGCTCGCTCGATCACATTCTGTAGCTCTCGAACATTCCCAGGCCAGTCATAGTTCTGCAACATTTCAAGCGTCAATCGATCAATGGCCGTTATCTTCTTACCTGCTTTTTTAGCGTAGCGCTGCACTAGATATTCGGAGAGCAGCGGGATATCGTCGATTCGTTCTCGCAGGGGCGGAACATTTACCGGAAACACGTTCAGGCGATAGTAAAGGTCTCGTCGGAAATCGCCTTCGTCCACGTCCGCAGCAAGATCGCGATTTGTGGCCGCCAGAACGCGCACATCAACTTGAACGGGTTTCGTGCTTCCGATTCGCTCAAATTCCCGCTCTTGAAGTACTCGAAGCAAAGTAATTTGCGTTTCGGCAGGCAGGTCACCAATCTCGTCGAGAAATAGCGTGCCCCCGTCCGCTGCTTCGAAACGACCGATGCGTCGTTCGAGGGCACCCGTGAAAGCGCCTTTTTCATGCCCGAAAAGTTCCGAGGCTATCAGTTCGGAGGGAATTGCCGCACAATTTACGCGAATAAATGCGCGCGAGGATCGTGGGGACCGCTTGTGGATTGCTCTCGCGATTAGCTCCTTCCCGGTTCCCGTTTCGCCGAGAATCAACACTGTGGAATCGGTTGCGGCTACCTTATCCACCGCTTTCAGAACCTTCCGGAGAGACTGGGAGGAGCCGACAATCTCCTCAAACATAAGGGAGTGGTCGAACTCCTCGCGAAGAGCGATGTTCTCATTCTTTGTTCGCTCTTCATTTCTCTTTCGCTCATCGATGTCAGTTCCGGTCGCATACCAACGCACAATCCGTCCCTGCTCACCGCGAAAAGGGTTGTATTGAACGAGGAACCATCGATATTGACCGTCTTTCCCTAGAGCGCGCTGCTCGAGTTGAAATGGGAGACCTCCGGCGAGACCAGCCTGGCGGTATTCAGTCATCCGTTGGATATCGTCCGGGTGGAAGATGCGCTCACGAAAGCTCGGGTTCGCTACATCTTCCATCGCAAGCCCGGTGTAATCGAGCGTCGCGCGATTTGCAAATAGAGGTGTGCCAGCGGGATCTAGGACAACGATGGTTTGCGGAATAGCGTCAGTGATCCTGCGAAGTTCGCGTTCGTCTTCTCTTAATTTCTCTTCGGTTTTCTTGAGCGCTTCAATGTCGGTGCTTGTTCCGTACCATCTGATAATCTGGCCCGTTTCATCACGGAGCGGTTCGACGCGAATGAGGAACCACCGGTAAATTCCGTCATGACGCCGAAGCCGGATCTCGCTCTCGGCAGGTCCGTTTGCACTGAAAAGCTTCCGACATCTCTCCATCCCGTTTTTGCGATCCTCAGGATGAAACGCGGCCTGATAACCCCAGCCTATGGTTGCGGCGGGAGACAAACCTGTGTAGTCGTGCCATTGCCTGTTGAGAAATTCCATCGATCCATCTGGTCTGGCACACCAAGCCAACGCTGGGATCGTGTCGATAACCCGCCTGAGGCTACTGGCGGAGTCGTCCAATACACTGGCGGTCTGCATGGGTTCTTGGTGGGATTCACCCTGTTGGACGGGCCCTCCGACCTCGCCGCCGCCGTCTAGTGCTCTCCCATTGGATCGCACTTTTAACCGTGATTGTCCCTCGGCCATGAGATATTCGATTCCACAAGATGGCGATTGGCTGCACCCGGTTCTGGCGAGGCCGGACAACCTATGCGGCGGGCCTCCACAGCCCTGCCACGTCCGCTGGACTTCAGAGTACAGCAAACCTTCGTTTTACGTAAGCGAGGGTAGCAGATGACCGGCTCTTTACCCCGCAAACCTGGGAACAAAGGCCGAACTCTGGCAAAAGCTGAAATTTCATGCGGTGAATTTCTAGGATTTGCAGGAAAACAAGCGAGGTTTAACGGTGCCTCTAACAAGGTAGCCGCAGCAAAAACAAGACTTCCTACGTTTACGCAGTTTGCGTTAGATAGAGTTTTTTGCCCGGCATCCCCTCCGATCTATGACTTAGCCGCGCGGGCGGAACTCCACAGCGCCCACCCAGGATTGACCCGGTCCGGATAGAGCTCCAGCATCTTGTCGTAAAGCTCTTGAGCGGTTTTCGTCGTTTCCACCAGTCGGTCGAAATCGCGGATGTACTGCCGTGTCTCTTCGATAATCTTGGGATTGTCGTCTTTCTCCGGTCGCTTATGTGAAGCGACAACTGCACGTGGGTTGAGAGATTCAATCTTGTCCAAAGCGGCGATCCACTCCTGTCGCTTCTTCGCATTCGACTCGGCAAGATAGAGGTGAACGTCATTGTAGGCGGCGTCGCCGGCGACCACGAGCCCGATCGAAGGGACATGCAAACAGGTCGTATGATCCGTGTCGGTATGACCAAGTTCCACGGCGAGCAATTCATGCCCTTCCAGGTTAATTACATTCCCTTTGAGCTCTTCCGCGATCACGAAATTGGCCGGAATCTGGCCCGGAAATCCTGGCTTCCAAGCTCTGTCGAGCATTTCCGGGGAAGCATTGAGGCGCATCACCTTAACTGTGTTGGGTGTTGCTACCGCACGGGCGTTGGGGAATCGCTCCAGAAGAGTGCCAACTGCGAACCAGTGGTCTCCGTGGCCGTGTGTAATGTAGATGATTTTCAGGTTTTTGCGTTTTGATGCGACCAAATCTCCCAAAATACTCGCCTGCTTGACCGTCATAAAGGCATCCACGAGGACCGCGTCCTCGTTGCCATAGATCAGGGTTGACGCTGTCGCCTGAAAAAATGTCTCTCGTATGCCGGGTGGCCGGTCGGGCGTGACGATCGGTATGCCTGGCGTCACGAAGACCTCCCAGTTCAGAATAGGAGTCTCTGTTGCATTAGCTGGGGAAGCTGGATTTTTTGCTGGTTTATTGACCGGTGAACCTTTGACCTTTTCCATTTGCAGCCTTCTCTCTCTGCGCTGTCTCTAGGGGTACTCACTGCCTAAGAAAAACTGCTCTTAGTTGCCCTGACCGGGGAACGCTTTTACCCCGTCTACACAACTGCAACTAGCTCGCCAATCTCTTCACAGACGTGAGACGGGTTGACCAATCAGCCATTGCACATCACATGGCACGTCAAGCAAACGGGCAAATAGCCGAAATTTCGGCGAACGCTGAGGCAACGTTCGATTCGGATACATTGCGCGTGGAGATTGCATTCGTCGCAATCAGGAGCACAATCAGGAACATTGGGCCTTCAACTTGCATAAGCGATAAGTTCAGTGAGACCGGCTGATGTCTCTATGCTCCGAATTGAAACAGAACTGGATGGTTCGCGGATCATCCTCCGATTAATTGGCAGGGTGCGCTGCGATTGCATCGAAGAGCTCCGCCTACGGGTCGGGAATCAAACCTCCTGCATGGTTCTGGACTTGGCCGAGGTTGACCTCATTGATCTTGACTCGGTTCGTTTCCTGCGCGATTGCCAAGACCAAAAGATCGAAATACGCAATTGCGCGCCATACATCCTGGAGTGGATTCGGCGCGAGCGCGTTGAAGGGTAAATGCGATAGTGGATCGTCGAAAACTCAGCAATCGCTGAAGCATCCAGCTTTACTTTGAGCCAACGCGGTTGTAACCAGGCGTTTTTAGGTTTTGGCCCCCCACCTGCATCACGACGCTAGAAGGACCGCATCAGCAGCGTAGTGATCAGGACCTCGCGATAGAGAAACCAATGTTAATAAAACCGAGCGAAGTACTTCTTGTGCCCTACACTCTTGGCGATTTGAATCTAAGGAATCGCGTTGTTATGGCGCCGCTGACGCGCACACGAGCCGAGAACGAAGGCAAGGTCCCAAATGAGTTAATGGCTGAGTATTACGGCCATCGGGCCGGAGCAGGTCTGATCATCACAGAGGGCACATTCGTAAGCGAACAGGGACAGGGTTGGTACGGAGCTCCGGGAATCTACAACGAAGAACAGCGCGCCGGTTGGGGAGCGCGTTACGGATGCCGTTCACAGAGCCGGCGGACTGATCTTCATTCAACTCTGGCATCAAGGTTCCGTCTCTCACCGGTCTCTGTATCCCGATGGGCACTTGCCGCTCGGGCCTTCAGCAGTCAATCCCGAGCAACTAATTCACGTCAAGGGCGGGAGGATCATGAGCGAAACTCCGCACGAGATGAGCCTTCACGACATCAAGCAGGCCGTAAAAGATTTCAGACATGCTGCGCGGGTTGCACGAGACGCAGGCTTCGATGGTGTCCAAATTCAAGGCGGATTTGTATACCTCTTCCAACAGTTCCTGCACGAGGTAACCAACCGACGAACCGACCAGTACGGCAGACCGGTAGAGAATCGCACTCGAATTCTTTTTGAAGCTCTAGAGGCGGTACTTGAAATCTGGCCGAGCAATCGGGTTGGTGTCAAGGCCGGGCCAATGATGAGCGAGCACGGAGCCTTCCGCGCTACCGACGAGACGCTTCGGACGAGCGAATACGTCTACCGGAAAATGGCTGGCTACAAGCTGTCGCACGTGCTTCTCATGCGGCAGATGGCAGATCTTACCGGCACTCCGATTGAGCATATGAGCGGGGACATGGTCCTGCATCACTTCCGTCATCTCTACACCGGAACGCTCATCCTGAATGTAGGAACTAACGCCGAACATGCTGCCCGACTTATCTCCGAAGGAACGGGAGACCTTGTTGCTTTCGGTCGCGACTACATCGCGAATCCCGACCTTACCGAGCGCATACGCCTTGATGCACCACTCAATGAACCGCAACCGGAATACTTTTACGGCTCCTCGGCAACAGGTTATACGGACTATCCTCTCCTAGAGCAGCAAATCGAGGGAAGCATCAATGCCAGATAGTGCTGCTCCCGGCCCCTTAGAGTTCTACAGGAAGCGTTTCGCAATTGAAAACAAGCTCACCCGGAACATTCTCAAGGCGATTCCGGCCGACAAACTCGACTATCGACCGCATGAGCGGTCTCCTTCGACCGGCATAACGGCATGGACGATCGTTCGAGGACTCTATGTGCGTGTTGACATGGCCTCGCAGTGCACCAGTGATGTAATGCGTAATGCTCACCCAGACCTCGCGGAAATACTCCAGCGTTTCGAGGAGACGTCCCGTCGGCATGTGGCACAACTGGAGTCATTCCCGGCAGAACTTTGGACAAGGATCGGCCAGTTGCGCGTCGGCACCCGCATCGCTCTGGAGTGGCCCGCCGGTGACATCATCTGGCTTTTTCATTTCGATGAGATCCATCATCGCTGTCAGCTTTCGACCTACCTGCGGCCTATGGGCGCGAAGGTTCCATCGATATACGGGGCGTCGGGTGATACAGGGTTCTGATTAAGCGTTTCAGAGCAAGAGTCTCTCTCACGCTGATTTTTTTCAGCGATTTCAGCGAAAGCTGATTTTTCGTCGCGGCAAGAACCACTCAAAAAGCAAATCAAGCACCTTACCGGTGGTGCTGAGATTGCAGACCGTTCCGACATGAAGTCAGCTGAGGAAAACAAAAAGCTAGTTCTTGAGGCATTCGATACGCTCTTCAACAAACGTGATTATGCGAAAGCGGCGGAATTCTGGTCGCCACATTACATTCAGCACAGTGCCCACATTCCGCCTGGACGGGACGGTTTGTTTGGCTTGGTGCGCGTCATGCCGAACTCGCTGCGTTACGAGAACCACCTTATTCTGGCGGAGGAGAACGATGTGATGCTGCATGGGCGGTTCACCGGACATAGTAGCCCGCGTCCTTGGCTCGCTGCCGATCGTTTGCGGTTAGAAGATGGCCTCTTGGCGGAACACTGGGACGTTTTGGCAGACGAGCCGACGAAAGCGGAATCGGTGAGCGGCCTACCCGCGATTGGCAACTCGTTTGCTAGTCCGGATCAGCCTCCGACCGCGGGGTTAACGGCTTCTTCTTTGACCGTGGAGGAAGCGCGTAAGATCACAGCTCCGCTATACGATGCGCTGAATCAGCCGGCCAAGAAGGACGTGCTTGCCTTGCTGGCTGAGGCGACTCTGCCCGACTACCGTTCGTATCACACGAATGAGGAATACCTCTCGCGCGAGCAACTCGCCGACGTGTTCAAGAACATCGGTGCGTCGGTTCCGGATCTGCGCTGGACCGTTCTGGACATCCAGGTTTTCCGGGATCAGATCGTGGTGCGCGGGGAAGCGACGGGAAAGCCCACGGCAGAATTCTGGGGCACGAAATCGACAGGCAAGGGCTTCAAGACCATGGCGATCGACGTGTTCACGGTGCGGAACGGGAAGCTGGCGTCTGCCTATCATGTCGAGAACTGGATGACAGCATTGCAGCAGATCAACAGGTAAGGGCCACAGCGGTAGGGAGAGACGCATATGAGTTACACACACGAAACCGTCCCGACAGAATTCGTTGAAGCCAATGGAACCCGCTATGCCTATCGTCGTTTCGGCAAGGCGGGAAGCACTCCTCTGCTGTTCCTGGAGTACTTCAACTCCAACATGGACGGGTGGGACCCGGCCGTGATCAATGCTCTCGCGCGGGATCACGAGGTGATTCTGTTTGACTATGCGGGCGTTGGAGCCTCGGGGGGAGAAACGCCTAATACGGTCAGGGAGATGGCGCAGCAATGCGTTGCGTTCTGCCGGGCACTGGGCGTGAAGGCCGTGGATGTCGTGGGTTTCTCTCTCGGAGGAATGATTGCGCAGCAGCTATCCCTGGAATATCCCGATGTCGTCCGGCGGTTGATCTTGTTAGGTACAGGGCCCAGAGGTGGTGAAGGTATGACCTTCACGGAACTATCGGCGGAAGAACAGGCAGATCCGGTTGCGTTCTTGTTAGGAGCATTCTTCTCACCATCCGAAGCGAGCCAGGCGGCGAGTCGCGATTATGTGAAGCGACTCGAATCGCGCAAGAAGGATCGCGACCTTCCTGTCTCCAGGGACTCGGCGGCCGCGGAGCTCGCTGCGATCAGAGAATGGGGAACCATACCCGCGACCGACCGTTACGTCAGCCTCAAGAACATCACACATCCGACGCTGATAGTTCACGGCAATAAAGACGTCGTCGTTGCGCCGATCAATGCTCTGATCCTCGCAGAACACATACCGAACGCTCAATTGATCGTGTACTCCGATTCGAGTCACGGAACCCAATACCAGCATGCAGAGATTTTTCTGGAGCACCTGAAGCTCTTCTTGAACGACCGGAGTTCTCAGCTAGGTCACCTTACGCAGATACCTCCGCAGCGTGAACATGTCGGAGCGAAATGCACTGTTGAGAGGAATGGAATGAGCATAAGAAAGTCCAAATCGACCGGTTCACCGTGACATCTTCAAAGCCATTTGAGACAGTCCTGGCCGCATTGAAAGCGGGAATCGGGCGGCTGGATTTGGCCGAGTTCGCAAAAACGTCCAAGTCGGCAACCAGTTTCTCTGAGCTGGAAAGGCTTGTTGCTCGAGGGGTGGGTCCTACAGGTCTGATGTTGTTTATGGAATTTGATCACGGGGCAGTCCTACGTAAGGAAACGGGACTCGACAAGCCGAAGATAGTGCGGTTCGTGATCGGCAATCCTCTCATCATGAAAGAAATGGCGAAGCACGTCCCTGACGCTGGGTCTTACGCTCCCACCACAGTATTGATCGATGAACGGGACGATGGCGTGCATTTGTCTTACGACAAGATGGCGAGTCTATTGGCGTCATACGGAAATGCAGAGGCAAGCGCTGTCGCTCGTGATCTGGATGCTAAGGTCGAGAACCTGCTTCGCGAGTCTGCCGCTTAATAGATATTGCGCAACCTGAAAGACGTCCACGGTGCATGTTAAGGAGATGATGGCAATGAGCAACGGCACCAGCATTACCGCGCCTACACAATTTATCGAGACCAAGCTAGAGAAGTATGCCTATCGCCGGTTCGGAAGCGGATCAGGCCTGCCACTTTTGTGCCTACAGCACTTTACGGGAACGCTGGACAATTGGGACCCTGCGGTTACGGATGCCCTGGCATTGGGACGCGAGGTGATTCTGTTTGAAAGCGCCGGTCTGGGACGTTCGACGGGTGAAGTCCCCCCAAGTATTTCTGGCATGGCAGCCCACGCGATCGCATTCGTGAATGCCTTTAGCCTAGAACGCTTGGACGTGCTTGGGTTCTCACTCGGCGGTATGGTTGCGCAGCAGATAGCGCTAGAACGTCCATCGCTTTTCCGAAAAATGCTTCTTGTCGGCACTGCTCCGGAGGGTGGCTAGGACATCATGCACATGGAGAAACCCGAACTGAAGAAGATCACCGACGATCCGAATCTCTCAGGATTGGAAAGACTGGTGAAACTCTTCTTCGCACCAAGCGAATCGAGTCAGCGGGCAGGCAAGGCGTTCGCAGACAGGCTCGCAAAGCGTACGCAAGATCGTGAGCCCGTAGCGGGCGCAAACGTCGCACTGGCTCAGATCACAGCTTTTCGCGCTTGGGAACAACCTAATGGCGAGCGCTTTAGGAAGCTCCGCAAAATAACTCAGCCATGCCTGGTCGTGAACGGAGTTTTCGACAATATGATTCCGGTTCGAAACTCCTACATGCTCAGCGAGAACCTGCCGAACGCCATGCTGTTGACCTACCCCGACGCAGGGCACGGTTCACTTTTTCAGTTTCATACTTCGTTCGTCAGAGAGGCGTCCCAGTTTCTCGACTCGGACAACATTAGCTGAATTTCCAAAGCCGTCGTACATCGAGTTGCGAAAGACATGAGAACCAGACCTGAACGTGAACGCCGGCGGCGCACAGCGCCGCCGCCTAGATCGAAGCCCGAATCATCTCAGAGCGGAGATCTCTTGCGTGGCCACGACGATTCCGGGTCGGGCCCGGTGGATCCGACACGACGGATATTTCTTTTGACCACTGGAAGTGCCGCGGCAGCAACTGTGTTCGCGGCGGCGGCGTCAGCGCTGGCGAGCAGCGGCACGGACATCTTAGATCGGGATATGTCCGACATCTCCGGCCTCGTCCCCCTCACGCTTCGCGTTAACGGCAAGGAGCACAAGCTGCGGATTGATCCGCGGACCACACTACTGGATTGCCTCCGCGAAACGCTTGTACTAACAGGCACAAAGAAAGGTTGTGATCATGGACAGTGTGGCGCGTGCACGGTGCACGTGAACGGCCGGCGCGTACTTTCATGCCTCAAGTTCGCCGTAATGCACGATGGTGAAGAAATCACAACCATCGAGGGACTGGGTGCACCTGAGGCAATGCATCCCATGCAGGCGGCATTCTTCACCAACGATGCTTACCAGTGTGGTTATTGCACTTCGGGTCAGATCATGTCCGCTGTCGCATTGCTGAAGGAGCCATGCGGTCCCGATGACGCTTCGGTAAAGGAGTTGATGAGCGGCAACATCTGCCGCTGCGGTGCCTACGCCAACATCGTGGCGGCAATACAGGACGTCCGCAAGCGCGCGTAGCGCAGGAGCGTTTCTCGATGCAGACTTTCGAGTTCATCCGTCCAGCAGATCCGGCCAGCGCAATCGCAACTGCCGCACACTCCAGAACGGCGCAGCAGGGGGCTGACGTACGCTTCTTGGGCGGGGGCACCACGCTGATTGATCTCATGAAGCTGAACGTTGAGACTCCCGCGCGTGTGCTCGATATCAATCGACTCCCGCTTGACAAGATTGAAGCCACACCCGCTGGCTTCGTAAAGATCGGTGCCATGGTTCGCAACTCGGATCTGGCGAATGACTTGGCTGACTACATGGTGACAGTGAACGCCGACGCGCCTCCGATCGAGGTGCACTTCCTTGATCATCCCGACAAAGAAATCAACGAGGTCGGCGCCCGTGGAATCGGGGAGATCGGATTAGCTGGAATCGCCGCAGCCATCACTGACGCGGTACACCACGCAACCGGTGTTCGTGTACGGGAACTGCCGGTGAAGATCGAGGATTTGTCGGTGTGAGAATCAGCTTCGTAGCTGGCTGGGCTTACCGGCACTGTGAACAAAATCGCAGTACGCGCTCGTGGGCGGATGGGAGGCTGTCCACTTTCAAAGCACTACGCTGTCGGATGAGAGGCGTCTAGAAGAATTGATTGAAAGGAGCGCGAATGATTCAGAGAGGGGCACGATGATCGAACCGGAACACGCGCATCCGCTCGTCAAGAGAGTGGCTGATAGAAAGCCTCCGATTGCAAAGCTCATCGGCTTTGACGTGGAAGAAATAAGTGAGGGACACGCGGTCGCTGCGCTCGAGGCCGGTCCGCAACATGCCAATCCCATGGGCACGCTCCATGGAGGAGTGTTGTGTGACGTGGCAGATGCCGCCATGGGTATGGCCTTCGCTTCCACACCGGAGCACGATGAGTCTTTCACAACAATCAATCTCACGATGAACTTTCTTCGGCCGGTGTGGACTGAACGCCTCCGCGCCGAGGCGCGTGTTGTGAGCCGCGGCAAAAACGTCGGCTATGTCGAATGTGAGATCACCAATGAGGCTGATAAACAGATCGCGAAAGCAAGCTCAACGTGTTTCGTCTTGCGCGGCGAACAATCGAAACAGCGATGAGCCGATTAGGGCGAAGCGACTCCCGCATACTATTTGTTCCAAAGCGGACGCCGTCCCCGAGCACAGAGTTTTTCCATAACTAAAAAGGAGCGATCATGGCAAAGAACCACACATCCGGCAAGACTGCTGAAAACATCAGTTACGACGTCGGCAAGCTGAAAGTGCGGCATCTTTTTACGCGCATCCCACGAGACCATAGCCGCGAGGCCAATTTTTGTCGCGCTGAATGGGGAAAGCCCGGCTAAGTTGGCCAGAAATCTTCAGAAAGCTGCACATCTGCTTGCCGACAGATGAGAGACATGGGCAATGACGAGCGGACCCGAACTTAGTGGCAGGCCCACTGCCGAATGCGTGTTTCTCTTGGCCGAAGTGGTTCAGCAACCGGAAAACTGCCGGGAGCGACGGGACTCGAAGCCGCGGCCTCCTGCGTGACAGGGCAGAGGTCGGCCATATCTGTTCCCGCCGTCGCGTCCTGAGTCTATGCGTACAGCGACAAGCTGCTGCTGTTCGCATGTTCCTGCGCTTCCTCCGACTCGGCGTCCTTGCCTTTGAGGTAGGCGAGCGTGACATCGAGCGACTCGTGTCCGAGTCGGATGCGGATTGTGTTTACCGACACGCCTTCTTCATGCAGCGTGTCGGCGTAGGTCTTGCGGAAGCGGTGAAGCTCTGCGCCTTCGACGCCGGCTTTCTTCGCAATCGCCTTCAGCTTGCGCAGGAAGTGACCGTCAGGTTTGCCTTGACCGTTCGGAAACACTAGGTCATGCGGCTGGGCGTTCCGCTGTCTCATTCTGTCCTTGATTTTCCAAACCAGCTTTGCCGGAATCGGAATGAATCTGTCCTTGGCGGATTTCTTCTTGCTCTTGCCCTTGAGACGGAACTTACGCCACGCCTTCGGCTGAACATGCAGCGTGAATTTCTCCCAGTTGAAGTCGGCGTATTCGGTGTTCCGCATCTCGGCGTCACGAACGCCAGAGTTTAGGAAGAGACCATAGAGCAGTTTCTCTTCATCATCCATGACCGCAAAACATCGTCTTGAGTTCTTGCTTCGTGTAGGGCTTCGGCGGCTTCTCGGCATAATCGAGTTCCGCCAGAATTTTGCCAGCGATGAAGATGTCCCGTGTGCGCAGGAAAGTATTCAGCGTCTCGAAGACATTGTGAACCGTGCGATCGTCCAGATCGCTCTCGTGGTCTCGCAGGAACTTTACGTAACGGAGAAGCTGCTTGCGATCGATCTGGTCGAGGTAGCGCAGGTTGTTCTGCACGGTAAAGTCAAGAAAGAAACCGAGGCGGTAGTTGTACGCCCGCAGCGTCTTCTCGCTCTTGCCTTGCTGGTCTTTGCCCTGAAAGAGTTGAGGCTCGGCGAACCATTGGTACACAGCGTCCGTGATTTTCGTCCGAGCAGCGTCATCCTGATCTTGAACGACGGGCACGTTTGCGTCGAGAGCTTCGAAGTATGCTTGCTTGCGCTTCTGAGCGTCGATTATTGAATCGAGGTCGTCGCCAACCGCTTCCCATGGACGGGTGCCGTCGGCGAGCGAGTACCGCAGGAAGTAGGGACCGGCGAGATTGGTCGGACGGCGCCCAGGTCCGAGATTGACCTTCTGGTAGCGCCGGGCTTTGCCTTTTCCGACCTGGCGATAGAGTGTGACTGCCATATTGCCTCCAGTGCTTAATACCGCGCGGAGGCAAATGATTGAAATTTGGTAGTCAGTTGGTAGTCACGTGCTGTAAATAGCAGAAATCAAAGGTCTGGCGGAGAGGGAGGGATTCGAATCCGCGCTGAAACGTACATTCAACAAGATACAGAGCAACGGACGGCAGTTTTGACGACCTTAGTAGATGCAAGGCAGCGCGAACGGCAGGTGAATGGCAGGTAGGAGC
>Ga0116217_10003318_pt1 | contig 14670 bp, 10 predicted proteins | sample Sb_taG_6_FD_89697 | JGI IMG/M metagenome (GOLD analysis project Ga0116217, IMG submission 89697) | Peat soil microbial communities from Weissenstadt, Germany - Sb_50d_4_PS metaG | ecosystem: Environmental > Terrestrial > Soil > Wetlands > Peat | place: Germany: Weissenstadt | collected 2010-09-21 | reverse complement strand
GTCCTGCCGCTGGCCGAGCTCACCAAGCTTGCCTTGCACTGGCGCACGGTCGTGGCCGAGGTCATCGAGGAGGAAGCGGCTCACCTCGGTGTCGACGACCGCACGGTCTCCGAGGTAATTGCCATTGCCAGAGCAGGCTGTGACGCCTCGCTCGTGGAGATGGCCAAGCAGTACGACTCGGAGAAACAGCGCCTGCAAGCCGAGGTCGCTGCCGGGCAGGCACGCCTCGCGCACCAGCAGCTCCACGACGCCCTGACGGGCCTCGCCAACCGTCCGCTCCTCCTGGACCGCTTGTCCCACGCCCTCAACGCCTCGGCCAGGCGAGATACTTCAGTCGCGGTCCTGTTCGCCGACATCGACAATTTCAAGACCGTGAACGAAGTCCTCGGGCACTCGGCCGGCGACAGCTTGCTGGTGGAGGTGGCGAGGAGGCTGCAACGGCTCGTCAGGCCGAGCGACACGGCGGCGCGGTTCGGCGACGACGAGTTCGTGTTGCTCTGCGAGGACCTGGGCACTCCACAAGCCGAGTCCGCGACGGTGGCCAGACGCGTGATCGACGCACTCAACGAGCCCTTCACGATCGGGGGGCAAGAGCTCTTCACCTCTGCGAGCATCGGGATCGCGATCGGACGTCCCGGCGACGAACCCGAGGTGCTCATCTCACAAGGCGATGCAGCCATGTACCTCGCCAAGCAACGCGGCCGCGCCAGGTACGAGCTGTACGAACCGGCTGTCGACGAAGGGCGGCAAAGGCGCGTCGAAGTGACGAACGCGCTTCACCGTGCGCTAGAGCGCGGGGAGATGCAGGTGCACTACCAGCCCGTGAAGAACCTTCACTCCGAGGACCTGGTCACGATGGAGGCCCTGCTCCGCTGGAACCATGCGGGACTCGGGAACGTCGGTCCCGCTGAGTTCATCCCGATCGCCGAGGAGACCGGGCTGATCGTGGACCTGGGCAGATGGGTCATGCAGACGGCTTGCCAAGCCTGTCGATCGTGGCGCGACGCCGGCCACGAAGTTGGGGTGTCCATCAACCTCTCGGGGCGCCAGCTCACTGCTCCGAACCTCGTTCAGGACGTGATCGGGGTACTGACGAGCACGGGTCTGCCCCCGAGCTCTGTCACCTTCGAGCTGACCGAGAGCATCCTCGTCACCACCGACGGCGGGTCGCGTGCAGCCCTCGAGTCGCTCAAGGCTCTCGGCGCTCGCCTCGCCATCGACGACTTCGGGACCGGCTACTCGTCGCTGTCGTACCTGGCGGAGCTTCCCGTCGACGACCTGAAGATCGATCGAAGCTTCATCTCGCGCCTGGGACGAGACGACCAGAGCCTCTCGATGGTGGGAGCCGTCGTCGAGCTCGCCCACACGCTCGGGCTCTCGGTAGTCGGTGAGGGAGTCGAGACCGAGATCGAGCTCGCCGAGCTCAAGCGCACGGGGTGCGACCAGGCCCAGGGCTACCTGCTCGGGCGGCCGAGACCTCTGGTCGGCCCGGACCTCGAGGTGTCCCGGGAAGCGGCGTCCTAGGAGGAGACGCCCCTAAGAAGCGGATTCCTCCACGGTCCAGGTCCCACCTGACTCGAGCAGGTCGGCGAGGTCTCCGGGGCCTCTTCGCTCGTTGGCCTCGACGAGCTGTCGCTGCATGGCGTCGCCGTACTCGGTGCGCTCGACCGCTCGGAAGACCCCGATCGGCGTCGGCTCGAAGGGCCCGCGGGCCAAGCGAGAAAGCTGGAACGCGAGTCCGGGGTCCTCGCGCTTCTCGTCGTGGACGAGAAGCGCCTCCTCCCCCACCTCGGCGACCTCCGCCACCCGCAGGCGGCCGTCGGTGTCGAGCACGACCCCGTGCTGCGCATCGGCGCCGAAGCGAATCGGCTCGCCGTGGACGAGAGGAATGAGGTTGTCCGAGCGCACGTCGCGGCCGGTGATCTTCTCGAAGGCTCCGTCGTTGAAGACGTTGCAGTTCTGGTAGATCTCGACGAACGCCGCACCGGTGTGCTCGTGGGCCCGCCGGAACATCTCCTGCATGTGCTTGCGGTCCATGTCGTGGGTGCGTGCGACGAATGTCGCCTCGGCCCCCAGGGCGAGGCTGATCGGGTTGAAGGGGGTCTCGAGGGAGCCGAAAGGCGTGGACTTGGTGACCTTGCCCTGCTCGGAGGTCGGCGAGTACTGGCCCTTTGTGAGCCCGTAGATCTGGTTGTTGAACAGCAGGATCGTGAGGTTCACGTTGCGCCTCAGCGCGTGGATCAGGTGGTTGCCCCCGATGGAGAGGGAGTCGCCGTCACCTGTGACCACCCATACGTCGAGATCAGGGCGCGTGACCGCGAGCCCCGTCGCGATCGCCGGGGCACGCCCGTGGATCGAGTGCATGCCGTAGGTGTTCATGTAGTAGGGGAACCGAGCCGCGCACCCGATCCCCGAGACGAAGACGGTGTTCTCCCGGCGCACTCCGAGCTCGGGCATGAGCATCTGGACCGCGGCGAGTATCGAGTAGTCCCCGCATCCCGGGCACCAGCGGACCTCCTGGTCCGAGGTCCAGTCCTTTCGGGTGGTCGTGGGCACCTGTGTGTCCGTCATCAGCTCGCCACGTCCTCATCTGCCGGGCTCACCTGCTGCTCCACACCGAGCATCGCGAGCACCGCCTCTTCGATCTCCGCTGCACGGAACGGCACTCCCTGGACCTTCGTGAGCGACTTGGCGTCCACGAGGAACTCGGCCCGCACCAGCTTCACCAACTGTCCGAGGTTCGCCTCGGGAACGAGGATCTGTGGGTACGACCGCAGCACCTCACCGAGGTTCTCGGCAAAGGGGTTGAGGTGGAAAAGATGCGCATGAGCCACTCTCAAGTCCCTTGCCCGCACTCTCCGAGCGCCGGCGGCGATGGCTCCGTAGGTGGAGCCCCATCCGAGCACGAGCACGGGTGCACCGCCGAGACCGTCGGGGTCGTCGACCTCGACGGGACCGATGTCCTTTGCGATCCCCGCCACCTTGGCAGCGCGAAGGTGCACCATCCTCTCGTGGTTCTGGGGGTCGTAGGAGACGTTTCCTGACCCGTCAGCCTTCTCCAGGCCGCCGATGCGGTGCTCGAGTCCCGGGGTGCCCGGAAGTGCCCAGGGCCGTGCGAGGGTGCGCTCGTCGCGCACGTAAGGCCAGAAGACTCTCTGTCCGTCCTCGTCGGTGTGGTTCGGCTCGGAGGCGAAATCCACCGCCAATTCGGGAAGATTCTCCACCTCGGGAAGGCGCCAGGGCTCTGAACCGTTTGCCAGGTACCCGTCGGAGAGAAGCAGCACCGGTGTGCGATAGGTGACCGCTATGCGCGCCGCCTCCATCGCGGCATCGAAGCACTGAGAGGGCGTGCGCGGGGCGATGATCGGCACGGGTGACTCGCCGTGGCGTCCGTACATCGCATGGAGCAGATCGGACTGCTCGGTCTTGGTCGGAAGTCCCGTGGACGGCCCACCGCGCTGAATGTCGATGACCAGGAGCGGCAGCTCGAGGCTGACCGCCATTCCGATCGACTCGGACTTGAGGTCGATGCCGGGCCCGCTCGTCGTCGTCACGGCCAGGGAGCCGCCGAAGGCGGCTCCGATCGCAGCCCCGATGCCGGCGATCTCGTCCTCGGCCTGGAGGGTTCGGATGCCGAACTCCTTGTGCTTCGAGAGCTCGTGGAGGATGTCGGATGCGGGTGTGATCGGGTACGAGCCGAGGAACAGTGGCAACTTTGCCTGATGCGACGCGGCGATCAAGCCCCACGCAAGAGCCGTGTTGCCGGTGATGTTGGTATAGGTGCCCGGGTCGAGCAGCGCCGGGCGCACCTGGTAGTTCGACTCGAACAGCTCGGCGGTCTCACCGAATGCGTGACCGGCGCGAAAGGCGCGGGTGTTGATGTCGGAGATCGCAGGGTTCGACGAAAAGCGCTTGGCGATCCAGTCGAGGGTTCCGTCGACAGGCCTGCTGTAGAGCCAGCTGATGAGACCGAGGGCGAAGAAGTTCTTCGCGCGTTCGGCGTCGCGGGGCTTCACCCCGACCTCCTTGCCCACCTCCAGGGTCAAAGAGGTCATCGGCACCTCGTACACGGTGTAACCCGAGAGGCTGCCATCGGTGAGAGGGTTCGAGGAGTACCCGGCCTTCTCGAAGGCGCGCTCGTCGAACGCGTCGACGTTGACGATGAGCGTGCCCCCGTTGGTGACCGCCGGGAGGTTCGCCTTGAGCGCCGCCGGGTTCATCGCCACGAGCACGCTCGGAGAGTCGCCCGGGGTGAGGATGTCGTGGTCCGAGATGTGGACCTGGAATGCCGACACTCCGGCGAGCGTCCCTGCCGGAGCGCGGATCTCCGCCGGGAAGTCGGGCAAGGTGGCAGTGTCGTTGCCGAAGAGTGAGCTGACTGAGGTGAATTGCGTCCCGGTCAGCTGCATGCCGTCGCCGGAGTCACCGGCGAACCGGATTACGACCCGGTCCAGCTCGATCGTGGGTGGCTGTGTCGCGGTGGACACCGAACCTCCGTATCTACCTTCTCCGCTCCCTTGCGAGGCAGCCCAGGTTCCCCTGGCGCCCAGCTCGGGCACGGTGCGCGTCTTTGCGGCTTCTGTGAGGATCATACTGCGCAGGTAGCCGACCCCCTCGACGGGCCGGCTTCGTGAGTCAGGCGATCGTGACCGAGCTGTCCAGGAAGACGTCTTGGACGGCGTGGAGGATCTCCACTCCTTCTGCCATCGGGCGCTGGAACGCCTTGCGCCCCACGATGAGGCCGGTGCCGCCGGCGCGCTTGTTCACGACCGCAGTGCGAACCGCTTGGGCGAGGTCAGCGCCGCCCTTGGACTCGCCGCCCGAGTTGATGAGACCCACCCTGCCCGCGTAGCAGTTCAGGACCTGCCAACGGGTCCAGTCGATCGGGTTGTCCGTGGTCAGCTGGTCGTACACGAGCGGGTCGGTCTTGCCGAAGGACAACGCCTCGTATCCGCCGTTGTTCTCGGGCTGCTTCTGCTTTATGAGGTCCGCCTCGATCGTGACCCCGATGTGGTTCGCCTGACCCGTCAGGTCCGCGGCGAGGTGGTAGTCCACCTCGGGGGTCTTGAAGGCGGGGTTGCGCAAGTAGCACCACAGGACGGTGAAGAGCCCGAGGTCGTGCGCCTGCTCGAAGGCGGCCCTCACCTCCTGGAGCTGACGGTCGGACTCGTCGGAGCCGAAGTAGATGGTCGCGCCCACACCGATTGCGCCGAGGTCTGCGGCCTGGCGCACCGAGCTGAACATCACCTGGTCGTAACGGTTCGGGTAGTGGAGGAACTCGTTGTGGTTCAGCTTGACGATGAACGGGATGCGGTGCGCGTAGCGCCTGGCCACGATGCCCAGTCCCCCGAGCGTCGTGGCGATGGCCGAGGAGCCCGCGGCGAGAGCGAGCTCGACGAGGTTCGCCGGGTCGAAGTACGCGGGGTTCTTGGCGAAGCTGGCGGCCGCGGAATGCTCGATCCCCTGGTCCACTGGCAGGATCGACAAGTAGCCGGTCCCTCCCAGGCGCCCGTGCCCGTAGAGCGTCGCGAGGTTGCGGACGACCGGGATCGGGCGGTCCGTCGCCAGGACGACCTTATCTATGTAGTCAGGGCCGGGGAGCGTGAGCTCGTCGGCAGTGACTCCCTTGCACTGGTAGGTGAGCAGGGACTCGGCTTCGTCCCCGAGAATCGCCTCGATGTCTGTGGCCATGGCACTGAGCCTACCGGGCGTCACGACCCGGACCCAGGGCCGAACGTCGCTTCGGTGCGAGCCCATGATCGTCTTCAGGGCGCGCCGGCGATCGCTTTCAAGGCGCGCCGGCGATCGCTTTCAAGGCGAGCTCGATGCCCGGGTCGTCCACGTCGTGGTGGGTCACCAAGCGACAGATGCCGGGCGCGATGGTCCCTCCGAGGATCCCCTGCGAGCGCAGGTGGGTGAACAACGCATCGGGGTCGTCGTGAGCGAAGACGACGATGTTGGTCCGGACGGCCTCGGGGTCACACCCGGCGTGCGGCCAGCGCTCCGCCACCGCTTGCGCAAGCTTTCGCGCCCGGTGGTGGTCCTCTTCGAGGCGGCCGATCATCGACCGCAGAGCGACAAGACCCGCGGCGGCGACGACTCCGGCTTGGCGCAAGCCGCCGCCGAGGCGCTGGCGCTCGATCCTCGCGGCCTCGATCACCTCCTCCGCACCCGCCAGCAACGAGCCGACCGGCGCGCACAGCCCCTTCGACATGCACGTCATCACCGTCGTGCACTGGGTCGCGAACACTTCGGCGCGGATGCCAGTCGCCACTTCTGCGTTGAACAGCCGCGCCCCGTCCATGTGAACCGGCACCCCCGATCCCGAAGTGACCCTCGTGATCGACGCGAGCGCTTCGAGGCTCCAAGGCACTCCCCCGGCAGGCATGTGCGTGTGCTCGATGCAGACGAGGCCGACACTCGGCTGGTGGTGCGCGCTCGCCTCGATCGCCCAGGTGACGTCCCTCGGCGCGACCGTTCCGTCGGCGTCGTCGACCAGGTGGAACTGGACACCCGAATTCTCCGCTGCCGCGCCGTGCTCGTAGATGACGATGTGCTGTCTGCGACCCGCCACGACGAGCGACCCGCGGGGGCACAGCACACGCAACGACAGCTGGTTGGCCATGGTCCCGGAGGGGACGAAGAGCGCGGCCGGCTTGCCGACCCGTGCTGCGAACTCTTCCTCGAGCCTGCGCACCGTCGGGTCCTCTCCGTACCCGTCGTCGCCCACCTCCGCGTCGTGCATCGCACGCCGCATCTCGTCCGTCGGGTGCGTGACGGTGTCGCTTCGCAGGTCCACCAAACCGGAGGCCACCGGACGCGATGTTAAGGGTCGGGCTCGGCTCGAACCGCTTTCGCCGGCTCCGATCGTTTCGCCGGGGGGTCTATCGCCTTCGCCTGGTACGGCCGAGCTCGGCGAAGCGCTGTGCGGCGTCGGCGAGATCAGGGTCCGCTTCGGCGACCCTTGCGAAGAGCTCGCGGGCGCGGGCGAAGTCACCCGCTCGCTCGTAGAGGTCGGCCAGCACGTACCACTGGCGCAAATGACGCTCCGCTGGATGCCGAAGCTTGCGCGCGGCTCCTGCCGACACAAGCACTTCGATCGCCGAATCGAGCTCGCCTTGTTCAGCCCTGTGAGCAGCCAGCACGAGACGCCCCTCAGCGAGGACGTCAGCCGTCGGTGAGGCTGCCCGGAGCTCTTTCCAGAGGGCGTCGACCTTGTTGCGGTGTCCCATCGCGCGTCGGCAATCCATGATCACCGGGAGTTGTGAAGGATCGTCGCCGGAGAACGACCTCGCGGCTTCGAGATGCTTCGCTGCCTCTCGCCATCGACCCAGCCGGTAGCAAACGAGCCCATGAAGCTCACGGACCGCCGCCGACTCGGGCACGCGATCGGCGAGGGCCCGTGTGATCCTGAACGCTTCCAGATAGCGGTCACGCTCGTACGCCCTGATCGCGTGCTCCATACGCCCCCCGAGGTCGCGACCGCGTGCACGTCCGACCGCGGCGGTGAGCTCTTCGGCCACGTCTTTGGGAAGAGTGACCTCCTCGGTGGTCCTGGAGCGTGGTGAAGTGCCCGCAGGCCGACTGCTTGCACGGGCCCGGGCGACGGGCCCGGTGGCCGATTCGGGAGCTTTTCGCGATCCCCTGGTTCTCGGCTCTTGTGTCGGACCTTCGACTGCTTCGAGGACCCACACGTCCTCGTCGCGCTTTCGAGGAGCGCTGAGAGGCTTCGTGAGACTCGAAGGGCGGGACCCGGCGCTCCGCTCTGCGCCTGCGACCTCAGCGTCAGAAAGCGACATCGCCCGCGCTCCCCTTCGGGCGACGCTCCCCCACGAACGCGGGAGTTCGCGTGCTCGCTCCGGAGCCACCGGCCTCGTCGGCCTCGAGGTCGTTCGCGAGGTCGAACCCCGGGAGGTGCCCGCGGCCCGCGCCGGTTGGCCCTGCCCGCGGCGGGAGCTGCTCCGCGCTCGAGGACCGCTGTCGTCGCTCGTTCTTCTCAGGTCCCGCCGCGCCCGATCGCCTCGACCGGAGTCTTCAGCGTGAGGCACCCGGTCATGGCTCGGCGCACGGCGATCTCTTTGTGGGCGGCTGTCCCTTTGTGGGCGGCTGTCCCTTTGTGGGCGGCTGTCCCTTTGTGGGCGGTCGTCCTTTCGGGCGCGGCGAACTTTGTCGCCAGGGCCTACCCTGTCGGCGCGCACCGGCGGTATCCCCCGCGTGCGCGCGCCGTCCGGAATGCGGCGCCGGCTCGTTCCGCCAGAACTGATCCCGTCACGAGGACGATCAGGGCCTCTTCGCATTGTTCGGTCGTTGTTGCGAATGGCCGGCTCGCTGCGATTGCGAGATCGAGAAGACCGCTCGGGACGACCAGAGGCATCGTCCCTGGGCATCACCGCAGTCTATTGAGCGGAAGATGAACACAACGCGAAGAAGGTCGCAGAAGTGTAACGTTTTTGTCATCTGGCAATAGACCACTCGGACCTCGAATGCGCGGTCGAGAGCTAGGGGGAATTCATGGGACGGTTTAGGTCGGTCTTCCTGGTAGGTGTCGCCACGGCAATGGCTGCTCTGCTACTGGCAGCGTGCTCTTCGTCGAGCAACTCGTCGACGCCGAGCGCCAGCGGAGCCCAACGCGGCGGAGTCCTCAAGCTGGTCGGACAAGGCGACGTGGACTTCATGGACACCGCTGACGGCTACTACGACGCGACCTATACCCTCGACCGCGGCATCTCGCGCCAGCTCTACACCTGGCCGACCGCCTCCACTCTCGCAGCCGAGGTCAACCCCGTGCCGGACCTGGCCACCGCCACGCCGACGATCACCAACGGCGGGAAGACCTACACGGTGACCATCAGGTCCGGCGCGATGTGGGACACGAGCCCGCCCCGTCAGATCACCGCTCAGGACGAAGTGACCGGGATGAAGCGCCTGTGCAACCCGGCCTCTCCGACCGGGGCACCCGGATACTTCGAGGCGACCATCGTCGGCATGCAGGACTACTGCAACGCCTTCGCCAACGTCGGCAGCGACGTGACAAGCATCGACAACTTCATGAGCTCGCACGACATCGCCGGAGTGAAGGCGACGGGCCCGGAGACCGTGCAGTTCACGCTCACCCAGCCGGCCTCGGACTTCATCGACATCCTGTCGCTGCCGTTCTCGTCGCCGGTGCCGAAGGAAGAGCTCTCTTACGTCCCGGGGAGTGCGCAGCTCGCACAACACTTCGTCTCCGACGGTCCCTACACGATCAAGAGCTACGTCCCGAACACGTCGATCGATCTGGTACGCGACCCGGCGTGGAGTGCCTCCACCGACAATGTCCGCAAGGCCTACGTCAATGAGGTCCAGATCACCGAGGGGGTCGCCGAGGCGACCACCGCGCTACAAGAGATCCAAGCCGGCACCGAGGACATGTTCTGGGACCAGGTCGTGCCGACGGCACCGCTCGCAACTGCGGTGGCGTCGCATGACCCGAACCTCAACGTCTCGCCGGACGGGAACAACTTCATCACGATCAACCCGTACCTTTCGATCAACCTCCAGAGCCCGAACAACGGCGGGGCCCTCAGCAAGCTGCCCGTGCGCGAGGCGCTCGAGTACGCCATAAACAAGTACGCCGACTCGCAGGTCTACGGCGGGAGCCCGGTCTCCAACGTGCTGGACCAGCTGATCCCGAACGGCAGCGTCGGCTACGTATCCGGCTACGACCCGTACCCGACTCCCAACGGTCAAGGTGACCCGACGAAGGCCAAGCAGCTGCTGGCCTCAGCGGGCTACCAGCCCGGCCAGATCACGCTCAAGCTGATCTACCGCACCAACACTGTGCACCCCCAGGTCGCACAGAACGACCAAGCCGCCCTTCAGGCAGCCGGGTTCAACGTGCAGCTCATCCCCGTCACGCCGGCCAACACGATCTACACGAGCTACCTCGAGAACCCGACGGCCTCCAAGAGCGGATCGTGGGACATCGCCGAACCCGGGTGGATCCCTGACTGGCTGGGGAACAACGGTCGATCGGTAATCGAGCCGCTATTCGACGGCCGCACCTACGGTCCGAACACCCAGGACTACGGGGACTACAACAGCGCGACCGTTAACAGCGACATCGACCACGCGCTGTCTGCTTCGTCGAACGCCCAGGCGACGTCCTACTGGCAAGCGGCGGCGAAGCAGATCATGTCGGACGCTGCCGTCGTTCCCATCGGAGCGCAGAAGGTGGCCATCTATCACTCGCCGCGTCTGCACAACACCGAGTTCTGGTTCCCGGGTGAGGAGTACGACATCACCAACGTCTGGCTGAGCAGCTGACAGCCGTCCGGGTGACCACCACTCGCTGAAACGGATATGGGGGCTCCCGGCGCGCCGGGTGCCCGGGAGTCTCCCCTTTCCGTCCTCACGCGGCGTAGATTGACCGCGACTCGACGCGCGGAGGTGTCGCGAAGTTGCTGCTCGAGGTGGAGGAACTGACGGTCTCCTTCCCGACCCCCGACGGGGTCGTCGAGGCCGTCCGGGGAATCAGCTTCTCCATCGACGCCGGCAAGACTCTGGGCATCGTGGGCGAGTCAGGCTCTGGAAAGAGCGTCGCAACTCAGACCATTCTTGGACTCACCCGTGGCGCCGATATCTCGGGAACGGCACTGTTCGAGGGGCACGACCTTCTCCAGATGGGATCTGCGGAGATGCGCGACGTGCGCGGCCCGAAGATCGGGATGATCTTCCAGGACCCTCTCTCGAGTCTGCACCCTTATTACAAGGTGGGTTGGCAGATCGCCGAGGCGCTTCGCGTGCACCAGAAGATGAAGAAAGCGGACGCTCGCAAGCGAGCCGTCGAGCTTCTCGGGATGGTCGGCATCCCTCAACCCGAAAGCCGCGTCGACGACTATCCGCACCAGTTCTCGGGCGGCATGCGACAACGAGCGATGATCGCGATCGCCTTGGCGCTCAATCCGGCCCTCCTGATCGCCGACGAGCCCACAACGGCGCTCGACGTCACCGTCCAAGCTCAGATCATCGAGTTGATCAAGCGCCTACAGGGAGAGTTCGGGACCGCGGTCATCATGATCACCCATGATCTCGGTGTGATCGCCGACATGGCCCACGACGTGATGATCATGTACGCGGGAAGGACCATGGAGCAGGGGGCCCGCCGGAGCATCTACTACGAGCCTCACCATCCCTACACATCGGGGCTGCTCGCCTCGTTACCTCAGACCGGACGCGAGGGACAGCGGCTCCTCCCGATCGCGGGGCAGCCCCCGAGCCTGATCAACCCTCCCCCAGGGTGTCCGTTCCACCCACGCTGCGCTTTCGTCATGGACAAGTGCCGTGACCAGGTGCCTCCTTTGCAGCTCATCGGAGGGACTTCGGTGCACCGCTCGTCCTGCTGGCTACCCGCTGAATTGACCGGCACCTCCTTGGAGGTGGACGCCCAACGTCACAAGGTGGTGGCGGCTGCCGGAGGGTCGGTGGCAGTCGGCATAGCCGGTAACGACGACCCCGAAACACCGGACGCATCGCCCCAGTGGTGAGCACCGAGAGCGGCGTCGCAGCCGAAGGCTCTTCCACCGACGCCCTCGTCCGGCTCGAACAGGTGACGAAGCACTTCCCGGTGCGCAGCGGCGCTCTGTGGCGCCACGGCTCCGAGGTGGTGCACGCCGTCGACAAGGTGACGGTGGACGTGATGAGGGGCGAGACGCTCGGGCTCGTGGGCGAGACCGGTTGCGGGAAGTCGACACTGGCAAGGTGCATCACGCGGCTTGTCGATCTCACATCCGGAACTGTGACGCTCGGTGGCGAGGACATCTCGAGGCTTAGCCGTAGGCGGATGCAGCCCTATCGGCGCCGGATGCAGATGATCTTCCAAGATCCTTACGGCTCGTTGAACCCCCGCCGGCGCGTCGGCTCGATCATCGGCGACCCCTTCGCCATCCACGATGTGGCCAGCGGTGACGAGCGAAAACGGCGCGTGCAGCACCTCATGGAGCTCGTAGGTCTCAACCCGGAGCACTACAACCGCTTCCCCTCCGAGTTCTCGGGAGGACAACGACAGCGGATCGGTGTCGCCCGGGCGCTCGCACTGCAGCCGGAGTTGATCGTCGCCGACGAGCCGGTCTCCGCTCTCGATGTGTCGATACGAGCGCAGGTGATCAACCTTCTCGCCGACATCCAGGACGAGTTCAAGTTGACGTATGTGTTCATCACGCACGACCTGTCCGTCGTGCGTCATGTGTCCGACCGCGTGGCGGTGATGTATCTCGGTCAAGTGGTCGAGATAGCTGATCGGCACGACCTGTATGCGACTCCACGCCACCCATACACGAAGGCGCTGCAATCGGCTATCCCGACTCCCGACCCCGACGAGGCCGACAAGAGGCGGCGAACCGTGCTCGGCGGAGACGTCCCGTCTCCGATCAACCCCCCTTCCGGATGCCGCTTCCATCCGCGTTGTCCCAAGGCCCAGGAGCGCTGCAAAGTCGAAGAGCCTGCACTGGAGGTCAAGCCCGCCGACCCCGCAGGGCACAGCGTGGCGTGCCATTTCCCACTTGCCGACGGAGAAGAGCTCTCCAGCCATGGCGAGGTCACGGTCATCCCTGCTTCGGCAGAGGCGGGTGAAACGTGACGACCCTCGGCGAGCTCACAGCCGAGAGCCCTTCGGGATTGCCCTCGGTCGCGCCCGACGGCACGGAACCGAAGGCCATCGAGGGTCGGGGCCCGTGGCAGCTCGCGTTCGAGCGCCTACGTCACGACCGGGTGGCCATCGGATGCGTGGTGGTCATCGTCCTCATCGCACTGATGGCGGTGGTCGCGCCGCTGGTCGCCCACCTGGTGGGCCACGGTCCCGACACCCAGTACCACGAGCCTGGTTCATGCGGACCAGGATGCACCGGCCTCACCTCGTCGGGTATCCCGGTGGGCCCGGGCGGGCATTTCCTCCTCGGCACGGACGAGCTCGGACGCGACGTCCTCGTCCGGATCTTCTACGGCGCGCAGGTCTCGCTGCTCGTCGGCGTGGTGGCGAGCGGCATCGCCGTGAGCGTCGGCGTCTTGCTCGGAATGATCGCCGGCTACGTGGGTCGTGCGGTCGACACTGTTCTCGCAAGGTTCTTCGACGTCGTGCTCGCGATGCCCTACCTGGTCTTCGCCATTGCGCTGTTCGCGGCTCTCGGCGACCGGGGCGGGCTCACCCTATCTATCGCCGTGATCTCGTTCTTCTCCTTCGCCTCGGTCGCCCGCATAGTCCGCGGCCAGGTCCTGTCCATCAAGGAAAAGGAGTACATCGAAGCCGCCAGGTCCCTCGGGGCGGGCCCTCTGCGCATCATGTTCGTTGACATCCTGCCCAACGTGATGGCACAGGTCATCGTCTACTTCACGTTGCTCGTGCCTCTGTCGATCGTGTTCGAGGCCACCTTGGCGTTCCTGGGCATCGGTGTCACCCCTCCAACGCCGGACTGGGGAAGCATGCTCAGCGAGTCGATTCAGTACTACCAGGTCGCTTGGTGGTATGTCGTCTTCCCGGGCTTGGCGCTTTTGCTGACGACCCTGTCGTTCAACTTGCTCGGAGACAGTGTGCGCGACGCGTTCGACCCGCGTTACAACCGACTGTTCATACGCAAGCGGCGGGCGTAGCTCATGGCTCGTTTCCTCGTTCGAAGGATGTTCCTCGGAGCCATCGTCGTCTGGGCAGTGGCCTCGCTCGTATTCATCCTCTACTACGTCGCCCCGCACGACCCGGCTCGGCTCATAGCCGGAAAGGGAGCGACCGCCGCCACGATCAAGGACGTCACGCGCCGACTGGGGCTCAACAAGCCGATCATCGACCAGTACGGCAGTTATCTGTGGAACCTGTTGCAGGGCAACCTGGGCTACTCGTACTTCGACCAGGAGCCCGTCACAACGATCATAGGAAGGGAGCTTCCGGTCACGGCCTCGCTTGCAATGGGAGGAGCCATCCTATGGCTCTTGATCGGCGTGTTCTCCGGTGTCCTCGCATCCACCCATCCCAGGTCGATCGCCGACCGGACCGTGACCGCGCTGGCTCTCTTCTTCTACTCGATGCCCACGTTCCTTCTGGGACTCCTCTTGCTTCTCTTGCTCTTCTACCGGCTGCACCTCGCGGGCTTCACCTTCTTCCCAGGTGGTGGTTACGTCGGGCCGACGACGAGCCTCTACCAGTGGTTTCAGCACATGATCCTTCCCTGGATCACGCTTGCCCTGGTTACCGCCGCGACATATTCGCGCCTGACGCGCGGTTCGATGCTCGACGTGCTCGGGGAGGACTACATCCGCACCGCCCGCGCCAAGGGACTTAGCGAGCGCCGCGTCGTCTACCGCCACGGACTCCGAAGCGCGCTCACTCCGGTCGTCACGCAGTTCGGAGTCGACGTCGGCCAGCTCCTTGGCGGGGTCATCGTCACCGAGACCGTGTTCGGCCTCCCAGGCCTCGGACAGCAGATCGTGAACTCGATCACCCGTCAGGACCAGCCGGTGATCATCGGCCTCGTCCTCCTGGCCGCCGCGTTCGTCGTAAGTGCGAACATCCTGGTAGATGCCCTATATGCGGTCTTCGACCCCCGGGTCAGACTCACCTGACTGGGCAGCGGTCGCGTGGCCCGGGGTGTGCCGAGGCCTTCGGGGTCATCGCCGCTACTCCCGGTCATTGCACGCTCTTCACGT
>Ga0116217_10003316_pt1 | contig 14678 bp, 10 predicted proteins | sample Sb_taG_6_FD_89697 | JGI IMG/M metagenome (GOLD analysis project Ga0116217, IMG submission 89697) | Peat soil microbial communities from Weissenstadt, Germany - Sb_50d_4_PS metaG | ecosystem: Environmental > Terrestrial > Soil > Wetlands > Peat | place: Germany: Weissenstadt | collected 2010-09-21 | reverse complement strand
CCCAGCGCGCGGCGAATCGCATTGCCGCCGAGCTGCAACGGCAAGCCCGTCTGTTCGAGCCACCACTGTCCGAGGTCCACCACGCGGTGCAGGCCCAGCTGCGGAAATAGCAACTGGCCCTCGTGAATCAGCAGGCCCGCTTCCACGGTACCGCCGCGCACCGCATCCAAAATCTTGTCGAACGCAATCACCACCGGCACGATGTTCGGCTCGTAAAGCTTAAGCGTCAAATACGCCGTGGTGCGCAGACCGGGGACGCCGACGCGCATGCCGGCCAAATCCTCGCGCCGCAACGGGTGCGACCCGACCACAATCGGTCCGTAGCCTTCGCCGAAACTCGCGCCGCAATCCAGCAGCACGTACTTCTCGCGCAAGTGCGCGTAAGCGGCAAAGCTGATCGCGGTGACGTCGTACACTTCCTCGTCCGCCGCGCGGTTCAGCGTCTCGATGTCGGCCAGCACGTGCGAGAACTGCAAGCCCGGCGTGCGCACCTTGTGCGTCGCCAGGCCGTAGAACATGAACGCATCGTCCGAATCGGGCGAATGGGCGAGCTTGATCTCCCGCACTTTGCTGGTCGCTTCCTTGTTAGCCGTTGCCAAAATGGTCCCTCGCAGTGACGGGTGCGGGCTCTACTTGGAGCCCGCGAGATAAGAGTCCGGGCTCTACTTGGAGCCCGCGTAGAACTCGCAGACACTCCGCTCCCGTGAGACACTAGCGCCGCAAACGGGAGGCGTCCGGGAACGGAATCAGAGAACTTTCAGGATATGCGCCCGCGTCGCGGGGAGCAGCAGAAATCCAAGTAAAGCGCAGTGCCATCCACCAAGCGGTTCCGAGATTATCACACTCCGCCCCACAGGACAATTTTCTGAATGTCATTTGCTATTTGCGAATAGCGAATATATACTCTCACCATGCCTCTCAAACCCCAAGACGTCGTCGTCCTAATCAAACTCCTCGAATATGGGGACAAGCGCCCCTCCTATTCTCAAATTGCCCGCGACCTCTCCCTCAGTGCTTCTGAGGTTCACGCGGCAGTCCAGCGCGCGAGGGGGGCGCGTCTTCTGAGCAAGTCAGAGCATATCGAAACTCCGAATAAGGCTGCCTTGGAAGAGTTCCTAATTCACGGACTAAAGTACGCGTTTCCTCCGGAACGAGGTGAACTCACCCGAGGGATGCCAACTGCACACGCCGCCGAGCCCCTGAAGAGTCGCATCTCCGCTGGGGACGACCCTCCCCCCGTATGGCCGTTTGCGGAGGGGAAGTCGCGAGGCTATTCGTTTGCCCCACTCTACAAAACTGTCCCGCAGGCCGCGCTGCGCGATCGCTATCTCTACGAGGTGCTTGCATTGATTGACGCTATCCGCGACGGAAGAGCCCGCGAGCGACAAATTGCGGAACAAGAACTCAGACTCAGATTGGAGTCACCGGTATATGCCGAACTCCAATCTTGAGCTTCTCAAGCAAGTTGCCGGGAAACTTCGGCCGCTCTTGGGCGAGGCCGTTTTCGTTGGAGGTTGTGCTGCGGGGTTGCTCGTCACAGACGAGGCGGCCGGCGAAGTCCGTCCGACCTTTGATGTTGATGTGATTGCTGAGATCACCTCCTATGCGGACTACCTGACGTTCGCCGATCGTTTGCGAGGGCTCGGCTTCCGCGAGGATACCAGCGAAGACGCACCGCTTTGCCGCTGGCTGATCGATGGAATGAAACTGGACGTGATGCCGCTTGACGAAAAGATTCTCGGATTTTGAAATCGCTGGTATCAAGCCGCTATGGATACCGCGCAAGAAATAGAACTCGAACCCGGTCTGCGCATCCGCCTGGTAACTGCGCCGTATTTCATCGCCACAAAGCTGGAGGCGTTTCGAGGCCGTGGGAGGAATGACTACGCCCGCAGCCACGATCTGGAGGATCTCCTCACGGTCATGGATGGCCGCCCGACGATCTTGGAGGAGATCGCCTTATCGACGGGGCTGCGACCCTATATCGCCGAGCAGTTTCAGTCCTTGCTCGATACTCCGGCATTCCTCGATGCCTTGCCAGGCCATCTCCTGCCGGACGCGGCCAGCCAGGATCGTGCGCTCCTGCTATTAGAAAGACTCAAGAGAGCGTCCGAGCTCTAATGCGACTGGGGCAGCCCTGCCCGCCCCTTTGGAGTGCGGCGGTTCACCCCCGTACGGGGGTGAACTGTGAACGTTCTCCGTGAACGGCGTGCCTGCCCGCCGCTCGCGGTGAACGCACTTGGTGAACCGTGGCGGGCCGCTTTTTTCCCACTTCCTCCGTTCGCCTTCCCCAAACCGCTGTCATCCCGAGGAGTCCGCCGCAGCGGGCGACGAGGGATCTCTCGGTGGCCGCGTTTATTCTTCCACGTTTACTCAATCGCTTGCGGGTGTCGCACCCGGCAAGGCCAACCGCCGATAACAGCTGAACGTCAGGAAATGAAGATGGCCTCGGCCGTAGTAGCGTTTGAGTTTCTTCGGCATCGAGAAGAGAAAAGCCCCACGTTCGCCCGTTCGGGACGAACATGGGGCACACATTATAAAAGGGCGCCCCTTTCGGAGTAGGCTGCGGTTGTTGTGATGAGCATCAGCCGAAGCCTGACGAAAGGAACACCCTATGAACAGTGTGAAGTACGTTGGTTTGGATGTCCACACGGAGACGATTTCGGTGGCGGTGCTGGATGCCGAGGGCCAACTGGTGATGCAATCAGTGCTGGCCACGCGCGCCGGCGCGATTCTGGATTTTCTCCACGGATTGCGCGGAACCATTCATCTCACGTTTGAAGAGGGGACGCACTCGGCGTGGCTTTACGATCTGCTGGCACGCCGGGCGGCGCGCGTGGTGGTGTGCGATCCGCGGAAGAACGCGCTGCTGAAAGCGGGCAACAAGAGCGACACGATCGATGCGCGCAAGCTGGCGGAGTTGTTGCGCGCGGAGCTGCTCTCGCCGGTCTATCACGGCGAGAACAGTCTGCGGGCCCTGCAGCAACTCGGACGCAGCTACAGCGCGTTGACCGAAGACGCGACACGGGTGAAGGGACGGCTCAAGGCGATCTATCGCGGGCAAGCCATCGCCAGCGTGGGCAAAAAGTTGTACGGCGAGCGGCACCGCGGCGAGTGGCTGGCGCAGCTGGCAGAGCCCGGGTTGCGACGGCGCGCCGAACGGCTCTATCAAGAGCTCGATGCCTTACGGGAGTTGCGTCGCGAGGCGCGCCAGGAGTTGCTGGTCGAGAGCCACAAGCAAGAAGCCGTGAAGCGGCTGCAGACGATTCCGTTTCTGGGACCGATCCGTGCGGCTCTGCTGCTCGGAAAAGTGCAAACGCCGCACCGCTTCCGGACCAAGCGGCAGTTCTGGGCGTACTGCGGGCTGGCGCTGGAGACACGCAGCAGCGCCGATTATGGCTTCCGGGGCGGACAAGTGGTGCGCAAGAACAAGCCGGCGTTCATCCGCGGACTGAACCGCAACCACAACCACGAACTGAAGAACCTGTTTAAGAGTGCGGCGACCTCGGCCAGCGCGCGTGAAGGACCGTTTCAAATTTTCTATGAAGGATTGCTCGGCAAGGGGATGGCGCCGGCGATGGCGCGGCTGACTCTGGCGCGCAAGATCGCCGCGATCACCTTGTGCATTTGGAAGAAAGGAGAAACGTTCGACGCCGAACATCTAAAGTCACAAGCAGCTTGAGCGCGCGGCGTCCTCGGGACGCGAGAGGAATGACTCTGCGGTCCGTCGGTCACTGAGCGCTCGGGTTCGAGGGTAAGTATCCAGGTGAGGGGTAGGCGCCACACGAGTCTCACGGGGCACCGTATGCTCCCTCGGACAACCCAACAAAGCTATAGGCCACGAGTCTCAGATAGAACCATGGTTGACACCACGCTGCTTGAGAAGGCGTCAGAGCCGGCGGAACGAACGCAGAGTGAGATAATTTGGACCTCGTGTCTTGGATGAGGAGAAAACGCTCGGGCGAACGGCAGTCGCACGAATGTACAGGGGCTCGATGCAAGAAAAAAATCCCCTTTGCCGAGGGGAGAAGTGTTTTTTCTTGACATCTCCTTTTATAGAACCCTAAAACTCTAAGTCAAAAGCCGGACCGCCCACACTCGGACGGTTGAAGCTAGCGCACGCCGGGGACAAAAGTGGCGTGGCGAGGAGGGGGCAATATCGTGTATCATGTTGGGAAATTTGGCAGGTGAAAATGTCTGAGGCGAAAGCGGGCTCGAAGACTGGGAAGTATCTGCTCCGGATGCGCCCCCGCGGGTTTTGTGCCGGGGTGGTCCGGGCGGTGGATATCGTCGAACTGGCGCTGCAGGTGTATGGGTCGCCGGTTTACGTTCATCACGAGATCGTGCACAACCGCTACGTCGTCGAGCAACTCCGGCAGCGCGGGGCCATTTTTGTCGAGACGGTGGAGGAAGTGCCGGAAGAGGCTGTGCTGGTCTTCAGTGCGCACGGCGTGCCTCCCACGGTGCGCGAAGAGGCGAAGAATCGCCGCCTGCGCGTGATTGACGCCACCTGCCCGCTCGTCACCAAGGTGCATCTCGAAGCGTTGAAATTCGCCCGCGAAGGCCGAACGATTATTTTGATCGGCCACAAGGATCACCAGGAGATCGTCGGCACCTCGGGAGAGGCTCCCGATCGGACCGTGGTGGTGGACAGCGTCGAAGCGGTGGACCGGCTGCAAGTAACCGATGCGAGCCGGCTGTCATTTCTGACGCAAACGACGCTCAGCTTATACGACACGCAGGAGATCGTGGCGAGGCTCCGGCAGCGGTTCCCGCAGATCGAAGGGCCGGCGTCGGACGACATTTGCTACGCGACGCAGAACCGCCAAGAAGCTGTGGAGGCGATGGCGCAGGAAGTGGAGTTGATTCTAGTGGTGGGTTCGCCGAATAGCTCGAACTCGAACCGGTTGGTGGAAGTCGCCGAGCGCGCGGGAGTGTCCGCGCGGCTGATTGACGATGCGAAGGGCATTAATCCGGAATGGCTTGAGGGCGTGAGCCGCGTGGGATTAACGGCGGGAGCCTCCGCGCCCGAAGTGCTGGTGGAGCAAGTGAGCCAGCGGCTGGCTTCCTTTGGTTTCACGGATCAACAGGACCGGGACTTGATTCGCGAGGACGTTCGGTTTACGCTGCCGCAGGAATTGGCAGTGATCGCGCCTGCTTCCAAGCAGGCGTAGCGCCCCGGGGGGCAGGGGGCGGGCAATTCCGTCCCTGCAAGTGGCAGGCTGGCTTCCCAAAAGCAGAGGAGCACACCTTTGGCGGTCAAGATAATCCGTCAGCCGAAGAAGATTGCCTTGCTGGGCGCGCCATCGAGCGCGGCCGCGCTCTCGGCGGGCCACGAGCGCGCGCCGGCGGCCTTGCGCGCGGCAGGTCTGATTCCCGCGCTCCAAGCGGCTGGATTTGAAGTTACCGATCTCGGCGACGCCGCTCCACAACTCTTTCAACCCGACGACGAACACCCGCGCGCGCGAAATCTTCCGGCTGCACTCGCGGGCTTGCGCGATTTGCGGCCGAGGGTGGAAGTTGCGGTGAAGTCCGGAGCGCTGCCGCTGGTGATTGGCGGCGATTGCATGATCGTGCTTGCCACGATTGCCGGCGCGCGCCGCTATTATCGCAACGTCGGCTTGGTGTACATGGATTCGGACGCCGATTTGAAGGAGCCGGCTGCCTCGTCCTCCGGTTGCGTGGATGGAATGGTGATCTCGCACGCCATCGGGCGCGGCGCGGCGGAGATGATTCGTTTTTGGAATGAGCCGCCGCTGGTGCGGGAGCCGGATATTGCGCTTTTCGGCGTGAACCGCACCGATCCCGCAGAAGATAAATTTATGGAGCGCACCCCAATGTGCGCCTATCGCGCTGCCGACATCACGAAGCGTGGCGCCGCAGTCGCAGCGCAGGAAGCGCTCGACCACATGCACGGAGCGGGGCATGAATTCGTGTTGCACTTCGATGTCGATGCGATTTCGAGCGACGATTTCAGCGCGACGAATTATCCATCGGTCAGCGCGCTGTCGCTGGCCGAAGCCCGCGAGGCGCTCGCGGTTTTTGCGCGGCAGCCGCACCTCGCGGTGATGACCGTGTGCGCGTACAATCCCGCACTCGATCCGGACGGCTCGGCAGCAAAACTTGTGATCGACGTGATTGTTGGGGCGCTCGCGCAGCGGCTTGTCGTGCCGTCCGAGCCGGCGACCGAAACTGCGGCGGCGATAACGCCGGCTCCGGCAGAATCGCCAATCGCTGAACCAGAGCCCGCGACCGTGGTCTTGCCAAGCGAGGAACCCGCACCGGAGACAATCGAATCGTCTACGAGTTCTTCGGAGGCCGAGGTGGAATCTCCGAAAGTGGAACCGGCAAGTTCTTAGTTCGCCCGCTGTGCAATCGTTTAGAAATTAAACGTCAATTGTAGATCGATCCTTCGGTCCGCCGTGCCGGAGGAGTAGAGGCCGAAGCCACCTCCGCCTGCCATTCCAATCGATTGGTCAAATAATGGCACCTCCGTTGGGGGCATCCCCATTGTCGTGGCGGGCAGAGTTCTGGTCGCCTCGAGGTTTCCGACCGGCTGACCAAAATTCGCGATATTGAACAGATTGCGAATGTTGGCGCTGATCGTCAGCGTGTACTTCTGACCTGAAGATACCGGGCCGCCGAAGGGGCCGCCACCGCCCGCTCCTCCCGGCCCACGCCCACCGCCCCCTCCGCCAGGGCCTCCACCTGGACCACCCGGTCCGCCGCCGGGTCCACCGCGTCCTCCACCTGGGCCTTGGCCGGGACCGCCCGGCTGGCCGTTGTTGGCAGCCGATTCAAGCGGGCCGCCGAAGCCAAAGGTCTTTCCGATGCGCAGGTTGAACGTGAAAAGCGCGGGGCCATTACCGTGGTTGATCGGGACCAGGGCTTCGCTCGCCGTTGGAACCGCGTTGAATGTGCCGAGCGGTGTGCAGTAATTGTTTCCGGTGATGGTCACGGTGGCGCAGGCCGTATTGGAAACCAATCCGGGCCGCTGATTGAAGACAGAACTGCCGATCAAGTCCTGCGGGATGGTCACATTAAACGGCGACCCGGAGGCCGCCACGAGCAGGGGATTCAGCCGCAAACCCCATGGCAGCGTCACGGTGCCGCCAAGGAAGACCCGGTGGCGCGTATCGAACGACGCGCGACCGTAATCCGCGAGGATGTCGTAGGGATTGGAAGGGAAGCTCCCGGCGCCACCCGTGTCGCTATTGGCAAACCCCAGGCTGTAGAAGCCGAACAAAGTGACCTTGTTGCCCCAGCGGTAGTTCAAATTGACGATCAGCTGGTTCTGCTCGAACTCTCCGCCGGACTGGTACTGATAAATATTCTCGAGAATGCCGTTCGGTCGCGTGCCGCTGTCCGGATTGCCGTAGACAAAGGTTCCGGGGAGCGGGGCGTTAGTGTTGTCTGTGAGCAATTGATGCTCGCCGTGCGTGTTCAGATAATTTGCAGTGATCGTGGCGCTTTTGGTCAATTGCCGCTCGACACTGATTGCGGTCTGCAACTTGTACGGAGCGCGCAGATTGGGCGCGATCTGGTAGATGGACGGCACCGACGTGGACAAACTCCCGGTGTAATCGCTGGCCGGAGCCGAGCCGTTCGGAAAAAAGAACGACAGGTCGTTGACCACATATTCCTGCTGCGTAGTGCCGTTTTGGCGCTCCGCCTGGAGCACGAGATCATCCGTAAACCGGTCGTAGAAGATTCCGAAACCGGCGCGCACCACCGTCGTCGGGCCGGACTTGGAATGGCCGAGTCCCCAGGAGAGCATGGCGCGGGGCGCCCAGTCGGCGTGGTCATGAATGTGGTTCTGCGATTCAAATCGCAGGCCGTAGCTCAGCGTCACCGTGGGGCGAATCTTCCAGTCGTCCTCGGCATAGACGCCCACATCGACAAGATTCACCGTAGCCGTGGGCGAGCCCGTGACGATCGAGAATTGGCTCGGTCCACCGCCTAGGGATTGAATGGTCGACATCGATTCATTCGCCGCCAATCCCTCCTGGGTGATTTGATACGCGGTCAGAGCTGTAAAATCGCACGTCTCGGTTGTTGCGTTCGTCGTGGAATCGGCAGGACACGTGCCGCCGAAATTCGACGCAGGCAAAGACGTAGGGCTGAAGGTATAGGATCCGTTGAACCCGCTCGTGGAAACGTTGGTGACTTGAAAATCACGCAAACGTCCGCCAAATCGCAGCGAGTGCTTGGTGAAGGCGATCTGTGTGTAACTCTGCAATTCGTAGTGATTCTGGTCGTCGGTGGCCACTCCGGATCGGTTCCCGCCGCCACTGAATTCGCCAATAACATTAAGAGACGGCAGTAGCGACTGAGCAGTGCTCGTGTCGCTCTGGCGGAGAAACTGGAACCGCGTCTCAGTAAGCGCACGCGGGCTGATGATGTGGGTTTCGTCGAGTTGGATGGTGTTCTCGATGTCCGACGAATTGATTCCCTGCGAAGGGAGCGTTTGCCCCGATATCCCGCTATTCGTACCGATGCTGCGGGTGAACTGGTAGCGAGCCGTCAGCGTGTCGTTCGCGCCGAGTTGGAAGTCGAGGCGGGGGCTGATCGTTGTCCGGGTCAGTGGGTTCAATACTGACGCAGTGTCCAGAATCTGGTTAAAGTTGGAATCCAGCGTATTCGCGTTCAAAACGTTGGTATTGTCCACACTCCGCTGCTCGACCTCGACGAAATACGAGATCTTCTTGGTGAGCGGGCCGCTGACGTTTCCGCTGAATTGAACCGTGTGGTACGGCGGCGTGGGCGTAACGCCGGGAATAATGAACGGATCGAGCGTATTGAAAGTGGAATCGTTGCCGATCACAAAAAACTGGCCGTGCGGGGTGCCCGTTCCCGGCTTGGTGAAAATTTCGACGCGGCCGAACCCGGGCGCGTCCCATTCGGCTGAAAACGGGTTCGAGTTGATGCGAATCTCGCGGATGGAGGACTTCGGCGGCAACTGGCCCGCCGTAAATCCGTCGATGTACATCTGGCCGCCGTTGGGGCCGGCGGAAGGGCCCGCCAGAGCCGTAAGTTCATTCTGCAATTCATCGGGATCGTCCGATAGAGCTTCGAGGTCTTTGCCCTGAATCACGACGGCGCCGGCATTATTTTCGGGGTTGATGTTCACCTGCACTGCCTGGCCCGACACATTGATTTTCTGCTGCTGCTCCGCAATGACGAGTTGCGCATCGACCTTTTGAATTTGGCCGGCCGAGATTTCTACGGAATCGTTCTCGAACACGCTGAACCCGTTCGCGTTCACGGTGAAAATGTAAACGCCCGGAGCGAGGCCCTTAATCTCGTACGTCCCCGTATTTGTCGTCTTCACCGTGACCGTGGCGCCGGAAGACGGCGTCATCGCCACCGTCGCTTGCGGGACGGCCGCGCCCGACGGATCCGTGATCTGGCCGCGAAGAGTGCCGGTAGCGGTTTGCGCGTGCGCGAGCGTCGCAAGCGTCAGTAGCGCGAACAGCGTCGCTAGCGCAGGTAAAATCTTACGAACTGGCCTGGAATACATCCAATCTCCTTTGATTCGCTAGAACCTATCTCGAAAATGCTTGGGTGCCGGATACAAACCCACTTCAGGGGCTAAAACCCCATGTTTTCTGCGGCTAGTTGTCGGAGCTAAAGCTCCGACCTCCTAAAACCCACTTATGAGATGCCTTCTACTGGCAATCACTGTGCGCGGGTCGCCGCACCGCAAATCGCGCTACTGACTATGGACCACCAGCGCCGGCGTCCCCACTAGGCGCGCCCAGACTCCAGGGCGCGAGCAGCATTCCGCCTCCATTCGGCGAAGCTTCGAGAATGGGTTCGACGCCGCCGAGCAACGTGATGGCGGTGACGCCGGCCGCTGTGCCTTCGGTGGAAACAATCATCACTGCGTCGCCTTTCTGAAAATCGTTCAATGTCGATGCGGGCATTCGCGCGATCAATTGTTGTAGGTCCATTCCGCCACCGCCTCCGCGGAATCCCCCCGGGGGCCCGCCACCTTGCGGACCACTGTTCGCAGCACCGCCAGCGTTCGACGGCGGCGGACCGCCGCTCGGGCCGCCTGGCGTCACACCCTTCAGGCGCATCGCGATTCTTTGCGCGATGAACGGCGGGAGGCGGCGAACTTCCGAATCTGCCGTCACCTCGATTACAAAAACCTTCTTGGTCGCCAAATCCTTGACGCTCAGAGTTCCCTTCGCCGGATCAATCGAAGCGATCGTTCCCGAAATGTTATGGAATGCTCCCGAGACAATCTCGTCGGCCGCGAACGAAGCGCCGTCCGCGCTGATGGCGCCGCGCGCGCGAACCTGGTCGCCCGGCTGAATCCGGTCGAGCGTGCTGGGCTGGGCGTTTTCAAATTTCACGGAATCGGGGGCGTAGCGCCGGATGATTGTGATCTTTGAGACTTGAATGGTGACGGTTTTCTTGGCGCCGGCGACCGTGGTGGAAATTGTGATCGTGCCGCCGGTGGCGTCCACGGCGCTCGCCAGACCGCCGATGCCGCGCTTCTGCCAGTCTTCTTCCTGTTGCTGCTTGTACTGTTCGATCTCCGCTCGCTTGTTCACGATGACCGTGGTCGCGAGCACCGTCTTGCCGTCGTCGGCGAGTTTTCCGCCCACGAGCAGCCTGTCGCCGACCTCGATATCCTGCAGCTGGAGAGGAACGGCGTTTCTCAAGTCTTTCTGACCGGGAGGAATTTTTACGATGCGAGCGGCGTCCTGAATGGCGATCTGGACGTCCGTGCCCGCGTCGGTAGTAAGTGTGAATTTGCTTCCGTCCACGGTCTTTACGGTGCCAAGCGCGCGTGCTGCGCTCCCCGGCGCGGGGGCCGGGGCAGGCTGCTGCGCCACAAGAAGTGACGCTGCCGCACCTGCAAAGACGACGGCCAACACAACGGACCGCAGAGCCAGAGGGCCTGAATGCACGGGTCTAGCGTTTTCTAGCGGGCTAAGAACCACCTTTAAACTCCTCTTGAGGTATCAATATCCTGCTTGCGCAATTTCGCGGCGCTTGCGTTACCGGGGCTGCGGCCTGAAGTGGGGACTTCCCTGCGCCACCGGACACCCTTCCCATGCCCCTACCCCTTTTAAGACGCATGGGCGGCCGGGCATGTTTCAAGGATTTGAGCGGAGGGGCGAGATGCTGGGAGCCGCGTTTGAGCTCGGCGCAGAGCGCCCTGGAGAAGGTTGTCCGTCTCCCAAATTCAGGAAAAAGCGCGGGAACCTGGCGGGAGGCCCCGCAAATAATCCGTAATCGTCGAGAGATCGGACGAGGCGAATCCGTTTTCGGCCGCGGCGTGAAACAGTTCACGGGCGAGAGAGGCGGTTCGCAACTCCAGTGAATGGCGCTGCGCTTCTTCGATGGCGTAGGTCAGGTCTTTCTGCATTAGCCCCAAATAGAAGTGGACGCTGGCATCGTGTGCAGCGATTCGTCCGGCCATGTTTTTCACCAGGGGGCTGCCCGGCGCGCCATTGAGCAACACCGGCAAGGACTTCTCCGCGTCCAGCCCGCACTTATCAATCATGGCGAGGGCTTCGCCAAATGCCACCCCTTGCACCGCGCAGAAAAAATTATTTACGAGTTTGAGCGTGGCGCCGCTCCCAAGCGGGCCGACGTGCACGACGTCCTTACCCATCGCCTTCAGTACGGGCTTTGCGCGTTCAACATCCTTCGCTTCGCCGCCGCAGAGAAACAGAAGTTCGCCGCTCGCGGCGTGCGTGCGGCTTCCTGTGACCGGCGCATCCACGAGCGCGCACCCGCGCGCGCGGGCGGCCGCGCCCAATTCGCGAGCCCACACGGGCGAAATGGTGCTCGATTCAATGAGCAAGGCGCCAGCCGCCGCGCCTGTCACCGCGCCGTTTTCTCCCAGCCACACCGAGCGCGCCGCGTTGTCGTCGCTCAACATGGTGACGATCACCGTCGCATCGCGGGCCGCGTCGCGCGGACTCATGGCCACGCGCGCGCCCGCGCCGCGAAGACTATCCGCCCTTGCGGCGGTGCGGTTCCACACCGTGAGGGGAAAGCCGCCTTGCAGCAGCCGCCCCGCCATGCCGATTCCCATCGTGCCCAATCCCAACAGCGCCACTCGTTCGCTCATGATCCTCGCTCCCCAAATCTAGCGGGGCGATTCTAACAGAGCACTAGGGAAGGTGACGTCATCGCTGTGGCTCGCGACCGGCGCGCTTTCCGCTTGCGATTCCCGAGCGGGCGTCGTACCGTGCCCGGTTCAGGCAGTCCGCGCGGAATTGATGGACATCCTACTCGATGCTGGAAAGACGCGCCGCTGGCGCATCGCAACAGTCGTCACTGCGGCGATCGCCATCAGCTACTTCGATCGCCAGTCGCTCTCCGTGGCGGTCCTGGCGATGCAGCGCAACATCCACATCTCCGACGCGCAATTCTCGGAATTGCAGGCCGCTTTTCTCCTCGCGTATGCCTTCATGTATGCCGGCGGCGGGAGATTGCTCGATGCGCTGGGCACGCGCCGCGGGTTTGCTTCCATCATGACGTGGTGGTCGCTTGCCTGCGCAAGCCAGGGTCTTGCAACCAGCGTTCCCATGCTGGGCACAGCACGATTCTTGCTCGGAATGGGCGAAGGAGGCGGTTTTCCCGCCGCAACGAAAGCGGTGCGTGAACAGTTCCCGAGCGAAGAGCGCGCCACAGCGATGGGTTTGATCAACGCGGGCACAGCCGTGGGCGCGATTCTTGCGCCGCCCGTCGTCGCGGTTGTCATTTTGTTGACGTCTTGGAGGTGGGCGTTCTTCTTGTCAGGTGCCCTGGGTTTGCTCTGGACGATCTGGTGGCTCGCGGCATCGAAGCCTCCGGGCGAGGGAGAAGGCGCGACGATTCGAGCGGTGCCGATCGCGGAGAAAGTTCCGTGGCTGCGTCTTGCGGCGCTGCGACCCGTGCAAGGATTGGTCGTCGCGAAATTTCTGACTGACTCGGCATGGTATTTTTACCTTTTCTGGCTGCCCAAGTATCTGTACGACGTGCGCGGCTTCGATACGAAGAGCGTCGGCTATTGGGCGTGGATTCCCTATGCGGCTTCCGGGCTGGGGAGTCTGGGCGGCGGAATGCTCTCGAGTGCATTGTTGCGCGGTGGGGTTTCTCTGGATCGGTCGCGCAAGATCGTTCTGGGCTTGAGTGCGGCCGTGATGCCCGCGATTTTGCTGGTCAGCCGCTCCCCGGTCGAAGCCGCGATCGTCATTTTCAGCATTACGTTTCTCGGCCAGCAGTCCTGGTCGGGATTGATCATGACGATTCCCGCGGATCTGTTTCCGGCAAGCGTCGTGGGGTCGGTGGCGGGCATGGTTGGATTCGGCGGAGCGATCGGCGGCGTAATCTTTAACTTGGTCGCGGGCAGATTACTTGCGCACGGTTTCGGGTATTCTCTAATATTCGCAATCGTCAGTACGTTTCACATCGCGGCCTTCGGCGTAATTCTGCTGACCAATCGCCGCATTGGCCCGCTCTCACTGGCCCAAGGAGCAGCATGAAGATCACGGAAGTTCGCACGCGGGTGGTCGAATGGAATGGCCCGACGGTCCCGCCCCAACCTCACTTTTGCACGAATGCCGTGGATTTGCTCTCGCTTCCGGCGGATTCGATGGCGGGATTTCGCTTTCATGGCTGGCTGGTGGTGGAAATTTTCACGGACGCGGGCCACGTCGGAATCGGCAACGCCGCGCTTGCCCCGCGCCTCACCAAGCAGGCGATCGATCTTTATCTCCAGCCGCTGCTGATCGGCAAGGATCCCTTCGACTCCGAATTTCTGTGGCAGTTGATGTACCGGCAGACGATGGCGTTCGGCCGAAAGGGCATGGGCATGGTGGCCATCAGCGCGGTGGACATCGCCATCTGGGACGTTCTCGGAAAAGCTTGCGGCCAGCCCGTATTTCGTTTGCTCGGCGGGCGCACCAAGCCGCAAATCCCCGTTTACGCCAGCCGCCTCTATAGCCAGGATTTGAAATCACTCGCCGCCGAAGCCGAGAAATACAAGAAGGAAGGTTTTCAGGCGATGAAGCTGCGTTTCGGCTGGGGACCGGTGGATGGCGCCGAAGGCATGCAGAGGAATCTCGCCCTCGTCCGCACCGTTCGCGAAGTCATCGGGGAGGGGATCGATCTCATGGCGGACGCCTACATGGGCTGGACGCTCGATTACGCGCGCCGAATGATTCCGTTGCTCGAGCCCTTTCACTTGCGCTGGCTCGAAGAGCCCGTGATCGCCGACGACATCCACGGTTACGCGGCGCTCAAGGCCATGAATCGCATCCCGATTGCGGGTGGCGAGCACGAATTCACGCTCTACGGTTTTCGCGAGCTGCTCGAAGCGAAGGCCGTGGACTACATTCAGTTCGATACGAATCGCGTCGGCGGTATCACGCAGGCGCGCAAAATCGCGAGCCTCGCGGAAGCTTATTCGGTGCCCGTAGTGCCGCACGCCGGTCAGATGCACAATTTTCATGTGGTCATGGCGAGTTTTAATTCGCCGATCGCCGAATATTTTCCGCCGGTGGACGTGGAAATCGGGAACGAATTGTTCTGGTACGTGTTTGAAGGCGAGCCGAAAGCTGCGGACGGCTTCATCAATTTGCGCGACGACGTGCCAGGCCTCGGCTTGACGATTCGCGAAGCGGAACTCCATCGCTTCCGAATCGTCAAGCCGAGGCCTGGCACGTCGT
>Ga0116217_10003315_pt1 | contig 14678 bp, 8 predicted proteins | sample Sb_taG_6_FD_89697 | JGI IMG/M metagenome (GOLD analysis project Ga0116217, IMG submission 89697) | Peat soil microbial communities from Weissenstadt, Germany - Sb_50d_4_PS metaG | ecosystem: Environmental > Terrestrial > Soil > Wetlands > Peat | place: Germany: Weissenstadt | collected 2010-09-21 | reverse complement strand
CATCTTCTTTGTCCTGTCGGTCAATTATCTTCACGTCCAGTTTTTGCGCCGAGGCAGAAGCAGCTCCCACCAAAATCAGTCCCGCAACGGCAATTGTCCACTTCACGATAACCTCCTTAGGAACAGGCTAGCGTAGGGCGAGCCCCGACGCCGCGATTCACATCAGACGTTCAGGGCTGGAAGCCCTTTGTAAGTCCATCCAAAAAGTGGTCGCGCGATGCCGAACTGAATTCTTTGACCAGCGCTGGATCGAGTAAGACTGTCCTAAGGCTGGTCAAAACGATGCCTTCAGCTATCAGCATGATCCCCGAAGCTTCCGCAGGATCCATCCCACCGAGCCGGCTCCCATGCACTGCGGCTGAACGCCACCCGTAGCCTTCTATCACAAGTTGAAATGCAACCCTTGCGTTCTGGTCGTCGCTGTTCAGGAACTTCGCTACGCGCTTGCTGATCTTGTTTTTGATATCCCGCCGATCTTCAGGGCCAAATAGTGCCTCGATGGCCACCCAGAGACTGGTATATCGAATCTCCCATAGTCCTTCTGTCAACGCGAGCCATAGGAAACGTACAGCGGTCCACACTGAACCCGGATGGGGCAGACCCTGAATAGAAGCGGCGAGCTTATCTGCCTTTGCCACGTGTTCCACACTAAGGGACGCTCCAGCGTATTTCTCATTCGGTCGAATCGTCTCAAGGGAACTCGCTCTTATCGCCGATGCAACCTGGCGTGGTTCCGGCTCAGCGGTGATCACCAAGCTCACGTGGAGGGAGGATGGACGCGCCAACCACAAGGCCAAGTTAGCAATCCGAATAAGTTCCCACGAGTCCTCACAATTCGTGCCGAGGCCTTCGCTGTGAAAGGTAGCCTTCAGACAAGCCACCGATTTCGAGAATTCTCGCGTGCCAAAATATTCCTTCGAATGATCTAGCTCGCTTTTAAACCAGGCCGGTACAGCTTCCAGCGTCACACCCGGGCCAACGCGACTCACGCGATTGGGTAGTGCGTTGAATGGCTCTATTGGTGCAACAGATTCCCAAGTTCTCGTGATCACACGATAACCTTTCGATCGGGCCTAACACCCCAAGCGCGCAGCCGCCGTCCCCCTACAGCCCTTGACCGACAGTTTAGCCCCGCCCTACCCACTTGCCTGATCTCGGCGCGTTTCGGTCGGTTTCCAGCCGTCCTCAAATCCCCAGCTTAGCCATGCAATATACTGGGCAGCCAGAACGTCGAACGTGTCGATTACCGCCTCCGCCTGCTCGCGGGTCACCGGAGTGCCATGAACCGCCGCATTGCACAATTGAAGTACCTTGAGCGTAAGTTGCATCTGCTCCGCTGTGATTGCACCGGCGTCATAAAGTTTGCGGATTAGTCGCGACCCAGTGTCCCTGGCGTCGACATCGACGTTGAAACCTTTCGCCAGATTCCGGGCAAGAACATCGATCTCGATACGCAAACCCGCAAGTGCCACATTCGGATCCTGGGCAACGAACGTACGGTAGTAATTCATGTCCAGACCACTTGGCGACGGACGGAGACCAAGCTGGATGAGACGGGCATTGGCTTCGGTAAGTGGGATTCCGGGACCGCGCTTGCGCTCGGGCGGTGCCGGGGTTGCTTCGACTTTAGCTGACAATTCCTTCGCCTCAAGCACCTCGCGCGGGAAATCGACAGAGACCCCACCCGGGAGTTCGGCTCGTGTCACCCTCGCAAGAAGTGCCTTCACCTCTTCTCGGAACGTCATGCACAGGGTCACGGCCACCGCTGGCCAAGCCAACACGCGCAAATACTCGAGAACTAGTTTCGCAACTTCCATGGGTTCGCCACCTGCGTCTCGGCAACGCCGCGGCTAAGAGGTACGCCGCTTGCGGCGTGTCCCTTTTAGCTGCTTCTTGTCGGTCTTTGCAGTATTCGTCGCCGTTAGTTTCTTCAGTGCAGCGTTAACACGCGCCTCGATGTCTGACAGATTGATAGGATCGTCATGGCCGAGGCGAAGGACAGTTTCTTCGACGAACTTGTCCCCGTCACAAACTCGCCTGACGATTACCTCAACGGGGTAATCAGGTCGGTCACCTTGCTTTACGCCTTCAGCCCGCGCATTTATTATTGCGATGACAAGATCAATGGCGCTCTTTGCGAGAGTGACGCCGGCAGTAACGAGAGCTAAGTAGACCAGAAGTTCAGGTCCGCTCTCGTGTTCGATAAGGGCGAATTCCGATCGTTGGGAGGGTGGGACGGATGCAAGGTGCCTGTCAATCAGCTCGTAGGCGTGAGGTGAGTGTTCGCGGTGGAAACATCCAGACGTTACGCGCACCTTCAAAGACGCAGACACATCCCCTTTGCGGGGCGGACGCTGCGACTCGAACGCAAGCATACGCGCTCGGAAATCAATTGCCCAATCCGGATCCATGTACACCTCCTTGAAACCGCCAGGTCTTGTTTCAACGGTCCCTGCGGTGATTGACGGTCATTCGAGGAGTGATTCACGCCGCCTAACCTCCCAGGGGTTCCCGGGCTGGCGAAAAGATGACGGCATTAAACAACTTATTAACCGGGAATGCAAGGCTAAAGAACATGTGTCGGGTGTCAGCAGGTCGCGCCGCTAAGGCTCCCGCCCCCTTCCCACGGCACTCGGTCCATTGCCAGCAGTGAAGCGTCCTGCAGAAAATAATACCTCTAACTCGACCACCGCCAATCCCCGGACTCCTTCACCCACCCTCACTTCACCGGATTGTTATGCAGGTAGTTCAGTTTCTCTTCCGCCTTCCTGGCCGGCCAGCGGTGATTAGACGCCCAGTTGGGGCGCAGACTCCTGCCTTTTGGAGCCTGCGATGTCCCCAAAGGGACAGGTCTGTCGTGCCCGCTCAGTCCAGTGGATCCAGGCGGAGCACGGACAGGTCATTCAAGTAGTAAAATCGCCAGCTTGACTACGGCCAATCCCCGGGCGAACTCTCGAGGCCGCGCCGGACGGGGTTATTGTGCATCTATACAGAACGAGTTGAATACTTGCGCATCCCTTCGTGGCACGGGCGTCCCGCCCATGATCACGGCCGGGACGGCCGTGCCACGAAAGGACGCGCCGTTACATAAGTCGCTCTGTATAGTTCCGTAAAGGGGCCGCAGACCTCAGGCCGGCATTTCGTGTGAAGCAGGCGGATCATTCTACTCTACCTCGGCCACTCCACTGACCATGGCTTGGTGTCTGGCCGCAGAGGTGCGTCGCAGCTCTTGTGAGCGCGCCAAGGCCTTGCCGGCAAGGTCCGGCTTGCCTAGCCTGCGGTATGCCACATAGAGCTGGTAATGCACATCTCCGTAGAAATCATAAGGGGCAGCCTTCTCAAGTTCGGGGATCGCCTGCGAGTCTTGCCCCAGGCGGACGTACGCGGTCCCCAGCAGGTCACTTGCTTCGGCCATGTCCGGCTGATAGCGCAATGCCTTCTGCAAATAGGGGACGGCTTTTTCCGTCTCATGCGTTCCCACGTAGAGGCGGCCCAGCAAGCACAAGGTGCGGGCGCGCGAGGGGTCGAGTTCGGGCTCATGCCAAGTTCCGTTCGCGCCTCGTTGTAGGATTTCTTGGCCAGAAACTCTTCTCCCAAGGCCTCACGCAGTTCGGCCTCGTCTGGCTTTATGTGCAGAGCGGCTTGATACTCCTGGATGGCCTCGCCCGAAGCCCCGCGGGCGCTCGCAGCCTCCGCGCGCAACTGGTGCGCGCGCCAGGACTGGGGGAAATCCTCCTGGAGTCGATCGTAACAATTGCTCCCCAATGCCTGGTAGGTCCGCGCCAGCCAGTAACTAGCCTCGACATTTCCCTTGTCGGATTCGAGGAGGCCCGCCAGGGCATCAGAGGCGTGCTCGTACTGCTCGAGGGTGAACAGAGTTTTTCCGAGCAAGAGTTGCTCCGCTCGAGACGCGTTTCGGCGCGATTCCAGCCGTCGCGCGCATTCGGTGTACATGTGGGCGCGGCAAGGGTCCTGATCCGCTCCGCCTTCTGCGGCGCCGTGCCTGGCATTTTGCCAAACCTGAAATTCCTTGTGGAAGGCTTTCCACCAGTCGTCTGCCCGAGCGGTTTCACCCGCAGCCGCATCGAGCGCAGCAAGCAGGAAGTCCCTCGCTGCTCCTTCCGGGGAGGCTGGGGAGTTTCGGAGCGCGGCCTTTGCGGCATCAGGCGAAAGTTCCGGAAGTCCCCGTTCGAAGGCCAGATACTCAGGAGAGATTTCCCACACTTTCTGGACAGCATCCAGGGCCGCACCGGCCTGGCCCCGCACGATCTGCGTCTCCGCCAGGCCCAGCCAGGCCGGCTCATACTTCGGGTCGAGTTCAATCTCCAGGTGAAATTCCGCCTCCGCCTTGTCCGGCTTGCCTGCCCACAAGTACGCTAGACCCAGAGAGGTATGCAGCCCCGGCTGCTTGGCGTCGCCCGCCAGCGCGTGCGTATATTCTTCCGCCGCGTCGTTCCAGCGGTCACGTTGCGCCAGCATATCGCCCAGAAAGCGATTTCCCCAGGGCGAGCCGCGATATACCTCCGCCCCCCGGAACGCCATATGCGCGGCGAGATTGACGTAGTCGTGGCCCAGTTGAAACCATGCGTCTGCCTTGTCGGGATTCAACTTGGCCAGTTCGCGGTATTCATCCGCCGCTCGCCGAAAGTCTTCCTGGGAGACATAACATAAAGCCAACGCTCGCCCGCCCTCCCGATTCACCGGGTCCATTCGCATCGCCCGCTGAAGAACGGGGATGGCCTTATCCGCTTCGCCCAGCTTCAGATAGTCAATCCCCAGAATCAGTGTTGGCCCAGCCAGATCGGGCTTCTGCCGCAAGGCTGTGGATAGATTTTCCGCGGACCGCCTGTATTCCCCTAGCGAATGATAAACAAGGCCGAGATTGACTCGCGCTTCGGCTAAATTGGGGTCGAGCGCCAGGACTTTCTTGAACTCTTCCTCGGCCTGCCTGAGTTCCCCTTGCCGGAGGGCCTGCTGCCCGGCGCGAAAATGTGAGGTGACCTGATCCTCCAGAGTCTGACATCCTGCCGGATGCTGTGCCACAGAAAAGAAAGCAAGGAGGACAAAAGGAAGTGCGGGATTCAACCGCCACTTTCTATATTTCAGATGGTGTATTGCAGCCTTCATTGCGCTTTGTCCGGCCAGCGGCTCCGCCGCCCTGACTTGCGGAAAGGCTTTGCCTTTCCCTCGAGTTTCCACATTCCTGGGAGCGCGGGCTTCCAGCCCGCTCGCTCAGATGCGAGATGCGGGCTGGAAGCCCGCGCTCCCAGGCCCTCCGGGCACGAAATGGTCACGGACTCACAAGTGTAGAAACGCCAGGGAAAGGCTTTGCCTTTCCGGGGTCCGCCTTGAATCCGGTCCTTAGGTCGAGGATCGACCTCAACCTGCGAGGCGCAGCCTCGCCGAAAAAACAACAATTGAGCAGGAGAGGCCCGGAAAGGCAAAGCCTTTCCGCAAGACGGAGCGGCGGAGCCGCACGTGCGAAGCTAGCAAAATGTAGAAACTCCTGCGTGCTGACCTGAAGGTCAGCGCTACGGCCGAGCGAATCCGAATATTATGTAACCGACTGCCTGTCACTGCGCCTGCCTCCCCCCTGCGACTTGAAAGTATATTACTTACCCTGTTGCGACAGGCGCTCGTAGGCGCGCCGGTAGGGGAGGGTATTGGGATCGAGTTGGTAAGCGGCGCGATATTCCTCGAAGGCGCCCTGGCGGTCGCCTTCCTTTTCGAGCGCCACACCGAGATCGTAATGGGCAAGGTGATTGCCGGGGTTCAGTTCGAGGGCCTGCCGGTATTCCGCGATAGCGCCATCACGATCGCCTCTTTGCCCAAGCATGGCGCCCAGGTAGACATGAACCGTCCCGTCCTTCGGCGCCAGGCGCAAGGCTTCGCGTTCCTCCGAAATCGCGTCATCCCAATCGCCCTTGTTTCCGAGCGCCAAGCCAAGGTTGGAATGTGCAATTTCGTCATTCGGGCTCAAGCGCACTGCAGCACGATATTCCCCAATTGCTCCCTCCAAATCGCCCTTTTCCCTTAAGGCGGCGGCGAGGTTGACGTGCGCCAATTCATTCTTGGGATCTAAGCGCAGCGCTTCTCGATACTCGTTCATCGCGCCCTGCCCGTCGCCCTTGGCTTCGAGAGTCACTCCCAGAGCAAAGTGAGCGTTGGCGTCATTGGGTTTGATTTGCAAGGTTCTTTCGAATTCCGTCTTGGCCTCGTCGGAGCGGTTCTTGCTGGCCAAGGCAAGGCCCAGGTGGTAGTGAAGGTCGGCGGAATCGGAGTCGTACTCGAGACCCTTGTCTAAGGCCACAATGGCCTGATCCGTCTGCCCCGCCAGGAGCAATGCACGGCCCAGGTTGAAATAAACGATGCTGAACCGGGGATGCTTCAACTCCAGCGCTTTCTCGAACTCGGGGACCGCTTCCGCCGGCCGGCCTGCCCGCGTCAGCGCAGTGCCGAGGTTGTTGTGAATGCGGGCATCGTCAGGGTAGGTGGCGAGGAGCTTTTTCCACCCCGTGATCGCCGCATCGATCTGGCCCTGATTTTCAAGTTGCGCCACGCGGTCGATTTCCTTGTACATGTCGACGGCCGGCGTGCTGATGGCCATGAGTTGGTCCGGCGGGATGTTCACAAACTCCGGTATATTTACGGCTCGATTGGCTGCGGTCGCGTTGTCGATAAGAATCGCGGGACTGTCGTTGCCCTGCTCGTCGATGTGGGTGAGATACATTTGCGTGTAGGGCGAACGGCTTTTGGAAGAGAAAACCAGCCAACGGCCGTTCGGCGAAAAGCTGTGCCAGGAATTCATCAAAGAGGTATTGCAACGCATTCGCCGCGGCACGCCGCCGGCAGGTGCAGGGACGATATAAAGCTGGCTGTCGGGACGCATCAACTCCGCATTGCGGGCCTTCACCCAGACGATCCAGCGGCCATCGGGTGATACCTTGGGAAAACTGTTGCTCATGCCGTTGTGGGAAGCGCCCGCGACCGGCGTCGGCCGACCGCCCTTGCCGTCATTGAAGGGAACCCAATAGAGATCGTATTGGATCTGGGGTTCCTCCAGGTCATTGGCGTGCTCGGGCATTTTCATGCCCGGAGTGTACGGGTCCATCGCCTTCGCCCGGGCGAAGACCACGTACTTGCCGTCGGGGCTCCAGACGGCGTTGGTTTGCACGTAGGCGGGATCATCCGCCCCTGGCAAGGGCTGTTTTTCGCCCGTAGCGCGGTCGTACCAGGCGACGATACTGCGCGTGGGATAAAATACCTGGAGGAAGCGGTAGTCTTTGAAATTCACAGTAAAGTAGCCGTTGCTAAGATCCTTCGTCTGGCCCCGGTAATTGGTCAGAATATACTTTCCGTCGGGCGAGACCTGGGACATGAAACCGATCCGGGAAGCCGATACGGTCTTGTCCCGGATGGAACTCCACGAGATCACGTCCTCGTTGCGGATGGTCATTTGCGGTTTGACGGGAACAATCGCGTACAGGCCCTTGTCGTTCGCCGGCCCGTCGAGATCCATCCCCAGGGTCTTACCATCCCTCGAGAACGAATGGCAGTTGGCACAGGTGGGCATGTCTTTGAGCACTACACGGCTCTCGGTTTTCGAAATGTCGCGTAACCGCCATTGGATCAAGTGGAGCGCATCCTGGGCCAGAGGCTTAATGATCCCTTTTTCAGTCTCGGAGGGCATCAAGGGCACGTCGCGATAGAAGATAGGAGCGCCGACGAGATCTCTCGAAGTCGAGATTTTAGTGCTTCCGCTGGACACGGCATGCTGCGCGCCCTGCCCGGCGAACCCGCTGATCGTCACCACCGCGCTGCCCTCCACGGAATGCCGCTTGATCGCCTCCCACACATCGGCTTGGGGTATCCAGGTATGCGCTGAGGCCTGGTCCGGCGTGAGCTTGGGCAGATCATTCGTGGAAGAAACACAGCGCGGATCAATCGCCCCGATGATCAGGCGCTCGCCCGCGGACCCGGCCCGTATGCGAGCCGAACCGTCGGCGAAGGTGATGTCGATGCGCCAATAGGTGGCGCTCTCCGCGGCGTCGTGCCAGATGAATGTGGGAGACGTAAGCTCGGGAGGGAAAATCGAACCGTCGAGTGGGTAGTCGATGGTGATGGCGGCCAGCCGTGCCGCCGACGCTGATTGCGCAGCTTTCGGCTGACCTGCCGCCCAGTCGCCCAGCAGCGCAAGCATGATTGCGCCCAAAAGGAAGGGATGTTTCATCTGTTTATAGAACGTAGGGGCGGTTCGCCAACCGCCCCCACGCCGCGTTGAACGACCGCCCCAGGTCTAGAACGTGAACCGCAAGGCGAACTGCACAAGGCGTGGCAAGTTGTATTGCGAGCTCACCACGCCGAATTGGCCGCTGCCCAGACTCGTGTTGGGAGCGGAGAACTGGGGGTGGTTGAAGAAGTTGAAGAATTCCGCCCGGAACTCCATGCCTAACTTGTCGTCAGGACCGAACCTGGTGTTCTTAAAGACGGCAAAGTCCATGTTCTTTTCCCCATCCTCACGCAGGTCCGGCTCCGTACGGGAATCGTTGCCGCGCGTGATGGAGGTGGTATTGGTGAAATTCGCGGTGTTGAACCATTCGCCAAGGCGGGAGGTCGTCGAACCGGAAGTGTAGGTATCGGGACCGAGTCTTGTCACCCGGCAACCGCCAATTTCGGGGATCCCGGCGGTGCAGAGAGCGTTGGTGCCGCCGCCGATGTTGAGGGGGAAGCCGCTCTGGAGTGTAACGATCCCATCGATGCCCCAACCTCCGGCGAGTTTCTCGGCCACGGGCGACAGGTTGTTTCCATACCTCTTGCCATGCCCCACCGGCATATCCAGAACGTAGCCAAGCACGAAGCGCTGGGGAACATCGAACCCATCCAGACTTCGCTCGTTGCGGAGGTTATAAGCGTCGATGTCTCCCCAGGAGGGCGCAGCGTCCCCGAGCCAGTTGATTTCGTTGTTGGTGTCGCTGATAAGTTTAGAAATCGTGTAACTGGCCAGGAGCGTCCCACCGTGGCTGAACCGCTTTTCGATCTTCATCTGGAAGGAGTGGTAGATCGAATCGCGGTCGTCGGGTTCGGCGATCGAGACGTCGGAATACTGGGGATAAGGCAGCAGCAACTGTGCCGCGCTTATCGTGGGTTGCGTCAGGTTCCCTTGAACCAGCCCATAGTACGGATTGGGAACAGACGCCGTGAGGGCGCTGGCGGCCGCGGCGTTGGTGGGGAGGTACGCGTCCGGCAACTGGTCCTCATCCTGAGTATGCATGGGCAAGTGCGTGCCTTTTGACCCCGCGTAGGCCACGTCAATCAAGGTCCCGTCAGGAAGTTCGCGCTGGATATCGAAGTTCCACTGTTGTGCGTAACCCCCAGGATTGTTGTAAACCGGCGCGCTGGGCCCGTTAGCCTGTGCGTTGATGAAGGCCGAGTTGCGCCCCGGAGGCTTGGTAATCCCGGTGGGGAAGGGATTGTCAAACGTGTTCAGGGGCAGCACTCCCGCGTTGTTGACGGTGGTCAGCCACGGGGTGCTGTAAGTGTTGATGAAGAGGTTGTGGGGAGCGTTGTTCCAGGCGACGTCGTCAGGCAAGTAGAAGATCCCGTATCCGCTCCGGATGATCGTCTTCTCAGTCAGCCGGTAGGCGAGGCCAATGCGGGGATTCCATTCGTTCAAAGGCATCTGCTGCTCGGTGCGGCCGGGACGTGCCGGGGTGTTCACCAGAGCAAAGCCGCCCTTCAGTGAGCTTGGAATGGTCAGTCCGTTGGTCGGGTTGGTTTGACCCGCGAGCGGGCTGGCCATATTGGGCTCCCAGTCCACAATCCTGTTAAAGCGCTCCGACCAGTTCCCCTGCAAGTCGTAACGAACACCTATATTGAGAGTCAACTTGTTGGTGGCCCGCAGCGTGTCGCCAATGTACAGGGCGTTGTAAAAGATCTGGTTAGCCATCTGCGAAGGCGTCACCACGTCGCCGCCGTTATTGCTGTTCGAGCCGAAGCCCATCAGGAACGAAGCGAAGCCCTGGCCCTGCGTCGAGCCTCCTCCCGGCAAGGTGGAGGCCAGGGGGTTGGCAGAGGTCATTTCGCGGTCGAAGGCGTACAGTCCCGTTGGCTGGTTGGTCTGATAATAGTTGTTGCGCAGCAGGCGAAATTCGTAGCCCATCTTGAGATTGTGGCGCCCTTTGATGATCGTGATGCTCGGAGTGGCGCTCCAGGTGTCGTCACCGGCGCCGATCTCGCTTCCCGTTCCCGCCGAGCAAAAACCTGACCCCAAAGTGTTATCGCCTGGATTGTTGGATATGCAGGGAATGGGAAGCGGGGTGGAGTCGAACTGATAGGATCCCCATGCGCTGCCTAGCGAGGACATATTAAACCCTGCGGTGAGCGGAGTGCGCACGTAACGGTAACGCGTGTAGCCAAGGTGCAAGTCCAGAATCGAGGTGGGGGAGAGTGTAACCGTGTCGCCCAGGGCCATTTGCTTGGTTCGCACGTTTTCCGTACAGCGGTCCGTGCAGATATCGTGGAACGGGCTGTCCGGCAGGTTCAGGAGCCTGTAGTAGGTGAACCGGGCCATGACTCGCTGCTTGTCGCTGACATTGTAATCTACGCGTTCATTGACCTGGTCGGTGTCGCCGCCCGTGCCGTACGACGTAACGTAATTGTATGGGCTGGTCGCGGTGGGAACGGTGTTCGGCGTAGGGTAGTAGCCCATCAGGACTTTGGCGGCCGGGCTGATTTGGCTCGGGGCAATCAGGTTGGGCGTGCCGCTGCCGCCGGGCTCAAGGCCCACTTGCGTCCGGCAGATACCGCCCCCAGCCGCGCAGGCAGTGCTGGTGGTGGGGTCGTAGATGTTTACACCGCTGGCCGTAAAGTCACCGCCTCTCTCCGCTATCGTGGGCACGATTCCATTGGAGAATGTTGCGGAGGATCGCACCCGATATCCCTCATAGCTCGAGAATGTAAACAACTTGTCGGTGATGATTTTCCCGCCGATGTCGGCGCCAAACTGGTTCTGGGTCCAGGGGCCAACCGGAATGTTGTTGGCGTTGTTAAAGTAGTTGTTGGAGTCCAGCACTTTATTTCGCAGGAATTCCCAGCCGCCGCCATGCCAGGAGTTGCTGCCCGACTTGGTGGACATGTTGATGATTCCGCCGGCAGTGCGGCCAAAATCCGGAGTCATGGCGTTGGTTTGCACTTTGAATTCCTGAATAGCGTCTTGCGTGGGGATGACGGTGATGACGTTCAGGTACGAGCCGTTGCTGGGGACGCCATCCACATCGACGGCACTCTGGCCGGCCTGGCTTCCCCCCACCTGGAAGTCGCCTGCCGCGAACGGGTTTGCGCCCACCGGGTTACTCATCGAGGAATTGCCTCCCGATGGCGGGCCCTGCGGCTGAACTCCCGGTGAAAGCTGCACCAGAGCAAGAACGTTGCGCCCATTCAAGGGCATTTCGGTTACGGCGCGGTTCGCCACCACTTGCCCTAAGTCGGAACTCTGCGCCTGAAGCAAGGGTGAAGCCGCTTTAACCTCCAGGGTTTGAGTTACCGCCCCAACTTCCATGGGAAGGTCGACTCTCAGCGCGCTACCCACCTCCACCACAATGGGCTCGCGCGTAAAGTGTTTGAAGCCGCTTTTTTCCGCTTCAATCCGATACTGGCCGGGCACGAGGTTGACAAATGTGTACGACCCGGAAGCCCCGGCGTCCATCGTCCGCTTCTCGGAAGTCTCCAGGTTGGTGAGTGTAACAGAGGCGCCGGGAATAGCCGCTCCGGTGGCGTCCAGAACGGTCCCGGTAATGGATCCGTAGACAGTCTGCCCACGTACGGGTGCGCACCAAATAAGCAAGGCACCCATCGTGAGCGAGATTAGAGCATTCTTTCTGGACAACATGCATACCTCCTCTCGTAGTTTAGGAGTTGTTTACCAACTCGTTAATCGTGTGGACGCAAGGAGAGACCTGCCCCGACGCTAAGCAAGACTAAAGCAGCCCCGACGCAATACAAACAACCCTGCTTCAGCAGGGTAAGACTAGAAGCTTTGGACCAACTCAGAACTTGTGGAAAGTCACCAAGAGGACGTGTCCCGACGCAAAGCAAACAGCCCCGCCTGAGCGAGGTAAGGTGCGAAGGTACCCGATAGCGCAAAAGTCAACCGCGCGCGTTTCCATCGCAGTCGACTTTGGTATCACCGCTTGCGGAGTAACACAACGGTGTAGCAGTTAATTCTTGACGCACCAATCGTTACTGCTGCAACCCAGGAGAGATTGTACTCCCGTACGAGCCCGCATGCAACTGTAACGTCGCTGTTACAGCCTGCCCACGCTCCCGGGAAGAATGAAGCCCATCCGCATGGCCGTCCGCGACCGTTCCTGAATCGACCGCGCGGGCAACGTTTGGCAGCCGGGACGGGTTTTGCCAGGTTCAAATCCTTGACAAACCCGTGAGTCGAAAAGGCGCGCGAGGCGTCGTGTTGACGCTTACAACTCAGCCTGATATTCTCCGCAGCTTGGGAGTGCAGCAGCTTGCTGCGGCTTTTCTTCGTCGAAAACCTGCCGGCTCGAACGCCTCGAGCAAGCGCCAGACGCAAAAAGCGTCCGCGAGCCGCCGCATCCCGAAAGAGGAGATTCGGAATGCAACGCCGGAGGTTCCTTTCGAGCAGGTCGATGGCCGGCGAGTGGCTCTGGCCGCGCCGGGCGAGATGGCGGTCGTGGCTATTTATGCCGCGTTGCTGGACGGTCAAGTGGAGACGCTGTTGCTGGAAGATCCCCCAGCCACCCAAAATGTGGCGAGCCAACCCGACGGGGAGGACAATGCCTTGGAAATGCTCGGTTGCCTGCGCGTTACTGATCTGCCGCAGGTGGGGGGATTGTTATACCCCGCAGAACTGGTGTTTATTGGTGAGTGCCCCTCGACATATGATTGGGCGGAAGAGCTGTATCGGAAATTGGGAGCGGCAAACCGATTTCGACGTGTAAGCAACGTGGGAGACTGGCGGCCCAGCCTTTGAGCGCTGCAGATAGGAGTGACAGATCCCCCTCACCCGGCCCGCCCCGGCTGAAAAAAGTTCCGGGTCGGTCCACCCTCTCAGAAGGTGCGAAAAAAACGCGCTGTCATGCTGAGCGAAGCGAAGCATCTGCATTTGTCAGCTTGAAGACAAACAACTGCAGATTCCTCGCTCCGCTCGGAATGACAGGGCTTAGTGGTTTTTTGACACCTTCTCACCCAAGGGGGCGGGGGTATAAGTCGGTCATGCTTCGCCTCGCCACATTCCGTGGCTGCGCGAGAGCCTTCGTTCTCGTGTCGCTCTGCTGTTGGCTCTCCGGATCCTCCCTTCCAGGGAACCAAGCCGAGAAGCCAGCAAACCAGGCACTCCAATTCGAAGATGCCGGCGAGAGGGCACTGGCTGAAGGGAATTACCCCGTCGCCGCAGAGAAATTCCGCTCAGCTCTGAAGCTCAACCCAGGATCAGTGGAAGCTCATGCGGGTCTCGGCCTCGCACTCCGAGAGAGCGGCAATCTCGGGGAAGCGATAGTGGAACTTCGGAAGGCGACAGAGCTCGATCCGAAGGGATGGAAGCCGCGCTACTTACTAGCCCAGACTTTTATCCTACACCAGGAGTTCAAAAACGCAATCAGGGAACTGCAGCAGGTTTTGCAGGTCAATCCGCGGTATGCGGACGCGGTGTACAACCTGGCGATGGCAGAGTGGCATGTAGGGGACCGGAGCTCAGCGACGCGGGACTTTCGAAAACTGGTCAGCCTTCAGCCTCACGATCCGGGCGCCCATTTTCAGCTAGGTAAGCTGCTACGCGAGGAAGGGGACGGCTGGGGCGCGCTTTCGGAGTTCCAGACGGCATGGGCGGGAGAGCCGCGGAACCTCGAAATTCGGAACGAGCTAGCCTTGACATGGGTCGACCTCCGACACTACGACGAGGCCCTTGCGGAGTTTCAATCGACCCTTCGCATCGACCCGAACTACATGCTTGCTCACTACGGGATGGGTCTGGTTCGCGAGCTTACGGATGAAGGCGACTTCGGAGTCTCGGAATTCAGGGAGGCGATACGTCTGAAACCTGACTTTGCCGACGCGCACTTTCATCTGGCGAAGGCCCTCGTCGAGCAACGGCATTTTTCGGAGGCCCTGGTTGCCCTCGAAGACGGGGCGCGACTAGATCCCGACGGTCCGGCACTCCATTACGTCAGGGGTTTCTATTTCAAAGACCAGGGCGATCCGGAAAAAGCGCTCGCGGAATTCAAGAGAGCCGTGCAACTCGCGCCCCAGCTTCCTGACGCTCATTATGAGACCGGTCTGCTCTTGCGTCAAAAAGGAGAGCTCCAGAGCGACGCAGGCGAATGCGAACTGCCCGAGCGCCACTTGCACAGTTTCCTCGAGCTTTGAACAAGGTCATACGGCACGCGATATTCGCCGAAACATGACAACACCGAAAGTCCACGCGGGCGTCACAACGCCGAGTCCCCCACCCCGCATCATCGCACGATAGGCAGGGACCATCTGAATGTCAAGTGTGGCAAGCCAGGTTTCGCCCGACGAGTCCAACAGGTTAGCCGAACTTTCGCAGTTGAGGGCATATTGAAGTCGTAAGTGTTTTCTTTTCATCAAAGCGATCTTGCAGGTCGGCACTACATTTTCAGCCTCGGCGACTGGGGCTGGGCAGCCTCCTG
>Ga0116217_10003313_pt1 | contig 14689 bp, 17 predicted proteins | sample Sb_taG_6_FD_89697 | JGI IMG/M metagenome (GOLD analysis project Ga0116217, IMG submission 89697) | Peat soil microbial communities from Weissenstadt, Germany - Sb_50d_4_PS metaG | ecosystem: Environmental > Terrestrial > Soil > Wetlands > Peat | place: Germany: Weissenstadt | collected 2010-09-21 | reverse complement strand
GCCAGATTGAACGCGATCTTCGTGAGTTTTTTGCCACAACAGTCTTTCAAACTGTGATACCGCGCAGCATTCGCCTGGCAGAAGCGCCGAGCTTCGGAAAGCCCATTCTGACGTACGACGTTCGCTCGCGTGGAGCAGAAAGCTACATTCAATTGGCAAAGGAGATTTTGGCCCATGAACACAGTGCAGGACAAGCAGCGCAAGGTATTGGGTAGAGGACTCTCCGCTCTTCTTCCGCCCAAGCCCGTTACCATGCCTCGGCCAGAATCCGAAGCAGGCCTCAAGGTCATTTCGATTTCGCAGATCGAACCCAACCACCTGCAACCTCGCACGGTCTTCGATCCGACACGCCTCCAGTAGCTATCCAACTCTATAGAAACAAATGGGATAATACAGCCGCTGTTGGTGCGGAAAAAGGGGTCGCATTACGAACTGGTAGCCGGAGAACGAAGGCTAAGAGCGGCCAAAATGGCTGGACTGACTTCCGTTCCAGCCATTGTGCAGGATTACACCGATGAGCGGCTTCTAGAGGTAGCGCTGGTCGAAGGCCAACTGGCCCGGATCAACCGTAAAGTTGGATTCCCGAACCCTGAAGGAGGCGAAGATGGCGGCTGAAGTGCTACGGGCGACTCAGGCGGCGCGGCGCCTCGGGGTGCCCACCAAGGAAGTGCTCCGACTGGCGCTCGAGAACAAGATCCGTTTCGTCATGGTCGACGGGGTGGTCCACTTCCCCGAGGATGCTCTGGACGAATACGAGGCCGAGGCGTCCTAAGCGCCGTTCGAGTGCGCCCCGACAATTTCAGTCGGCGAGCCCTCCCACTACGTGGTTGACACAAGCGCATAGAGCTGCAACGTCGTCGGGTTCGATCGCTGGGAACATCGCGATTCGCAACTGGTTGCGTCCCAGCTTTCGATATGGCTCGGTGTCGACGATCCCGTTCGCACGAAGGGTCTTGGCCACCTGAGCCGCGTCCACAGCGTCGACGAAGTCGATGGTGCCGACCACATGGCTTCGCTCCGAGGGCTTCTCCACGAATGGCCTGGCGAAGCCCGACTGCTGCGCCCAGGTGTAGAGGATCTCCGCCGAGCGGTCGCACCGGCTGGCGCTCCACTCGAGTCCGCCGTTCTCGTTCATCCACTCGACCTGTTCTGTAAAGAGATAGACAGTGGCGAGAGCCGGCGTGTTGTAGGTCTGGTCCAAAGGAGCGTTCTCGAGCGCGATCTTCAGGTCCAAGGAGGCCGGCACCCATCGCCCCGACGCGCTCAGACGTTCGACGCGTTCGATCGCGGCGGGGGACAGGAGCGCCGCCCACAGACCGCCGTCGGCGGCGAAGCACTTCTGCGGCGCGAAGTAGTAGCAGTCGAATTGCCCGGGGTCGACCCTCAGCCCACCGGCAGCCGAGGTGGCGTCGACCGCGACGAGCGCACCGCCGCCGCCCCCGTCCCCTGACGAGGTCCCCGCCGGCCGGCGGATCTCCATCGCCACCCCGGTCGAGGTCTCGTTCTGCGTAAGGGCATAGAGGTCGACTGCCTCGCTCGCAACGGGCTCGGGGTGCGTCCCGGCAGCTGACTCGATCACCTCGGGGTCCTCGATGTGCGGAGCCGCCTTCGCCGCAGCGGCGAACTTGGAGGAGAACTCCCCGAAACTCAGGTGTTGGCTCTTCTGTTCTATGAGGCAGAAAGTGGCAGTGTCCCAGAAGGAGGTCGTCCCGCCGTTGCCGAGCACCACCTCGTAGCCGTCTGGCAGAGAGAACAGATCGCGCAGCCCGGAGCGCAGTCTGCCCACTACAGAGCGCACGGTCGACTGCCGGTGGCTCGTGCCGAGATAGGTGGGCGCGGCCGCCACCAGGCCCGCCAGCTGCTCGGGGCGGACCTTCGAGGGCCCGCTTCCGAAGCGCCCGTCGGAGGGCTTGAGGGAGTCGGGGATCTTGATTTCGGGCACGGGCTTGGTGTCGGGAGAGTCAGCCATATGTGTCAGCATTGCAGCAATGACGACTATTCCTGACACGACGACGACCGCCACCGCTCGGCGGGTCTCGGCCAGGGTCGCCGCCGTGGCGCCCTCAGCCACGCTCGCCGTCGACGCAAGAGCGAGGGCTCTCAGGGCGCAGGGGGAGGACGTGATCTCCTTCGGTGCAGGAGAGCCGGATTTCGCGACGCCCTCGCACATCGTCGAGGCTGCGATCGAAGCCTGCACCAACCCGATCAACCATCACTACACCGCGACCCCGGGGCTCGCGGAGCTGCGCGAGGCGATCGTCGACAAGACCAAGCGCGACTCGGGCTTCTCGGCTTCCCCTGGGCAAGTGGTGGTGACGAACGGAGCGAAACAGGCCGTCTACCAGGCTTTCACCGCTCTCCTCGACCCCGGCGACGAGGTGCTCGTCCCCGCCCCCTACTGGACCACCTACCCTGAGGCGATCGCCCTGGCGGGAGGCGTCCCGGTGGCTGTCCCGACCCACGAGGGCAGGGGCTTCCACTTGGGGCTGGAGGCCCTCGAGGCGGCGATCACGCCGGCGACGAAGGTGCTGCTCTTCGTATCCCCGAACAACCCGACGGGTGCCGTGCTAGGGCCGGACGAGGTCACCTCCATCGGGCGCTGGGCGACCGAGCGGGGATTGTGGGTCGTTACGGACGAGATCTACGAGCACCTCGTCTACGGCGGGCGGGAGTTCTCCAGCTTGCCGACTCTCGTCCCCGAAGCAGCCGACAGGTGCGTGGTCATCAACGGAGTCGCGAAGACCTTCGCGATGACCGGCTGGCGGGTGGGATGGCTCATCGCCCCGCCCGACGTCGCCGAGGCGGTTACCGCGCTCCAGTCGCAGGCGACCTCGAACGTCTGCAACGTCGCGCAGCTGGCAGCACTCGCCGCGCTCACCGGCGACATGGGTCAAGCCCACGCCATGTGCGAGGTATTCGACAGGAGGCGTCAGCTGATCTACAGGATGCTCGGTGAGTGCGAAGGAGTCACATGTGTGGAGCCGGAGGGCGCCTTCTACGCGTTCCCGTCTGTGCAGGGCCTCTTCGGCCGAACCGTCGCAGGCCACGAGATCACGAGCTCGGCTGACGTCGCGGAGGTCGCGATCGACGAGGCGAAGGTCGCAGTCGTCCAGGGTGAGGCTTTCGGGGCACCCGGGTATCTGCGGATGTCCTATGCGCTCGGCGACTCGGCGATCGAAGAGGGTGTCTCTCGCCTGGCCCGGCTCTTCGCCCAAGCTCGCTAGTTCAGACAGGGCGCGATAATCCAGACATGGCGAGAGTGCTGATCACAGAGAAGCTGGCCGAGAACGGGCTCAAGCTGCTGGCCGACGCCGGCCACGAGGTCGACGTGCAGCTCGGTCTCTCACCTGAGAACCTGCAGACTGTCATCGTTGGCGCAAATGCGCTAATAGTCCGCTCGGCGACCCAGGTCGACGCGGCGGTCCTGGAAGCCGGCGCCGATCTCGAGGTCGTGGGGCGCGCTGGAATCGGGCTCGACAACGTCGACGTCGAAGCCGCGACGCGACGCGGTGTGATGGTCGTGAATGCACCACAGTCGAACATCCTCTCCGCTGCCGAGCACGCGATCGCTCTGCTCCTCGCCCAGGCGCGCAACATCCCCCAAGCCCATGCAGCGCTCGTCGCCGGCAAGTGGGAGCGCTCGAAGTGGGAGGGTGTCGAGCTTCACGGAAAGACCCTCGGGGTGGTCGGTCTCGGCCGCATCGGCGCCCTGGTCGCTCAGCGTGCCCTCGCCTTCGGCATGCGCCTCTGCGCGTACGACCCGTACGTGTCGCCCGAGAGGGCAAAGCGCATGGGGGTCGAGCTCATGTCGCTCGAGGACCTCGTGGCCGAGAGTGACTTTCTCACCATCCACTTGCCCAAGACGACAGAGACCGCCGGACTCATCGGAAAGGACCTTCTCGAGCGAGCCAAGCCCGGCATCCGGATAGTGAACGCCGCGCGTGGCGGCATTCTCGACGAGCAAGCGCTCGCCACCGCGATCCGAAGCGGCCGGGTCGAGGGGGCTGCGCTCGACGTGTTCGCCGCAGAGCCGTGCACCGAGTCGCCGTTGTTCGGGATCGAGAGCGTTGTCGTCACCCCGCACCTCGGCGCCTCCACGGTGGAAGCCCAGGACAAGGCGGGCATCACCATCGCCGAGCAGGTCAACCTCGCTCTGGCGGGAGACTTCGTGCCCTTCGCCGTGAACGTCGCAGCCTCGGAGGTACCCGAGTCGGTGCGGCCGTTCCTCGGTCTCGCCGAGCAGCTAGGTCGGGCCTTCTCCTGCTTGAACGACGGGCTTCCCGACGCCCTCGAGGTCGAGTACTCCGGGGCTCTCGCGTCGGAGGGCGCGGGAACGAAGATCCTCACCCTCGCGATCCTGAAGGGCATCTTCGCCGCCGGGACCGAGGAGCCGGTGTCCTACGTCAACGCGCCCCAACTGGCGACCGAGCGCGGCCTCGATGTGCGCGAGGTCACCACGAGCACGACCCGTGAGTACGTGAACCTCCTGACGCTGCGGTCGCCGGGCCATTCGCTCGCAGGGACGTTGTCGGGGCCTCGCATGGACCCGCGCATCGTGCTCGTCGACGATCACGAGGTCGAGGTGCCGCCGGCCGATCACATGCTGGTCGTGAGGAACGACGACCGCCCCGGGATGATCGGGGTGGTCGGCACCGTGCTCGGAGAGGCGGGTGTCTCGATCTCGTCGATGGCGGTCGGGCCCTCGCGCACCGCGCCCACTGCCCTGATGGCACTGTCGACCGACCGAGCCGTGCCCGACTCCGCCGTCGACGCGCTCGCCGCGGCCGACGGCATCCTCGAGGTCCACCGGATCACCTGTTCCTAGTCAGCGATTCAGCAGCGGCGACGCAGCTCTCAGTCGCCTTACACGCGAGCACGAAGGGTGATCTGTCGCGGCTGGACCTCGGGGATAGCCTTTGCAGATCGAAAGCGATCGTGAGCGTGCTTCACGCAAAGACCGCGAGCTGTGCGACGCGGCACGTTCCGGAGATTCCTCGGCCCTCGAGACGCTGCTCCTTGCCCACTACGACCGAGTCCATGCGCTCTGCGTGCGCATGCTCGCGAACCGAGCCGACGCCGAGGACGCGACCCAACAGTCGATCCTGCTCGCGGTGCGTTCCCTGTCACGCTTCGACGGGCGCAGCAGCTTCGGGACCTGGATGTACAGGATCGCCACGAACACCTGCATCGACGAGCTTCGTCGCCGGCGCAGGCGCCCGACCGACGCGCTCGCAGGTGACGAGAGCCTGGAGACCCTCGAGGGGCGTGGCCGGGGCCGTGCGCACCACTCGGATCCTGCCGAGGTCGCCAGCGAGCGGGTCGACGTCGACGCGGCGCTCGGCTCACTCCCCGTCGAGTTTCGGGCAGCAGTCGTGCTGCGCGACCTGTGCGACCTGACCTACGAGGAGATCGCAGCAAACCTCGAGATTCCTGTGGGAACGGTTCGCTCCCGGATCGCCCGTGGAAGGGCGGCTCTGGCAGCCCTCCTCCAACAGAGCGGGAACCAGAAGCCGTCCCCGAGCGTCGAAACATCAATGGGAAGACAAGACCTCGTCACATGACGGGCACGAACTGCGTTACCCACGAAGAATGACCGATCACCACCTGAGCGACGAACGGCTGTCGGCGTACATCGACGGCGCCGAGTACGAAGAGAGCTCTGTCGCGCCCGCGATCGATGATGTCGAGGATCACCTCGCGCGCTGCGGCACCTGCGCGGATCGGCTCGGCTCGCTTCGCGAGGCGATCACGCTCGTCTCTGCACCGGTTGCCCCGGCCTCGGCTGCCACGAAGGCGAGGGTCGTCGCAGAGGCCCTGCGTGCAGGCACGAGCACCGCCGGCTCAGAGATGAGCGCGGCTGCACCGACGCAAGCGGGGCAAGCCCCTGACACGCCCGTAGCGATCGAATCCAGGCGAGCCAGTCGCTGGTACAGGCGCCCCCAGGCGCTCGTAGGGGCTGCCGCCGCGGTCGTGGCCCTCGGGGTTGCGATACCCCTCGCCGTCTCTAGCCAGAGCTCGACCAACTCGAACCCCACGGCGGCGCGCGGAAGCTCGAACAGCCCCAAGAACGCCCCCAAGAACGCCCAACAGGGCGTTAGCCCTGCCAGCCCCTTCGCGCCCGGAGCAGTCCCGAGCTCGGGGCCGGGGGAAGCGCCCGGCGCCCTAGGGGCTCAGCCCGCCGGCGGGCCAGCCTCGGAGCCATTGCCCGACCTCGGGACCGTCGGGTCTGCCGCCCAGGTAGTGGAGCGCCTGGGTCTGGTGGCTGTGCCGACCTACACCTCTGCTCAAGCCGACACCGCATACGGCCTGCCGGTGACGAGCTTCTTGGCATGCGTCGCCGGCACCCGGAGCGCCGCGCACGGCGGCGCGCACGGTCCGGGGCTCGTGGCGACCGCCACCTACGCCGGTGAGCAGGCGCTCGTGATGGAGTTCTGGCCGACGACGTCGAGCCCGACAGCGGGGCAGACCGTCGTCGCCGTCAGCGCAAAGAGCGGTTGCAAGCTCCTGACGCGGACCACGACCTGAGGTGATCTCGCAGGTGCGACGTCGAAGGCTCGTCGTCTCGGCCGTCGTCGCTGCTTTGCTGGGTTCGGTGTTCGCTCTAGCGCTCACCGACCTCCACGGCCGCGCCCAGGTGAAGCACAACGACTCGCAGCTCGCCGTCGCCGACCACCAGGTGGCAGCCCTCCGCAAGAGCCTCGCCTCGACGAGATCGCAAGCCGACTTCGTCGGCCAGGAGATAAGGGAGGTCGCGACCTCGATCCTGCAGACGCAGGCGAACGACACGAGCACCGAGTCGTCGATCTACGTCACCGAGGCGGGCCTCTTCTTCGCCGGATACGACATCGGACAGCTGGACGTCTGCCTCGGCGGCGTCACCCAGGCGCTCGACCAAGTGGCCGTAGGACAGAACCGCGGCGCGCTCGCCTCTCTCGGCTCTGTCTCCTCCAACTGCAACGCGGCGGGGTAGAGCGTGACCGACCGGACCTTCGCCCCGCACCCGGGCACGAGCACCACCGATGTATCACCCGGGGACCTCTCCGACGGCCACTGGTCGTTGCATTGGACCGACCCCGCAGAGGGCGAAGCCTGGAGTAGAGCGCACGACCATCACGAGAATCACGAGCATCACGAGCAGCATGCGCGACGCCAGCGGCACCGTCGGAGGATGCGCCGGCTAAGACGGACGGTGCTCTTCGGCGTGGTGCTCGCAGCGCTCGTCTACGGGTTGACCGACGACCTGCTCACCCAGGTGCGACTTCATGCCCGAGAGGTGCAGCTGACGAGTACCGAGTCGGTGCGCCACGCGACCGCCAGGCTCCTCGCTTATACCGAGAACCTGCTCCGTTCCACGATCGCAAACCGCAACACCGACCAAGGGACGCTCGACGCGTTGTCGGCCAAGTTGGCCTCCGACCAACAACAGCTGGCGTCGGCGAAGCAAGGTCTCTCGGCCAAGATGCTCGACCTGTCGACGCTGAACACGTGTGTCACCGGCGTCCGTCAAGCCGTCGCCGACACCCAGACGGGGAACCAGCAGGGGGCCATCAGCGTGCTCTCGAGCGTTTCGAGCGCGTGCGAGAACCTTCAAGGGAACAGTCCGGGAGGGCCCGTTTATCCCTTTGATTTCCCGGACCCCGACGTCATCCTCGTCGGTGCGACGTATTACGGATACGGCACGAACTCCGCAGAGGGCAACATCCAGATCATCAGCTCGACCGACCTCGTCCACTGGTCGCCGGTTGGGAACGCGCTCCCGAACGTGCCCTCGTGGGCATCGCCCGGAGCCACGTGGGCACCTTCCGTCGCCGACTTCGGGGGGAGGTATCTCCTCTATTACGCGGTGCATGCCGGGTCCGGCGAGTGCATCTCGGTGGCCGGGTCGGCAAGCCCGCGAGGACCCTTCGACGACTCGTCTCCCGGTCCGATCGTGTGCCAGCCGACCCTCGGAGGGTCGATCGACCCCTCGCCCTACTTCGACGGCGCCGGCAACCCTTATCTCACCTGGAAGTCGAACGCCGGAAGCGGCCAACCCGAAACGATCTGGGCGCAGCCGTTGGCCCCGTCGGGGACCTCGACCGCTCCGGGGAGCTCGCCCTCTGCGCTGCTCCAGCCCACCCAGGGTTGGGAGGGGTCGGTGGTCGAGGCGCCCGACATGTGGGACGACGCCGGGACCTACTTCCTCTTCTACTCAGGTAACAAATGGGACTCCTCGTCGTACGCGGAAGGAGTCGCGCTCTGCGACGGCCCGATGGGCCCATGCCACAAGCCCCTCGACCAGCCGATCTACGCCTCGCAGTCGAACCTCGTGAGCCCGGGCGGGGGATCGGTCTTCATCGACACCCATGGGAACCCTTGGATCGCGTTCCACGCGTATCTTCCCGGAGCCGTCGACTACCCGAACGCGCGTCTGTTGTTCCTCAGGCGTGTCGTTCTGACGGGCGGCGTCGTTCAGGTGGGCGCGGCGAGCTGAGCTCGCTCAGGCAGTGCCGGTTCCGGTCGAGCGACCCGGAGCCTGAGGGACTGGGGGCCACGAGTCGAAGCTGCCCGTTCGCTTGCCTCCGGCAGACGGCTCCGACGGCTCCGACGGCTCCGACGGCTCAGACGGCTCCCCCGGCTCACCGGAGAGTTGGCCTGCCAGGGCCCGGGCGCCGGCGACCAAGCCCACCAACACGGCGGCCAGCAGCACCAACTTCAGGAGCCCGCGCAGCAGCTTCAACATGCGGCACGAGAGTAGTTCTCGTGCCGGGGTCATGCGGCTCACGCCGAGGTCACGCCGAGGCCACGCCGGGGTCACGCCGGGGTCACGCCGGGTCGTCTGCGACGCAGGATCCGCGCGACGACCAGCCATCCGAGACCTGCGAGGACGAGCAACGGCAGCGCCCACCCTGCGCCCACCGCGAGCCCGTCCAGCACCACGAGAGTGTTGTGGCTCGCGTAGTGCCACGCGGATCGAAGGGTGTTGGCGTGCGGACGTGGCGAGGGGCCGACCGGGACGGGCGCGCCCGGCGCCGCGAGGTCGACCGTGACCGTGGCGAAGGCGACCGATCCCTGGAGGACGGCCTGCTGCGACTGGAGCTGTTGGAGTTGTTGCTGGACGGGAGCAAGCTGTCCTTCGATCTGTAGGAAGGTGTTGATGTCGGTGGCCTGCGACAACTTGGACTGAAGCAGGTTCACCTCCTGCTGCAACACCTCGATCGTCGCGGCGTTCTCGGCCACCTGACCGGTGACGTCCTGGCCGCTCACCTGCTCGGAGCTGAGCTTCCCGAAGGACGCGACCTGGTTGAGGAAGTCTCCGAAGTCCGTGGCCGGCACCCGCACTTCGAGCTGCCCGGAGACCGGTGAGGTCTGCGGTGTCCCGCCCGACAACGAGGAGCTGTCGATGTAGCCGCCGTCTGCGGTGGCTATGTCTGCGACCTTTGACATGCGCGCAGTGACCGTTCCCTTTCCGACCTGCAGGCCCACAGTCGCCGTGCGCACCACGTCGGGTCCGACTGGCTGGACCGGGGTCGCGACCACTTGGTTCGGGGATGTCGTGGCCGGGCCGCTCGAGAGTCCCTGAGCGCCTCCGGCGACCGCGCCTGACCGCCCCCCGCTGGTCGGCGCAATCCCGGCACTGCCGGGAGCGCCGGCGCCCGTCTTCGCAGGAGGCACCGCCGATGACCCGCGGGGGTTCTGTGCAGCAAGCAGCGCACGGCCGCCAGCGGTCGCGCCCGCGACGATCAGGAAGACCAGCGCGCCGACCTTGAGCCTCCGGCGTGCTCGGGTTCCGAGCCTGTGCCCTGGGCCTGCCACCGCGGCGTCGACCGCCGCAGGGTCAAGCTCTACCGCCTCAGCTGTCACCGTGTCCGCGTTCCCGACCATCGCCGTCCTCCCCGTCATCCCCGTCATCCCATCCGCCGGGTCCTCCGGTCCGCCCGGTCCTCCGGTCTTGGGCTTGACCTACCGTGTCTGCACCTCGGTTGGACGAAGCCGAAGGGTGCGGAGTTCCCGGCTTGCAGGCACGGTGGGCGGTACCGCTTGACCAGGGAGCGAGGTTTCGCGAACATTGAGACGATGCGCGGACGGCTTTTCGTCGAGAGCCTGCTTCTTACCTGACGGCGAGCGCCCCATCGCGCTCGCCGTGCACCCCCTGAGCCGGAAGGCCAGGGGGTTTTCATTTGGGCCGGGAGAGCGACCTCAGGAGAGTCGGAAACGAGAGGAACGTGAGAAGAGATGAGCGACCAGGACACCAATCGAAGCGAGAGTTCCAAAGCATCTGCGGGAGCAGGGGACAGCCCGGCGTCGGGTCACCTCGTGATCTTCGACACGACCCTGCGTGACGGAGAGCAGTCGCCCGGTATCTCGCTCGACGCGGCCGAGAAGATGGAGATCGCCGAGCAACTGGCCCGGGTCGGCGTCGACTACATCGAGGCCGGATTTCCCGTCGCGAGCCAAGGGGACTTCGAGGCCGTGCAGGCGATAGCGCGCTCGGTCGGGACCGCCCCGGACGCGCCAGCCATATGCGGGCTCTCGCGCACGCATCTCTCCGACGTCGACCGCTGCTGGGAGGCGGTACGCGACGCAGCCCGCTCGCGAATCCACGTCTTCATCTCCACGAGCCCCCAGCACATGGAGCACATGCTGAAGATGACCCAGGCCCAGGTGCTCGCCGAGACCAGGTCCGGAGTCGCCCGCGCACGCGAGCACACCGACGACGTCGAGTTCTCCCCCCAGGACGCGACGCGCACCCCGCTCGACTTCATGCTCGAGGTCCTCGCGGCATCGGTCGAGGCGGGCGCCACGACCTTGAACATTCCCGACACCGTCGGATACGGCATCCCCTGGGACTTCGGTGCCTTGATCCAGCACATCCGCAAGGAGGTGCCCGGCGACTACGTGCTGTCCACCCACTGCCACAACGACCTGGGCATGGCCACGGCCAACACGCTCGCCGGGGTGCAGGCCGGTGCGCGCCAGGCGGAGGTCTGTGTGAACGGGCTCGGCGAGCGCGCAGGCAACGCTGCCCTCGAGGAGGTCGTGATGGCCGTGCGGATCAGAAGCGACCAGTTCCCCGGCGTCACGACCACGGTGCGCACCGAGGAGCTGGCGCGCGCCTCGCGCCTCGTCTCGAGGCTCACCGGTTACCCCGTCCAGTACAACAAAGCCGTCGTCGGCCGAAACGCCTTCGCCCACGAGTCGGGCATCCATCAGCACGGGGTGCTCGCGGACCGCTCGACGTACGAGATCATCGACGCCTCGACCGTCGGCCAGGTAGGGCGCCAGATCGTGCTCGGCAAGCACTCGGGTCGCCACGCCTTCTCCAACTCCCTCGAAAAGATGGGCATCCGCATCCAAGGAGACGCGCTGAACGTGGCGTTCACCCGCTTCAAGGAGCTGGCCGACCGCAAGGTGGAGATCACCGAGGCCGACATCGAGGCGATCGTCGTGGAGGAGCTTGGGCAGGACCTCGTGGAGGACTTCCAGCTCGAGGCGCTCGAGGTGTCCGGGGGGACGGTAGGGATGCCCCGGGCCCGGGTGGTCGTGAGCCGCGCCGGCAACAAGGTCGAGGCGAGCGCGGAGGGCAACGGCATGATCGACGCAGCGAGCACTGCGATCCGCAAGGCAACCGCTGTCGAGTCGAAGCTCATCGGCTTCAACGTGTCCTCTGTGACGGGCGGGGTGGACGCTCTCGGCGACGTCGTGGTGCAACTCGAGGCCGACGGGCTGAAGGTGTCAGGCCGTGGCGTTTCCACCGACGTGGTGGAGGCCTCGGCCCGCGCTTACCTGGCCGCGGTGAACCGCCTCCTTAGGATCAGGGCGCGAAACGAGGTGCGCGACATCGTGACCGGGCCGTAACCCGGCTCCGGCCGGGCTCCCTGGTCAGGCTGCCGCGGCAGGCAGTTCCGTCGTGCAGTACTTGCACCTCGTCGCGCCCGTGGGCAGGTCGTCGGAGAGACACGCCGGGCAGGTCTGAGTCACAGCGGGTTCGCCGAAGACGGTCTGGCCACGCCGGGCCATCAGCATCCGGTACGGCAGCACTATCAGGAAGTACACGACCGTCATGAAGATGAAGAAGTAGACGACGGCGGAGATCAGGTCGCCGAAGTTGATGAACGTGCTCGTGTTCCCGGCCTGGCCCAGTTGGACACCGAGGGAGATCGGGTTCTTGCCCTGAGCCCTCGTCACCAGGGGAGTGATGACGTCGCTGGTGAACGACTTGATCAAGGTGCTGAAGGCCAGAGCCACCGCCAAGCCGACCGCCACGATGATCACATCACCTCGCATCATGAAGTTCTTGAAGCCTTTGAACACGGTCCCTCCTCCTGCTCGAGCAATTGTCCGGCCTACTGCGGCCTACTGCGCCCTACTCGGGCCTTCCCCGTCCACGAGGCGACCCGTTGTCCGTCGCATGCACGATACGGGAACGCTCGCCGAAAGGCTCGATTGAAAGGGGACTAGGACTCTGATCCGTCTTCTTCCCCGAGCCGATGAACCAACCCATGGCGTGGAGTGCGAGGCGGCTGTCTGTGCTCGGCACTGGCTCCAGACGCCCATTCCTCGTCGCATCATCCCTGGCCGCGGTCGCCAGTCTCGTCTTCCTGCTGTGGATGGTCCTCACTGTCGGAGGGACGCGCCTGACCGATGCCGTCGACGACGTCGGGGAGCTGGTGGCCGCCCTGGTTGCGGCTGCTCTGTGCGGCTTTGCAGCATCCAGGTCCGGGTCGCATCGCAAGAGTTGGGTGCTGATAGGCGCTTCGAGCGCCATCTGGGCTGTCGGCGAGGCCATCTGGACCTACTACGACTTGATCAGGGGGGTGCAGGTCCCGTTCCCCTCGGCGGCGGACGTCTTCTTCGTCGGGGCGATCATTCCTATGGTCGCCGGGCTCGTGCTCTTCCCCCAATCGTCTTCTCGCGCAGCCCACCGGGTGCAGGGAATCCTCGACGGCTGCATCATCGCCACCGCGCTCCTGTTCGCGAGTTGGGCGACGATCCTCCACCCCATCTACCGATCGCACCAGGGCGGGGTCCTGAAGCAGGTCCTTACGCTCACGTACCCGATGAGCGACGTCGTGATGTTGTCGGTGGTGGTGATCCTCATCTCTCGAGCGGGGCTTCACCGGCGGACGAGCCTGGGACTGGTGATGGCCGGTGTCGTCGCCTTCGCCGTCGCCGACAGCTCCTTCGCCTACCTGACCGAGGTGAACAACTACGGGATCGGCAACTTCCTCGACACCGGATGGGTCGCCGGGTTCCTGCTGATCGGACTGGGTGCGCTGTGGCAAGTGACCGTGCCCGCCCAGGAGACCGTGCGCCAGGAGACGTCGGCGATGTCACTCGTAGCGCCGTACGCCCCGGTACTGGTCGTGCTGGCCGTGACCGCGATCTCGCTCATGCGCGGGAGCCACATCGATCGCGTCGCATGGGTCATGGCCTTGGCACTGGTGGTCCTGGTCCTGCTCCGGGAGGCGCTGCGCCTTTGGGACCAGGGTTTCGTGGCCCGCCTGCGGCCCCCGAGGCCGGACTCAGACAAATTCCTCGTGGGGCGATGAGCCATGGTCGAAGAGGTCATCTGGAACGCGCCCTCTGGCTACAGAGCCGGTCAGCGCCAAGCGCGAATTAAGACCGCGAGCCGTGACGCCGGCCGGAGGTTCAAGTGGTGGATCGTCCGCTCCGTCATCTTCGGCACGACCGCCTTCGCCCTGATCGACCTCTACCTGCTGGCGTCAGGCACGCACCACTGAGCGAGCGAGTTGGCTAGCTGCCCGCGGCGGCCGGCATCCACCCCGGCCGCGAGCCCTCGAAACGCGAGATGTCGGCTTCGTGGCGAAGTGTGAGGCCGATGTCGTCCCAGCCGTTGAGCAGCCGCTGGCGGGTGAATTCATCGAGAGAAAAAGTCCCCGACAGCCCCGCCGCCGGAGCCTCGATGGTGCCGCGGGCGACGTCGATGGTGATCTCCAGGGAAGGGTCCTCGCCAACAGCGTCGAGAAGGGCGCGCCCGAGCTCGGGCTCGACCTGAACCGGCAACAAGCCCTGCTTCGTCGAGTTGATCCTGAAGATGTCGCCGAAACGCGGTGAGACCACGGCCTCGAAGCCGTAGTCCATGAGCGCCCACACCGCGTGCTCGCGCGAGGAGCCGGTGCCGAAGTTGGGGCCGGCGACGAGGATCGTCGCGCCCGCGTGCTCCGGCTGGTTGAGCACGAAGTCACGCGAGTCGCGCCATTCGGCGAACAAGCCCGCGCCGAAGCCGGTGCGCTCCACGCGCTTAAGCCAATCAGAGGGGATGATCTGGTCGGTGTCGACGTCGGAGCGGTCGAGGGGTACGGCGCGGCCGGTCACCACTCGGACCGGCTTCACGGCAGGTCTCCCGGAGCGCTGAAGTGTCCCGTCACCGCGGTAGCGGCGGCGACTGCCGGTGAGACGAGGTGGGTGCGTCCGCCTCGGCCCTGGCGCCCTTCGAAGTTGCGGTTCGAGGTGGACGCGCAGCGTTCGCCGGGGGAGAGCTTGTCTGGGTTCATGGCCAGGCACATCGAGCAACCGGGCTCTCTCCATTCGAACCCCGCCGCCTCGAACACCTTGTCCAGCCCCTCCGACTCGGCCTGGGCCTTCACCCTGTGCGAGCCCGGTACGACGAGGGCGCGAAGTCCGGTTCTCACTTGGCGGCCCTCGAGCACACCTGCCGCCTCGCGCAGGTCCTCGATCCGCGAAT
>Ga0116217_10003311_pt1 | contig 14691 bp, 9 predicted proteins | sample Sb_taG_6_FD_89697 | JGI IMG/M metagenome (GOLD analysis project Ga0116217, IMG submission 89697) | Peat soil microbial communities from Weissenstadt, Germany - Sb_50d_4_PS metaG | ecosystem: Environmental > Terrestrial > Soil > Wetlands > Peat | place: Germany: Weissenstadt | collected 2010-09-21 | reverse complement strand
GCACCGATTCCTGCGAGCGCTCGCCAGCATCGGGATGGTGACGGAGGCAGAGGACGGCAGCTTTGCACTCACGCCACTTGGGGCGTGCTTGCAGGTGGGCGCATCGAGTGACATGCGTTCCTGGGCTCTCTTCGAGGGCGCGGAACACTTCCAACGAGCGTGGAGTGACTTGCTGTACTCCGTACAGACAGGCGAACCGGCGTCCACCCATGTCTTGGGGATGGATGTCTCCTCATATATGAAACAGCATCCGGAAGTGGAGCGTAGCTTCTCGCAGGCAATGGGCGCCTCTGCGACGCTGGCGGCAGAGGCGGTCGTCAACGCGTATGATTTTTCCCAAGCGCACCAGATAGTTGATGTTGGCGGCGGTCACGGCATCTTGCTCGCGGCTATCTTGCAACGCCATTCCGCAGTGCAAGGCGTGCTGTTTGATATGGCCGCCGTGGTCGAGCGGGCCAGCCAACGGTTCCAAGCGGCTGGTCTCAATACACGCGTCGATGTCATCGGCGGCGACTTTTTTGAGGATGTGCCTGCGGGCGGCGATGTCTATATTCTGTCCCGGGTCCTAATGGGATATGAGGATGACGGCTGTGTGCAGATCCTGCGTAACTGCCATAAGGTCATGGCCGAGCACGGGCGAGTACTGATTATCCAGCAGGTGATGCCACCACAGGGCAGCGGTGCTTCCCGCGAATTACTATTTGAAGGAACTATGTCGGACCTCAATATGCTGGTGATGACGGGAGGCTATGAGCGCACGGAAGCACAGTATCGAGTTCTCCTCGAAGCAGCAGGATTCAAGCTGACGCGCTTGGTGCCGACGCGGTCACTTATGAGCGTACTTGAAAGCAAACGAGCGTAATACCACCTCTCAGACTACGGAATCTGGATAGGGCCTGAGAAACGGGATTCCCGGAAACTGAGATTGGCTCCATTCCGAGAAGAGGGAATGTGCGGCAGCCGGCTTCTATTCGCGCCGCCGACCGAACGTGTAGATCAAGTTGAGCGTCGTCCGCAAGTTGGTCTGCCCCTGAATCGCCACGTTGGAATTGAAATAGGAAGTGCGCAGGTACTCTATTTCCGGCCGCAGCGACAATGCTTCCGACATCCGGAATTGAAATCCCGCGCCGCCCTCCCACGCAAAGTGGTTCACGAATCCCCGCACCAGGGTTCCGTCGTTCTCGAAGTTCACTCCGGTCTCTCTTGCTCCGCCCGCTAGCACCTGCGCGTGGAAATCGAATTTCCGCCGCCGAATCGGATAGAAAACCGGCCCGCCCATGTACGTCAAGATGTCCGCGGCGCGGCCCGTCTGAAACGCATCGAAGGAACGCGAATACCCCACTTCCAGTTTCGCTCCAAAGTGCGAATTCAGATCCCCACTGGCCGAAGCGACGACCCCTTTCATCGCCAGGTTGCCCTGCGAGGGCACGGTCGACTTCACATACGAGTACCCGATACCCCCCTCAAAAACCGGCGCGACCCCCGCAATCACCGGCCCCTGCGCGCGCACCTGCGACGCCAGTCCCAACGTGACCAGCAGGAGCCAAATTTTGAACATCGTTCTCATAAGTCGGGCGCCTCTTCTTGTTGTTCAGGCACTGCTGTTTGCTATCGTGCAAACTCGTCCACGGCTAGCCCAGGAACCCCAGATTGCCGGTCGAAAAATTCACGAGGTTCGGGAAGATGGACGGCAGGTTCGCCGCACTGACTCCAAACCACGTCGCCAGCGTCGCCGCATACTGGTCCAGCGCTGTCGTGGGGATCCACCGGCCATTCTGGTCGGCGTCGTTCGGCCCGCCCAGCGCCAGTGTCGGGAACGTTCCATAGATCGCATTGCCTTTCACCGCGCCTCCCAGAATCAACTGGTGGGCTCCCCAAGCGTGGTCCGAGCCGCCGCTGGAGCCCGGCTCCAGCGTGCGGCTGAACTCCGAAAGCGAAAATGTGGTCACTTGATTGGCTACTCCCAGTTCCTGTGTGGCTTGATAGAACGACGACATGCTTTTGCTGACATCCGAGAGCAACTGCACCTGCTGCGGCAGTTGGTCCGCGTGCGTGTCGAATCCGCCCACAGCGCAGAAGAAGATCTGGCGTTGTACTCCCAGGGCGCTTCGCGCGGAAATCACTTGGGCCACCTGCTGCAATTGTTGTCCCAGATAAGAGCCCGGGAATAGTGTCTGCAACGGCGGGATATTCTTCAGCGCATCCGAGAGAACCTGCGCGAACTTCACCGCTTGTCCCGTAACCGAGTTCGCCGCCTGGACCATCGACAAGCCGCTGTCGAAGGTCAGCAATTGCTGAGTCGCGGCATACCGGGCTTGGGATGCGGCCGACGGATCGAATCCATCCAGACCTGGCGGCTGGCCAGGGTCCATCGAGAATGGCCTCGTGCTGATGCCGGTGCAGAAGACGGGACTGCCGGAGATCGAGAGAATCGGCGGAAACTGCGCGGCGGCGTTGAGCGTCTGGACATTGTCGGCGACCTTGCCGGCCCAGCCGGATACCGGTATTCCGGCGAGTTGCGCGCTCTGCCACTGGTCCTGCTGGTCGGAGTGCGAGAAAAGATTTTCCGGCAAATTCTGAAACGCACGGTAGGTCGCTTGCGTCGTGGGCTGCACCAGCGTTCCCACGTTCGCAATAATCGCCAGTGATTTTTGACTGTTGAAGTACCCTTGCATCTCCGGCATGTTCGGGTGCAGCCCGTAGATCGATTGCCCATTCATTTGCAGCGGCAGCAACTGGCTTTGTGGCAGCGCCAACACACTGCGGGCTTGCAAATACTGGGTGTACCGCGAGTCGGTCGGCACCAGCATGTTATTGCTGTCATTTCCGCCAAACATGAAAATGCACACCAGCGCTTTGTAATCCGTTGTGCCTTGCGCCAGCGCGCTCACCAGCCCGAGTTTACTCAGTCCGCTCACCAGGCTCGCGCCTGCTGCCGAGCAGCACGCCAATCGCAACATGTCTCTTCGTGTATGCCGTGTCATCTCTCGCTCCTCTGCCTCAGTGCTGCACCTCGTACATGGACGACGAAAGGTAAAGATAAATCGCCGCCTGCGCCTGGGCCGTCGTGTTTGTGGGATCGACGGCCCCGACGGCAGTGAGAATCGTTTGTTTCATTTGAGTCGGCGTGCTTCCGTGCAGGAACAGTGTGTCAAGCCATGCCACCATCTGGTCCGAAGTGCCGGCGGTAATCACGGGACTGAAATTCAACGTCGTGTTCTGTCCGAGGGCCTGATACACCGCTGCGTTAATGAAGTTCATGCGCGCCAGGCTCGTGTTCGTGTCGAAGATCGCGAACTCGGGTCCATTCAGCGTGGTGCCCGCAATCGGATTGGCAGGCGGGAAGAAATTGAACACGGTCGCCGGGTTAAAAAGGTCTTGCGACATGTTGGAGCTCCAGTTCGCCAACCCTCCCGCGTCGGTCTTGGCGTGGAATGCCCGCGCAATGCTTGCGATCAGCACCACTGGCTCACGCAGCTTGCCGTCTGTCACAACAACCGTCGCCGGGTTGTCGCCACGCCGCGCTTCCGGATCCAGCAGGATCGCCGCGACCATCGCCTGCATGTCGCCGCGTTTCCCTGACCCGTAGCTGTTAAACGTCCCGGTGTTGAAAGCCGTGGCCACGCGCTGCACGTACGCCGGGCTGGGATTGCTGGTGACCAGGTGCTCGATCATCTGCTTGGCCACGAACGGCCCCACGTTCGGATGATTGAAAATGATTCCCACGGCCGCCGCCAAATCCTGCTCCGCGCTGCCGCCCGCCGGAATCGTTTGCCCCAGAATCGTTTTTTGTCCGGAATCGTGCAAACTTTCCACCGCCACCATCGGGCCGCCGTAGAATTCCGGATTGTGATTCTGCGCCGGCTTGCCCGGCGTCGGCGGAAACGTCCATCCGGTGAACGCGCGGCCCAGGTCCATGACGTCGTTCTGCGTATATGTCGGGATCGGATTACCGCTGCTGTCCAGCACCGGCGTTCCGTCCGGATTCAACTGGTTCAATCCCAGGCAGAACAACTGCATGAATTCACGCGCGTAATTTTCGTTGGCGTGCTCACCGGGCGGCGGCGCGTCGTTGTTCACCATGTTCAGGAAATTTCCCATCGCCGGAGTCAACGTCACATCCGTCATCACATTCAGGTAATTTCCCAGCGCATCCTTGCTGAGTGCGCGCAGATAATTCGTGTACCCCAGCGGGTCGTTCACCGTGTTTGCGCTTACCACCCAAAGTTCGTTCAGTGCGAACGACGTGCGAGCGCGCAACTGGTCCCCACCGGCAATGGCATTCAGGAAAAACGTCTGCTGCACATTGTTGACACTGTCATTTGGCCGCGGGTCCGGATAGGGTGTGACCGTCGAAGAGAACTGGTTCTGCAGGTACGTATCAAAGCCGGTCTCATGCACTTGATTCAGATATTCCAAGTCCGGCCCGAACGAAGACTCCTCCAGGAAACGGACCGCCGCCGCCGAACTCACGGGCGTACCCGCGGTCGTCACCGTCACATTCAGTCCGTTGGAGGTTCCGCCGCCCGGGGCGGGGTTGGTCACCTGCACGGCAACCGTGCCAACCGCCGGCGCGTTGCCGATCGCGGTGATCATCGTCGGAGTCACGTAGGTCACCTGCATCGGCTGCCCGCCAAACGTCGCCGAGGACGTGCTCACAAATCCCGTCCCATTCAGCGTGATCTGAAAGGACCCGAGTCCCAGAGTCGAAGGAGTGATTGACGTGAGTGTTGGCACCGGATTGATCAGCGTCACGACGGCGCTGTCCGATTTCGCGGGATTCGCGTTGCTAGCCGCCGTTACGGTAACGCTTCCGAGGCCCAGAATATTGTTCGGCGCGGTGTAATTGCCCGAATCATCCATCGTGCCTACCGCGGTGTTTCCGAAGCTCACTCCATTCACCGACCACGTCACACTCAAATCGATCGATCCCGTCACCGTCGCCTGGAATTGCTGCACGTTTCCGGCCCCAAGCGTGGCGGTTTTCGGAGAAACCGTCACGGTGATATTTGAGTTCGGGCCGACCACCTGCACGTTGAACGGCGCGGAAGTCGAGCCGCCTGGATCGGGATTGACCACTGTGACCGGCACCGTGCCTACTTGCGCCAGCGTGGGTGTGCCCACGGCGATCAGTTGCGTCGGTGCAATGAAAGTCGTGCTGAGCGGCACGGCGCCGAAGTTCACGATGGAACCGGGGGTGAATCCGGTTCCGTTTACGGTCATTTCAAATTGCGTGCTCGCCGTGAATGTCGTGGGTGTAATGCTGCTGATCACCGGTATCGCATTTTCGAGCGTAACCGTCGCGCTACTCGACCGCGTGGGATCCTCCACGCTGGTCGCGGTCACCGTGACCGTGTTCGGGGTCGGCAAAGTGAGAGGCGCGGTGTAAGTGCCAGTTGCCGTGATGGTGCCGATCGTGGAGTTGCCGCCGGCCACGCCGTTTACCGTCCAAGTGACGCTCGAGTTCAAGGCTCCGGTCACCATGACAGTAAAAACTTGTTGATTGCCGGTGCGCACCATGGCCGTTGCCGGCGCCACCATCACAGCGACTCCGCCCAACACCACTAAGTTCAAGCCAGCGGAAACACTCGCCCCGGGGGCTGGGTTATGTACCGTGATCGTCTGTGTCCCCTCTTGCGCGCTCGTTGCTGTGCCCGTTGCCGTCAGTTGTGTCGATGAAACATAAGTCGTCGTGAGCGCGGTGGCGCCCATGTATGCGACCGCACTCTGTGCGAAATGCAACCCGTTCAGCGTTATCGTGAAAGTTCCTGGAGGGACGCTCAGTGGCGCCAGGCTAGTCAATTGCGGCACTGGATTATTCAGAGTGGCGCTGGCGTTCCCGAGTCTGCTGGTGTTCGACGTTTCGACCGCGCTGATGGTGATGGTATTGGGCGCCGGCGGAAACTCCGGCGCGGTGTACATTCCGTTGGCGTCAATGGTCCCCAATGTCGCATTTCCGCCCGCAATTCCGTTGATCGACCAGTTCACCGCCGGCTTCGACCCGTCACCTGTTTTCGCGGCGAACTGTTGCTGCGCGACACCGGGGATGGTCGCGCCCGACGGTGTCACAGTCAACGCTGTCAGCCCCGGTCCACTCCCTGCTCCCGGGTCGCCCGGTAGAATTGCCTGGGCGCACCCGCCGAGCAACACCGCCAGTGCAGCTAACACCACTAGTGCGGAACGCTTCACGGTTTCTCCCCTGTCGCTTCCCAGCCTGCTGGCAGCACTCCCCCCGAGACGTCAATTGCGCCGGGCGTTTCAAACTGCGGTGAGACTGGTTTGGGGAGAGTACGGGGATTAATCGACGGGCGCTACTGGACGCACGATCAGATTCGGAGCACCTGTTCCGCTGTACCTGTAATGTTCGAGTTGCCGAAATTATTTGGAGGAGGCGTTAACCAGGTCGATGACTGTGAAGTTCCATGGCTTTTGACTTACATCGAGGCGGGCGATGGTCACCGGCAAATCGAAACGGCGCGGGCCTGCGCTTCCCGGATTGAGAAACAGGACGCCGCCGTGTTCCGTGCGGGAAGGCTTGTGCGAATGTCCGCTCACGATGATGTGAAGGCCCGCGGCGACGGGATCGAGATCGAGCGCGTGAACGTCGTGGAGAACGTAAATCGTTACCAGGTCCGTCTCGATGACTTCGGTTTCGGGCAGGGCCAGCGCCCATGGGTTCGTATCCACATTTCCGCGCACGGCAAAAACCGGCGCGAGAGTCTTCAGCGTTTCGAGTATTTCCGGATCGCCCACGTCGCCGGCATGAATGATCAGGTCCGAACCTTCGAGTGCGCGCAGGGCCTGCGGCCGCAGCAATCCATGCGTGTCCGAGATCAGGCCAATGGTTTTGGGATTTCGGCTCATGATTTTAGAACTTGCAGAGCGTTCGATTCTGCCAGGTGGGTACGCATTTTCATTTCCCGCCGGTGAAATACAGACCGCCATTACCCGGATCATTCCACCTCATGGTAATGGCGGGATACATTTTTTGCCAATGCACTGGCACAGGAAACCCCACGCGCCCGCTCATTGACTGACTTGCCGTCAATTACGAATCCTTGGTGAGGAATTCGGATTGGCCCGATCATTCCTCGATGAGATGCCAGGGCCTCATGAATGTTGGTGAACAAGGCTGGCCGGGACGGGTAATTCTGGAGTACGATTCAGGGATTCAAGGTTGCGAGGGTTGCGGGCCGAACCTCGATTTTATTTAATAAATGATTTAAACGCGTACGGTTCACCGATTAGGAGCTGCCATGCGACGAATATTAAAAATACTGGCATTGATGAGCGCGACGATTTTCGTTGCCGCATTCGCGCATGGGGCGACCATTGCCGGGACGGTGAAAGGGCCGGACGGCGCGCCATTCAAGGGGGCATTCGTTCAGGCGCAGAACACCAAGACCAAGATTACCGTCAACGTGCTGTCTCACAAGGACGGCGGTTATCGAGTCGAGGATTTGCCGGCCGGAGAATATGTGCTGCGGATTCGCGCCGTTGGGTATCAGGCCGATCCGCGCACGGGCGTCATGCTGACGGCGAGCCAATCAACGTCGATGGATTGGGCGCTGAAGCCGGGGACAGTGCGCTGGCGCGATCTTTCGCTTTATCAAGGCGAAAAGTTGATACCGAACATTCGCGGCAAGGAGATGGTCTTCGGCCCCACGTCCAATTTTCGCGACGCGCCCTGCCAAATCTGCCACGGCTTTCAAACGCGCATGGCTTCCGTAAGCCGGGATCTTGAGGGCGCGAAGGACCGCGTGGACTACATGCGAACCAGAATGCATTACCTGCTGGGAAGCATGGTCAATGATGAGCAAGCCGAGAGGGTGGCTTCCTTCATTGCCGGTGCATTCGGCCCTGACTCCGAGTTGCCGAAGTCTCCCGCGGATTTGCCGGAATACAAGAACCTGGTGCGGACATTTGACGACGACGCGATGAACATCGTCTACGTCGAGTACGATTTGCCTGGGCCGAACCGGATGCCGTGGAGCGCCGCGCCGGACAAGCAGGGCAACGTCTGGATGCCTTATTATGGCGGCGCGAACAAGATCGGCAAGCTCGACCCGGAAACGGGGAATGTAAAAGAATACGATGTGCCCAATCCAGATGCCGTTGGAATCCATTCCGCATATCCAGGGCCCGACGGCAACGTGTGGCTGGGAGAATTTGGGATCAACAAGATCGGGAAATTCGATCCGAAAACGGAGAAGCTGACCGAATATGCGGACGCCTACACTCCCGGCAAGGAAGGCCTTGTCGCGGGCGGCAGCAAGCATACCGTGCGAGTCGGGCCGGACGGAATTGCCTGGTCGAGTGGAACGCGAATCAGCCGCCTCGATCCCACGACGGGGAAGTTCACGGACTTCAGCGAGCCGACTTATGGCGTCGAAGTGGATAAAGACGGCAACTGCTGGTTCTCGGAATACAATGCAGTTGGGAAGATCGGGAAGATTGACGGGAAGACTCTGGAAGTAAAGACCTGGAATCCGCCGGGAAGCAACACCGTGTACTCACGCAGGATTCAAATCGATTCGAACGGGATTGTGTGGTTCAGCCAATCCGGCGCGGGACAGATTGGCCGGTTTGATCCCAAGACGGAAACTTTCAAAAATTACGCTTTGCCGGGACCGAACGCGAGTCCGTACGCGATGAACCTGGACCGGGACCACGACGTCTGGTATTCGTCGGAATATCTGGACGAAGTGGGCCGGTTGAACACCACGACCGGGAAGGTAACCGAGTATCCGTTCCCGCATGCCGAGATTACTTCGAGGGAATATTTCCTCGATGCGCAGGGCCGCATGTGGTACGCGACGCCCTCGAACAACAAGGTCGGATATTTCTATCTGGCCGGGCAGGGCGCCATGGCCAAGAATGGCGGACAGTAGGAGAAGCGGCGATGATGATGCAGAAAAGGAAGCGAGTTCTCTTGTTTGGAGGATCTGGAATTGTCCTCATCCTCGTTGGTGTTTTTGCTTTGACGTCCTATGGCCAGTTTGGCCGCTCGCAATATACGAGCCCTCCGGCGAATGTCGCGGCCACGATTGCGGGCAAGAAGATCACGATCGAGTACTACGCGCCTTCGATGCATGGAAGGAAAATTATGGGCGGCCTCGTTCCGTTTGGCGAAGTCTGGTGCACCGGCGCGAATTGGGCGACCAAGATTACGTCGGAAGGAAACTTGCAGATGGGCACGCTGAAACTTCCCGCCGGGAGCTACAGCATCTGGACGCTTCCGAACGCGAACGAATGGATGCTGATCATCAACAAGCAGACCGGGCAGTTCCATAAGGATTACGATTCTTCGACCGATTTCGGCCGCACGAAGATGAATTTGAAAACCCTCTCCGCTCCTGTCGAAACATTTAAGGTCGATTTGCGCTCCGACGGCGGAAACAAGGGCACGCTGGCGCTGGATTGGGAAACGACGGAAGCCTCCATCCCGTTTACCGTCACGCCGTGATGCGGTCTGGGAACGCCAATCGGGAGATTGGCGTTCCCAGGAGGACCGTCACGGAATCGCGAGCTTCATCAATATGAGCGCGTCTATTTCGGGGTGCCGAACGTCAGCCGCAAACCGGTGGAAAGAAGCAGGTCATTTCCTTTGATTCCCGTCGGCGGATTGCTCAGAAAATTATCATTCAGACTGAATTGCCAGCCGAGCCATCTGCTGATCGCGGTTGAGAGAACGGTATTGAACGTATACCGATAGCCGCTGGGCCCGCTGAGGTTCGGAAAATAATTGAATGTTTCGTTGAAGGTCGAGCGGCTGCCGAGCTTCGCGCTGAACGTCTCGCCCACATTGGCTTCCGCATTTCGTTGCGTGACGGCCGGGAAGAGAGTAGTTGCCGGCGGAGGCGTGGGGTTCGGCAAGGTGTATGCCCCGAAAAATTCCTGGTTGTAACCCGCCCCGGCGAAGACGTCGAACTGCGCGTTCTTCGTCTTGATCACGTGGCCTCCAATGCCGCCGTCGATCACATTTTGGAGATTCAAATTCTGGAGCGCGTTGGAGTTAAAATCCGTCGCGGCAAACGCAAACCATCTCGGGCGGAAATTGATATCAGCGCGAACCCCGCCCGTGATCTGGTGCGCAATCACCTGGCTGGGCGTGGTGGTTTCGGTCTTCCCGTACACCGCGCTGGTATAAACCGTGATTTTGTCGCGATCCGTCTGGCGCACGGCCCTTCCCGCGAGAGTGTAGGAAAGGGTGGCCGAATTGCCTCGCGTGACACTGAGGCCGGTATCGAGCGTCCCGCTCCAAAAGTCGCCGAGGTGCGGGTGCTGCAATCGTTCCATCGCAGCGTCGTAGGCGGCTTCCTCCGAGTCGGACCGTATCACCTGAACCGAATCCTTCGCGGCCGTCACGACTCCAGCGGTTGTCGTAGTGACCTGGAATTGTCCGTCCTTCGTGGCGACCGGCCCCACAACCATTTGTCCACCCGCGAGTCCGACGTGCAGCGGTTGCGTGGAAGTGATGGAGTCAATCGCAGCCCACTGGAAGGTCACTTCACCCGCTGCTTCTGTTTTGAGGACGAGCGTTTTGGCGTCCGACTTGATGATCGTGCCGGTCAGGCGGTCTCCATTTTTCAGAGAGACTTGATCCGCGAAGAGCGCGGGACAGAGCAGGAACATCGTCATCAGTAGGAACAAGGAGTTTTGGCGCGTGTTTCGCATCGTAGGTGTCCTCCTTGAATGGAAGCTCTCCAATTCAAATTAATGAAGGCTGAATTCGCCTGTGGGCACAGGCGATGCATGGCGAAAAAAAATGAATCGGAATTTTCGATTGGGCCGGGATTTATATTTTCACCCTCCGGCCGATCGATAATGTATACCCTCCGCCGCAGGTATGCAATCGCGCGGGCGTTGGGAAGATGGGCCTGGGACTCGACTACCCTACCAGACTGCCTTACAGAGGAGGCGTACCGAGAGAAGATTCAGCCGCGCCTAGCAAGATTGACTGTGCCAGCGATTACGGCCGCAATCGGGGTTTCGAAGCCATACGCGACTGACATTCGAGCGGGCAAACGCATACCGCATCCACGGCATCGGGAAAAGCTCGCGCAATTGGCCGGTGCCTTCTAGTCGATTCGTGAAAAATCGTATAGGCAATCCAAAGGGGCATTTCGGGCACTGGTACAAGTTCGGAGTTTCTCATTTTTATTTATCTCTCCGTACCGTCTAAAATAGTAACATGGATACGAGGCTATTGAACTCAGATAAGTCAGTCATGCGCCGCTATTTTACCGTTCTCTTTTGCTGCTTGGGTCTAAGCCTGATCCCAGCTTCCGTTGTTTTGGGGCAAGTGGACGGGGGACCAAAAACGATTTCTGCACCTCTCCAGCGGGGTAATACGGCGTCTCGCTATTTGCGACCGTCGGAGCCTGGGGATCGCTACAAGGATTCCGTCATTGTCTTTGTTCATGGATTTTTAGGAGACAGCGACAGTACCTGGAGATACTCTCCGAGCGTCTATTGGCCGGAATTGCTTGTACAAGACGCTGTCTTCCAAAATTTCGACATTTATGTAGCAGAGTACCCCGCCCGCCTTTTCGGCAGTTCGATGACGCTAGACGATATCGTCAATAATCTGAATAACCGACTAATCGGTGACGACGTCTTTTCAAAACATCGCAGGGTAATCTTTGTGTGTCACAGCCTGGGTGGAATCATCGTGCAACGGCTGCTGTTGATCCACCGCAAGTACGCAAAACAGGTTCCGTTCATTTATTTCTTCGCCACACCACAAACTGGTGCTCAAGTGGCAAGACTCGCGAATCTGTTTAGCGATAATCCGATTCTGCGAACGCTAAGTCCAGGTGATCAAAATCAACAATTACAGAGTCTGGAAGACGATTGGAATGCAGCAAAGTTTGCGATCCACAGATATTGTGCGTACGAGAAAAAAGAGTACAAGGGGATTATCGTTGTTGACCGATTGAGCGCAACTCGGAACTGTACTGACCCCGTTGCTATAAACGAGAATCATGTAACGATTGTCAAACCAAGCGGCCCAAACCACGATTCCTACATCGCGCTCAAGAATGTGATCCAGCAGCTGGCAGGCGAATCAACGCAACTATCAGCTTTACAAATTTCCCAAGCTGCTGATGCCATAAGGAAAAATCCATTCGACGCTGAATACATATTGACGGAACTAGCAGTTCGGCTCGGTGTTTCGAAGACTGCCCTGGCTGCACAAATCGCACACTGGGCGGATTCCCAATCGGAGCCATTTTATAAGAAATGTCTTGCGCTGCTGGTGCTGGGCCAATCCATGACAGCTGGAAGGTGTTACGAGGAAATCGTTCCCGAGACGCAGCGCCAAGCCGTCGAAGAGCTACTACCGGCCGCTTGGTCCGCGTATGTCGCGGGACGCTATCCCGATTCCCAAAAACTCCTGGACCAGGCCCTCGCCCTTCAGCCGGAGGATTTGCGCCTGCTGAACGCGGACGGCGTTGTTTTGACCCGGCAAGAGAAATACAAAGAAGCGACAGAGCAGTACGAACGTGCGATCGCTTTAGAAACGAAAGCGGGCGAGCCGAACGGATTGGAGTCCGCAATGACGATGGGGGACTTTGCGGTATTGCAACAGACTCTGGGCCACTGTCAGAGCGCTGAGCTTTTCGATGATTGGGCCCTCTTAATTCATCGGAGGTTGGCAGGTTCACGAACGCCTGACTTGGCGATAGAGTTTAATACGCTAGCTGTTCTGTACGCTTCGTACGGCCTTTTTGCTGATGCAGAGCAATATGCTGAGCATTCTTCAAAACTCTGGAGCCTTGCGTTGCCGGAGTCGGAAATGACCCGCCGAGTTAAAGCGAAGTTGTTAGCGAACCAGGCGGACATCTATGTCCAAATGCACGACCACAAAGACGCGGAGCGTTTGTACCAACAGGCTTATGCAATAGTCGAAAATGTTCCTCAGTTCGAGTTTCCCGAAAAAGCCGGTATTCTCGGCGGTATGGCGAACCTTTACTTCGAGGAAGGAAGAAGCGACCTCGCCAAGCTTTATTCTGAGAGGGCCGAAGGAATTGGTGAGAGAGCGGCGCCGGATAGCGTGGAAACTGCCGCTGCCCTGATTACGTTGGCGCGAATTGCGTATGACCAAAGGGAATACAAACAAGCCACAGACCTGTCCAAACACGCAGCTCAAATCGTCACTAAAAACCCCGGCTCGGAATACCGATTAGCTGGGGCGCTGGATGTCTTAATTCAAAGCTTACATGCACTTGGGGAAGAACTCGAAGCGAGCGAGTGGGCAGACAGGCTTGCGAAAATCCGTAGCGTACGAGAAGGATCGGGATGTGAAATCCTCTTTGTCAGACGGCCGCAGAACTGACTGTTGTCCAAAATGCCTGAAACGCCCAGTTTAAGCTGAACGTGTTATTATGGGCTTGATGGGCTAACGACTGCGCGGAAAAATACCACACCTGTTGCCGCGCCGACTGCTGCGATCAAGAAGAACTCTGACTTCCGTCTCGCCGCAGGTACTGGGCCGCTCATGTGAGGGGGCTTGTCAACCGGCACGATCGCCGAATCGCCCGCACGAACTGTCAAAAGCCCGCCCGCAGAGCCATAGACTACCTGGAGCGAACCGGTCAAACAAAATACCGAGCCTGAACCAGATAGATCCTGATCTACTTCGTACGTGGTTGCCGAAGTTTTTTCCGGGATCACCGCGTAAGTACGAACTCGGATCGCAAGACCGCCACCAATAAGTGAATTGACACCGACCGCCCCTGCCATCAAGACGGCAAACTGATCGCCGTCGGCGACAATTCGGAGGGCCGTGCCGGGAGCAAGGAATATTGTGCCGCGCCCTGGCACACTGATCGTTGCCGCTCCATCCTGCCCTGTTTGCACCGTCTGGCCTGTGAAAATTGTAGACCCTGAAATGGTAGGTATGTCGTCGACCTTCACCTCACCCCGGGTGACCAGATTCCAACCATTCTGAGTATCGCTCACCTGAGCGGACACACATAGTGGTCCTGACAAAAAAAGAGTGCTCATTAAAGCTATCAAGAAAGCTGTGCGGAGCTTGCTCATCTCATCTCTGCTGCACCTGATACGACGCTGCAAAAAAGGCTGTCCGTAACTTAGTAGCTGCTGTTTAAGATAATCGTTCGTAAAATTCTTGGGCCACTAAAAAAGCATTGCTGTGGCTTTAGAATTAACCGTCAAGAGGAGCGTCGATTAGCCTGATCCGTATGGGGCGGATTGCGACCGCATGCCCTGAGCCTGAGTCAGGTTTTCTCAGTTGCATGACCACAGGTGGGCGAATTTCAGGGGGGGGTACGGCCATATACCCCCTCCCAGCTTTGACTACCGGTCTCGCCGCGCTTACACTCACAACAATGGGTTCGCGGTCACGATATCCGGGCTCGTATGGTCCTCGCATCAATTGGGGAGGGATGCTGACGCCCGCTGTTCGCAATATCATCATCGCGTGCACCTGCGTTTTTTTTCTTCAAACGACCATCAAGCTGATTTTTCCGCCCGAATACACGGCGGAGTTCCAACACCTTTTCGGATTGGTTCCCTGGTACGTCACGCGGCGATTGTATGTCTGGCAATTCGTGACCTACCTGTTCCTGCATGCGACGATCTGGCATCTCGTCATGAACATGCTGTTTCTGTATTTCTTCGGAATGGATCTGGAGAGGACCTGGGGGAAGCGGCGCTTTTATG
>Ga0116217_10003310_pt1 | contig 14691 bp, 10 predicted proteins | sample Sb_taG_6_FD_89697 | JGI IMG/M metagenome (GOLD analysis project Ga0116217, IMG submission 89697) | Peat soil microbial communities from Weissenstadt, Germany - Sb_50d_4_PS metaG | ecosystem: Environmental > Terrestrial > Soil > Wetlands > Peat | place: Germany: Weissenstadt | collected 2010-09-21 | reverse complement strand
GAGTTGAATGCGCATGTGCCGATCACTCCGCCAACGCCACAAAGTCAATCCAGCCATGCAGCTGAGCGCACAGCTGCGTGACCACGGAATGGGATTGCACCCATGGGAAAGTGTCCTTGCCATGAGGTTCCGTTGCCGGCCGGCTTGACGGCCCGCTCCTGCGGCGAGGGGTGGCGGTGCAGGTGCGCGTCTGAGCCGTCCGGCTGACCTGCCGCTCGTTCGGCGCAGGTGTTATTACCCCGGCAAGAAAGTGCCGCACACAAGCCCGAAGCACCAGCGAGAGGACACAAGCCCGACGCGCCAGCGAGGGGAAGCCGACATCCCTCGCTGGCGCGTCGGGCTTGTGTGACCAACTTCCTTGCCGGGGTAATACGATAACACCACCGTTTTCGCTTCGGGAAAGGGCGCACACATGGCGAGCAACATCGTGGAAGTCGCGGGCACCCTGCGGGACGACGGCACGCTGGTGCTGGACGCAAGGCCGAACCTGCCGCCGGGCCGGGTGCGGGTCACGGTGCGGCCCGTGCCGGATTATAAGGAAACGGAGATCTGGAAATTCTTTGAACAGGTTCGGGCCGAGCAACAAGCGCGCGGCTTCGCACCCCGCTCGCGCGAAGAGATCGACGCCGACCTCGCCGCCGCCCGTCCGGAGGACGAGGGGCGCATGCGAGAGATCGAGCGGATTCACGAGGAATGCGAGCGACGGCAACGGGAGCCGCGCGGGGCCGGGCCGCCATGATGGTGTACCTGGATACGAACATCGTCATCTACGCCATCGAGTCCGACCCATCGTTCGGCGTGCAGGCTCAAGTGCGGATCGCCACCGCCCGGGCGGCCGGCGACACGTTGCTGGTTAGTGATCTGACGCGAATGCGCGCTGCCGTCCCGCGGGCCGGGCAGGAAGTTCGGCAGTTTCTCGACGGCGGGCCCCAGGTCGTGCAGCCGCCGCCGGCCGTTTCGGGACAGGTCCGTCTCAGCCGAAGCCACGGCCGCGCGGGTCCACGTCGAAGGGGTTCGAGAGCGCGAACACACCGGGGAAGTCGAACGCGTCCAGTTGGTACCGGCCACACGCGTTGATTGCAAAATGGCTGAACGTCGCCACGCCGTTCACGGCCGTTGCCTGCACCACGCTGCCCGGACTGAAGCCCGCCGGCCCCGTGGTCGCGACGGGGATCAGCACCAGGTTCACCACCACTCCGTTCAGCCGGTTGCCGAACTGGTCTACCGCCAGCACCTGGAACGGCGCCAGCCAGCCGTTGACCGGCGCTTGGCCCGGTTGGGACAGGAATACCAACCGGGCGGGGATCCCTTGCCGCGCCGCCGGCGAGGTGAACCGATACTGCCAGCTCTCCACGTCGGCGATGGTGCTCAGACCGCCCGTCGCGCCGGTGAAGCCGACGCAGGCAACGCTGCCGCCGACCAGCGCTGGAATATTCACCTTGTAGGATGTGGTAAACGTGTCGCCCGTGGACGTGTCCGCGATCGTCTCCGTCAGCGTGACGCCGTCGTAGGCGAGCGTGACCTTGAACGCGTCCTGGCTGTGCAGGTCGATGCCGGTGCTGCTCAGATCGACCAGGACGTCGCCCGGGCCGGAGGGGGTCAAGGGCGGGTCGCCGTTGACGAACAGGCCGGTCGAGTCAATCCCCTCGCCGGTGTTGTTGTACAGGTCGAACTTGATGGCGATGCTGTTGAGGATGGCCAGGCCGTTGGCGGCCCCCTGGCGCGCGGCGCCGAATAGGTCCGTGCCATAGCCGAGACCGCCGCCGGCCGATCCCAGGTCCGCCGGACCGTTCCCCTGGATGACGAAGGCCATGCCATCCGCCATGGGGGTGGTGCCGTCATGCAGGCGGAAGGTGAAGGCCGTGGTGAAGGTCGCGACCGCCACCCGGCTCGTCGTGAAAACGCCGCCCGCCTCGGCGAAGCCCCCGTCCGTGAGCCGGGCCACGGTGCCGGCGAAGCCGGCGCTGCCGGTGGCGGTGAGGTCGCCGGAGTTGGCAAACCCCGCCGAGTGGTCCACCATGACGGCCTGCCCGGGCGTGCCGACGATGACAGAACTCACGTCGGACAGACTGACGCCGCTGGGACCGACCGACAGCAGCCGGTAGTAATAGGTCCCGGCGGCGAGCTTGCTGTCGGTGTAGGCCATCGCGTTCGGGTCCAGCGTGGCGATCGTCGTGAAGTTGAGCCCGTCCGCGGATCGCTGGACCGAGATGCGGGGTTGATTGTAGGCGTTGATCGTCCAGGCGAGCTGGATGTCCGAAGTGTGGGCGTCGTGGGACCGCACGTCGGTCACCTTCAGACCGCTCGGCGCCGCCGGCACCAGGTCCTGGGTGGTGGGGTGATAGGTCCACTTCAGAACGTCCGCCGTCGTGGTCAGCGAGTCGGTGCCGGCGCCGAAGCCGGCGTAGGCGACGGCGCTGCCCACCAGGGCGGGGATGTCCACCTCGTAGGTCGTGCCGAAGCTGGCGTTGGTCGTCAGGTCCGTGATCGTTTCGGAAAGCGTGGACCCGTCATAGGTCAAGAACACCTTGAACGGGTCGCCGCTGTGGAGATTGATGCCGGTGGACGACAGATCGATGCTGGACTCGCCCGGCGCTTGCGCGACGGTGGGGCTGTCCCCGTTGAAGAACAGGCCGGTCGAGTCGCTCCCTTCCCCGGCGTTGTCGAAGAGGTCGAACTTGACGGCCACGCTGTTGCGAATCGTTTGATAGCCCAGCCCGCCGCCGGAGAACCCCAGGGCCGCCGGGCTATCGTTCTGAAGGATGAAGGAGAGCCCGTCGGCGACGGCATTCGACATCTGGAAAGTGAATGTGGTGGCGAAACTGCGGACGTCCACCTTCTGGGTCGCGAAGACGGTCCCCGCCTCATTCCCCCCGCCGTCCGTGAGCCGGGCGACCCCGTTGGTAAAAGTCGCGCTGCCGTTGGCGGTCAGGTCGAGGGCGGTGGCGAAGCCCGCGGCATGGCTCACCACGACCGCCTCGCCGACCGTGACCTCGACGGTATTGGAGAACGCCGTCTCGCGGTCCACGTCGAAGCCTTCCACCCGATACGCGTAAACGCCGAGAGGCAGGTTCCCGTCGGAGAACGTGGTGCCGCCGCCGGCGGCGACGTTGCCCACCGTCGTGAAGTGGACGCCGTCCGCGGACCGTTGGATGCCGTAATGGTCGTCGGCCGTGGGGGTCCAGGAGAGGGCCACCAGCGCCGGGCCGACGCCGGTCACCTGCAAGACGGCGGGAGCAATCGGCGTCACGGCGCTCGCAATATTGGACTCGGAATCTCCCTTGGCGTTCGAGGCCACCACCTCGTAGAAGTACCGGGTGGAAGGCACCAGCCCCGTGTCCGTGTAGGTCGTCGCGGCGCGATTCAGCTGGGCGATGAGCAGGAAGTTGCCGGCGCCCCCGTCGGACCGATAGATGTTGATCGTGCGGGCGTTGGTCGCGTGGTTGGTCCAGTTTAGCGTGATCGAGGACCCGTTGACCGTGAGGCCGAGGCCCGTGGGGGCCGCCGGCTTGCTCGTGGCCGCCGACAGCAGGCCGAACACGTACAGGCCGGTCTGGGTGCCGACGTAGACCTTGCCGTTGGCGATGGTCGGCGTCATGAACTTGTCGGCGTTGCCCAGCTGATCGAGCAGGCCCAGCTGGCTGCTGTTGTACAGCTCCTGGAGGGTGGTGGCGTCGTAGGCGTGCAGGACGGCCGGCCCGCTGTTCGGGTGCCCGCCGGTGCCGTTGAGGGACGTATCCACGACCCAGACGATGCCGTTCCTGGTGCCGTTGGCCGAGACGCTCGGCGTGGCGCCCGGGAAGCCGAACGTCTGGGTCGTCTCGGCGAATGGTGCGGTCGAGAGCTGACCGTCGGACAGGGTGAAGGACTTCAGCACGTCGTCCGAGCCCATGTAGTAGATGAGTTGCCGGCTGCCGTCGTTGAAGTAGGCGGGCGTGCCGTAGGAACCGCCGTTGACCGTGTTGTCGGGCAGGACCTGCACGACGTTGTCGCTGCTCGAGCTGAACCCGCCCATGTCGTCGCGGTTGATCAGGTAGACCCGGCCCGTCTTGCCGGTCTGCACCAGCAGGTGCGCCGGGCCGGACGTCTGGTCGGGCAGCAGCATCACCCCGCCGGAGCCCTGGTCCAGATCGACGTTGCTCAGCGACAACTCGTCGTGGGGGGTGAAGGAGTCCAGCACCGGCAGCTGGCCGTCGCTTCCCGGCTTGGGAGACACCTTCTCCACGCTCATGGCATAATCCGGGCCGGACGTGCCATTCTGGATGGTAAAGGTGATCCCGTCCGCCATCGGGTTCGTGCCCTGCCGCATGTCGAAGGTAAACGTGGTGGTGAATTTGGCGACATTGACCCGCGCGTTAGTGAAAATGCTCCCCGCCTCGCTGAAGCCCCCGTCGGTGAGCTGGGCGGAGTTGTTGGCGAAGGTCGCACTGCCGTTGGCGGTCAGGTCGCCGTTGCTGCCGAAGCCGCCGGAGTGGTCGATGACCGTGGCGGTTCCGTTGTTGTACGTCCACGACTGCACGTCCTGGACCGAGGTCAGTCCGCCCGTCCCGCCGGTAAAGCCGACGTAGGCCGTGCCGCCGCCGACAGAAGAGGTCGCCAATGCGATTATTGGCATTCGGGTTGATCGGCCCTTGTCGGGAACGCCCTCCGGAGACGCACTCGCTTTCATCCATTGTATCGTCCTGATCTCTTTCGGTGTCTCCGGCCCGCTGCCGGCCTGTTGGGGGATGTGCGGCCCTGGCCGGAGAAAATCTTGCGCAAGTATCCCATCTTGTCTTGACATCGCAAATTGCCCGAATTACAACATAGCTGATCTTGACGAGGCGCGGGGCTAACGAGTAGCGGGCGCTTCCTTGCCAGGCCGTGAGAGGTTTACGGCCGCACATCGATATCTGATTCCAGGATGCGCGCATGCCCCCCCCGAACCCCCGGCGTCGCACTCGGGGCCGGGGAGATAGCGCTGCCGCGCCGCCCGCGGAGTCGCCTCATCCGACCGCGTCAGCGCCTCGTCCCCCTCGCCCTGAGGAGCCCATCATGCCAGACACACCCGAGCCGCCCGCCCCGGCGACGCCGGCCGTCGCGCCGCCCACCCCAGCCCCCGCCGCGCCCGGGCCCAAGGTCCGGGCCTGGGACTCATCCACTGCGCCCCCGCGCGAGCGCCGCTCCGCGAGCACCATTCAGCCCGCGCGCCTCGGCCCCCAGGGGCTCGACCTCCCCGACGAGCTGCGCGAGGCCAAGCGACAACTCGTCAGCGCACTCAACTTCGCCGACCACGTCCGCGCGCGCTCCCAGGCGGCGACGCGGGTGGACCGCCGGCTCGGGCTGGAAAACATCGTCGGCGTCTACATCGGCAGCAAACTATTCGCCGGCCGCCCGACCGGCGAGAAGGCCGTGGTCGTGGAGGTCCTGCAGAAGTCCGGCAACGCCAAGCGCATCGATCCCTACTACAACATCCCGCCCGAGTTACGGGTCGGGGACAAGACCTACCCGACCGACATCGTGCAGGTGGCGGGCGACATCAAGGCCCAGGGCTTCACCGGGCTCGAATTGCCCAAAGCCCATTGCGGCGCTTCGATCGGGCGAGAAAAGGATGGCACGACGGGGACGATGGCGTGCATGCTCATCGTGGACAACAACGCCTACATCCTGAGCAACAATCACGTGCTGGCGGCCGTCAACCAGGGCGCCCAGGGCGACTTCATCGTGCAGCCCGGCCCGGCCGACACCGCCGTGTCGAACACGCGGCGGATCGCGGTGCTCGACGGCGGCAAGATCGCCCGCTTGAACCTGGCCAACTTCGCCAACGCGAGCGTACCGTTCTCCCCGGTGGACGCCTCGTTGGCGCTGGTGGACTACGACCTCGTGAGCTGGACGCACCATACCTTCACCATCCAAAACCTGTTCGTGGCGCCGGACGACCCCGGCCTGAACGCCGTCAAGAAGGAAGGCCGGACCACGGGCCTGACCACCGGCCGGGTCACCGGCGTTGACGGTGACCACTGGGTGAGCTACGAGGGCAACGTGTTCGCCCACTTCAGCAACATGCTCGTCATTGAGGGGAACGGGGGGCTGCCCTTCAGCCAGGCGGGCGACTCCGGGTCGCTGATCGTCAGCGACCCGGAGAACATTCCCGTGGCGCTGCTCGTCGCCGGCCAGGGCAACCAGACCTACGCCAACCCGATCAAGGACGCCCTCGACTTCTTCAACGTCGATAAGTTTGTCACAAAGAAGGAAGACCTTAACTGACGTCCGCCCCGGCCCGGGCTCCCGCCCGGGCCGGGGGCGTCGGTTGCACCCCGCCTCCGGCCCGCCTAGACTGAGAGGTGGATGACTGGCAGGGCGCCCCAGCAAAGAGAGGTGCGACCGTGAGCGACCCCATCGAACAAGTCTCTACTCGTGAACAGCTGCGTGAGGCGCGCGACAAGCACCTGGGGGCGCTGCAACGGCTGGGCAGTTACACGGGGAGCGAGGTGAGTCACGGCCAGGGTGCCCCACGGCTCGTCATCGCCTATGATCCTCTCACCCCGGAGGTGAAGCGGGCGGTGCTCGACCTGCTGTCCGGGTACCCCGTGGATGTCGTGGAAAGGCCCATGGCCCGTGCCCAGGCGGTCCGGCCGGGAGGGTGAGACCGGTCCCGTGCGTCGCGCCGGCCCTGCGGCCTGCGTAAGTTGTGAGGGCGCCGCGCCGGGCCGTTCGTGCCGGACCCGCCGGACCGAGGTTGAGTCCCCCCGCGTAGGCATTACACTCAAGATCGAGGGGCGTGCCCTTGGAGGCCGCATGAGGTCGCGTCCCGAGAACACCACCAGACGGAGGTGCATCATGCGGAAGACGGTCATGTGGCTTGCCGGGGCCGCGCTGGCGGCGGTCTTTCTGGTACCGGGCCGGGCCAGCGCCTGGCACCCCCACTACCGCGCCGCCGTGGCGAGCGGTTACTACGCGCAGGGTCAGGCCGTCAGCGCCCAGGGCCTGGGCCAGTTCTTGCCGCTGATCAACTGGGGCCTTCAGGGCCTTCAGTTGCTCGACCAGGGGGGGACTCCCATCCACCTGAACCTGCAGCCGAATCCGACGCCGACGCCCCCCCAGATCACCATCGACAAGGCCACGATGGACCAGCTCGACAATTCGCTGACTCGCCTGAACACCCTGAAAAAGGCGTTGCCTTCGCCGCCGCCCGAGTGAGGCGACGGGTGCGCCCCCCGGTCTCCCGCAATCCCCGGATCCCGCGCGGCTTGCCTGTGCCGCGCGGGGTCCGGCCTTTTCCCAGGTTGGCCGGCAATTGCGTAAACTCTGTCCCCCGGCCGGACGATGCTAGTGACAGGCTTCCGTCCACGCCGTGTACCGTCTCCGTCGCTGCGGACTACCCAGCTTCCCAGGCGCCTTCTGTAAAGGATCCGTTCATGTTGCGTCCCCTCGCGACCTCGCTCCTCACCGCGGGATGGCTGCTGTCGGTCTGCGCCGCGGGCTGGGCAGACTGCAAAGACTGCAAGGACGCCACCGGCTCGGCCCCCGCCCCCGCGGAGAGTTGCCCCACCCCGGCTTGCCCGCCGACCATTATCGTTGAGACGACTCCCCAGAACATCTACCTCCAGGCGCCCCCCTGCGGCGCGGAGCGGGGCGGCCCGATCAAGCGCGTCTGCTGGAACCACTGCTGCGCCCAGCCGCAGGTCGTGCCGGCGGTACAGTACACCACGTCGCAAGCCGTGTCGGTCCCGGCGATGTCCGTCGCACCGGCATTCGCCATGCAGCCGGCGCCCGCCTACTCGCTGGCGCCCGCGCCCGCCTTCTCGCTGGCGCCCGCGCCCGCCTTCTCGCTGGCGCCCGCGCCCGCCTTCTCGCTGGCGCCCGCGCCCGCCTACTCGCTGGCCCCGCCCGCGGCACCCGCCTTCTCACTGGCGCCGGCCGCGGCGCCCGCCTTCTCGCTGGCGCCCTCGGCCTCCCAGGCTCTGAACGTCCCGGTCACCCTGACGCTGAGCGCGGCGCAGGGTACGGCCAGCGCCGCCGAAAGCGTCGGGAAGGCGAATCTCGGTGGCGGCACGGGAGGGACCGGGGGCACGAGTTCGAGCGATGTGTCCACGGCGATCAACAAGCTCTCCCAGTCCGTGGACCTGCTCACCAGCATCGCCGAGAATCATGAAGGCCGCATCAAGAAGTTGGAGCAACTCCTCAGCGACCAGAAGAAGGCCATCGAAGACCCCGTGACTGGGCTCAAGGCCTTGAAGGCGCAGCTGGACAATAAGGTGGACAAGCCGATGAAGCCGGCCGGTCAGTGACCGCGAGCGACCCCTCCTCACGCGGGTGGTACGGACGCACGCCCGCGCCGCACACGGGCCTGGAACTGCCCTCTCGCGTCCCGGCAACGGACACGAGCGGGCAGTTTTCCGTTGACGGCCGCCCTTCCCTCACTTCCCCTCCGAACTCCACGCCCTTCGGCCCCCCAACCCGGCCTTCAGGCACGTGCGACCGGCCATGCGGCCGCCGGCAAGGATTTTGTGGTTTGTATCACTCGGGCGCTTTGCTTTTCCGATATGGACTTTACGGGCGATACGGATGAAACCGCGCGGCCCTTTCGTGGCGCGGCCGTTTTCCTCGGGAGGGATGCCCATGCGCCGCTGGCCGTTGTTTGCGCTGCTGACCGCCGCAATGGGCTGCCACGCGCCCTTTGGCAGGCACTGCGAGCCCTGCCCTTCCGAGTGCTCGGTCAGCTGCACGACCGCGCCGGAGCAACCCTGCCCGGCGGAGACCCGGCCTGACCCCTGTCCCGCGCCAGAGAACCCCTGTCCGCCGGAATGTCCGCCCGCCGCCCCGCCATGCGGCAAGGCGCCGCCGCCGCCGGCCCCGTGCCCGCCTCCCCAGATGGTGGAGAGGGTGGAAGCGCCGCCGCCGCAAACGATCCGCGTCAGAGTCCCTCCGCCGCAGGTGAACGTGTACACGGAGGCGGCGCCGCCTCCGCCTCCGGCCCAGCAGGTGCTGCCGCAGATGGCGCCCGCGCAGATGGTCACCGGGCAGCAGATGATGATAATGGCGCCTCAGTTTGCGACGTCCGCCTCCGCGGCCCAGTCGGTCCCGGTCGGCCGGGCCCGCCCTGGAATCACGTTCGATTTCTTCAGATTGCCGATCCCTTACCCGCGCCTGATCGCCGTGCCGACCACGCCGGAGGTGACCACGATCCCCATGGCCCAGTCCGTCGTGGCCCTGCAACCCCAAGCGACCGCGTTCGCGCTCCCCATGCAGGCCCAGGCGATGGTGCCAGTGCAGGCCCAGGCCGTCATGCCGGTGCAGGCCCAGGCCGTCATGCCAGTGCAGGCTCAGGCCGTCATGCCAGTGCAGGCTCAGGCCGTCATGCCGGTCCAGGCGCAAGCCGTCATGCCAGTCCAGGCCCAGGCCTTCATGCCGGTCCAGGCCCAGGCGATGGCCCCGGTGCAGGCGCAAGCCGTGATGCCGGTGCAGGCCCAGGCCGTCGCGCCGGCGCAGACAGTCATGGTGCAGCAGGCCATGCCCGCCCAGGCGTTGATCCCACAGCAGATGGCGCCCGCCCAGGCCGTGACCTCGATGTGCCCGCCCTGCCCGCTCAGGACTCTGACACTTCAGGAGGCGGAAGAGATCTGTCGCCAGCTGCAACAGTACAAGGCCGCGACAGGGCAGAAGTAGCACGGCCGGGACGGCTGTCAAGGGACACGAACCTTTAGAAACGGTAACGACAATGACTTTGCCGCTTGCGGCTTCGCAATGGTCCCTGCGAAGCCGCAAGCGGCAAAAGCGTTTGCGGCATTCTCGCGACTCGCGGCAACCTGCTGCTTGCCTGCCCCGCATGCCGCGGCGATAATAGCGTCGCCGCCCGCGCCCGCTCCTACCGATTCCCCGCAGCCTTTGGAGGACCACCCATGCGAAGCCTCGTCCCCGCCGCGACCGCCTTGCTGGTCGCCGCCGGCGCGCTCGTCGCCCAGGACAAGGAGAAGCCGCCGCACACCGCCCCCGAGAAGGACGCCATCGCCAAACTCGCCAAACTCAACGTCATCGTGCAGGACAGAGCGCAGAACGACGCGCACGTCGAGGTCTCCTACCTGCAGAAAGACGCGAAGTTCTCCGACGACTTCCTCACCCCGCTCAAGGACCTCAAGACGTGCCTCGTCCGCGTCGATCTCAAGACGCAAGACGTCACCGACGCACAGGTTCTGCACCTGAAGGACCTGACGAACCTCACGTGGCTGAACCTGTCGCAAACCAAAATCACCGACAAGGGCCTCGAGCAGCTCAAGGGACTGACGAACCTCGAGTACCTGAACCTGTACGGCAACGCCGGCATCACCGACGCCGGGCTGGTCCACCTCGAAGGGATGAAGAAGCTGAAGAACCTTTACCTGTGGCAGACGAAGGTGACCGAGCCGGCGGCGGCGAAGCTGAAGAAGGCGCTGCCCCAGTGCGACATCAACCTCGGCCTCGAGGCCGAGAAGCCCCCGGAGAAGCCCGCCGAGAAGCCCAAGGAAGAGAAACCCAAGGAGAAACCCAAGGAAGAAAAGAAGCCCGAGGAGAAACCCAAGGAGAAACCCAAGGAAGAAAAGAAGCCCGAGGAGAAACCCAAGGAGAAACCCAAGGAAGAAAAGAAGCCCGACGCCAAGAAAGACGAAAAACCGAAGCCGTGACCGCAGGCCAAGTCGCCGGGATTCGCTCAGCCCAGGGGCGTCATTCTCGATCGAGTCGCCCCGACCTGTGCAGCCGTCACAGCCGCGCGCCGGCGGGGCGAAAAGCCGTCCGAGGCGGCAGCGCGTTCCTTGCGAGGGGTCCGCCCGTCGGGTAAGTTTGGGTTGTTGTGGATGTCTTCCACAGCGATCCAATCGGGGTAGTGACTGGGCGGCGCTCGCGGTGAGTCGTCGCCTCGCGCTGGGAGTCACTACCCCGATTTTTCTCGAAATTCCCCGGGCCCGTGGCACCCTGCTGCGGGCCCGTTCTTTTCTCACGCGGCCATCGGCACCGGGATCGCGGCGCTGAGCGGCTTGAATGCCTTCAGCACCAGCACCCGGCCCATCAACCGCTCCAGCAAAGGCAGGGGCAGCCAGCGCCAGACGTGGGGCACTTCGGAGCGGCGCAGTTGCCGCTTGTAGACGCGGTGCTCGACGAAGCGCGCGAACAGGCGGTGCAGGCGGCGGGCACTGAAGCGCCCCGCCGGTACAGGACTCCGGTTCGGGTGGAACCAGCGCAGCCAGGGGAACAGGAGCCCCGACCAGTAAGCGACGTCGTAGTGCGCCGGGGTGACGGCCAGCACTTTCCCGCCCGGCTTGAGCACGCGGTAGACTTCGTTGACGACCGCATTCGGGTCGGCCACCTCGTCGAGCAGTCCGCTGACGCACACCACGTCGATCGACGAGGTTTCCAGTGGCAGCGACGCCGGTGGGGCCGACAGGAAACGGCCGGAAAGGCCGCGCAGCTCGAAATTGCGACGGACGAGGGCGAGTTGTTCCGCGGCCGAGGCGCAGACGACGACTTGGGCCCCGTGGCGGGCGTATTGAATCCAGTCGGTGCCGAGGCCGTTGCCCAGGCCGAGCAGGGTTTCGCCACCGTGCTTGGCGAATTCGAGCAGCCGCGGGATCCAGCGACCCTGGCGGCCGTGGCGCTGGTTCTCGATTTCCAAAAACCATTGCAAACTATACGGCTCGGACGCGGCGGCCGGCCGTTGCGGACCGGCGGCTGGGTTTAGCGCTTCCGCCTCGTAGAGCCGGTCGGCAAAGGTGCCCGGGTCGGAGGCGCCGCCCAGGGCGGTTCGGCCGGAGATGTGCAACGGCACGTCGCCGATGACGGCCAGCGCCCGGGTCGGCCAGACCTCGAGCTTTCTGGGGTAAGAGTCTTCCATGCTCTGCCCTTCCGTCGCCAACGAGCCGCCGCCTCTCCTGCGAACCCTTTCGACCACCTTGTCAGGAGCCGGGCATAGCGGATTCCCCCCCCCAGGTCAAGCCGGCTTTCCTCGCACCTCCCGTGCCGCTTCATCGTCTCTTCGCGCGAAATCTGGGCAAGCGAACGGTTCGGCGCACGAAACAAGAGATGGGGGGGCCCACGTCCGTTTACAATGACGCGGGGCGACGTACCGCCTCCAGGCGCGCGATTTGCTCAAGCGCACCCTGCTCCCCTGGTTCCCCTGCCCATTCGTGGAAGAGGGCCGTATGTTCAGCAAAGTGAGACGCCTCTTCTCGTCGGCCCGTCGTGAGGCGGAGCTTCAGGCTCACCTGGAGCAGCTCCGCTCACGCATCCCCGTTCCCGTCTTCTGGCTGTTCGGCAAGACGCAGAGCGGCAAAACCACTCTCATCAAGTACCTCACCGGGGCCACGGACGCCGAGGTCGGCCAGGGCTTTCGTCCCTGCACGCGCTTCTCGCGCGAGTACCAGTTTCCCACCCGCGAGTCGCCGATCCTGTCGTTCCTCGACACGCGCGGCCTCGACGAGCCGGGCTACGACCCCGCCGAGGACCTCGCCCGCTTCCACGATCTGGCTCACGTCGTCGTCGTCACCGTGAAGGCGCTGGACCACGCCCAGGAGAACCTGCTCAAGCACCTGCGCGCCATCCGCCAGAACCAGCCGCGCCGCCCCGTCGTCCTCGTCCTGACCTGCCTGCACGAGGCTTACCCCCAGCAGCAGCACCCGCCGTATGAAGTGGTGAGCGGGGCAGGGGCCGGGGACGCTGTGTACCAGGAGTCGCCCCCGGCGCAGGTCGCCGACCTGCTGCGCAGCCTCGCCGAGCAGAGGAAGCGCTTCGAGGGCCTGGTCGATCGCGTGGTGCCGGTGGACGTCACGCCCCCGGAGGAGGGCTTCAAGGACGCGGACTACGGCGGCGAGGCCCTGAAGCGGGCGCTGGTCGAGGTGTTGCCGGCCGCTTACCGCCAGACGTTCCTGACGGTCGAGGAGGCCAACCGCAGCCTGCGCGACCTCTACGCCCGCCACGCGACCCCGTACATCACCTTCTACAGCCTCCTGGCGACGACGGCCGGCGCCATCCCGGTGCCCTGGGTGGACCTCCTCATCCTCCCCGGCATCCAGACGCGGATGATTCACCACCTGGCCAAGTTGTACGGCCAGCCGTTGAAGGCCCAGCACTTCGCCGAACTGGGGGGGGCGATCGGCCTGGGTATGCTGATGCGTCAAGGGATCCGCGAGGTGATGAAATTCATCCCCTACGTCGGCTCGGTGGCCGGCGGCGCCCTGGCGGGGGCCTCGACCTTCGCCCTGGGCAAGGCGGCCTGCTTCTACTACAGCGGCGTGCAAAAGGGCCACGCGCCGTCGCCCGACGAGATCCGTCGCTACTACGCCGACCAGTTCGCGGTCATCGAGAAGTCGTGGTCGGCGCTGCGCGGCGCGCCGGCGGACGGCAAAGCGCCGCCGAAATAGCCGCTCGGGGAACACTTCATGAGCCGCTGGCGCATCGTCGTCGTGGTGCTGCTGACGCTGGGGCCGTTCGTCGTCCTGGCCGGCGTCGGCTCGTACTACCTGTGGACGAACGGCCACGGCTTCGTCTTCTGGTGGCTGATGGCGGCCTCCCTGTCGGCTGGCTATCTCCTGGGCTGGTACTGGCAGCGGAAGAAGCGCCTCCTGACGCCGCCGGACTTCGAGCCGCCCCTCTTCTGGACCGACCGCGACAAGCAGGCGTGGGCCCTGGTCAAGGCCCGCGCCGAGGCGGCGCCGCGCCTCGACCCCGACAAGCTGACCGACCTCACCTTCTACACCGAGCAGGCGAAGGACATGGCCCAGGAGCTGGCCGCGTTCTACAACCCCGGCGCCCAGGATCCCGTCGGCGCCCTGACCATTCCCGAGTTGCTCGCCGTCGCGGAACTGGCCGCCCAGGACCTGAGCCAGCTGATCGATCAGTACGTCCCCGGCGGCCACCTGCTGACGGTCAACGACCTGCGCCTGGCCCGCCAGATTCCCGACTGGTATCAGACGGCCTCGAACGTCTACTGGGTGATCTCGGCCCTGTTCAACCCGCTCCAGACGGGGCTCCGCTACGCCGCCTCGCGGGTCGGCCTGTCGCAGCCGTTCCAGATGCTGCACAACAACCTGCTCATCTGGTTCTACACGGCCTACGTCCACCGCCTCGGCACCTACCTGGTGGAGCTGAATAGTGGCCGGCTGCGCATCGGCGTGCCGCGCTACCGGCAACTGCTCCAGCGCCAGATCGAGAAAGACGGCCAGCCGGCGCCCGCGGCGCCCGGCGCGGCGCCCGCCCCGGCGCCGGCCGATGGTGTGCGCCAGGTGACGCTCACCCTGATGGGCCAGGTGAAGGCGGGCAAGTCGAGCGTCATCAACGCGCTGCTCGGCGAGCAGCGGGCCCGGACCGACGTGCTGCCGGCGACCGACGAGGTGACGCGCTACGAGCTGCAACCAGAGGGGATGCCGACGCGGTTGGTGCTGCTGGACACCGTGGGTTACGCCCACGCCGGCCCCAAGGGGGACCAGCTGAAGGCGACGCGCGAGGCGGCGCAGCATTCGGACCTGCTGCTGCTGGTGCTGCACGCTCGCAACCCGGCCCGGCAGGCCGACCTGTCGATGCTCCAGAGGTTGAGCGTCTGGTTCGCGGCCCGGCCGGACTTGAAGATGCCGCGGGTGCTGGCGGTGCTCACGCACATCGACCTGCTGTCGCCGGCGATGGACTGGTCGCCGCCGTACAACTGGGAGCAGCCGCAGCGGCCGAAGGAGATATCGATCGACGCCG
>Ga0116217_10003308_pt1 | contig 14694 bp, 9 predicted proteins | sample Sb_taG_6_FD_89697 | JGI IMG/M metagenome (GOLD analysis project Ga0116217, IMG submission 89697) | Peat soil microbial communities from Weissenstadt, Germany - Sb_50d_4_PS metaG | ecosystem: Environmental > Terrestrial > Soil > Wetlands > Peat | place: Germany: Weissenstadt | collected 2010-09-21 | reverse complement strand
TGCGGGGAGGCAAAGAGGCGGCCCATAGCAATCGGCGCCTGGTAGAGATCCTGACTCAGGTGGTGGGTGTGCCCGAGGGTGCGATCGAGCTGCTGGATTCGTTTACGCGCGACTCCGTGCATGAACTCATCAAGGCACGCGGCCTGATCGATGTGGTGATTCCTCGCGGCGGCCCGGAATTGATTTCTTATGTAACTGAAAATGCGACCGTTCCAGTGATCGAAACGGGCGCCGGAAATTGCCACATCTTCGTGGATTACTCGGCTGATCTGGGGATGGCCGATCACATCGTGATCAATGCCAAGATCCAGCGGCCATCGGTATGCAACGCGGCGGAGAAGCTGCTTGTGCACGAGCGAATCGCCGCGGAATATATCCCCAGAATCATAAGAAAACTGATCGACCATGGCGTAGAAGTTCGCGGCGACGAAGCCACTGTTCGGCTCGCGACGGGAATGAGTGTGGTGGCCGCGACAGCTGCCGATTGGGGAGAAGAGTATCTGCGGCTATGCATGGCAATCCGGGTTGTCTCTGGAGTGGCCGAAGCCATCACCCACATCAACCGCTATTCGACAAAGCATTCCGAAGCTATCGTCACGAATGACGAGCAGAACGCCCAGCTCTTTCTCCGCCAGGTCGATTCCGCCGCGGTGTATTGGAATGCTTCGACGCGTTTTTCCGATGGAGGGGAATTCGGCTTCGGGGCCGAGATGGGTGTGAGTACGCAGAAGCTGCACTGCCGGGGCCCTTTTGCATTGGCCGAATTAACTTCTTCCAAGTATGAAGTGATTGGCCATGGACACGTCAGGCAGTAATTTGGACTTCCGACCCCTTGGTCCCAGTACAAACGTTGGGGACCGAATCCTTCTCACGCTGGTAGCCCAATGTAATGGCCGGCGGCCTGTCGTAAGCGTCTCGCCACCGCTGCTCCCACACACTCGCGTTTTTTCTCTTTTCTTGCCGCGCTTTTGTAGTAACGTGGAATTACGGGGTTCTCCATCAGAGATTTTTTATGGGTTATGTATGCATTCATGGCCATTTTTACCAACCTCCTCGAGAAAATCCTTGGCTTGAGGCGGTTGAACTCCAGGATTCGGCTTACCCTTATCACGATTGGAACGAGCGCGTCACCGCAGAGTGCTATGCGCCAAACTCAGCTGCTCGCATCCTCAATACTGAACAGCGAATCATTCGGATCCTGAACAACTACGAGAAAATCAGTTTCAATTTCGGTCCCACCCTGCTTTCCTGGTTGGAGATAAAGTCGCCTAAAGTTTATCGGGCCATTCTCCAAGCCGACCAGGCCAGCCAGGAAAGGTTCTCGGGTCACGGTTCTGCTATCGCTCAGGCCTACCACCACATCATCATGCCCCTGGCCAATCCGCGGGATAAGCACACCCAGGTCCTGTGGGGCATCCGAGATTTCGAGCATAGGTTCGGGCGCTTTCCCGAGGGAATGTGGCTCCCGGAAACAGCGGTCGATATCGAGACTCTGGAAATCCTCGCGAAGTTGGGGATCAAGTTCACAATTTTGGCTCCACGCCAGGCGCGCCAGGAAGGCAAGATCGGCGGGCGATCGTGGAAGGACGTGAGCGGAGAGCGGATTGATCCCTCGATGCCTTACAGTCTGAATCTGCCCTCGGGCCGGAAAATCAGCCTATTTTTCTATGACGGCCCAATTTCGCGGGCTGTCGCCTTCGAAGACCTGCTGGCCAATGGGGAGGGATTCGCCAAGCGACTCATGGCCGGCTTCGCGGAGGATTTGCGGCCGTGGCCGGAGCTGGTGCATATTGCAACGGATGGAGAGACGTATGGTCATCACCACCGATTCGGAGAAATGGCACTTGCCTCCGCCCTTGCTTACATCGAGTCGAACCAGCTTGCTCAACTCACCAATTACGGAGAATACCTGGAACGGCATCCGCCGATCCACCGTGTCGAGATCGTCGAAAACACTGCGTGGAGTTGTATCCACGGCATTGAGCGCTGGCGAAGCAACTGTGGCTGCAATTCAGGCGGTCACAACGGGTGGAATCAAGAGTGGCGCCAACCTTTGCGCGAAGCTCTTGATTGGCTGCGGGACACGTTAGCTCCAAAATATGAACAGCGGGCCCATGAGCTATTGAAGGACGCATGGGCGGCCCGCAACGAATACATCGATGTAGTTCTTGATCGCTCGAATGAAAGTATCGGGCGCTTTCTCAAGAAGCACGCTTTGCGCGAGCTCGACAGCGATGAACGAGTTGTGGCGCTGAAGTTGCTGGAATTACAGCGCCACGCCATGCTCATGTACACCAGCTGTGGCTGGTTCTTCGATGAGGTCTCTGGTATCGAGACAGTTCAGGTGCTGCACTACGCCGGACGCACAATTGACCTCGCGCAGCAGGTGTTCGGAGATCAGTTGGAAGCCGATTTTCTTCAGAGGCTGGCAAAAGCGAAAAGCAATCTTCCACAGCACGGCGATGGAGCGCGAATCTATGAAACTTTTGTGAAGCCCTCCCGGGTCGATTTGCTTAAAGTGGGCAGTCACTATGCGGTCAGTGACATGTTTGAAACCTACGGTGACCACGCGGAATTGTATTGCTATGCGGTTGACCGTCAGGAGCACTCTTGTCGGCAATCGGGGATTGCCAAACTTGTTATGGGCAAGGCTCGGTTCACGTCCACCATCACGCAGGAATCCGCCACGCTTGATTTTGGCGCAGTGCATTTCGGTGAGCATCATCTGGCAGCTGGTGTCCGAGCCGACGGCAGCGCAGAAGGCGATTGCGCAAGATTGATCGAGCTGATCGAGGCGTTCTCGCATGATGAAAGAAGAAATGATGAAGCAGAAATACGTTCCTGCCTGAGACAGATCTTCGGTAACGTGCATTCCCTTCATGCACTCTTCCGAGATGAACAGCGGAAAGTTTTGGGTGTTCTATCGAATTCGGTTTTGGCGGAAGTCGACGCCGCCCATCGTCAAGTCTACGAGCGTCATGCGGAGTTTATGCGATTTCTGACCAGCTCGGGGATGCCACTTCCGAAGAGCTTCCAAGCATCTGCGAGGTCCGCTCTAAACAGTTTTCTTCGAGATGCCCTCGCCGTGGACGAATTAAGACCTGACCATGTTCAATCTCTGTTGGCGGAAGCCAAGGCGCTGGATATCATTTTGGATGCTGGCACGCTCGAGTTTGTGATGAGAAAGAGAATTGAAAAGATGGCGGAGGCCGTGGCCACTAATGTCACTGACGTTCTCTCGATTGAACAACTCCAGAAGGTTGTCGCCTTCGCGCGCTCGTTGCCCTTCGCTGTGGATCTCTGGTGGGTTCAAACCCTTTGCCACGAATGGATGGGACAAGCTTATTGCGAGTTTCTTTCGAAGGCGAATGCAGGTGACAAGAATGCGCAGGCATGGATAGCGGAAGTGTCCGCGCTTTCCGAACAGTTGCTCTTCTTGCATCCGGGCGGAGAAACCATTCAAGTTCTACCCGATAGTCTGCTCTCCAATGGCATGCAAAATGGCGTCTAGCACTCGATCACGTAGTCGCCACTTATTCGCGAGGTGAAGAAAGGCTTTAGTGGATCAGTATGCGCGAGAACTGAATGATCAGGAAGATCGGGTGCAGTCCTTATAGCATGAGATTTCGGGTTTGCAACAAAGGCGCGACGCGGCGCAGAAGGCACTTACAGAGATGATTGAGGGCTTGGAGTTGGAAGCGACATTGTAGAGCGTTTGAACACAACCAATAGTGGTGCTGAAACCCCTAACTAACTGTGCATGAAACCGGCGGTGAAAGTTGTCGGCTGGTGACACCATGATCTCTTGTTTGCGCTGGACACCAACGGACCAAGGCAATGAATTCGCAGATGCAGATCGTATCCAAATTTAATGATTGATGATACGGAGCATAAACCGCATTGCAAATGGAGTGCCAGTTCAGCGTGCAGTACGCGAGCTCTCTTGCCGGATCAATAAGGCAAGCCGCGGAAACAGGAAGTGACCGCCGGCGTCATCGATCATATTTACCTGGCAAGTATAAAAACCGGGCTTGAGCGAGGTCAGCGGGATGTCTAGCTGGAAGACGGCAGCCTTTCGCTCTCGCGCGTTTAATTCCGTCAGCTCCACCAGCGAGCTTTCGTAGGCTTTGGCTTTACCCTGAAAGAAGGCAACGTTGGTCAAGAGTCGGATGCCGGTCTTGTTGTCTTGGCCTCTTGCAGAATCCGCGACAGCTGGCCGCGCTGGATCATACACCTCATAGTAAAGAAGCAGGTGCTGCGTGGCCGAGAAAACATGCGTGATGTTCGGGATTATCTCGGAACCGTCGTGCACCAGCGGATTGAGGTCCGCACTATTCTTTGCTTTTCGCGGTTGAATCTGGCTGGCCAGAACCACTGAACTCATCTTCAGCGGCAGTGCCTTCAACTCCGGCACCTCGATGTCGGTTTCGAACGATCCCATACGGCCGGTCTGATTCTCGCGCACGACAAACTTCAGGTGATACTTGCCGCTTAGCAGGCTCATGCCGGTGTCGTACTGCACATTCTTTTTTTGCACCTCGGCCGAGGTGCTCACCGCGAGTTTCACGGTGTCGCGAATTCTATTCAAGGGATGGTGTTCGTTATCGAGCACCATGCCAATCACATCCAGCGTTGCCTTGTCGCGGTCGCTGGTGCGGACGAAAGGAATCTGCGAGCCCGACACCACTAGCGAGATGGGAACGAAAAACTTATTGCCCTCCAATCGAAAGTAGGCGACGCCCAGATACAGCGGGAAATCCGTGGCCGGCAACTCGGAAGCAAGTTCCTCCTCCAACTGCCGCTCCTTGTCGTCCTTCGTGGAATGCTGATAATCCGCGGGCGCGTAATAACCGCGCCGGTAGTCGATCTTCACTCCGGGAAGATTGCTCTTCACGACGATGTGACGGTAACGCCCGTCGCGCGCGGTGTTCGTGCTGTGATAGCCGAGCAGATAGTAAGTCGACGTATCCTGCTGCACTCCCTTGAAAATCTTGCTGAAGTCGTTGGAGTCGAGAAATGCGCGCCCGCCAGTATCGCTGGCCAGCGTCACCAGCGTTTCCTGCGTGGTGAAATTGGAGTTCAGCGCATTCAGTGTCGCCTGTCCGGAATACGCCGAAATGCCGCGCAGACTGGCGTTTTGCGCTTCTCCGCCTGCCACCAGCGCCTGCAGGCCGCGCATGTCCATGGTGTAAATCGCCAGGTTGGAACGTACCGCCGCATTCACCGCCGAGCGCAGTTCCGCTTGATTCTCGATGCCGGTGCGGTTCATGCCACTGGAAAAATAAATCAGCGATTTCTTCTGCTGAACATGCGCCAGCTTTTCCGCCACCGAGCGCAATGCCTCCAGCCGCCGGTCGGTGTTGAAGATGTTGTATTCCGTATCGTCGGCGGTAAATGGCTGACCGGTGTCGGGCGTTCCTTCGGTCGTACCCGTGGTGCCTTCCTCGAAACCCTGGCCGCTGCCCGTACTGAATGCGTCCAACTGTTTTTTCAGCAGCGCGTGATCCGTAGTAAAGTCCTGATTCACCAGCAGCGAACTTCCCAGCGAAACAATCGACACCAGGTCCGCGGGCGCCATTTGTGTATCGACATAGCGTTCGGCTGACGTAACCGCGCGGTCGATTTCATCCGGTTCCATGGCAGAGAGATCGAAGAACAAAACAATCAGACGCCGGTCTTTGAACTGGGCCGTCAGGTCTGTCGCGGATGGCGCAGGACTCGCCGGCCCAGGCGCCGTCTGCGGGAGCGGCTTCGCCTGCGCCACATCCAGCGCGGGCACGGCATCGACATTCTCCACATCAAAGGAAACAATCTTCTGCGGTTTGTTGTCCTCGGAAACCGTGAAATTCTCCGGTTTCATTCCCGGCACAAACTTTCCGCTCTTGTCTCTGACCGTCACATTGACCAGCACGAGATCCGATTCGGCGTGAAACACGTAATCCGTTTGCTGCTGCGAAGGCAAAGCAGCACACAAGAGCATAAGCACCAACAGAACTGCTACACAGGCCGCGAAAAAACTATCTGTTGCGCTTGATTTTGGGTGGCGCAGCGCTGAAGCGCTGCGGTTGCCGCGTTGTTGTGAATGCGGCTTTAGCCGCCGAGGTCGCACTTTCTGCTCGAGATCTAATATTTCCGCGGCCTGTACAGATTTGCCAGCGAATCGGTTTGGAGTGAAAGTCATGGTGATCCTCTTCGAGTGCGTCTCCCGCAGCGTCCTCCTCAAAAACGAAAGCGCGACGTAATCGTAAACTGTCGCATGGCCCCAGCCGCCGTAACCCGGCCAAAGGTGGGCGAGGTCACGTTCGTATCAATTGACGAGTAGTTCACTAAGTTGAAAATGTTGCTGGCTTGGGCCCGGAACTCCAGCACGCGTGCTTCCTTCAGGGGAAAGATTTTCGTGAATGCCATGTCAAACACCTTGCTGTCCGGTCCGATGATACTGTTGCGGCGCGCATCGCCATAGGTGCACCCGGTCGGCGCGACAAATGCGGCGGTATTGAACCACTCCGCGATCGAGGGATACGGCAAACTCACCGCTTGCCCGGGAACTAGGTTCGGCCGCAGCGTGCCGTTCGTTCCCCCGTTCACGTCACACGGGTTATTCAGCAGTCGCGGCGTGAACGGCAGCCCAGATGCGATCGTCCAATCGCCGCTCCATTGCCAGTCGCCAAAAATCGCGCGCCACGGAGAATTTCCCTTGAGCCAACGCTTGTCGTGGCCAAAGGGTAGCTCCAACAAATAATCCGCGGTGAACTTATGGGTCTGGTTGAAGCTGGACAGTCCACGCTCCGCAGGCAGATCGAAGGGATTCTGCGCAACGTTGGCCGCGCCTCCTCCCGACGAACCGCTGCCGCCGGCGCCAGTACCGCCAGCACCCAGTCCAGGGGTATTCGCCCCCGAGGTTGCTCCCGCGCCGATGGAAGATGCATCATCCAGCGACTTGGAAAACGTGTAGATGCCGCCAATCGAGAACCCGCTGGACAACCGCTTGCGCAGCCGCACCGATGCCGCGTTGGCCTCCGAATCCGCCACCGAGCTTTCGTAAGTAAACGATTTGACTCCCGTAATTCGAACCCCGTTTGCGGTTCGGTTCGGCGCTTCCAGAATGTCGAGATCCGTTCCCTTGGTTCCGGTGTAGTCAATATTCAGCAACAGGGTGGGGCGAATCTGCTGTTGGATGTCGAGATTGCGAATCTGCACATAGCCTAGCCGGTAATTCGGATTCACCGCATAGTTATTGGTGATGCCGGTAACCGGCGGGAACCCGATTTGCAGAGTCAGGTCTGGCAGAGAGGGAAAAGGCGCCTGAACGTTGGTCGTGGTGGTCGAGAAAGGCGGCTGCAAGGCAAGTTGCTGCACGATGCCCTGGTACGCGCCCGTGTTGTAGTTGATGCCATATCCGCCGCGCACCACTGTTTTCGAAAATGGCTTCCAGGCAAAGCCGATCCGCGGCGCGAAGTTGTTGCGGTCCGGCCGCACCAGGCTGGCCGGCAGGCTGCCAATGTACGGCCCCGCTTGCCCCGGCTGAATCGGTGTCACCGCGGGCGTAAGCGCCGGATTCTGCACCAGCACCCCGGGAGAAAGGTCGAGGTTCACAATGTGATTGTTTATTTCCGTGAGCGGCGAAACGTACTCATAGCGCACCCCGAGGTTGAGCGTCAAATTCGCGCGCACCTTCCACTCATCTTGCGCATACAAATCCCAGAAGTTGCCGCGGAAGTAATCACTTTCTCCAAACTGCACCGACGTTTGTTGCGGCAATCCGAGCAGAAAGTCGGCGAAGTCATATCCAGTGCCGGGCACGGGGTTGCCGCTGCTGTCGAGCTGCGAGGTATTGAGGTCGGTGAAGATAAACGAGCCGCGCGGATTGCTGTCAGTTTCCGTGTTCACCTGTACGCGCCGGAAATCTCCGCCCCAGCGCCAGGTGTGCTTGCCGTGATTCCAAACCACATTGTCGGAGAAGCTATAAGTCTGGCTTCGGTTAAGCCGCGGATTCGTGTCCTGAAGACTGGCGAAGTTTGTAAAGGAGAGATTCGGCAGTCCCCAGTCGAACGGATTCTGTGAAACTCCCGTGATTCCCAGCGTGCCCGTAATGTCGTTGTTGAAAGCGTACAGATTCTGCGTGCGTGTCCGGTTGCGGTTAAAGTCGGCGCGAACAATGTTGGTCAGCTTTCCGATGCTGCGCGCGTAAGACACGGGAACGTCAAAGCTGCGAACGGTGGTGCTGCCGCCTACGCTGGGAAACGGATTCGTTAGCGTAGCGCTCGATTGGTGGTAGTGGAAGCCAAACTGCAGGCTGTTGCGCGGAGCGTTGCGACCTCCACCGCGGCGACCGCCCGCAGGCGCTGCGCCAAAGCTGTGGTTCAAACGTATATTCAGATCGTCGCTGTCGCTGTTTGCGGAGGTCACGTAGTGGAAGTTCTGATGAGTGCCCGGCAAGTTCGGGCACGGAATGTATTGCAACAATCCCGCCGCGATACTATTGGACGGCCCGGGCCAGGGACACGTTTGTGAACTGAAGCCCGGAATTGTGTTATTCGCGTAGGGCGTGCGAACACCGGTGACCAGGTTAACTGCATAAATCTGGTCGATTACGTTGTCGTTGCCGTCCCTGTCGTTGCATACGCCGCCTGCGAACCCGGTCTTGCACAGAGCGGAAAAGTTTCCCTGCCGCTCCAGCAGCGTCGGCATCGTCGAAAACTGATCGAAAGGATTTTCCCCGTGCTTGCCGTTGAAGTTGATGAAGTAAAAAGTCTTGCTCCCGCCGTGGTAGATATGAGGAATGTTCAGCGGTCCGCCCACGGAACCGCCAAAACTATTCTGCAAATACGCCGGCTTTTCCGTTTGCTGGCCGGTGAGGCCAAACGGCGAAGCATTCAGAGCCGAATCGCCGACCCCGTAATATAACGATCCATGCGGGCGATTGATATCAAAACCCCGCCGGCCAAAAACCATCGGCCCCCCGCCACCGAACCCTCCGCCTCCGCGACCACCTCCAGGACCACCAAATCCGCCCCCACCGCCGAAGCCTCCGCCCTGCTGGCGAGCATCGTCGAAGCGCTGCTGCAACTGATCAGCGCTCATGGCATTGAACGGATTGGAGGTGTTGCCCGAAACCGCCACAGATTCCGTCGCGGTCTCGGGCGCAATCCCCGGAATTGGCATACCGGAAGGCGCGACGTCGCTCATAGAACTACTGGCCGAACTACTGGCCGAGTCCTGCCCCGCGTCACTCTGAAACACGGATAGACTCTGAAAACCACGTCCGCGCGTATTTGCTCGCTGTTGTTCGGTGCCGGCCTCACGTGCCCGCGACAGCAGCACTAGTTCAAAATTCGCCTGCAAGTCCTGATGCGTTGCGTCCAACACCATTTCCCGCGCATTCCCGGCAAACGCGGCCATCTGCACCCGAACGGTATAGTGCCCATCGGCGGGAATACGCAACAAGTAACTGCCGTCCACATCCGTCCACGTATTGACTTGTTCCTTCGTGGCCCCATTCGCCGCGGAAACTCCAGCGCCGGGAATCGGCATATTCCCCGACTTCACGACGCCGTGAATGGTGCGCCCCCCATTCGCTGGCGCGGCCGCCTGCCCCCGCAACAGGTGCGGGTGAAACACGACCATGTGGAATAAAAAGACAAACTGAAAGACGAACTCCGGGCGCAGGCTGCCCTTGACCACCAGAAAGCGAAGACCGGAACCCCTCATAGCATCGCGCACATGCGGTACTGCCTTGCTCGAATCATACCGCTATCACCCACTCTGAACTGTAGAGTTTTGTTCTACTTTCCCTAGAGTTTCTCATCACGAAGCGCGCGCTACCCCGAAGGAATGGAGAGCTACCGGCTTTGGGCAATGACTCCGCCGATTCCACAGACTTCACACACTTATTCACCGAACTACACGGGCACGCACAATCCCGCAGCCCGCATTAAAGCCCTGGAACGAGGCTTGCAGACCGACTTGACTATTCTTTCCACGGGGTAGGTTCTGATCGAAAACTCAACCCTGAGGCTTAGTTGGACGTCTATTCAGCGAATGCACAGGATGAGGTGATACACAAAATTATGTTGCACCAAATGGGTTAGCAACGGAGTGAACCCACCCATTTTGCGCCATCTGATGTGCTATTGCCCACGAAAACTTTAGGGTTCTTTAGGGCAGAAACGTGGAAAAGCACATCTCACTATAGCGGACAAAACGCGAATATGTTACCATTCGTCGTGATGGACGAGGGTCGCAAACGCGTGCTGGCAATTGTGGCGGGAATCCTCGTGGCGACACACCTGAAAACCACGGACGATCTCTCTGACAGCCGCTCCACCCCAAGGACGGAACTCTGAAATGGATTTTTGTTTTTCCTAGACATCGAGACGTCAGGTTCCCGATCGGGTCAACTGCATGAAGAGTGCCGCAGATTTTCTCGAGTCGTTTGAAATGGGTCTCAAAGGACCCGGTCTCGCTCCTCCGCGCCTCTGTGCGAGAATCGCCCTCTTAGCCGAGAGTCAATTGCCAACCGCGGCCTGCGCGGCATCCGAGTAGCGTGACGGCCGGTGATCGTGAGTGACCAATCGTTTCGCCTATCTCTCAGTATTTTCAGCGCGTTGGTCAGATGCGAGGATGCGCGGAATGTGGTGATTATATTTCCGCCCCCGCATGTGTGCGACCCTGGGTTCGAGGCTGAAGATTTTCCCATGGCGCATTTGTGGAAAAAGGGCACAAGTGGTTGGGCAGCAGAGAAGCTCGATGTCGCGCAGTTCGACCTTGCCGCCACGCCAGCCCCGCAAGCGGGCGATGCACAACCGGGCACGACTAGTGAGAAGGTGGCGCGGCTCATACGGGCGGACGCCGACGGATCGCGGGTCTGGGCGCTGGTCGCCTCCAGGAACTCCGATGTCCGGGTCAACGGTCGTACGGTGCTCGGGGGGTTGTGCCTTCTCGCTGATCGCGACGAGATTCGAACCGACGGCGGGGTTCAGTACTCTTTCTCCACCGAGACGGTGGCGGAGTTCCCGTCCTCAGACCGACCGGTGTTCTGCGGCCGCTGTCGCCAACAAATTGATGTGGGATCGCCGGCCGTGTGTTGCCCGGGCTGTGGCGTTTGGTACAACCAGTCCACCGACCTTCCTTGCTTCACCTATGCCAACAAATGCACGTTCTGCGGCCATCCCACCGCTCTTGACGCAGGTTTTTCGTGGATTCCGGAAGAATGAAAAATAACATGGAGAATCGACACATCGTCGTAGCCGGTGCCGGCAACACCGGCTCTCATCTGTTGCCGCACCTGGCCCGCACGTCCGGGATCGCGCGGCTCTCATCGCGCGGCTCTCACCCTCGTGGATCCGGAAATTTACGAACCCGCAAACCTCACGGTGCAGAACATTGAAAGCCTGGACACCGGGGAACCCAAAGTTGTGGCACAAGCAGGCAAACTGCGGCGCATCAATCCGAGCCTCGACGTGGCTGCCCTGCAAGAGCGTATTGAGGATGTCCCCTGGGGCCTCTGCGGTGCGACCTGATCGTAAGCTGTCTCGACACGAAGGCGGCGGGCCAACACGTGAACGAGATTGCCTGGCGGCTCGAAGTGCCATGGATCGATTGCGGAATACTGGGCAGCCAGAATCTCGTGCGTGTGAACGCCTACGTGCCCTCGCAAGATGCGCCCTGCCTCGAGTGCCCCTGGAGTCAGGAAGAGTATGCACTCCTAGAACAGGAGTACCTGTGCAGCGCCGGAAGCGGCGCCGCCTACCAGCATATTTGCAATTCCGCCCTTGTCTTGCGAGTCAAATATGTCTTATCGCCAAGAGACAAGTTAAAAATCCTTGCTTGTTGTTCTTTCCTCGACTGTGGGTGCCCGATCCGGAGAACTGGGACGTGCGGCAACTGCTGTGGCATCGGCATCGTCTGGTGCAGATGCGGACGCGAGTGAAGAATCGCTCAATTTGGGTCTACATTGCGGGAATAATTGTTCGATCAAGAAGCTTAGGTGAGAATGACGGATAGATTGCCGGGCCTTCGCCGATCCAGCGTCGAGGTTGGATACGAGGTCGTTTTGTGTCCGAGCATTCGGCAAAGTTCAGGTAGTGGGTCAGTATGACATACTGACCCACTACCAAAGTTCAGCGCGATTTTGCGAAACGGTTCGAACGCGGTAAACTGAGTTTTACAGGTGACGTTTTATAGGTGATTTCCGTCGTCGGCCGTCAGCAAAAGTTTGGTAAACTATTGAAACGGCTCAGTGTAGGCGCGTAGCTCAGTTGGTTAGAGCGCTACCTTGACACGGTAGAGGTCTGGGGTTCGAGTCCCCACGTGCCTACCATATCTTTCAATCATTGCAGCGGTTGCGGTTTTGCTCGCCGATTCCAACTCCCGATTCGACTCCCGAACCAGCTTTTCCAGCACAGCGCCCTGAGCTTCAAGCTTGTCTGCCTTGAAGCCGTGCGTGTAGTGGCTGAGCATGTTGAGGTTCTTCCACCGGAGCATCGCACAAACGATCTGCGGATTCTCGTCGTTAGCCATGAGCCACGACCTGAGCGAATGCCTGAACGTGTGGAACCCGAACCGCTTGACCAGTTCGCCGTCATCAGCACCCGTGTTCATTCCCTGACGGATGTGGCACTCGTGTCCCAGCTGGGCAAGGTCTGTGTACTTCTTTAACATCAAAGCAATGGTGGGTGGAGCAAGCGACCATTCCTTTCGCGTTTGACAACCTGATTTGGCCCACCAGCGATCGTTTCATTTGGCCCATCCTTGGGTCATAAGGTTTCGGTTGTTCCCAAACTGCAGTTGCTCAGCCGGGATGGAGTGCAGAGGAAGGGGCGGCGTTTGAGCCCCTTCCTTTGCATCAGCAATGTAGCAGCTACTCCGTCGGCAGCTACGATGCTTTCTTCTTCTGCCGGACTTCCAAGGTTCTGCGAAAACGATAGGACTCGGTTCCGGTCTCGATGATGTGCGCTCGGTCAGTGATGCGATCCAGCAACGCCTTGCACAAGCGCGGATTCTGAAAAACCTGCGTCCACTCGGAAAAGGGTAAGTTCGTAGTCACGATCAACGTCGCTCGCTCGGCGCGTTCGGCAATCACCTGGAACAAGAACTCCGCCCCGATGTCGGCCAGCGGCACGTAACCTACCTCGTCCAGCACGATTACGTCGAAGCGCAGCCAGCGCGCCAGTACCCGCTTCACGGCGTTGTCTTGCCGGGCCTCGACCAACTCGTTCACCAGGTTGGCAGCGGTGGTGAATCGCGCCCGGCGCTTCTGCCGGCACGCGGCCACGCACAACCCGGTCGCCAGGTGCGTCTTGCCCGTACCACATTCCCCCATCAACACCACCGGTTCGGCGCGCTCGATGTAGCCACCTTCGGCCAGTTCCCGAATCTTCGCCGCTGGAATCTGCCGCGCCTGGTTGAAGTCAAACTCCTCCAGTGTCTTCAGCCGCGGCAACTTGGCATCGCGCAGTCGTTGCTGAATGGCGTGCCGGTCGCGTTCTTCCGATTCCATCGTGAGCAACGCTTCCAGGTACCCAATGTGACTGCGCTGTTCCTTGATGGCCTGCTCTGCTAGTTGCACGAAGTGCGCTCCGATCATCGGAACGCGCAGTGCTTTGCAATATTGCTTCACGCTGGCGTGTTCGAGAGCTTGCGTTTGTTCTTTCATCGCGCCACCTCCGCAGTGGTGGCCGCGATGCCGAGTAACTGGTCATATTCGTTCATCTGCGGCAACGGGCGCTCATAGCGTTCCAGTCCGTTCAGATCGAGTAACTCGGTGTGCGGGCGACCCAGGTCCGTTGCCGTCAGCAGATGCCGCACCGCGGCCGCATCCGTACAACCCAAGGCCAGCGCCTTTTCGACTGCCTGTTGCAGCCGTTCCCATCCGTGCCGCTTGCCGAGTGTGAGTAACTCGATCATCTCCCGTGTGCCCGGCTGTTTGCCGTGTCGTTACTGCAAACTCAGCCAGAGCTGGTCAAAACTCTCCGGCCACCGTCCGCGTTCCCGCCACTGCCGCAGCGGACTCGATCCCGCCAGCGCTCCCGGCTTCTTCTCCAACACATCCAGATAGTGCTCCACATCGAGCACCTGCTCATAGCGCCCGAAACTGCGCTCATGTCTAGCCACGCACTCTCGCTCCCGCCAAACCTCGACGTAGGCCGGAAGCAGTTGTGCTCGGGCGCGGGTGCCCGGCTTCAAGGTGTTGGAGCCCTTGTGACCAGTCTGGACGGGGTGGTGGCGGGCATTCGGGTCAGCGGATCATCTGTTTATGAGCCAATTGTCGCCAAACGCGCTCATTGCAGCCGCCTAGCTAGCCAGCTTCGAAAAATGGCTTACCGCTTCATCTGGATTTCCTCTTCACTGCCGGGATTGCAAGGTCAGATGTCACACTGAAGGACGTAGTTTTCCCTACCGCAGACTTCTTGACTGACGCGTCCTATTCATCCTCCCAAGCGGGAACCTTGTCCACAGGAATACCAAATGCTTCAGACGCCCGGTGTCTGAGCGCCAACTCTAGCTCTTCATTACTGACAAATAGAGAACCCAGCTCTTCGCGGCTCCGATCAGTACCAAATCGGTCTAGCATGGCGGCCACGACAGGCGAAGCTGGAGAATTTGTCTGCGTGATTCGTCCAGTTGTTTGAATCCATTCATCAGCCTCGGGACAGGACTGGCGGCCGACTACCTTGATCGCCGGTCTTCTTG
>Ga0116217_10003306_pt1 | contig 14698 bp, 17 predicted proteins | sample Sb_taG_6_FD_89697 | JGI IMG/M metagenome (GOLD analysis project Ga0116217, IMG submission 89697) | Peat soil microbial communities from Weissenstadt, Germany - Sb_50d_4_PS metaG | ecosystem: Environmental > Terrestrial > Soil > Wetlands > Peat | place: Germany: Weissenstadt | collected 2010-09-21 | reverse complement strand
GGGGGGCGGCGGGGGTTTGGCCCGGGGGGGGGGGGGGGTTGGCGCGAGGGGGGGGGGGGGGGGTTTGCGCCAGGGGGGCCTGGGGGAGGTTGTCCGATAAGTGGCGCTATACGCCACTTTTTGATCACCCTCAGGTGTTGTGATCCGAAAGCGCCGGTGATTCGGGTGCTGCTGGCCCCAGTGCGCGGAGGATTCTGCTCCGCGCCTGCGAATACAGGCGCGTATGAGTTCCCCGAAGCATCGGAGACGCCCGTGCCCCTCAAGGTGATTGCGTTCGCCAACCAGAAGGGTGGCGTCGCCAAGACCACGACCACGCTCAACCTCGCCGTGGCCTTCGCCGAGGAGGGACATCGCGTGCTGTGCTGCGACATGGATCCGCAGGGAAACCTGACGATGTCGCAGGGGATCGATCCCGACACGCTTGAGAAGTCGATGTACGACGTGCTCGTCCACCACGTCTCGATCCGCGAGGTGATCCGCAAGCGCGAGGTCGACGTCGCCTGCGCATCGATCGACCTCGCCGGGGCGGAGATCGCCATGTCGACGATGATCGGACGGGAGCGCTCGCTGCAGAAGGCGCTCAAGGAGGTGGATGAGGACTACGACTTCGTCTTCATCGACACGCCGCCCAGCCTGGGGCTGCTGACGATCAACGCTCTGACAGCCGCGGACAAAGTAATCGTCCCCGTCCAATGCGAGTATCTGTCCATGCGCGGATTGATCCAGCTCCAGAACACGCTGGCGATGATCCGCGAGAACCTGAACCCGGACGTGGACATCGAGGGGATCCTGCCGACGCTGGTCGACTCGCGGACGCTCCACGCCAAGGAGGCAATCGAGTTGTTAGAGGAGAACTTCGGGGACCGCGTCTTTGCGTCAAGAATCCGCAAGACCGTGCGTTTTGCGGAAGCGCCCGTGAAAGGCATGTCAGTCCTGAAGTACGATCCGGACGGTATCGCCGCGCACTCCTACAGGCAGCTCGCGAAGGAGGTCCTCTCAAATGCCAACCGGTAAGCGCGCAAGCATGCGCGAGGGCCCGCTCGCTGCACTTTTCCGCAAGACGGCGGAGGACACGAAGTCGCCTGAGGAGGACACCGGACAGGCGCAGGCCCCGCCACCGGCCGCGGAGCCAGCGGCAGCGCACCCACCGGCAGCGCGGCCACCGGCAGCGCAGCCACCGGCAGCGCGGCAGCCTGCGCCGGCGCAGCCCGAGGCGCGGATGCCGGCGCCGGACGAGTATCGAGCGGTCGAGGAGCCGCCGGAGCCGGTCGTCGAGGAACGGCACGTACCGAGCGCGCAGGAGCGACTGCGCCACGCGTTCTCCGCGGACATCCCCCAGAGTCTCATGGACCCGCCGGGGAGGCGTGTTCCCCCGCCGTCGCAGCGCCACCGGGAGGACGTCTACGCACGTCAGGAGCGCACCGGCGACGCGTTCACCCCGCCGGCGCCGCTCGGCGGACCAGTCCTGCGCGTGGTCGGCGTCGGCGGCGCCGGCGTGAACGCCATCAACCGGATGGTCGAGGCGGAGATCGAGGGCGTCGAGTTCCTGGCGATCAACACCGACCTGCAGTCGCTGCAGCAGTGCGCCGCCCACGAGACGCTCCACATCGGCGACTCGATCACCCGCGGGCTCGGCTCGGGCTCCAATCCCGACCTCGGCCGGCAGGCGGCCCACGAGGAGTACGACCGGATCAAGGCGCTGCTGCGTGGCTCGGACATGGTCTTCATCGCCGCCGGCGCCGGTGGCGGGACCGGGACGGGCGCCGCGCCGGTCGTCGCCCAGATCGCGCGGGAAGTGGGTGCCCTGACCGTGGGCATCGTGACGCGGCCGTTCCAGTTCGAAGGCACCCGTCGGCGCGAGCAGGCGGAAGCCGGGATCGCGGCGCTCGCAGACGAGGTCGACACGCTGATCGTCGTGCCGAACAACCGGCTGCTGTCGGTTCTCGACCGCAACATCTCGATGGTCGACGCCTTCCGCGTCGCCGACGACGTGCTACGCCAGGGCGTCCAGGGCGTCTCCGACCTGGTGACGCTGCCGGGGCTGATCAACCTCGACTTCGCCGACGTCCGGACGATCATGGCCGACGCGGGCAACGCGCTGCTCGGGATCGGGATGGGAACCGGGGAGCGGCGTGCGATCGATGCCGCCGAGCAAGCGGTGGCCTCACCGCTGCTCGAGACCAGCATGGAGGGCGCCCGCTCGATCCTGCTGTCGATCACCGGCGGCAAGGACCTCTCGCTGTGGGAGGTCAACGAGTCCGCGAAGGCGGTGGCCGAGGCTGCGCACCCCGACGCCAACATCATCTTCGGCGCGATGGTCGACGAGAAGCTCGACGACCAGGTGTGGGTGACGGTCGTGGCGACCGGCTTCGGCAACGGTCGGCCGGCGCGGCGCGAGATCGACAGACCCGGGATGCGGGAGCGGGGGATGGCCGAGTCGACGCCGGCGCTGCGGGAGCCGACAGGCGAGCCGCGCGTCAGCCGCGTACGGCGACCGGTGGTCGAACTCGACGTACCAGAGTTCATCCCCCGGCGCTGACGGTCTATAACCTGCGCCTGGCGGCGTCCTCGGTCGCTCGCGTGCAGAGCACGCCACGCGGACCACGGGCTTCGCACGCGGTGCCCCGTCCTAGCCATGCTTGGTTCTAGCCCGTCACGGCCCGGCGCTTCGAAGCCGCAGCTCGGCGTCGTCGCTGCCGGCCATCCGACCACGGCTCGGACCGGTGCCGACGTGCTGCGGCACGGAGGCAACGCGGTCGACGCCGCGATCGCGGCGATGGTCGCGTCGTTCGCGTGCGAGCCGTTGCTCAACGCACTCGGGGCGGGCGGCTACATGCTGGTCGTCGGACCCGGACGCGAACCGGCGCTGCTCGACTTCTTCGTCGAAGCTCCGGGTCGGGGCGCTGATCCGTCGAAGCGGGCCGAGCTGGTTCCGATCAGCGTCTCGTTCGGCGACGCCGTGCAGATCTTCAACATCGGGGCGGCATCGGTCGGGACCTACGGCCTCCCGCTCGGTCTGACCGAAGCCTCGCGCCGGTTCGGCCGGGTTCCGCTGGCCGAGCTCGTCAAGCCGGCCATCGCGCTCGCCCGCGACGGGGTCGAGCTCAACCCGCAGCAGGCCTACGTGGTCGAGATCCTGGCCGGGATCGTCACCTCGACTCCCGAGTCCTCGGCGCTGTTCGCACCCGGCGGGAAGCTCGTGGCCGCCGGCGACGCGCTCCGCCAGCCGGAGCTCGCGGACGCGCTCGAGCGGCTTGGGACCGAGGGGGCGGCGCCGTTCTACACCGGCGATATCGCCGCGGCGATCGTACGCTGGGTCACGGATCGGGGCGGGATGCTGACCGCCGAGGACCTGGCTGCCTACGAGGTCGTCGACCGCTCACCGGTGTGCGTCTCCTATCGCGGCCGCGAAGTCGTCACCAACCCCCCGCCTTCAGCCGGCGGGATCCTGATCGCCCGCGCGCTCGGGTTCCTCGACGCGCAGCCCGGCCCGCCGGATGTCGCCGAGATCGTGGACGTCATGGAGGAGACGCAGGCCGCTCGCACCCCGGAGTTCCTCGACGGCCTCGACAACCCGGCGTTCGTGGAGGCGTTCCTCCGCGGCCCGCTCGGCTCGACCACCCACATCTCGGTGATCGACGCGGACGGCTGGGCCTGCTCGGTCACCTGCTCGGACGGATCGTGCTCTGGCATGATCGTTCCCGGCACGGGCGTTCACCTGAACAACATGCTCGGTGAGCAGGACCTGAATCCCCTCGGTTTTCACCGCTTCCCGCCCGGCCGGCGCCTGCCGAGCATGATGTCTCCGACGATCGTGTTGCGCGACGGCGTTCCCGAGCTCGTGCTCGGCAGCGCCGGCTCGAACCGGATCCGCTCGGCGATCCTGCAGACGATCATCCGCGTCGTCGACGACGGCCTCCGCGCGGCCGACGCCGTGAAGGCGCCGCGGGTCCACTTCGAGGACGGGATCGTCTACACCGAGCCCGGGGTCGACACGGCGAGGCTGGAGGCGGCCGGGAGGGCGATTTCCCGCTTCCGGGACCTCAACCTGTTCTTCGGCGGCGTCCAGGCGGCGCAGCGCGATCCGAGCGGCGGGTTCTGGGGCGGCGGCGATCCCCGGCGTGGCGGGAACGCAATCGTGGTGCAATCAACCGTGTGAGGAGATCGCTCCACCTCGTCCCGCTGTTAGCCCTCGTGCTCGTGCTCGCCGGTTGCGGCCTGGAGATCCAGGAACCCGACCTGTTCCTGCTCACCCGGACCGGCGAGGGCAAGACGCTGACGCTGCTGGTCAACGACTCCGGCACGATCAGCTGCAACGGCGGCAAGACGAAGATGCTGGCCGACCCGCTGCTGATCCAGGCGCGGGATCTGGCGCAGAACCTGGACGGCGACGCGAAGGCCAAGCTCAAGATCGCACGGACCCCGGACAGCGTCTACTTCTACACGATCAGGCTTGCCGACGGCACGATCGAGTTCCCCGACACCGCGGGTTCTCGCCAGCAATACCTCGCCCAGGCCGAGCTGTTCGCGGTCCAGACCGCCCAGCAGGCGTGCGGCCTGCCGGGCTAGGCGGGTAGCGAAGCCTGGCCGGCCGGCTAGACCTTCGTGAGAAAGGCCTCATCCCCGGGCGGGCGTCTTAGCACCGACTTACCGGCCTGGGTACCCTCTCGCTCCGTGCTTGCAGTTGCATCCAGCCTGATCACCACCTGGCAGGCGATTGTCCTCGGGGCGCTCCAGGGCGTCTCCGAGCTGTTCCCGGTCTCCAGCCTCGGCCACACCGTGCTGTTCCCGAACCTCTTCGGGTGGAGCAACATCGTCGCCTGGCAATCGCAGACCGAGTCGCCCTGGTTGGCGTTCATCGTGATGCTCCATGTCGGCAGCGCGATCGGCCTACTGATCTACTTCTGGAAGGACTGGGTGCTGATCATCAAGGCTTTCTTCACGTCGCTGCGCAAGCGACGGGCCGACACGCCGATGGAGCGGCTGGCGTGGCTGATCATCTGCGCGACGATCCCGACGGGAATAATCGGCATCCTGCTCGAGCACACCGCCCGCGTGGCCACGGCCAAACCGGAGGTGGCGGCGATCTTCCTGATGATCAACGGGCTGATCCTGCTCGGCGCCGAGTGGCTTCGCCGCCAGCAGGAGGTGAGGGCCCTGGCCGCCCGAGAGGGGATGAAGGCCGACGGCGGCCGCAAGCTCGAGACGCTCGAGTACAAGGAGGCCGGGATGGTCGGCATAGCGCAGTCGGCCGGCCTGATCGCGGGGATCAGCCGCGACGGCATGTGCATGGCGGCAGGACTCGCGCGCGGGCTCGACAACTACGACGCCGGCCGCTTCGGCTTCCTGCTGGCGACGCCGATCATCCTCGCCGCCGGCGTCTTCAAGGTCGGCGACCTGCTCGGCCCCAACGGCAACGGGATCCGTGGCGAAGCCGTGATCGCGGCGATCTCTGCGGCGATCTTCGCGATCCTGTGCGTCCATTTCCTGCTGCGCTACTTCAAGCGAGGCAACCTGATCCCGTTCGGGATCTACTGCCTGGTGTTCGGTGGCGCGATGGTCATCTACAACGCCTGAGCGCCGCCGCCTTCAGCCGAACCGCACCTTGCCGTTGGAGCGGGCCCGCGCCTCGGCGCGGTCGACGAAGTCCAGCCGCTTAATCGCCGCCCGGAACAGGCGGGCCACGAGTCGCAGCCGGGCGTTCTCGGAGCGCAGATCGAGCAACCCCTGCTTGGCGTCGAGCCCGAAGGCGACGGTCGCGGCCATCGCGTACGCACTCATCTCCGCGAGCTCGTCCTTGTCCGGATCGCGGTCGGTGGCGCGGCGGACGAGCTCCGCGTAGGCCTCGTGGGCGTCGGTGAGGAGCTGCGGCTCGATCTCCTCGGAGCGGTCCGCGACGAACTCGACGACGCCGGCGGGGTATGCCAGATGGCTCTGGCGCTCGACGACCCGGAACGGCCGCGTGCCGCGCGCGAGCAGGTTCATCCGTCCATCCTCGAGGCGCTCGAGCACGCGATCGATCTCGCACGCGCAGCCGATCTCTCGCAGCCCGTCCTCCGACAGCCACACGATCCCGAACTCCTTCTCGTCGCGCAGGCACTCGTTCATCATCGTCTTGTAGCGCTGCTCGAAGATGTGCAGCGGGATCAGCTCCCCGGGCACTGCGACGAGCCCCAGGGGGAAGAGTGGAAAGTCGCGCGTGAGCCGGTCCGGCATCACGGCGGAGTCTACGAGCGGGCCGGCATGGTCGGCCGCTAGCGTCGCCGCGCCGTGGCGCTCTCAGAGCGCGGGGAGCGCGCTAAGCGGCAGACACGCGCGCCCCCCGGGAGGGACATCCGTGTCCCTCCGGGTCAATGTTTCTAAGGTGATCCTCGCCCGCGGAAGCTCAGCCCGCTGGCCGTGCGATACCGGCTAGGAGTCGGTTGGGCACCCTAGCGCGCGCCGCACATGGCGTCGATGCGGAATTTTCCACATAGTTGATCGACGCCGTCTGCGGATCTCCCAATATCTGGCCGCTACGCATGGGCGCATGAGCGCTGGCCCGAGCCGCGGTGGGCTGTGGAGCTTGACCCGTGGCAACTCGCTCCGGATTGGTCGGGGAGCGCGAGCCCGGCGAGTCGAGCGGGCCTGCCACGCGGGTTCCGGGCCGCCACGACGGGCCTGGTTTTGCGCGGCTTCAGAGCGCGCAAGCCGCTTCAGGCAATGCCCAAAGCCGCTAGGCGGCTACCGCCCGGTCCGGAACGGGTTGCTTCTCGTCCTGTTCCGCCACTACCGCCACGCGGTCGACATGCCTGTAGCGGTGGATCGTCCTCCGTCGCTCAGGGTTGTGGACGATCCCGTCGGCTGCCCTCAGCAGGGGCGCTGTCAATCGGAGCAGGCAACGCATCAGGAGGTGCTGCAAAGTCATCTCTCCCTCCAATCAGTTTCGAGCATCAGCCTCTCGCCCAAAACAACGGCGGACAGGGGCCAAATCGTCCGCGGAGTCCCAGCGTTGGCGCCGCCCGAGGACTCACTCGGTTCCCAACCGGCACATCAGGACCACTCATCGACGCCGGGCTCTACATAGACCATGCGTTCATCGGCGAGCGTGAGGCACACACGCCCGCGGTTCCAGCGCAATACCTTTTGAACCCGAGCGTGACGGTGGGCCTGGGCGACCTGCGATAGTCCTCGCGCTAGGGCAATCAAAGGAGGATGAGAATGGCTGAGAGCGTCTATCGCGTAACCGAGTTGGTTGGCGTCAGTAGCGAATCGTGGGAGGCAGCTGCCCGCAACGCGATCGAGACCGCCGCGAAGACTTTGCGGGACCTGCGTATTGCCGAGGCTCACCGCTTCGACGTCACGATCGCGGACGGCAAGGTGACGAACTACCGCGTGCGCCTGGACGTTTCGTTCAAGTACGCACCGGGCGTGACCGGGCCGCAAGCTGATAACGCTGAGGAATGGGAACACACCCGTCACGAGCTGGCATAGGTCAGGAGTTTGCCGTTCAACCACCTGTCGTCGTGCCTAGCCCCACTTCGCTCCTTGAGCCTTGCACGCCGATCAGGAGTCTGCCCCCGGCCCGGATAAGGAGCCCACGGCCGGTCGCCGCGGGAACGTTCGTGTCGCCGCACGGTGATTATGCCTGACGTTCACCTCGTCCCGCGCCCCGGATGGGCCAGGTCCAGCACGGCGACACACCCGCAGCTGCTGCTCTTAGCGCGACGTGTTGCGGTGCTCGGCGCGATCGTTGCGGGATTTCTGGGTCTCGGTACGGTCGGCCTGGTACTGGCGGAGGGGGTGGGGGGCTGGTACGCGTTCCGATGGGCGCTCGACACTGCGGCGACGGTCGGTGGCTTCCCCCAGCCGCATACTCTCGCGGGGCAGATCATCCACGTCCTGCTGATCGTTTTAGGCGTTGGTACGCTGTTTTACGGGCTCGCGACGCTGACCGAGTTAATCGTCGGCGGAGAGCTCGCTGAGGTGCTCGCCGCCCGACGCACGCGCAGGATGATCGACTTGTTCACCGATCACCACATCATCTGCAGCTTCGGCCGCGTGGGGCGCCAAGTGGCTCGCGACCTTCGCGCCGCTCGCGCTGAGTACCTGGTGGTGGACCCGGTGCCCGAGAACCGCGAACTGGCCCAGGGCCTCGGCGTGCCCTTCGTGGAGGGCGACCCCGCGAACGACGCAGTGCTGATTCAGGCTGGGATCGCGCGCGCGCGCTCGATCATCGCGTGCGCAGACTCCGACCCGCAGAACATCTTCATCACGCTCACCGCACGCGAGCTGCGCGCGGACATCCCGATCGTGGCTCGGGCCGCGCTTGAGGACTCCGAGAAGAAGCTCAAACGCGCCGGTGCTGATCGTGTGATCTCGCCCTACAAGGCGAGCGGCACCGAGATGGCGCGGCTGGCTCTGCACCCGCAGCTGCGCGGCGTGATCGACGTCGACGCCGAATACCGGCTTGAGAGGCTCGTCGTCGGCGAGGACTGCGACGGAGCAGGACAGACGATTGGGGACATCCGCGGCGGCGCGATGATCGTCGGCCTGCGGCGCGACTCCGCCTTTCACCCTCAGCCGCCGGGCGACACTGTGCTGCTACCTGGCGACATCATCAATGCGATGGGCACCCCGAGCACGCTCGGGCGGCTGGAGACCCTGTTCGACACGCCTCGCCAGCCAGCCACGCGCGGTCGGCGGGACGGTGGCGAGCCAGACACCGGCGCGAGCAACCACTAGCACGGCAGTCGGGCGTCGACTTCCACACAGCTGTGGCGAGGGAAGGCCCGCTCCTGGGAGTCACTGCGAGAGCTGCCTCGTGCGCGAGGAGCGGGTGGCTCAGCGCCGGCTCAGTCTTTGCCCAATCGGCCCGCGCAAGCCGGGCTCCGGCCGTGAGGGACCCCCTCGTCGGCCTTTGGCGGCGCACGCCTGCGCCCCTCGCGGCCATCGATCAGCTCGTGGTGGACCACGCGGTGATACGCGTCGCAGACGATCAGCTCGCTCGGTCGTCGGTCCGCCGCGCACCGATATGCCACACGGCTCGCCTCCTCCAGGGTCTCGCACGTCACCCGCTCGCCTAGGTCAGACAGCGCGACCTCCCACGCCCCACGTACGCTGAGGTCCACGCGGACCGTCGTCAGATTCATCGACTCACCTCCCGGTGCGTTGCGCTGACCAGGCGCCGTGCCGCGTTGCCAGCCTGCCGGTTGCAGCCCAGCTGACGGAAGGCTCGGCGCGCCCCAACGGTCTGCTCCCCAGGGCGTTCATTGGACAAGCAGATCTTGTTTTGACCGAGCACTTCACAATCCTTCCTGAGCGCCCGGCTGGTCAATTCCGGAGCGCCCGTCGGCTACAATCCGCGCCGCCGAACCGAGCAGCTCAGATTTTGCGACCTTAGCGCCGCCGGCCAGAAGCGCATCCGTAATTTCCTCGGTGCTTTTTGCGGCTTAATGGCCTCTTGACCGCGCCGTGGCTGCTCCGGGTTCAAAGTCAGCCGCGTGGCCGGAGTAATCGGCGACGCCCGCCATACAGCGAGCACGAGGGGACGATCCCACCACAGACTGAACCGAGCTGTGCCGCCGCGAAATCGAGGTTCGAGGCCGCGGCGGGAGGCAACGCGGGCCAGTCGGCCAGGTCGCGCGGTCCGTGTTCGCCTCCCGCCGACCCCCACATCCAGCCGCGCCCCGACCTCCGGCTGGTCACCGCTCCCTTGATCGAGCACCAGTAGCTGTCGGATCACGTTCGCGCAAGCGGGCGTTTGTTCAGACTGTCGGGCCGGTCGAGGTGACGGAGATCAGCGGCACGATCGCACGATCGCGACCGTCGCCAGCAATCTGGGTTTGGTGGCGTCAAGATTCGCACCATGACCACTTATTCGGCGAAGTCGATCGATGAGCTGCCGACGCTGTGGGACGGCTTCGAGAAGCTCGTGCGCGCCGGACTCGAGATCACCGCGTTCGGCGCGAACATCATGGACCTGCCGCCCGACTACTCGACTAGGTCACACGACGAGTCCGAGTCTGGGCAGCAGGAACTGTACGTGGCGTTGCATGGCTCGGGCTCGGTGGACATCGACGGCGTTCCGCTGCCACTGGACACCGACCATCTTGTGCGCGTCGACGCGGGGACGGCCAGGGTCCTTTCCTCCGGGCCGGACGGCCTGCGCGTGCTCTGCATCGGCGGCGTGCCGGGCGGGGCGTACGTGCCGCCGCATTGGAGCTCGACCGGAGACTGAGCGAGGCGAGCCGCTGCCCGGGCGCTGGCGCTCCGCCGCCGGCGAGAGCCTCGGCCGCGCGGCCACTCGGCCGACGACGCAGCAGTTCGCCGGTGCCTTGAGGCGTACCACGCGAACGGAGTCGCGAGCGGCGACGGACTCAGCGGCCAAAGCGGAAGCGCCGCCGGCTCCTCCTGCAAGGGTCATGCGAGGCTGGGGTCGCTGTCCGAACTGACGGCCGAGTCGAATAACTGGGCTAGTCGATGTTCGCTTCAGGAGTGTCGGTGACCGCCGCGCCCTCAGTGCCCGGCGCCTGAGCGGAGGTCATCACAAGTGTCTCGATCGGGGCCAGCTGGATGTTGGTGAGACTCAGGGGTCCCGATCCAGTGCTGCCGTTCGGCTCGTCGACGGTCGCGTTTGTCAGCTCGCTGACCGCTAGGTTGGGCCCGGCGGCCGGCCACAGGGCGGTTGGGATCGAGCCAGGCGGGTTGATGTCGCGGTCGACGATCACGTGACCGTTCTTCTCGTTGACGCCGTACGCGATCATGGCGCGACGCTCAAGGAGGGGTTTCTGCGTGTCGGAGTGGTCACGGAGGAAGCGATGGCGAAAGTCGTACGTCATCCGAGGACTCTGACACCGTCCGGTCGATGCTCGACGTCCAGCTCGACGAGGCGCGCTGGTCCGCTCGGCCACGCAACGCTGGCACGCGGAGCGCCCCTGCGGGCTGCGGGAGCGACAACTCCGCCACCGGGCGAAGGGCGCCGCTCGTTCAGGACCCGATCCACGCCACCGAAACGCAGCTTGCGACGGAGCAGTCCTGTGACGATGGGCCGCGAGAGGGCTGCAGATTCGCCAGTCGCTGCCGGTCTCGCGAGAGCTCGGCCGAGCCTTCCAGATCAGCAAACAGAATCGCAGCCTGCCGGCGAGCGGGATCGCGCAGCTCGAGCATCCGCTCGTACATCGGCGCGTGCCCGCGAGAAAGGCGGGCAGACACGACGTCGCCAAGCATCGGACGGATGAAATGCAGCGTCCCCACGTGCTGCCCCACCGGCGCGACGACGCGCAGGTACAAGTCGGTGACGCGGCCATGCCAGGCGAGGCGGCGGGCTTCGTCCTCGCGCAACTCACGCTCGACCACCGTGGCCCAGTCAGGAGTCCGAGGCGCGAGGTCGCGGGCCACGTCGGCCATCGGCCCGAACACAGCTTCGAAGTCAGGATCATCGGGCGGCACGTCGTATCGGATGGCGGGCCCAAGCGCTTCCCACCAACGAACTCGAGTCTCCACCGGCACGACGACCGGAATCCGATGCTCGAGCGTCCCAACGATCTGCGAGGCGCCAAGCCACCTCGAGAGGTCTGCGCCTGGAAATACCGCGACATGCTCGCTGGAGATGAAGATCGTCCTCCACTTGTCGTCGAGCACGCTGCCGATCATGCGCGCTCGTTCAAGCGTCGCGGCAGCAGCCCGGAGCTGCGGCTGGTCGGGAAGCTCGGACGGGAGCGACACGCCACGATCGTATTGAAGCCCGGAGTCGCCTGGAGCGGTTTCGGTTGTGCCGGTTCTGAGCGCAAGCCAGCGGCGTCTCTGGTGTTGTCAGCTCGCCACGGGCGGTGAAGAAGTTCCCGTCGGAGCGCTCTGCCAGGTACGTTGCGCATTCCACCCCCAAAGGAGGTTGCGATGCCGGGCTTGACTCGCAAGAGTTTCGATACCCCCGATGAGACGAGGCCGTTCGAAGACGGGATGGGTCAGCTGGAGGTCATCAACACCGACGATGGAGTCGTGGGTCGAGCCACCTTCGAACCCGGATGGCAATGGTCCAAGCACGTCAAGCCGATCGCGGGGACCGAGAGCTGCCAAGCCGCGCACACCGGCTACGTCGTGTCGGGCCGGATGAAGGTCGTGATGGACGATGGCGAAGAAATGGAATACGGCCCCGGTGACTTCGCCACCATGGCGCCCGGCCATGACGCTTGGATTGTCGGAGACGAGCAGTGCGTCGTCATCGATTGGCAGGGTTTCGGCGAGTACGCCAAGCGCTGATCCCGCCCAGCACGCGCCTACCGCACTGGCGACTAGGGCACCGGGCGTGTGGGTCGGTCATGTTTTCCTCGTGAGCGCGGATCGTTCGGCCACTGCACGTTGTTGCCTTGATCGAGCACCGGTGGCTTCTCTTTTTTCGTGCCGGACCGCCGTTCTGGCGTCGGCCTGTGCTCTTGTTCAGGTCCGGTACCGGTGCCGCTGCGAGCACCAAGCCGACAATCGCGAGCGCTAAGGTGTCTCGTCGCCAAACCACTCGCGCGCCGACGGTCACGCGGGAGGCCGAATGCGATCGTCCGCGACGTGCGCGGTTTCTGCGCGTTGTGGGGTGGCTACCGCCGACGGTGGCATGCTTGTGCGGAGGGCGGAGCAGGTTCCGAGCGACAGACACGTGGGCGACTGCCATCGCGCCAGGGTCCGCTGGCCAAAGCGTTCCTGAGCGGGACAACGAGCACCCGCGTGGTCGGCGCTGCCGGTCGGGATATAGCTGCTGCTTAGGCCTGAACGAGTCGCAACGCGTGAGTCGAACTCGGTTCGAGTCGCGCCGGCTGCACACGGTGGCGACCACCAGACACGCCGCGGCTCGCAAGGACTCCCCGTCCGTGCCGGGGCCACGTCTGGAGTCGTCAGTTTCCCGCCCGCTCGTGATCTCGTTGCGCTGCCCGAGGCAGCGGCGAGGGTTGCGGAGGCTGCCCTCGCCCCTGGTCCGGGCTATGGTCGGGCGCGGCGAGCAGGATCGCGCCGGCGGTGACGGCGGCGAAGGCGAGGACTCGCAGCGCGCCCAGAAACCCGGATGGCACGGGTTCTCTTAGGACGATCGTTCCGGCGGCTATCGGCAGCGCATCGGTCAAGAGCGTGGCGAGGCCCGCGACCGTGAGCGCGCCGCCGCGTTGGTAGCCGAGTTGGAGCAGCGAGGTTCCGAGCCCATAGCCGAGGATGAGGGTGACTACGAACGCGAAGCGCGCGCCGCCCTGCGTGACGAGCATCTTGGAGATGACACCAATCGAGAAAAGGAGACCGCCCGCGATGCCGGCCGCGACTGCGGGCCGCCCCGTCCTCCGACCGATTGAGAGTGCGAGGAGCGCGAGCAAAGCCGTCGTGCCGAGCCACACGAGAATCGCGGTGGTCGAACCGTTTCCTCCCTCGCCGCTGCGCTTGGCCAGCGACACGGCGAGCGCCGCGAGTCCGAAGATCATGACTGCACTGACCGACGAAACGATGAATTTTCGCATGTTGTGTTTGGCTCCTCTGCTAAGACACAACCTACAAGTTTACAATCTTGGGAGGCGGGGCGTCATCGTCCGGTTCCGCGGTACCCGCTAAGATAATCGGTATGCCAGCAGAAAAGGTTCTGAAAGCGGGCGATCCGGCGCCCCACATCCGGCTTCAGGATGATGAAGGCAAGCCGTTCGAGCTCTCGAAGCTGCGCGGCAAGACCGTCGTCCTCTATTTCTATCCCAAGGCCGACACCTCCGGCTGCACGCTGGAGTCGAAGGAATTCAGCGAGAGCGCGAAAAAGTTCGCAGCGCACGACGCCGTCATCGTAGGCGTGTCACCGGACAAGGTCGACGCGCAATGCAAGTTCAAATCGAAATACGGCTTCCCGTTCTCGCTTCTCGCCGACGTGGACCACAAGGTCGCCGAAGCTTACGGCGTGTGGAAGGAAAAAAGCATGTACGGCAGGAAGTACATGGGCATCGAGCGCAGCACCTTCCTGATCGGCAAAGACGGCACGATTCGTATCGTGTTCTCGAAGGTGAAGCCACCCGGCCATGCGCAAGAGGTGTTGGCCGAGGTGGCGCGGGGCTCCTGACCTGTACCCACGGGCTCGGAGACAGGCCGGGAGGCCTATTCCACGCCAAGTGTCTAGCCATAGTTTTGCACTTTTTGAGCCCCCCTCGATCCGCGGGCTGGACTCCGCCAGCGCTGCGGTCTGATCGAAACATTTTCTTTGCTTCTTGTCGTTTTTCTCTTGCGATGCATTTTGTTATTGTGCTATCTTTCATTAGTGGATATGAAAGATTCGGTCGCCAGCCTGACTGCCTCCCGCAAGCGGCTCGTTCGGCAGATGCCCGATCCGTCCGCCATCTTGCCCGGTTCGTTATTGAGCCGCATGGTGCGGTGCAACAAACCGGGTTGTCGTTATTGTGAGAAGGACAAGGGGAAGGGACACGGGCCGATTTGGATTCTCTCCGTCAGCCTCGGCAATCGGCGCGTGCGGCAGATTCCCATCCCCATCGAGATGAAAGCAGAGGTCGAGCAAGGTCTGCGAACGTACGCCCAGGTACAGAAACTCCTGAAGCAGATCGCGCAGGTGAACCTCGACCTTCTGGTGGAACGTAAGCGACGGCGGTAAGAGCTTTTTGTTTTTTGTGCTTCTTGTCTTTCATATATGCAAGTGAAAGATAAGGAGTCTTGATGCCCGATCTCCTGGTCCATTCCTTTGCTCCACTCCTGCTTG
>Ga0116217_10003305_pt1 | contig 14699 bp, 11 predicted proteins | sample Sb_taG_6_FD_89697 | JGI IMG/M metagenome (GOLD analysis project Ga0116217, IMG submission 89697) | Peat soil microbial communities from Weissenstadt, Germany - Sb_50d_4_PS metaG | ecosystem: Environmental > Terrestrial > Soil > Wetlands > Peat | place: Germany: Weissenstadt | collected 2010-09-21 | reverse complement strand
TGTAGTTTGTCTGAAACTTTGCGTGCCGCTAGATTTTGTAAGAGTTTCTCTTGGACATATTACCAAAAAAGATACCAGACCTACCATGTCTTGTGAAACGGGGTTATCGGTTACTGGGGTTCAAGCAAATAATTTGTCCGCGGCACACGGAACAATCTTATTCCTGGAGCATCCCTGTCGTGTTTCGTTTGGGCACGAATCCGACTGGGATGCGCGCGATTTCTTTCATCGACTTGATGTCGACTGCGGAAACGTCATTGGTCACGGCATTCGCCACGTAAGCCGTCTTGCCGTCAGGAGTAAGCGTGAGCCATGCCGCGCCCATCCCGCCGAGTTCCGCCGCTCCCACAACCTTCAGGTCCGGCAGCGAATACGAATACAGCATGTTGTTCACCCGGCTGTTGACGAGCAGCAGCTTGCCGTCCGGAGTGACGGCCATGCCGTGCGATGGATCGGAGCCTTCGGGCACTTCCTTCTTGCCCGGCAGCAGGGCTGGATTCGTAATGCGCTTGATTTCCTCGTGCGAAGCAAAATCGATGACCGCGAAACCGTTAAAATCGGTCAACTGAACGAACAAGTATTTGGTGGACCCGTCGGGATTGGTCGACATGGTCATCGGACGGACGCCTCTGTCCATTTGAATGACCCAGGCGACTTCGTTGGTCGCCGTGTCCACCACGTTCACTGCTTTTGCCGGAATGGAGCCGGCGACAACGTATTTGCCGTCCGGCGTAACATACGGGTTATGGATGGTGCCCTTGGTCCGGATGGTCTTGACGTTGGTAAGCGAAGCGGTGTCGATCACGTCGAGGCCGCCGGGCGCCTGCGCGATGGCGACGTAGACCGAGCGTCCATTCGGAGTTACGGAGATGTTGTTGGGATGTCCGCTCAGCGGGATTCGTTTGGTCACTTCCAGCGTCTTGGCGTCGACCACGTCCAGCGTGCTGGCCGCTTCGTCACTGATGTAGATCCGTGTGCCGTCCGGGGCCACGGCAACGCCATGGTTCACTTCAATCCCCTTGATTACTCCCACCACTTTGTTGGTCACCGGATCAATAATGTGGACGTTGTCTCCGGCGGAGTTGGTTTGAAGAATCCGGACGACCTTGTTTGGCGCGGCCTTCAAGGACACCAGGCACAGAGCCATCCCCGCTAGAATGATGAGACCACCGCGAAACAGATGTTTGTTCGTCATCTTCGTCAACGCTCCTTATAGATCGCTTGGCCCTCAGTCTGCCCCGCGCTACTCCGCCTTTTTCCCTTGAATAAACGCCTTTAATATAAGCCACTCCGGGTCGTTCTTCGAGTCGAAATGCTTGCCCCCATTATGAAAGAAATCGCCTCCGGCCGATTCGGACAGCGGGTGAAGGAGCAAGGGACTTGCCAGGTCGCCAGGGGTAGCCACGCGCTTGACCAATTCAAAGTTCTCGCGTGATTCCTCTTCGCTCCAGCTCGCCTCTCCAGGCGCCAGCGGCACCATTTTCAACGGCGCATTGTTCGACGCGTGGCACGCGACGCATCGCGCGTGCCCGGGGCGCTTGTTCAGAAAGACGGGTTCCACCTGCGTCTTGAAATATTCGTAATCCAGCGAGGGAGCGGAGGAAGAAGCTGACTGGCTCTCCTGCGGCTGCTTGGCACCGGCCAACCCGGACGCCGTCAAAAGCAAACATGCCCCTGCGAGTAGAAGATATGAGCGCATACCCTAGCTTTATCCTTTCAGCCGAGGACTCTCCTTGCACCTTCCGGATGAACTCTGTTATACACCCATCTATCGGAATCTCATCCAAAGTTTCCCAAACCCTGACAAACGGGATTGGCGGGAACTGGGAATCTGCCACGTGCGGCCAGAATGAGCCACCGATAGGCCGACTTCTCATCCCCTCTGAGAAACGCGCTTGCCGGCAAATGACCGCCATGTGTTAAAACCATCCTTACAGGGAACAAGAAAGGAGCGGAAAATGAATCGTCGATTTGCACTTCTATTGGTGCTTACCGCAGCGCTAGGAGTTGGGGCGCTTCACGTTCTTGCGCAACAGTCGGCCAGCCCGAAGCAGGAAGGGCAGGCCAACCCATCGGCCGATCCCGATGCCGACCGCGGCAATGCCGGAACCGCGCAGTTCCCGCTCGCAGCGCCCGCCGGCAAGGACTCCGGCGCAGTCACCAAAGCGCCGGCGGGGGCCGTCAATCAGGGAACGGTCGACGAGAAGGCCTGGAAATACGGCCACCGATTCGATCCCCCGCCGAATGCAAAGATCTGGAATCCGGTAAAGCTCAAGATGATGCGCGGCGAGAAGGTGACGGGCGGAACCGTGTCGGCAGCCTCCGATCCATCGACCTACTGCGCGATGGCCAATGCTGGATATGACTTCATCTGGACGGAAATGCAGCACAGCCCGCGCGAGTGGGAGAACGTAGCCAAAATGTGGCAGGCCTGCCCGCACGCGAAAGCGGTGCCGGGAGTTCGCGTCGCCTATGCGAACGAGCGCGAAATTCAGCACGCCATGGATGAGGGCGCGCTGGTCGTGGTGATCCCCACCGTTCGAACGTTCGACGAAGGTGTTGCCGGGAGAGACTGGACCTATTTCCCGCCACTTGGCAAGCGCAGTCAGGGCGCCGGGCAAGCGTATTCGCCGGCGTTCTGGGGCAACGTTCCCGGCGGCTATCGCAATACCATCAATCAAAACGTGGTGCTGATCGAGATGATCGAGACCGTCGGCGGCGCGGCGCAGGCCCGCGAGATCGCGGCCATTCCAGGAGTAGACGCGTTATTTGCAGCCAGCTCGGACCTCGGCAATTTTTCCGGGTACAAACAGGGCGATCCCGATTACGAGCGCCTGATCAACGTGGTGCATGACGCCGCGCTGGCCGCCGGGAAGCGCCTGTGCGGCCCGTTCGCGTGGCTCGATCGCCCCGACTTCACCTGCTTCCAAAATGGCAGCGAAACGGCGGCGATCGAAAGGGGCGTGGCCACAGAGCTTGGTTCTTTGAAAGACACGCAGGGCAAACCTGAAGTCGGGCCGTACGCCAAGTAGTAGAGAACACTTTTCGACGCCTTGCAGGCAGGACGCATGCGCCCGGGAAACGCGCTTACCGGTAACTGGGATTGTGGTGTAACAAGTGACTGGAATGCGGATTTATCGGATCCCGCTAATTTCGCAGTGTGAGGATGCCATCGAGCCGCGCTGAGGCGTTCGTGTCGCGCTTCAATGAGGGTATGTGTTGGCTCTATTTAGCCGGTGAAATTCAATTGAGAAAGTGACTTTTGGTACTGCAAACTCTGTGGTAAAGATCGTTCGTGTCAACTGAGCCCCAAGAACGACGACAGTACCCTCGAATGGATTTGTCACAGGCCGTCCGCATTCGTCCTTTCGACCCGAATTTGCCGCCAGAATATTGCACAACGGTGAACGCGTCGCAGGACGGTCTGTATTTTCCCACTCAGTCAGGTCATTACGCGCTTGGGATGAGCGTCTATGTGACCACCGATTTCCAACCCGACAGCCCACTGAACTCAACCTTTGTGGGTGTAGTCGTACGAATCGACAAACTGGAATCCGACGAACGGGGAATAGCAATCCACGTAGTCTCTCCGTCAGTGGCGGCGGCCAACTGATTTCAAGCTAACGAAATTGATTTGAAGCCACACCTGCCGGAAATTCCCAAATTCCGAGAAGAGGTGCCGGCTCAACCGGTCGATGCAACACCATATAACCAGTTGATCTGACAATACTTCCCATCGAGAATCAACGAGTATGGCAGTACTAAATCAGAACCTAAACAGGTCTTTTGTTTTGTTTGAGTTGACGCCCGCGAGCGAAATCAGCTTCCTGGACTCCTACAAAAAGACCTTGAGCAAGTGTTGCATCGACCCATTGAGACCACCGGACTTCACGGGACTTGGCTCGAATGTGGGTGTAAAGTAACCGTGGAAGTGCTGCCAGAATGAGAACCAGATCGGTGTCACCTACCGATTCTCCAGCCCAAGAATTGTCTTTTTCCATGAAGGGCAAAATACCGCGAGGGCAAAAGTGACCCAATTGAAATGCTGTAAATGCGGAAAGCGGACGCGTAAGTTCACGCAGGTCTGCCAGAACTGTGGTCATCGGTTTTGCAAACAGTGCAAAGGGGGTAAAGGGTGAGCAAGGGTGGGAATAAGCTCTGCAGCGACATTCCGAGAAGATTCGCTTATCGGAAACTGGACAAGCACCAAATGCCGGTCTCCTGCATGGCGACGCCCATGGCGCCAACCGGGAGATTGGCGTTCCCGGGTTTTAGACCTCAGCAGTCGTGATTGCTCCAACAGACGCGGAACTCACTAGCGCCGCGTATTTGGCGAAAACACCGGTCTTGTAGCGCGGCGCGGGAGCTTTCCATTTTGCGAGGCGCGCCTTGATTTCGGCGTCGCTCAATTCAACGCGCAGGCTCTTCGTCGCAAGATCGAAAACGATTTGATCGCCCTCGGCGACGATGGCGATGGGCCCGCCGCGCGCGGCTTCAGGAGCGGCGTGGCCTGCCATCAGACCGCGCGTCGCGCCGCTGAAGCGGCCGTCGGTCAAGAGCGCCACGTCTTCGCCTAAGCCCAGGCCGACGAGAGCAGCAGTGAGCCCGAGCATTTCGCGCATGCCGGGCCCTCCGCGAGGACCTTCGTAGCGCACTACGACGACGTCACCCTTTTTGATTTTTCCATTCACGGCGGCATCCATCGCGTCTTCTTCACGATCGAAAACGCGCGCCGGACCGCGATGGTGAGGCCTTTCGTGGCCGGAGGTTTTCACGACGCATCCTTCCGGGACCAGATTGCCCCGCAAAATCATCAGGCCGCCCGTAGTTTTAATCGGATCGGAAAGCGCGTGCACGACATCCTGGCCCGGACGTTCCTTCACCGAGAGCGCTTCCTCGTCCAGAGTTTTCAGGCTGGCCGTCATTTGCCCGCGATGGAGCAAGCCCGCGTCCAGAAGACGCTTCGCCAGCAGCGCAGTCCCTCCGGCGTTGTACAAATCCACCGCCGTGTATTTTCCCCAGGGCTTCATGTCCGCCAAAAGAGGCGTTTTCGCGCTGATGTCGCCGAAATCGTCGAGATGAAGTTCAATGTCCGCTTCCTTGGCCATGGCGAGCAAATGCAGGACGGCGTTGGTTGAGCCGCCCGTCGCCACCACGGAAAAAATCGCATTTTCAAACGCCTGGCGCGTCAGGATTTTTCGCGGCGTTATGCCTTTGCGAAGCAGCTCCATCACCAGAGTGCCGGCGCGGTAGGCGGCTTCATCCTTGCGCGGATCGGTGGCCGGAACATTGCCGAGTCCGATGGGCGTGAGGCCAATAAATTCCAAAGCCATGGCCATCGTGTTCGCCGTGAACTGGCCGCCGCATGCGCCCGCGCCTGGGCACGCCACGCTTTCAATTTCCTTGAGATCGGCGTCGGACATTTTTCCGGCGGAATGCGCGCCGACGGCTTCAAACACGTCCTGAATTGTGACGTCGTGCCCGCGAAAGCGTCCCGGCTGAATCGAGCCACCGTAAAGGACGAGGCCCGGCAGGTTCAGGCGCGTCAAGCCCATCGCCGTTGCGGGAATCGTTTTGTCGCATCCGGCGAGGGCGACCATCGCGTCGAACATGTAGCCCATTCCGACGAGCTCGATCGAATCGGCGATCACTTCGCGGCTTACGAGGGAAGCCTTCATTCCCTCGGTGCCCATCGTTTCGCCGTCACTGATGGCGATGGTGTTGAATTCGAGCGGCGTGCCGCCGGCGGCGCGGATTCCGTCTTTTACTTTTTCGGCGAGCTTGCGCAGATGCGAATTGCAGGGCATTGCTTCGATCCAGGTATTCGCAACGCCGACGAGCGGCTTGGCCAGGTCCTCGTCGGTAAGGCCGATCGCGTAAAAATAAGCGCGCGCGGGCGCTCGCGACGGGCCGTCGACGATGATGCGGCTGTGTTCTCTGAGACGCGAATCCATGATTCCTCCGGAAGGAATGTGACTGGTCACTGGTAATTCGTGAAAAAATCGCAAACCGGGCCAGTGGAACAGGCTTCAGCCTGTGGGGTCTTGTCCTTGCAAGGCCTAAAGGCCACAGGCTGAAGCCTGTTCCTCTTGGGGCCTGTTCCACTCGAAGCGTGTGCCACACAACAACTCTCTGGCCGGGCAGTCCCTACGCGCCTTCGGCGATTACGCGGTTCTTCTTCATCCAGGGCATCATCGAGCGCAATTCCGCGCCGACTTTTTCGATCGGGTGCTTCTGGCCGGCTTCCCGGAGCTGCTTGAAGTTTTTGAGGCCGGTAGCGGCTTCGTTCATCCATTCCTTGGCAAATTTGCCGGATTGAATGTCTGCGAGGATGACCTTCATGCGTTCCTTGGTGGCCTTGTCGATTACGATGGGGCCGCGCGTCAAGTCACCGTATTCGGCAGTGTTCGAAATCGAGTAACGCATTTCAGAGATACCGCCCTCGTAGACCAGGTCCACGATCAGCTTCATCTCGTGGCAGCATTCGAAGTAGGCCATCTCGGGCGCATAGCCCGCTTCGACCAGCGTTTCGTACCCCGCCTGAATCAGCGCGGTGAGGCCGCCGCAAAGCACGGACTGTTCGCCGAACAGGTCCGTTTCGGTCTCCTCGCGAAAATTCGTTTCGATCACGCCGGCGCGTGCGCCGCCGATACCGCTGGCGTAGGCGAGGCCAATTTTCTTGGTGTCGCCGGCCGGGTCCTGGTGAATGGCCAGCAGGCAGGGAACTCCCGCGCCTTGCGAAAACTGATGACGCACGAGGTGTCCCGGCCCCTTCGGCGCGACCATGAATACGTTGACATCCTTGGGCGGCTTGATGAATCCGAAATGGATTGAGAAGCCGTGCGCAAGAGCAAGATATTTCCCGGCGCGCATGGCGGGCGCGACATCGGCATCATAGATGCCAGGCGTCAACTCATCGGGGGTCAGGATCATGACGATGTCGCCTTCTTCCGCGGCCTGGCGCACGGACATTACTTTTAGTCCGGCCTTTTGCGCCTTGGCGACGGACGCGCTCGTGCTCTTCAGGCCGACAATCACGTCGCAGCCGGAGTCCGCCAGATTCATGGCGTGGGCATGGCCTTGCGATCCAAAACCGATCACGGCAATTTTCTTGTTCTTGATGTAGTTCAAATCCGCATCTTTATCGTAGTAAACCCGCACAATTCCTCCTGTGACAATTCAGTCTTTTCAGTTTTCTGGTATCTAACCGCTCTTGTCGGAACCGCCCACATTATGCCCGGTCAGGCCGTTCGCTTCCAGTCCCGCCGCGTAATTCCGGGGGACTTGAACCCCGACGCGTTTCTTGGTCTCTTTTCACACTCCATTCATCAAGAATTGAGCGTCTCTTAACCCTGAGCTTGGCAAAACGTATTACAACCCCAACCTCGATGTTATCAGACATTACTTCAGGAGGACGCTCGTGAAAGAATTCGCCCTCGCAGCTGCAAAGCTGCTTTCCCCCAATTCGCGGCAACTCTTTGTTCATCTCCGGCGTGTTCTCGCCCTGGTCGTGGTATTTGTTCTGTCCTTGGCGCCCGTCGCTCCGGGTCTCTATGCGGCACCTGCGCCGGCCAAAGCCCGGCCAAATTTTGATCGTGATGGCGACGATCATGATTCCGATGGATGCAACCTCAATTCAGCTCGCGGCGACATCCGGCATGTGATCTACATCCAATTTGATAACGTTCATTTCAGGCGGGATAACCCGAACGTGCCCTCCGACCTTGAGCAGATGCCGCACCTGCTGGATTTCCTCACCGACAACGGCGTCCTGATGTCGAATCATTACACCCCGCTCAAGTCTCACACGGCGGACGACATCATCACCTCCTTAACCGGCGTCTATGGGGATCGGCACGGCCAACCCGTATCAAACAGCTTTGGGTGGTTTACACCGACAGGGGACGGGTTTGCCTCGTCGTTTCAGTACTGGACTAATATCGTCAATGCGACCACCGACCCTAGCTTCTTCATGGTTACCCCGGACGGTAAGAATGCTCCTGCCCCGTGGGTGCCGTGGACGAGGGCCGGCTGCAACGTGGGAACCGTTTCCATTGCAAATATGGAACTTGAGAACGTCAGTGGCGATCTAAAGACCGTTTTCGCCTCCGATCCCACGGAGCAAACTGCGGCGCTTGCCGAAGCGAAGGCCAATCACAATCAGGCGGTTGCGGACTTTGAAGGCATCGCGATTCACTGCGCGCCCGGAAACGCTGTTTGCTCGAGTTCGAACCATGGCGAACCGGACCTTCTCCCGCAGGAACCGGGCGGTTATACCGGTTACAACGCTCTCTATGGACACAAATTTGTCGCGCCGGTCATCAGCCCGGGCGGACCGCTTACTGATTTGGACGGCAATTTGGTGACAGACGCAAGCACGCCGCCCAACCCTGGATTCCCCGGCTTCAGTGGGATTTCCGCCGCCCAGACCTTGTCTTACGTGGCGGCAATGCAGGAAAACGGGGTACCGGTTACGTATGCCTATATCTCCGATACGCATGACAACCACGCCCACGATATTAATACTGCGCCCGCCGCATGCAGTACGGACCCTGAACTGTCCTTTGGAAACGCCCTTGGGCCAGGGGACGTTTGTTATGAGGCACAACTCGCGGCTTACGATGAAGCGTTCGAGAAATTCTTCGAGCGATTGAAAGATGACGGCATCACCAAAAGGAACACGCTGTTTGTTATCACGGCGGACGAAAACGATCACTTCGCTGGAGGCGAACCGTTTAACCAAAGCTGCGATGGTGTGAAGATTCCGTGCAGCTATATCAACCCGGCTACGAACCAGACGGTGATCGGCGAATTTGACACCAATATGACAGGGCTGATGGCGACCGAAGAGAGCATCACCGACCCGTTCGATATTCAATTCGACATGGTGCCTGTCTTCTACGTTTTCGGTAATCCGGCGGTTGGCGATCCGCAAGCACGGAAATTCGAACGGGCAGCCTCCGGCCTGACTGCGGTGAATCCACGCACGGGCGCCACCGACGAGCTCACCGCGGCTCTCGCCGATCCGGTAGAACTGAAGTTGCTCCACATGGTTACAGGCGATCCGCTCCGAACGCCGACATTTATCATGTTCGGCGATCCGGATTACTTCTTCACTACCGGCAAGCCGGACTGCAGCTCCCCCTGCGTGGTGCAGGGCCCCGGGTTTGCTTGGAACCACGGCGGGATCCAGAAGGAAATCGTCAAGACTTGGCTGGGGATAGTCGGACCGGGAGTGAAGAACAATGGCGTGGACGACGATGTCTGGTCCGATCACACGGACATTCGTCCGACCATGCTCGCATTGACAGGACTCCAGGATGATTACCAACACGAAGGGCGCGCCCTCGTCGAGGAATTTCATAATTGGGCGTTGCCGGTCGGAGTGAGCGACAGCGGCGATGAGTTCACGGAACTGGCTCGCGCCTTCAAGAAGATCAATGCACCCAATGCCGAACTCGGCCGCGAAAGCCTCCGCATTTCAACCAAGGCCCTGGCCGGCGACGATAAGACCTATTCCCATCTTGAAGATAGGCTCAGCGGGATCACCTCCGTTCGCGATCTTCTGGCCGGAGAGATGCTTGATCGGCTGGAGGACGCCGAGTTCAACAAGAAAAAAATCTCCGAATGGGAAGAGCGTAAACTTGTCCACGAGGCGGATGAATTGCTGGAGTACGTGAGGGACCTCGCGCATCACTAGAGTCTGCAATTGCAGTGGAGTTTGGTGCGAAAAGCCCCGCCTCTGAAGAGGCGGGCTGCAGCAGGTGATTGTCGTTTTGCAAATGCTGTAGCGCTGGTCTTCAGACCCGGGGCTTTTCTCTGGTGGTCAGGCCACGCTTCAACACTAAATCAATTCACACCTTGGCTTGGGGATAGCATCCCAGAACTTTTACGGAGTCCGTGAAATGTTCAAGTTCTGAGAGCGCCGCGCGCGTTTCCGGATCCTTGAGCGAGGCCTGGAGATCGAGATAGAAGCAATAACTCCACGGCGTGCCAGGGATGGGGCGGCTTTCAATTTTCAGCAAATTCAGGTTGCGCCGGGCGAAGGCGTTTAGCGCGGAGCACAGCGATCCGGGTTTGTGCGCCAGGTGCAGGACGAGCGAGAGCTTGTCGGCGTTTTCCGCGACCTCGGCGGAAGTGGCGAGCAACAAGAAGCGCGTGTAATTTTCCGGGTGATCTTCGAGGTGCTCCCGCAAAATCACCGCGCCGTAGACGGATGCCGCGCGCTTGCTGGCAATCCCGGCCTTCGTCGTGTCGCCTGCGCCCATCACTTCCCGAACGCTTCCTGCCGTGTCGTCGGTCGCGACACGCTTGATCGTTGGATGGCTCGCGAAGAATCGCTCGCACTGGGCGAGTGCGACTGGATGGGAGGAAACCTGCGTGATGCGCTCAAACGCCGCGCCCGGAACGCCGATCAGGTTGTGCACAATCGGAATGACGACTTCGGCCTGGATGTGCAGACCGCTTGAAATCAGCAGGTCGTACGAACGATGAACCGAGCCTGCCAGGCTGTTTTCAATCGGCGCGAGGATATAGTCGGCGACGCCATCCTGGATGCTCGTATAGAGCGCCTCGAATGTGGTCCGCGGAACGAGTTGGATGTCCTCGCCAAGGAGCTTGACGGCCGCTTCTTCGCTGAATGCGCCGCGCTCGCCCTGAAAGGCGATTCGGCAAGAGGGAGGGACCTTCATTCCCATTGTCCACAGATTAGTTTGCGCGCATTTAGGCGACCCGGCATAAGCACCCAAACTATCAGGGCGCGAAGCCGTCAGTCAAACGTTGCATGAATTGGGCAATGTTCAATTTTCGAGTTTTATCTCACGGTTGAAATTGAATCTTCTGTTTTGGAGGTCCGACCTTTAGGTCGGACAATGAGGGGCGCAACAGCGGGGCCTTTAGGCCCTGGAGCTTCAGGGGCTGAAGCCCGCAAATACACGCAAACTGAATGGCCGAGCTGAAGCTCGGCCCTCCTTAAGGCGAATTGACTGCCAATTACGAAGTGCTGTGAATTGGGAATCAAAATAGAACGTTTGAATAACTTCAGCTCTGATTTCCGGATTGAACTTTTTTCAACGGACCGCACAGTAAAAAGTTCGCACACCTAGTGCCCGCGCTAGGCGTGCGGGACTCGCTTGCCGCCGAGCACGGTCGCGCTTGGGAGGAGCCTCTGGTGGCCGGTGATCTTGTTATTGTAGTTATCGAGGTATTCGAAATTTCCCTTTCGCAGCTCGAGCACCGCAACGTCGGCGGGCGCGCCCACGTTGAGCGTGCCGCGGTCGTTGAACAAGGGGAAGATTCGCGCGGCATTCACGGTGGCTCGTGCGATGGCCTGATCGACCGTCATGCCGTAACCGAACAGCTTGGACATGCAGTTGGGAAGGTCGATGACCCCGGTCTCATGGGCGTTCGTGTTCCAGTCGGTGGAGAATGTATCGGGCCAGAAACCGGCCTTCATGATCGCGCCAATGGTGTCCCACCTCATGTGCCCTTTCTGCCCGTTGCCGACGTCGAACCAGACGCCGCGGCGCCGCGCCGCCATCACTTCGGGCAGGATGTGGCCGCTGTCGTCGATGATGCTGTTGGGTGGCGGCGCAAACATATGGGTGACGATGTCGCCGCGCTTCAACAGGTCGAAGAGCTTGGGAATCGGCGAGATGGTCTGCCCCATGTGGATCATCACGGGCAGGCTGAAGGAGGTGGCTACTTCCTGCGTGCGCCGCAGCACCTCGTAATCGTTCTCGCCCGCGACATCCCGCGACAGCCGCGCCTTGACGCCGACGATGAAGTCGCGGTTCTTCGAGATCGCCTCGCGCGCCGCATCGACATCCGCGTTCTTCAGGTCCATGGTGTCGCCATCGGGCAGTATGCCGGCGCGGCCGATGTTGATCAGCACGCGGCCCTGCTGAATCGACGTTCGCGCGACGGCAATCGTATCCCCGATGTGATCGGCGCCTTGCGATCCCGCATCGATCCAACCGGTCACGCCGTCCTGCAGGACGAGACCGGGCCCCTGGGTGAAGCGTCCGCAATGGGTATGAATATCGAGCAGGCCGGGAACGACGAGTTTCCCATGAGCGTCGATGGTGTCGGCTGCGTCGCCCGCGATGGTGGCTTCGACGGCGGCGATGCGGCCTCCCGAGATCGCCACGTCGCGAATCGCATCGAGCCGGACGGAGGGATCGATGACGCGCCCGCCCTTAATGATCAGGTCATAGCTCGCCGCGAATACTTTTCGCGCGCGGGTGAACATAGCCATACCCGCGCTTGCAGCAGCGACTGAAAGAAAACGGCGCCGGTTCAACATCGCAGCCTCCCTAAGGTGTTTTGAAGGTCAGATATTGAGCGCGTTGGACCTGTCTGTCAACAAGCGATCGCGCAGAGGCATTCCTGTGCCGAAGTGCCGTGAAGGACGACATCCTCACCCAACATCAACCCTACAATTTATTCAGACCGTCGAGGCCGGCGACTTTGTACGCTTCGGCAAAAGTCGGATAATTGAAGACTGTATCGCGAAAATAATCCATGGTGCCGCCGAAGGAGAGGACGGCCTGGCCGATGTGCACGATTTCCGCGGCGCTTTCTCCGATGACGTGGACGCCGAGGACTTTGCGCGTGTCCGGGTGGAAGAGAATTTTCAGCATGCCGGTGTGGTCGCCGACGATTTGCGCTTTGGCCAGCTCTTCGTATTTTGAAATGCCAACTTCAAAGGGGATGTGGGATTCGGTCAACGTGGCTTCAGTCTGGCCGACCATGGAAATCTCCGGGATAGTGTAGATGCCATAGGGAAGCAGCGCGGTACTCATTTCGGCCGGGGCGCCAAAGATATGGCAACTGGCAACGCGACCCTGTTCCATGGAGGTGGAAGCGAGCGAAGGAAATCCGATGACGTCTCCTGCCGCGTAAATATTCGGGACGGATGTTTGAAAGGACTTGTTCACCTCGAGTTTGCCGCGTGACGCTGTCTTGAGTCCGGCAGCTTCGAGGTTCAGCAAATCGGTGTTGGCCTGGCGGCCCACCGCGTACATCAGGCAAGTGGCGTGGATGTGCTTGCCGCTTTCGAGATTCGCGACAACGCGTCCGCGCTCATCGGTTTGAATCGCTGTGACTTTTTCGCCAAGGCGGAAGATGGCGCCCTGGCGGCGCATGTGGTAGCGCAGCGCTTCTATGATTTCGGAATCCACGAAATCCAGCAGGGTAGGCCTCTGCTCGATGAGGGTGACTTCCACGCCCATGGCCACGAGCATCGATGCGTATTCCAGGCCAATCACGCCGCCGCCGACGATAATAAGTTCGCGCGGGATCTCTTCCATCTGAAAGAATTGGTCGCTGGCGATAATTTTTTTCCCGTCAAAAGGAATGTCGCCGGGGTGGGAAGGCCGAGTGCCGCAGGCGATCAGAACGTGGTTCGCGTGGAGCATGTGCGCTTCGGTCGCGCCTTGCACTTCGATCGTGTTGGCGTCCAGGAACTGCGCGGTGCCGCAAAGCAAGTCGATTCCGTTGCGGCGCAACTGGTCGCGAACGACGCCGGTTTCCCGCTCGACGACTTGTGAAACGCGGGCGGCCAAATCGCGAATAGAGATGCGGTCCTTAACGACATAATCGTTCCCGTAAAACGAACGATGACGGAATCCGGTGAGGTGAAGAATGGCTTCGCGCAGGGTCTTGCTGGGGACGGTGCCACCGTGGATGCAGACGCCGCCGACCATGTCGTTTCGATCCACCATGGCCACGCGCTTGCCAAGCTTCGCTGCGGCGATAGCGCCTTTTTGGCCCGCGGGCCCGCTGCCAACGACGACAAGGTCGTATTGAATCGGTTGCATCAATCCTCTTCTGCCAGGTTCACGCAGAGTGTCTGTAAGCAAAGGTGTGCGCCCTCATGGTTAAAATGGCATGAAATCCGTTCGCGCACAGTGTATGGGAGCCTGGGTGCGGAAACAATCCCGCCATAGGTGGTCGGCGCCTTCATGGCGTCCGCTTTCGGCGGCCAATTCTTACCTAAGTGGTTTGGCCACAATAACTTCGCGTCAGCCGAGTGTATTCGTGAAAATGGGTTCCATCGAGAAATTGAATCGCCGACTCCTACTCCTTCCCAATAGTAAGACGCCCAGATGAAGGCCAGGTTGCACTTCCAATAATTTTTATCGGCCACACTGATCATTTTCTTTACCGGGTTGTCCAGGAAACAGATTGAGAGTTTCTGCTGACGTAAACCATGGGACAATAGCAAACGGGAAGAGGGAGCCCAATCGAATCCTTCGGAATTCTTGTAACCAAAACGGGGCTTGGAGCCCTCTAAGACATTAGATTCAACATTGTAGACTGGAGAAAGAACTGGATTATTCCGGATAGAAAATGCATATTTCCGCGCCATTCATACGACGGCCCGTCGCAACTTCGCTTTTGAGCGTGGCGATTCTGCTTGCAGGCGGTGTCGCCTTTTACCTGCTGCCCGTGGCAGCGCTTCCCCACGTGGATTTTCCCACAATTTATGTTCGCGCCTCCTTGCCCGGGGCGAGCCCTGAGACGGTAGCTTCCTCCTTGGCCACACCACTGGAGCGCCAGTTTGGCCGGATTGCGGGCGTCACGCAGATGACTTCCGCAAGCCAATTGGGTAACACAGGGATCACGCTTCAGTTCGATCTGGATCGAGACATCAACGCGGCGGCCCGGGACGTGCAGGCGGCCATCAATGCGGCCGC
>Ga0116217_10003303_pt1 | contig 14700 bp, 11 predicted proteins | sample Sb_taG_6_FD_89697 | JGI IMG/M metagenome (GOLD analysis project Ga0116217, IMG submission 89697) | Peat soil microbial communities from Weissenstadt, Germany - Sb_50d_4_PS metaG | ecosystem: Environmental > Terrestrial > Soil > Wetlands > Peat | place: Germany: Weissenstadt | collected 2010-09-21 | reverse complement strand
ATTAAAGTCGTACGAGAGTGGCCTGCCGCGAAACGCCGTATTATCTGGATTGAGGGGAACCGGAAAGACGGTTCTGCTCAAACATTTCAAGATAGTCGCTGAGGCAAGGGGGTGGATCACGGTGGAGCGCGAGTTTGGTGAGCGGTTCTCTGACGAGAGCGCGTTTGCCGAAGCAGTGGCAAACGACGTTGTGTCGAAGGCTTCCGAGATTTCTCTTGCTAAGAAAATCAAAGAGTCTGGCAGGAGAATATTCAATTTCGCAAAACCGGCGGAACTAGGCGGATATGGTGTTACGTACAAACCATACTATAAGACAAAGAAGCAGTTGCTTGACGATTATCTCAAAGATTTGTTTATGAAAAATTGGAATGTCTTCGAGAAATCTGGTCATAAAGGAGTAGTATTTCTTTACGACGAATTTCACACTGTTAGGGACAGAAAGGATACCAAATCATTTCCTCTTGGTAGCCTTCTGGGTGCGCTGTCTAACGCGCAAAGGAATGGATGCAATTATTACCTCTGCTTGAGCGGCCTACCGATAGTCAAATCAAACCTGAAGCAAGCGAAGACCTACACGGAGAGGATGTTTGATTTTAGAGAGGTCGGCAATCTCTCAAGTGAACAGGCGAGAGAGGCGGTTTCAAACACACTTGGCGGTTCCGGTCACGAATTCGAGGCTCCCCTAATAGAAAGAATCGTCAGCGAAACAAGAGGTTATCCGTACTTCCTTCAATTCTACGGTTACTTCGCGATAGAAAGCATCACCAAGAGAAAAGTGAGTCTGAAGGACTTCCTGTCAATGAGATCGAGACTAATCCGCGAACTTGATGCAAGTTTTTTTGAGGGAAGATTCAATGCTGCCTCATCCAAGGAGAAAGCTGTCTTGGAGGCTATCGCAAAAATCGGAGAGATGAACGTTGAGACTAATCAGATAATAAGAACATCCAAAATCGAACATGGAACACTGATGCAGCTTTTGATTAGATTGGTTGAGAAGGGTTTGCTCTACCGATCCAGCAGAGGAAAGTACAGCTTCACTCTCCCCTTATTCCGCGACTACCTCCTTAGGCACTAAGAACACATATGTTAACAAACTAACATTAACATTTGTTAACATAAAGTCTACTCTGTACGGCATTCCGAACAGATACTAGGGCAGAAGCTCTGTAGGTGCCATGCGACAGATTTTGAACATATCCGATGGCAGTTAACAACGCAAATATTTCTTCCCATTACTACACAGAAGCTATGGTGAGTTATTCATAGCCCTCCTCCTTAGGATGCTTAAATGTCCGCATGTCCACCGATGTCCCGATGTCCTCAATGCCGGATTTTTATAAATAACCATGGACACCTACTCAATTTGTAATGAATGCAGAACATGACGCTTTGGTTAATTCAGTTGCGAACGAGCTGGCGAAAAGTGGGCTGTTTACGATTGTTTTATCTGGATCGAGATTAGTTCCAGATGCTCTTACTATTGATTTCAAGAACAAATCCATATCTTTTGTCGAGGTAGAAACTGACACAATACATTCAAGAACAAAGCACAAATATAATATCAAATCGGCGCTGTTTCCAGTTCCCTCGACTGAACTACTAATCGTTTCAAAAAATATATTCAAGAAAAAGCCAATTCAGCAACAATACACACGAGCACATTACGAATTGGCCATGAGTTTTCTTAAGGAAGGATATTCGATCCGTTCAGCAGCTAAAGCTCCATTGGTATCAAAATCAGTAGTGGCGAAATAGCAGAAGGGTGAGGGCATACCAGCCCGAGGGTAGATGATCACGATCGGCTGACAAAAAGTGGTCAAGGACAAACATGGATGGGGACAATGATTTTTCTTTGCCAGCGAGTTGAGAGTAAGGGTCAAAAGTATTCAATCCATGATGCCTATTTGGACTCAATAGATTTGGAAAAGCCGAAGACATCGCATTTGTGAAAAGTTCCCTGCCGAAAGAATCGTCCCGGATCACATGAAGATATGCAGTTTGCGAAGTTGGCAAGAAATATCAACTTTAGCACACGCACCGAGATCATTTGCCAAACAAAATGCCGCTCAGTCCATCTGTAGAGCGAGATGAAGAATCGTCATACCTCAGCCAATTCAGAAACGCTTTCAGTTGAGGATTCTATTTAGGCACACCATCTCTCTTTGATCTGCGTGAAGAGTTCCATAGCTCCTGCTCATATTGATTTTCTGCTAGTCGAATGGAAAAATCATATAATCGTGTAGCACTCTAAAGCAAACGATTTACAAAGCAACTGCTTTAATTGTAAATCGTTTCCTTCCGATAGTTTCGGTCGTGTCCGCTCGAGTCTGGACTTTCCGAGCGACTAACTTTGCTACAAGTGCTCGCTGTTAAATTGTCTTCACAACTTTGGCCACTTGTGCTAAAAGAAGCCGTCGCCACAGTCCCTCAGTGGGCGAAAAGCATCCTCGAGCTCAAGAAAGAAGCCGAGAAAAGGGCCAGGTCGGCCGCCTACCTCAAGCTCTCTGAGTCTGACGAGGGACATCCAAGGATTAAGCTAAGCGAGAAGAAGAGGAGGCGGGAACCCCTCCGACCTCGTTTGAGATCTTCTTCATCGAAATCTCGGATAAGACTTCGAGCATGACTTTCCTGACTCTTTCATCTTTCATTACCTGATCCAGAGAAGTTTCCGCTTCTACCTTCATCTCCTCAGCCTCGAAGGCCTCCCTTGCGGCCCCCGAGTCGAGGGGAAACGCGCACCTCGAGCAGAACCGGGAAAATGGATCATTTGTTGCCTCGCACCTCCCATACTTTTTTGGCCTCCTCTCCACGATCGACTTTTCGTCGCTCAATTTTTGATACTCTTCCGACGTAGCATCGGCCTTCGCTATCGCTTCCTCTACATCATCGTCCACAAGATGCGCGTACACCGAAGACATCCTCGACCCCACCGTCCACCCATACCTCTTGCACATCACGCCCTGAGACCCCTTCCCCTTGCGCATGAATTCCGTAGCGGAAGTGTGACGGAAAAGGTGGAACCAAACTCTCTTTCCAAACCTCTTGCCCGTAATCTCCTCAACTCTCTGCATGATCAGCCCCATCTTGCGCTTCGCGGCCCCGTAGAGCATCTGCTGGTTGTACGAGTTTAACCACACGGGCGCGTTTGGAACGTCCCTGAAAGGATGGAGCGAAAGCCACCTGGCAAGCGCGGGGGCAGACTTTGCGATCGGAATGGGATGGGCGTATGTCTTCGACACCCACACGTTCAGCTTGTACCCGTAGGGCCGCTGCTCAACATCCTTGATCCGCAGAGTGAGGATCTCGGTTATCCTTCCCCCAGCATCGTCCAGAACTTTCACGAAGGCCGAATCCTGGGCATCTCCCGTGGCGCTGGCAAATAGATCGATTTCTTCCGGCGAGAGAAGATCTGAGCGCGTGATGGTAACCCTTCTCTGTGAAGACTTTGAGCTCTTGATCCAGCCCACCTCGGGAGGATAGATCGGCTCTGATTCGTCCATCCCCTTGAGCCAGCGCCAGAAGATCTTGATCATTATCTTGAAGCCGTCGATTGTGGCTTCCGAATACTTTGAGCCATTAACGGCCTTCCATCCATTGTCATTTTTCCTTTTCGTAAATCTTGGGTCCATCTTGTTCCCATTCTTCAGCGACACCAATACCTCGCGCACGTCGTCCTGCGACATTTCATCGAATGGTTTCAAGCAAAGTTTGGAGAAGGTGATGAGGTGATTTCCGTACTTTATCACTCTCGGAAGTGAGAGGCCCCGGGCCTCCCTTGTCTCGAGGAATTTCTTGATCGAGAGCCGGTTCGCTTCCAGGATTCCAGAGTCCTCGGCGTGAAGCCTCCTCTGTACGGAACGATAACGCATGTCCCAATTGTAGATATCTGGCGACACGCTCGGAATTCGAAACTTTGGAAGTGATCGAGACGGCGGTAGAGAAGGTGGTGCTGGTGACATGACACCACACGCTTTGTTTGCTATAAAAGACGGGTTACTGGCTCTTTCTTCTACGTGTCCGGGAATATCACGGAGCGAGTGGTGCCGGGGACGGGATTCGATCCCGCGACCCCCAGATCTCTTATCGCATTCGAAGGATTATGAGTCACACCCTCTTACACTGGCGCGAATTTCATCTATTCGAATCACCGGCATGAGGGTTTTAGCCCTTTTTTTCTCGTGATCCCCAGAGGCTGGTGCTCTAACCAGGCTGAGCTATCGGGACGATAACATTCCTCGTCAGAATGTACTTCCGCGTCGCCACCCCGGCCTTGAGGCCCCGGCATTTTGGGCATTCCTCTTCTCGGCACATATAAGCGTGGCGAGAATCCATGTCGTTACGGTTGTGTCAAGGACCTGCCGCAATGATGGCAGAATCTTTCGTCTTGTGCAACTGATGTTCCGCAAGATGGACAGTAGGCGATGTTTTGAGGTCTGATCTGTCCAAAGTTTCCCATAGGCTGCGGCCTCATGTCATCGTAGAGAGAGGGAGGTTTCTGTGTTGATCGAACCTGCGAATGACTGTACGAAGAATACAACACCACCATCGATGCTGATACCAGTGGAAATTCGAGTGCGAGAATAAAACTCTGAGCAGCATTTAATGCCAGAGTGGAAGCTGAATCTGACAGCGGAAGAAATCCTACAAGGGAACCAACAAGCAGCGAAACGATGTAGACGATAATCTGAATCCCGATGACTAAGAGGAAAGTCTTTCCCCACTTGCCAGAAATCAAGTTCAGGCTTCTTCCGAAAGAACTCAGTAGCGACTTGTCTTCGATTGTCGACGCAGCAAAGCTGAGATAAAGCATCGTTCCAAAAATGAGCGGTCCAACGAGGATGATAATACTGCCCTCCACTATTACTACCGAAAGCAACGTAATGATTGCGAGATTAAGGTAATTTATCCGACTAGGCAGGATGACCGTTAATTTCTGTTTTTTGTCGAGCTCTTGACAGATTTTCCAGACGCCAATGCCAGCTGCGAAATACAGTATCAGCGAAGTAACGAAAATGCTAGCCGCCATGTAGCCGAAAGATCTGAAAACGGGTGTCATTGCCGCAAGAAGCTGGGACTGACTCAATGATGTTGGATTCGAGGGAATGGTGAAAGACGGTGTAAGATAGGAAATGTAAGCTGAAATAATCGCGACCAGAATTCCTGCACCTGCAAAAACTGGAAGCAGCTGGAGATAGTATCTTCTTGCGAGAGCGAACGATTTGAAGAAGGCTTCCCCAAGAGAGAGCTCGCGAGAAAAATCCTCCTGATCAGGAACTCCCGAGCTCAAGCGAAATTCAACCTAGTTTCCGAGATACACTCTGAACTGCAAGCTTTTTGAGTTTAACCTCAAGCTAGATGATTGTCAAAGTCTAAATTTCGAGTTCCTCCTGATTGGCGACGACTCGAATACGTAAGAAATGTCGTGTCCATTTGCTTGAGGACTCTCATTATCCTCTTGTTCAATAAGCATGGAAAAAGTTGTCCAATCCAACCTTACTGCCTGCATTATAGTTTTACAAGACTTCGCACAGAGGGTTTCGTGCTCTAAAGATCTTTCAATTTGAAACACAAAGTGTCTTGGGGTTATACAGAATTACGGTCTTACCTTGAAAGAGCTGATTAGATAGAAAGCAAGCATACAAATTCGTTTTCTTCACTTTAACTAGGTTAATTTTACGTCGAACAAATATCTCGAATAATAAATCCTAAATAAGTAAAGAATTGCACGACAACTGTGCAAAACTGGAATAGGATGAGAAGAGCTATCAGCAGAACGATCACGATAATGATTGTAATCGTTGTCATCGTAATTATTGCAGTGGGAGGATATATTGCTACAAGGCCCGGTTCGTCGCAGTCAACCACCACATCCTCGACGTCCAGTCAAGTGACCTCAGTGAGCTCAAGCTCTACCTCGACGTCCTCTTCAACGTCTTCATCTGCGTCCCAGTTAACCTCCTCGTCTTCTTCCAGTTCAGCGACGTCAAGCACTACGTTGGTTTCAACGACGTCAACTACAACTTCGGCAAGCGGTCAAGCCAAAATACTGACATGGGAAACGTATTTTTCGGTTGACTCTCTCGATCCTTCGGCCGCTTACTCTGAAGTTGACGGAATGGTTCTACAGAATATGTTCGAACCACTATTGTGGTATAACGGGACAAGTTCCACGACAGTGATCCCGTGGCTAGCCCAAAGCTACACCGGATCCGCCGACGGCATGACATACAATTTTACTCTCAGAAGTGGAATACAGTTCTCAGACGGAGAGCCGCTAAACTCGTCCGCCGTTTATTTTTCATTCAACAGGCTTTTGATGGGTGACGGAAGCACCCCGACTACACACGCAACCCAAGCAGCTTGGCTTTTGCAGGAGCTATTGAACACAAGTTTGAGCACTTATCTCACTGGCGTCCAGAATTACTCCCAGTCATGGGCTCACGGAGTTCTAAATCAGAATTTTGTTCAGATTACCGGGCCACTAACATTCACCTTACACCTGATGCATCCGCTTTCATCATTTCCATATCTCTTGACCGGGCTCTGGGCTTATATCATGGCGCCAAATCTCGTTATGCAGAACGATCTCTCTTCATGGAACCAGTCCAGTTCCGGTTACAAACTTCCGTATCCTAGTCTATCTGGAAACGAGACTAGCAAGATGACCCAGTATTTGTTGGACGACGCCGCAACCTGCAACAGCGGAATCACGCCTACTGGATGCGGACAAAGTTACCTTTTCAGTCCGACAGGCAGTGTGCTGGCGGGCACCGGACCCTATATTCTCGAGAGTCATTCTTCGACCACAAACAATTACGTCTTTACTGCAAACCCGAACTATTGGGGTGGTCCTTATGCTTCAAAAATTACCCCAACCATCAAAGAAATCGACATCAAGTACGTTCCAGACCAGACCACTCGAGAAATTGATCTGAGTAACGCTGCAAAGTCGGGTCAAGCAATGACGATCGACGTGAATGGTGGCAACCTGTACGACATCGTCAATAGGAATGCCTGGATCTCAAATGGAACTATCGAATCAATCGTCCCCGGAATCAATATTTACGGCCCGTTCTCTCAATTCGCGACCTATTACCTGCAATTCTCCTCCAACGTGACGAATACTTTTGGCGGTGACTATTACACCTTCCAACCCTTCGCAGACATACGGTTCCGGATGGCCTTTGCTGATGCTGTTAACATGACCAATATTAATGTAAACGTGAACAACAGATTAGGACAGGTGGCAACAGAATTACTCCCTCCAGGGATACCGCCAACAGGTGCCTACAACTCTTCGGTCCCAACGGCATTCTCTTTCAACTTGAGCGCAGTTCAAGATCTTCTGCTTTCTTCAATGAAGAATCCGATATCGCATTTTAACTTCTTCAACGGAACCTCAGCTCCCAGTGGACTGTTCAACAACACGTTCGGATGCCTGAGTCTGGGCTCAAACGGTCAGTGCAGCAATCCGGTTCAGCGGACGATATATTCGTACTATCCATCAGGAGATACCGTTGATGGAACAATCATGCAAGAGATTGCCTCCGCGATAAACAACGTGAGCAGCACCTATAACATGGGGCTGACTGTCGTCATAGTTCCCGAACCGGAAGGTCAGATGTTTACCCAAGCATTCTCCGACCATCTGTATTTCTCGTGGAGTGGCTTCGTCCAAGACTATCCGTGGGCTGGAGATTTCATAACCGGTGAACTGGGGGGAGGCGGCCAGCAGACTGTGTTCTACGGCTGGAACTATTCTTCTATGCATGCGCTCTACGAAGAAGTGTCGCAGGATCAAGTCACCGGAAATAACACCGCTCTGGTTTCTCACATCAACGCCCTATTGGGATTATGGAACAAGGAAGTCCTACAGATTTGGACCTTCTATCCGCTCACCGCAAATGGTGGTGGAACCTCGGTGATTGCGCCTTTCACATCCAATGTCCACGGATTCTACTATAACCCGTCGCTATACGGAACTTATTTTGCAACGCTCTATATCTCCTAGCTAGAATTTTTCATTGTGAGTGGGGACGGGGAGATGGGTGCAAGTAGCAAAGCTGCAGTGAAGTTCGGCATCGAGATTCCAGCGATGCCAGCCGCGGAGATAGTTCGTCTTTCGGTCCTTGGTGAAAAGGTCGGATTCGACACGGTCTGGTGGACTGATCACTTCTCTGGTGGACCGCCGGAAGAGATCATGCCTGAATTATTCACGGTTATGGCGCTGATGGGCCGGGAGACAAAAAATGTGATGGTGGGATCAGCGGTTACCGATGTGAGACGGCGTCATGCCGCTACGGTCGCACAGACAATTGCCACCCTTGACGGTACGACCGGCGGTAGAATAATCCTTGGTCTGGGAGCTGGCGAGGCAACGAACCTTTCTCCGGTCGGGATATCGGTGAAGAACATGCACGGCAGGCTAAAGGAAGGCATCAAGGTGATCAAGATGCTATGGGAGGCGGACCATAAACACCCCGCAAATTTCAAGGGCGATTTTTACACTCTGAAGGATGCCTTCTTGCAGGTGAAACCGGTGCAGAAGCCAAATCCTCCAATTTATGTCGCTGCGTATGGTCCGAAAATGCTCGAGCTTGCTGGAGAGCTCGGAGACGGCTGGATCCCCTTTGCGCATACACCCAGGACGTTCATGTGGGGTCTGGACATTTTGAAATCGAGCCGCAAGAAATCCGGTCAGACTATGGAAAAATACGAGGTCGCTTACGCGCCGAACTCAACAGTGTCCAACGATAGAGACGCAGCGAGAAAACTCATCCTGCCGATAGCTAAAACAGGGGTCGCAATCATGCCCCAACAATACGAGATGCTTCTACCAGGAATGAGGCACCCGGGATTCGAATACAGTATGGCGGGAGCTCCTGATTTGAACAAGATAGCCGATCTAAAGGCCTCGATTCCAGAAGACGTGGCTTTAGACACCGTAATTTGGGGCACTCCCGATGACTGTATCAAGCAAATCGAAGAGTTTGTCAAAGTGGGATGTAATCATTTGATATTTGCAATCAGGGGCAAAGACCTCGACTATGTTGTGAAGACCTTTGGTGAGAAAGTCATACCATACTTCCGAGAAACAAAATAATTCCTTTATCGTACATATCGACTCATCTAACGTAAAGCCTTTTACCAGTTAGAGCATTGTGGCCTGAGTTCTTTCAAATGCCTACTTCCCATTAATTCAAAAAGAAAAAATTCTACCCGTTTTGCAACCGCCCGAAAGTTCAATGTCCAAATCTTAAAGCATAGATCTTTTTTCGATCTCCGGAGAAGCTCAATCTCCAATAAAAAGCATCTAGCTCCACTTTATTAACAAAAATTAGAGCGTTACGATAAAACAGGTAGTTTTCCATAGATCGTTTTTCGTTTAATAGAAGTTCTCATAGCTTCATTAAGAAAAAAAGTTTCTGCGTTTCTACACACGCGAGCACTTTTTGGCCGAAGAGCTACGTTCAAGCTCTGTTCAATCCGTTCAGCTCGTTTCGAGCTCTTCTGAGCTTACAGAGCTCAAAACGTGACCTATGGCTGCGCCTAAAGCTTGCCGCACATTTCCGATTGATGCAACAGGAAATAGTCTTGCACTAAGCTTTGTTTACCAGGACCGGTTTGTCTTCGAGGGGCTTTTCCACAAACTCCTCATGTAGCGCTGAAACAGCCCGGTTGCGATCTTTGTCCTTGATCACGAATGAAATATTGATCTCGGATGAACCCTGCGCGATCATCCTGATGTTGATCCCCTGCTTTGCGACGGTACTGAAAACTCTTCCCGCTATTCCCGGAGTTCCGATCATGCCGCGACCCAGGACAGCGACGATCGAAACATCGTCCTCGTAATCGACCTTGCTGAACTTCGTATTGTTCTCCCTGCTGGAAGCATTTTTCGAAGAACCCGAAACCTCCGGATCTTCCATCAGAAGATCTTTCTTGAGCGCTCGGACTATCTTCGGAAGCTCGTTTCTCCGGATTACAAGGGAGACGTTGTTTTCTGAGACCGACTGGGACATCATCAGAATTCCGACCCCGTGCTCCTTCAATATCTCGAAGATCTTAACTGCTGTACCCGGACTCCCAACAATGCTTGTACCACTGATATTTACCACTCCAACATTTGTCAGCGAGCCCACAGCCTTTACTCCTGTTTTGACACCGTTTGCGGCATCATCAGTAGAGAGAATTAGAGTCCCGGGAACTTCGGGATTAAACGTGTTCTTTATCCTAACCGGAATCCCTTTCCTTGCCGCGGGCTCGAGGGCTCTCGGCTGCATGGCTTTCGCGCCGAACGCGCTCATCTCCATCGCTTCGAGATATGAAATCTGTTCAAGAATCCTTGCGTTGTGGATTATGCGGGGATCGGCACTCATTATTCCGTCTACGTCAGTCCAAAGTAAGACTTCGTCAGCATCAATGGCCGCTGCAATCAAGGTCGCAGTATAGTCGGATCCGCCGCGTCCTAAAGTGATAACTTCGTGACCCTCGAGGGTCTCAGCAATGTAGCCCGTGACAACTGGTATAACGCTATCATCTATCAAGGGTAGAAGTGAAGCTTTCAGTTTTTCATTCGTAACCTTCAACACTGGTTCGGCAGAACCGAAGGTTTCGTCGGTAACTATCCCTGCTTCGCCGCCGGTTAGATACCTCGTCCTGAGACCTGCACTCGAAAGAGCGGCGGTAACTATGGAGGTCGAGAGCTTTTCTCCAAACGACAAGAAGTAGTCCAGCGATCTGGGACTGAGATCCCTGAGAAGCGAAATACCTAGGAGAACCCTGTCGATCTCGCCAAATCTTTCTTTAGCCCATTCAGTACACTGTTGTCCTAATCCTGAATCTTCGACCGTCTGGTCAATAGCCTTCTCGATACTTGCGCGAATATCGGAGATGGTTTTTCTCGCCTTCTCAAGATCGCCTTTTTTCGCATGATCAATTGCTTTCAATAGGCGATCGGTGGTGTCGCCCATCGCCGAGCAGACCACAATTAGCTTTGATTGTCCAGAATATTTCTTGACAATTGAAACGCTCTGCAAGATCTCTTTAGAACCGCCTAAAGAGGAGCCTCCAAATTTCATCACGAATGTCTTTTTATGATCTTGACTCAATCCAAAGAGCTCCCCAACGTTTTCGATATTCGAATCAGACGCCGCGCGGGTACGAACCCAATACCTTCAATTCCTCAGTTTGATATCGAAGGTCTTCGATTGCCTTTCGACAATTCTCATCCTTGACATGTCCAGCAAAGTCAACGTAGAAATAATACTCCCAGGGCTTTCCTTTAATCGGCCTCGATTCGATTCTGTCAACGTTTATTGCCCGAGAAGACAGGGCGGTGAGTGCTCTAACAAGACAGCCGGGGTCGTGCTTGGTTGCAAATATTGCTGAAGTCTTGTCATTTCCAGTAGGCTCGTTTAATTCATCGCCGTCTCTTTCCGTTTTTTCTATCACGACGAATCTTGTTCGATTTGAAGGGTCGTCCTCTATCCCCCTCGCAACTAGGGTCATTCCATATATTTCGCTGGCGAGTTCACTTGCAATTCCGGCAACATCCTTCAAGTTCTGCTCTTTGATCATTTTGACAGAGCCGGCGGTGTCGTAAACAGGAACTTGCTCCCAGCGATTTCCCTCCCGATCAAGGTACTCCTTGCACTGGGCAAGCGCCTGAGGGTGAGACATCACTTTTCTTATTCTGTCCAGGGAAGTATCCTTGTGAATTATGAGGCAGTGATCTATGGGAACGCTAGTTTCACCAACGATTCTAACATCCTTGCTGATCAGAAGATCGATAGTCTCTCCGACACTCCCGGCGGTGCTATTCTCGATCGGAACCACTGCAAAATCGGGTGTGTCAACTCCACTCCCAAAGAGCGCCGAGAAAACTCGCTGCAAGGTGGGGAGAGTAAAGATCTGCTTGGTTGCTTCCTTACCAAAGAAAGAGTAAACTGCCTGCTGACTGTAGGCTCCCAGCTCGCCCTGAATTGCAACTGAAATCGTAGGTTTATTCAACAACAGCTTATTCGATGTAACTGTGGAACTCAAGTCGAAGCTAACAACCTCTGTCTTAATCTCTCACGAACCCTTCCAAGTCTACCTCCTGACACGAGAAGGTCCCGCTCTTCACCGCTCATCAATATTCTTTTCTGAAATTGAGCGCTACCACTGTCTATTCCGACAACCAGCTTTTCCAGATCGATATCCAGCCTATCTCCGAGTTTGATGTCAGCTGTACTGTCCACCTTAACGACGCAAAATGAGTTGTTTATCGAATTTCTAAAGAAAATATCTGGAAAAGATTCAGCGACAACCGCGTTCACGTTGTTATACTGGATTGCATACACTGCCTGCTCCCTACTTGATCCGCAACCAAAATTCTTTCCGGCTACGACGATGTTGTCTTTTCTGGTATTAGCTTTGCAGGTCTTTATGAAATCCGGACTGTATCTCTCGAAAGCATAATCGGCGAAGAATTTCTTATCCCAGGCCTCTTGAAGTAAATACGCGGGGATGATGTAGTCAGTGTTAATGTCATCACCGAACTTTACGGTGACAGTTCCCTCGATGCTCGGAGTCAAGAAGCGTAATACCTCCTCGGGTCAGCTATTTTTCCCTCGATGGCGCTAGCAGCGGCAGTTGCAGGTGAAGAGAGGTAGATGAAGGCATCTGGAGATCCCATTCTCCCTTTGTAATTTCGATTAGAGGTGCTGAGACAGCGATCTCCCGGAGAAAGAACACCCATATGTTTCCCAAAGCAAGGCCCGCAATTTGACGACTCGATATTTGCACCCGCATCAGCAAAAATTTTGAGAACCCCTTCATTCATTGCCCAATTGTAAACAAGCCGCGAAGCCGGAATAACAAGCAGGTTAACATTTCGATGTACCTTTCTCCCTTTCAGTATACGAGCAGCCTCAACAAGATCCGAGTGTCTCGCATTAGTGCAGGAGCCGATGAAGACAACATTGATCTCGTCGCTGATTTCGCGCGCTGGCTTCGTATTCGCAGGGGAATGTGGTTGAGCAACTTGCGGCTCGATCGTGTCTGCGTCCAATTCCATTACTGAGGAGTACTCGGCTCCAACGTCACTTTTTACAAATCTCGAACCACTCTCGAAGCTCGACGATAGTTCACTCGCAAGTTCAGGATGTCTTGCAACCGTGTCTTTCATGAATTCGGATGTTACATCATCAGGATTGATTATACCGGTTCTTGCGCTCATCTCAACTGACATGTTACACATCGTGAACCGTCCGTCCATCCCCATCCGTCGTATAGTATCACCAGAGTACTCGGCAACCTTCTTTGAGCAACCTCCCTCTTTGACAGTGCCAAGTATTTGTAAGATCAAATCTTTTGCTGAAACTCCGGGACGGAAATCTCCGGAAATATCAAACTTGAATGTCTCTGGGACAAAGAAATCGTAGATCTCGCCTGTCGCAAGAGCGTACTCGGCTTCGGTTGTCCCTATTCCAAATCCCAGGGCTCCAATTGCACCAACTGTATCAGTGTGACTGTCGGTAGCAACGACGACCTCTCCGGGTCGTACGAATCCTTCTTCAGTGACTACCGTGTGTTCTATTCCGTCGCCCTCCTTGTACATCTTTATGCCCTGCTCCGAAGCAAAGCGCTTCATCAGATTTACTCCCTGCGCAACTTTGACAGAACAAGATGGAACGGTGTGATCCGGGATGAAACACACTCTGGCTGGATCGAAGACTCGCAGCTTGAATTTTCCCTGTCCAGGGGGACCAAAGACTACAATCTCTTTTTGAGACGAACTCGATCGTGTCTCCGAAAAAACTGGTTCGAAGTCATCCTCGAAATTGATTATCGCTGGAGGCGCGATAACTTCATTGAAATACAGCTTGTCAATTGGGAGAACGTCGATCAGATCCCCCGCTCTGACGTCCTTTCCAGCTGCTCGCGAAACAATTTTTTCTACTATTGTCTGATGTCGACCTAGCATCTCTCAGAGTACCTCCAGCTCAAAGCAACACGCCAATCAGGCAGAGAATATTTCTCCGACCTACTTCGAAAGATCAGCTTGTAACGATACCCATCTATGAGAGCCTTGATGCTCGCATCCAGTACGTCTTCAGACACTGCAGTGGTAGCCCAGGTTATTGAAGGCGAAGTTCCAGTGAAGGCCAATTCTTCATCAGAGAATTCAGTTCTTGCTCGCGCAGTCGCGGCCGTCCCGCTAAGAGAATCGACGATGTTTAGCGAGTAGCTGATCAGCTTCAGATTCTTGAGTTCAGGAAATTCTTGTTCCAGACATTTTCTCAACGCAAGATCTACAGCGTGGATTGGCCCTACTCCCTTTTCGGTTGCAGAGAGAGTCTTTTCGTATTTGCCATCCTTGTTTCCCACTCGAACTTCAATAGTTCCCGTTACAGAAGAATCATTGATAGATCTTGAAGTGCTCGTCTCCCATTTCGTTACCTGAAACGGCCAAATCGCAAAACCCAGGGAGTCAAGAATCAACAGATGAAGACTAGCTTTTGCATTTTCAAACTTGCAGCCAAATGCCTCAAGCTCTCTCATACGCGTCAGTACTTTTTTCGCAACATCCTCCCTTTCCTTCGTGTACAGCCCCAACTCCCACATCTCATTCTGAACCAGGGAAGCATCGTCAACTCCGAGCAATCGCCTGTTTCCTACAAGAGCCGGATTCACTACTTCGTAGATTTCCGAGCT
>Ga0116217_10003300_pt1 | contig 14706 bp, 8 predicted proteins | sample Sb_taG_6_FD_89697 | JGI IMG/M metagenome (GOLD analysis project Ga0116217, IMG submission 89697) | Peat soil microbial communities from Weissenstadt, Germany - Sb_50d_4_PS metaG | ecosystem: Environmental > Terrestrial > Soil > Wetlands > Peat | place: Germany: Weissenstadt | collected 2010-09-21 | reverse complement strand
GAGCGTCGGCGCATCTTGTGGAAACTCTTTCTGTCCTTCTGCGTCTTCACTCTGGTCGGATTCGGCCTGCTCGCCTGGTACGTCACCACGGATTCCTTTCAGCAGAGGGTTCGCCGCCGCGTGATTGCATCGGCGGAGAAACTGACGGGTGGCCGCGTCGAACTCGGGGAACTGCACACCACACCCTTCCGCCTGCGCATCGACGCTCGCAACCTGACCATCCATGGGCGCGAGGCCCCGGATCAGGCCCCATTCCTGCACGTCGACCGGCTGCAGGCAGAATTGAAGATCATTTCGCTCCTCAGCACCACGGTCGGATTGCATTCCCTGGTGCTCGAACATCCCGTCGCTCACATCATCGCTTATCCCGATGGCACCACCAACGCCCCGGTGCCCCAGGCCAGCCTTTCCTCCAATCAGGGTCCGGTGGAGCAACTCATCTCGCTGTCGGTTTCGCACATCGCAGTGCAGCAGGGTGAGCTGCTATGGGAAGACAGGAAAGTGCCCTTCGACTTTGACGCGCGCGACCTGGAGCTGCTTTTGAACTACTCCTTGCTGCGGCGGCAATATGAAGCTCATGTAGTCGCGGGCAGCGTGGCCACCAGGGTTGAGCAGTATCCCTCGTTTGTGTGGCGGGCGGACGCTGCGCTGGTTCTGGCCCGCGGACGGGCTGACATCAGCAGTTTGACGCTGACATCGGGAAAATCTGAAATTCATTTCGCCGGCCGCCTGCAGGACTTTCACAACCCCAAGGTAAGCGCTGATTATCATGGCCTCGCGGATCTCGGCGAACTCTCGCCGCTTCTGAGGCAGCTGAAGGTTCGCAAGGGCACAGCGCAGTTCGAGGGCAAAGTTTCCTGGAGCTTGCAGGATTTCTCCACCCAGGGAACCGTGCAGGCAAAAGACATCGAATGGTCGAACGAAAAACTGTCAATGCGGAATGGCCGTTTCGACGCGGGATTCTCCCTGAACCCGGAACGCTTCCACCTCTCCACGATCAAGGCGAGCCTGTTCGGCGGCAACCTGCTGGGAGATGTCGATGTGAACAACTGGCAGAGTTCGCTCCAAAGTTCGCTCCCAAGCTCGCTGGAAACTCCGCTCGGACCGTCGGCCACTAAGCGGCGTCATGTGATCGGACGCGTCCAGCCGGGAACTCTTCAGCGCGCTTCAGTGCGCTTGCAATTGGCAAGCTTCCCCCTGTTCCCGGCGCTGGAAGTTCTGAGCTCCAGCAATCTTCCCCTGGATCGCCTCAACCTTTCCGGAAGTGCGAGCGGCAATGTAGAGATGCTTTGGGTGGGCTCCATCCGTGACGCCGAGACTCGTCTCAGCCTCAACATTGAGCCAGCGCTAAAGCAGACGCCGGAAGAGATCCCTGTGCGCGGCCAGATGAATGGCATCTATCGCGCATCCAACGATGAATTGGACGTCAGCCAACTTCACCTGACAACGACCGGCTCCGAAATCACTGCGACCGGCAATCTCTCCGCATCGTCCGCGCTGCGGTTCTCGTTCACCAGCCACAACCTGAGGGAGTGGACACCGCTGCTGGAAGCGACCTTCGGATCGTCGAACTATGCATCGCCGAACAATGCATCGTCGAACAATGCATCACGGAATTTGCCCTTTGCCATTCACGGCTGGGCGAGCCTTGCTGGTTACGCCAGCGGCGGACTCTCTGCGCTTTCCGTGAACGGAAATCTGGAAGTCTATGACTTTGACACGATCCTGCCGGCGTCCAACCGAGTCTCCTCTCGAGTGGTTCACTGGGACGCGCTCTCCACCGCTGTCCAGTTCTCCAGCAACCACTTCGGCGCGCACAATGGTTCCGTCATCCATGGCCACACCACGGCGCACTTCGATGCCAGTACCGCACTGACGGCGTGGGAGCTGCCGGAGAACGCTCCTTTTACTTTGCACCTGGACTTTCGCAACGCCGACGTGGCGGAACTGGTTCAGATGGCAGGACTTCCTCAGCCGTTCGCTGGCGCCATAGATGTGTCCTTAACCGCTTCGGGCACGCGCGTCGAACCCCACGGGGATGGACACCTCGAACTGCACAACGGAATGGCCTACGGAGTGGGGGTTCCTTCGCTGCGGAGCGATTTCCGCATCGCCGATGGCGAACTTCAGTTCAACAACATCGAAGCGAGTGTCTACGATGCTCCGCTTTCTGGAAGCGCCGCCATTAGTACATCGATCCTCGATTTGTCGAAGAACGGGTCATCCAAGAACGCTTTCCGCCTGAATCTTTCCGGACATAACCTCGATCTCGCACATTTGCCGCGCTTCCAGAGCAGCCGTTTCACCGCGGATGGCATCGCCGATTTTACGGTGCGAGCCAACGGCACCCCCGAGCAGCCTTCGATTGAGGCGCACGTCCATCTCAAGGACCTCGCCCTGGACAAGGAACGCGTCGGAGATTTCTACGTTGACGCTGTCACCCACGGACGGCAGCTCGACCTCAACGCCCACTCGGACTTTGATGTTGATAAAGATGAGAAAGATAGAGCCGTTTTGACCATTTCGGGCAGTGTCGGATTAGATTACGGTTTTCCCGCCGATCTGAATCTAGCCTTCCACCATCTCGATGCCGATTCGCTGCTGCGCCTTTACTTGCCGGGAAACATCACGGGACATTCCTCTCTGGGTGGCAGCCTCCAGGTTCGCGGTCCCCTGCGCACTCCACGCGATTTGAAGGTGGTCGCGGAACTCGATTCTTTCAGCGCCGAGATCGCTCACGTATCCATCCAGAACGTCGATCCCATTCGCCTCGAGATCGCGGATCAAGTCCTGCGGGTCGAAAACCTCCACCTGGCCGGAAGCGGAACCGATTTTACCGCGCACGGCCAAGCGCATTTGGCGGGCGCGCAGGAGCTCGACCTCCGTCTGGACGGCTCGGTCAATATGGCGCTGTGGCAGTCCCTCAACCCCAAAATCCTGGCGCGTGGCACTTTGGGCGTGAACCTCGACGCCGGTGGCACGCTCTCGCAGCCGATACTGCAAGGGCGTCTGGAAGTAAAGAACACTTTCGTCAGCCACAACGACTTTCCCAGCGGCCTGAGCGACCTGAACGGCGTCTTGCTGTTCGATCGCAATCGCATTCAGATCGAGCATCTCAGCGGCACCACCGGCGGCGGCACCGTGGCGTTGACGGGCTCCGCGACCTACCAGGGTGGCGGGTTTCTGCTCGACTTCGGTGCGACCGCGCAGGGAGTTCGCCTGCGTTATCCTCCGGGGGTAAGTTCCACCGCGAACGCGAATCTCCGGCTGACCGGCAGCACGAATTTCGCGGTGCTGAGCGGCGATGTGGTGGTCACCAAGCTGGCCGTCACTCCCGGGTTTGACTTCAGCGCCTATATCGAAAAGACCAAGCAGGGGACCGTCCTGACGCAAAGCGATACTCTGCAGAGCCGCCTTAAGCTCGATGTTCGCGTAACCACCACTCCCGAACTGCAGATGCAAACCGCCGTCGCCAGGCTCTCGGGCAATGCCGACCTCAGGCTGCGAGGTACTGCCGAGCGTCCGGTCGTTCTGGGAAGGGTGGAAATTTTGGAAGGACAAATTTCTTTCAACGGGAACACGTACAACCTCGAGCGGGGCGATGTCACCTTCGCGAATCCGGCCAAAACTCAGCCCATCATCGACCTGCAGGCGACCACGCGAGTGCGCGATTACGACATCACCGTGCAATTCCGTGGTGACGCCAGCGTTAGCAACGGCATGAAAGTCACTTGGCAATCCGAGCCGCAGCTTCCCGAAGCCGACGTCATCGCCCTGTTGGCTCTCGGCCGTACGCAGGCGGAGTCGGCGGCCGCGGGGTCAAGCGGATCCTTTGGATTTGGCGGCGACGCCTCGAATCTGCTGATCAATCAAGCTTTGAACAGCACCCTCAACAGCCGCTTGCAGCGCTTGTTCGGAGTAAGCCGCGTCAAGATCGATCCCCAGGGCTTGGCCGGTGAAACCAACGTGGTGCGAGGGCCTCAAGTCACCGTCGAGCAGCAAGTGGCGAACAATATCACCCTGACTTATAGCACCAACGTCGAAGTGTCCAACCAGCAGATTATCCAGGTCGAGTACAACATTACGCGGAACATTTCCATCGTGGCCCTGCGCGACTGGAACGGAGTGGTCAGTTTCCGCTTCAAAATACGACGCCGGAGAAAGTGACCGCGGGCAGCTTTCAAAGCGTCAAAGCGCAGTTTCCTTGAAACTCTGAAATCTTGAATTGCCTCTCCACCAACTTCCGCCTTGACATAAGTCTCCAAACCAGCAACTCTATTTGTTTTTCACTCCACGCCCGGAGAAACAACGACAAACGGGTAAGGGAAGCCAACATTGCGAGTGCGGGTCTTTTATCACGACAAGTGTTTTGACGGGGCTTCGTCGGCCGCCCTGTTCTCCCGTTTCTACCGGGAACGAATCCGCAGCGATGTGGACTTCGTCTACTCCGGCCTGCTGCATCGCGCCGACGCCCTTTTCGATGAGAAGCAGTTCGACGGCGACGAGAATGCCATCGTTGATTTCAAGTATTCCAGTTCGCCCAAGATTACCTGGTGGTTCGATCACCACGAAAGCGCGTTTCTTTCCACCGCCGACGCCGCCCATTTCGAGCAGGATCAGAGCAACCGCAAGTTCTACGATCCTGCCTTCAAGTCTTGCACGAGTTTTATTGCCATGGTGGCGGAAGAACGCTTCGGCTTCGATCCACACCCGGTGTCGGAGCTGGTCCACTGGACCGACATCGTCGACGGCGCCATGTACGAAAACGCCAAGTCGGCGGTGGAAATGAAAGCTCCAGCCATGAAACTGACCATGGCCATAGAAGCCTCCAGCGACCGCGATTTCGTCAAGACCATGATTCCGTTGCTAGCGTACCGTCCTCTAGCTAGTATTTTGGAGGAGCCATTCGTCGCCGCCGTTCTGCCGCCACTGCTCGAACGTCACCAGCGCTGCGTCGAGATTCTGCGTCAGCGCACGGTGGAAAAGGATGGCACGATTTTTTTCGACATCACCGATCTCGACCAGGAGGGCTACAACAAGTTCATTCCGTATTATCTGCATCCCGATTCGATTTACAGCGTCGGATTGAGCAAGAGTTCGTTCCGGGTAAAGGTTTCGGTCGGATCGAACCCCTGGTCGAAACGCGAGCCCTCCGTCAATCTAGCCCGGGTCTGCGAGCGCTACGGCGGCGGAGGCCACGCCCGCGTAGGCGCGATCTCATTCGAGGTCACGCAGACTGAAGCCGCCCATAAAGCCGCTTTGGAGATCGTCGAGGAGTTGCGCGCCAGCGTTCGCCAGCAGAGTTGAGCACGAAGCTTCGCATCAGAAGGGTCGTATCAGGGTATGGCTTTAGCGATACCGCAAGATTCGAAATCAAACGCCCCTTTTGGGGCCGCGCATTAGAATCAAACCCGAGATCAGGCGCTCGATCCCGGAATCAATTTTCACCCGATGAACCCCATAATCCCGCAGCTCAAAATCGACGATGCTGAACACATCAAAGGCGTGCGCACCGTCGCCACCGTTGAGTTTGCGAAAGGGTTCGTGGTCGTTCTCGCCGGCCTGGGCGTCTTCTCCATGCGCCACAAGGATATCTGGGGAGTGGCCGAGAGTTTCCTGGAGTTTGTTCACGCGAACCCCCATAACCACTTCGCGGGCGTTTTCATCGACCTGGTGTACCGGATCAGCGACGTTCGCCTGTGGAAGATCGTCGTGGTGGCGGTCGTCTACGCGATCCTCCGCTTCGTCGAGGCCTATGGCTTGTGGTACATCCGCGCGTGGGCGGAATGGATGACGATTCTCTCGGGCTCCATCTACATCCCGTTTGAGGTAGCCGATCTGTTGCGCCGCCCCGACTGGATTCGCCTTCTGATCATCGCCATCAACGTTGGGATCGTCCTCTACATCCTGATGCTGCGCCTGGAAGCGGCCAAGAAGTGCCGCGCAGAACGTGCCCAAACCTAGCCAGCGGGGACGGTACGTCACGCTGGGCTTTGGGTGCGCAGCGCGTAAGTAGTAAAACGACGGCACGAAGCATTCAGCGAGTGACAGACGGTGACGAATTGTCCGGAACTGTTATGACACAGGAGCAGAAAGCCGCCGCGCCAATGGCGAGAGACGAAACGCTTAGAACAGGAGTTGGCCACGCATAGTACGGCTTTTTCGCCCAGATCATCCAAGCCGTAAGAGCGGCGTTTGCCGACAGCGCGATGACGCCAGCTACGAACCATCCACGCCTGAAGGGTCTCGCTCTTTCGCCCCCCGCCGGAGCGTTTCCGTGGATGGCCTTTGCGAGCGGATACATGAGCAACATATAAACAGCCGCGTTGCCCAGCAAAACTACCAGCGAGGCAGCGTTGTCGCTGCCCAGAGCGCGACCGACATAGCAACTACTCCTGAACACAACGCAGACCACGCCCAGCACCACAAGGCCTGGAACGCGCGGTAATTCGAGCAAAATGCCCAGCAGCAGAGATGGACCCGTATAAGTTCCCGGCGGGTTTCCATACGCCGAAACCACGACGCCGGCCTGCGGCAACAAAGTGACCGTCCACAATGCAAGGAGAGCCCCGGATAGCAGCGCTCGCGCCCTCAAACTCATCTCAGTTTGCATCGCGGAAACTGTCCCTCAACTACTCGTTCAGCAACTTGTTCAGCTATTCATTTCACAGCTACTCGTTCAGCGAGCAACTGCAATCCGCCGGCGGAACGTGCGCTTTCAGGAAGTCAGCCACTCGTTTGTAAGCATCAATCTGATTTTCGACTTTCGCGAAGCCGTGGCCTTCGTTCTCGTAGACTTTGTATTCGACGCCGCCGCCGCGCTTCTTGGCCGCATCGACCACCTGCTGCGCTTCTTCCTTGGGGCAGCGCGGATCATTTCCGCCCGCCAGCAAATAGAGCGGCGCCTTGATCTGGTCCACAAAGTTGATGGGCGAACGATCTTCGTACAGCGCCTTGTTCTTCTCGAGATCGCCCATGGTGGCAAGATCGCTCTGTTGCAGCACCGGATCTTCGTGTTGGATCTCGGTGAACCAGTTCACGAAGGGCACAATGGGAACGCCCGCTGCCCACACTTCTGGAGCCTTGGTGACGCCCATCATGGTCAAATACCCCCCGTAGCTGCCGCCCATCAGAATGAGTTTTTTCGGGTCGACGTAGCCGGTCTGTTTGATCCAGTCGGCAGCCGCGAGCACATCCTGCAAATCACCGCCGCCCATATCGAAAAGATTCGCGTGCTGAAATTCTTTACCGTACCCAGTCGATCCGCGATAGTTGGGGGCAATCACGAGGTAACCCTGATTGGCCATGTATTGGACGAAGCGATTAAAGGTGTTCATCGTCTGCGCCGCAGGGCCGCCATGAACCAGCACGATCGCGGGATGTTCAGGGTTATGCGGCAGGTTGTAGGGCACATAGACGAATGCGGAAATAGTCCACTTACCGTCCTTGCTCGGATAGTGAACAAGGTGAGGTTCGACCATGTCCTCCGCTCGCACGCCGCCCACCAACGAATGTGTAAGCTGATGCGATTTGCCGTCAGCCAGATTGTGTACCCACAAATCGCTGGGAGCCGTCGGCCCCGTGTGGTTGTAAAGCAGATGGGAGCTGTCGCGAGTGAAGGGCGAAGGCCTGCCCGCAACATGATTCACACCTTTGGGCAAGGGCAGGGCGCGCGCTTTTCCGGATGCGAAGTCATACAGGTAAATGTCGCTGTTGCCATCCACGTTGCCGGTGTAGGTCAGCAACTTGCCGTCGGGAGAAAAGCTTCCACCAGAACTTTCCCACTTTTCCCGCGTGAGCCAGCGGATTTTCTTGCTTGGGATGTCGAGCAAACCGACGTTGTCGTGGCCGTCGCCGGCATTGGAGGTGATCAGAACGTGTTTGCCATCGGGCGAAACATCGTTCGCTGAGTAGGTGTATTCGCCATCATGCGGCGTGAGCAGCGTGCTCTGGCTGGTTGCGACATCGACGACGAAGATATTCGAGTCTGTCCCTTTCGCCTGTTCCTGCGTGTAGACAATGAACGCACCGTCCGCCGACCAGATGGGCGCAACGTTCATGCGATCTTTGGCGGTTCCGGTGGTCAGGTGTTTCACGTCGCGCATGACCGTGTCGTAAACGTCAATTTCGAAAACAGACGACGTCTTCGGCTTGACGATGTAGGCGAGATAGCGCCCATCGTGCGACCAGGTCGGACTTTCCTCCGCGATCTCGCGCGTGTTGGTCAGGTTTACGATTTGTCCGGTTTTCGGCGACACCAGAAAAATATCCCATTGCTCATCGCCGTCGTAATCGGACGTGTAGGCAATCCACTTGCCATCCGGCGACCAGGTTGGGCTGGTCTGGCGCTCGTTGCTCACCGTGAGTTGCGTCGGCCATCCACCTTCGGAGGGCACGACCCAAATGTTGTTGCGCCCGCTCAGGTTGCTGACGAAGGCGACCGTCTTCCCGTCCGGCGACCAGGTCGCACCGCCCACTTGGCGCGTCATGTAGAGCTTCTCGATAGAAAGATTCTTCTCCACGCGGGCATCGGCCTTGGACGCGATCTGCTTGGGGTCGGTGATGGCCTCAGGAGCGATCAGCGTCTGGGAATTGGAGACAGTACTCATCATCGTCAGGGTCGGTATCAGTACGACCATAGCAAACCGGCAAGCACACAAACAGAAATAAACCGCGCGCATGGGGCCTCTTGTCTTTTGTCTTTATGGACTTTTCAGAAAAGTGTAGCAGCACACCCCACTTCGCATTTGCTTTCGCCGAAATATGGCCTTGAACAGGTTTCAGCTCTGTGATGTCATCAAGACATTTGAAACGTAATAGTTGGAGGCGGACGATGAGCGAGGTCAAGAATCTGATCGCAGAGGCAAAAACGCCTACGCGACGGCAAGTGATCTCCGGAGCAGCGCTGACGCTCGGCACTCTGGCTGCAAGCCCCACTCTTTGGGCAAAGCCGCAGTTGGGCACGAAGGAAGCGCCAGCCGCAGGAGCAGAAAAAACGCGCACTTCTCTGCATCAGGAAATCGATTTCAAGGTTGGCCCGCAGCGAATCTATGAGGCCCTATTGGATGCCAAGCAATTCAGCGTGTTTTCCGGTGCACCAGCTGAGATTGATCGCGTCGCGGGCGGTGCGTTTTCCATGTTTGGCGGGATCATCGTCGGACGCAACATCGAACTCGTCCCAAACCAGCGAATCGTGCAGGCCTGGCGCCCCAAGTATTGGGCCGCCGGCGTCTATTCATTGGTTAAGTTCGAACTCAAAGAACAGGGCGCCCAGACCAAAGTCGTTCTCGATCATACTGGATTTCCCGAAGGTCTTTTTGCGTCTCTCGACTCGGGATGGTACGAGAGATATTGGGAGCCGATGAAGAAATTCCTCGTGTGAGAAGTTGGTGGGATGCCTCACCGATTCGCGCCTATTCAACTGCGATGCTGAAATCCGTTCCTTCCCACCGCCCGCTATTCTTCCAGTAGAACGTGAAAATGATCTGTCGCCCTGCAGCGAGAGTTTCGGTCGGCAGATCGAGGTGCTGAAGATTCCATCCGCTCTCCTCGGAGTCGTTGTCGTGCGCAGTCTGCCAACTGTCGAAGCTCCAGTGCACCATGGCTGGTTCCAGCAATAGAAGGCGCAGCTTCTTTCCGCACGGCATGGTGCGCGGCTTATTGTTAAAGCGCCAGTTGAAGTACTGCGCAGATACTTTCTTTTCTAAATAGCGTTCCACCGTTTGTGGAGGCTGATCGAAAATCTTGCCATCGACGAGCGAGCGGCGCAGCTTGATGTATTCAGCGTGAGCCCACACCAGCGGACAGGCCGATCCCGATGCTTTTCCGGTGAATAGTTCGCGTTCCGGGATGTCGTTGGTGTCCCAGACTTGTTCGGGAATCAGGCGGCTCGCTCCCGTTGAACTTTCCATCACGCCCAACAAGGCCTCGGCGGAAGAGGCGTGTCCCGCGGCGAGCTCGTAGTGAGCTCGCTCACCCGCCAGCAGCGGCCAAGGGCGGCCGATCCCGGTACCGTCGAACGGAGATCCATCCGCGTGCTCTCCGTAGCCGTCGCCGTTGTAGCGGTACCAGGCCGGACCTTGGGGAAGTTTTGCGCGCAGCAGTTCATCGACGACCTTGATGGTGTTGACCATTCGCGGATCATTGGGCGCGCGCAGGCCGAAGCGCACCAGAGCCAGCGCGTCCGGGCTGACGATCTCCACCGCCGGCGCGCTCGAATTGCCGGCGGCCCGATTCTTGATGGGAACGAATCCCAGCAGCGGCGAGGCGGCTCCGTCGCCGTCGTCCGGTGTGACGCGGACGTAGTAGCCTTCCACACCGACTTGGCGCGCGAGATCGCTGTTCACGGCGTATGTCCAACGCTCGATGTTGTCGTTCCAGGTGTCGGCCATCTGGCGCAGAAATTCGGCGGGCTGAGTCTGTCCCATCGACAACGCGAGATCGGCGGCGACCAACAAAGCAGAGACCTCGGCTGCCAGCGTGAACGGCGAATAGCCGCCGTCCTCTTCCCAGCGGTCTTGCTGGGTTACGGGGCCATTGGCCACAATGAATGCCGCCGCTTTGCGAACCATCGGCCACCAACGGTCGTTGTCACCGAAGCATCGGGGCGATTCGCGGCGCAGCAGATCGACCAGCAAAATCGGGAAGGCGGTCTCATCCATCTGCGAGCCGCTCCAGTATGGGCGCCCATCCAACCACATGTTCTGCGCCCAGTGACCATCGGCTTCTTGCGTGGCCTCGAGATAATGCAATACGCGGAGAGCGTCGTCGGGAGCGCCCGCTGCCAGCAATCCGCCGGCACTCTCCACCAGATCGCGCGGCCAGATCAAGTGGTAACCGCCCAGGTCCTCGTCGCCTTTGTTGAATCCCCAGGGAATGGACAGGCTGGCGATGATTCCACCGAGGAAGTCCTTGGATTCGTGCGCGCGCAGAACCGCCGCGCTGGTCCGGTACAGATCTTTTTCCCGCGGCTTCTTGTCGAGCTTCTTCAAGCTCTTTTGCCAGTGCTGCCATTGAAAGACGTAGTCCTTGCGCGTCGTTTCGTACGAAGTGAACAGGGAAGAGACGACCTGTTGACCGGCTTGTGCCCAGATTCCTCCAAAACCGAGTGCCAGGATGAACTCTCCATTGCAGGCAGCCAAATCTATTTCCGCGGTCAGTGCGATGTTTCCGTTTTCCGCGCGGTCGTACTCCCATGTCATCTGGAAGTGTTGCGACAGGTCTTGCCAACCGTCCGATACGCCGGCAAATCCAACCGAACGTTTTAGTAACGGCGCGGAGCAAGCCAGGGCAAGGGTGAGGGATTCGCGCCGGGCGAAAAGCATCGGCTTTCCTTTGTAATCGCCCAGCCATCCGGTATTGCCGTATCCAAAATTACCCAGGTGCGAAGCCAGCAGTGCATACACACGGTAGTCGCTCAGAGTTCCCTGAATCGGCACGAAACGAATTTTCTGCAACACTACGCTTCGCCATGGATCGGTCAGCACTTCCTTTTCGATCCGGTACCGGCCCTGCGTGTCAGTATTGGTCAATTCGTAGACCGGTACTCCGGGTTCGATGGGAACATTCTGGAAGGTACAATGGCGTTTTTCTTCGGAGAAAAAGCCACGCCCGTCGGTGACAATCAGGCCGAAATCGCGGGTGCAGGCTTGATCCACTCGGGGAAAATAGATTTCATTGAGAATGCCATGACTGAGGGTGAACCAAACCCGGCTGTGGAGATTCAGCGCGGTGCCTATTCCGGTCTTGGCGCTCGAAGTCCAGCGGGGTGGGATTCCAGGCCAGCCCGACGCATAACGGAGGTCATTCCTCAGCAGATCATCGCTCACAAATGGTCGCCCTCACCGGCAAGCAGTTTGCCAGAAGATGCGGATTTGTGCACGACTTCCACCGGAAGACTGGGAACGTGCATCTAATCCAGCACATGTTTCGGCGCCGCCTCATTCGTACTCTACTTTGTCTTGGCCGGGGTGCTAAAGGAATCCGGGTGACAATCTTAGCCGCTCTTGTGCTGATGAGCGTTCCTCGGGCGGCTGCCGATCCTCCATCGGAGGGGCTCGATGCATCGGCGGGGCTCGATGGCGGATTCCGCCGGCTCTACGATCTGGATTTCAGCGGCGCGCAAAAGGAATTCGAGTCGTGGGAAAAGCTGAACCCCGAAAATCCCATGGGGCCGGCGAGCGAGGCGGCCGGCATCTTGTTTTCCGAATTCAACCGGCTGGGCGTGCTGGAAGCCCAGTTCTATGAAAACGACTCGATTTTCGCCGCGCGGAAGAAGTATGAAGCCGACCCGCAACAGCGCGGGCGTTTCGAGCAGCAACTCAGCCGTGCGGAGGACCTGGCAAAGTCCAGGTTGAGCCGGGACGTTCGCGACCGCGACGCGCTTTTGGCGATGACGTTTGCCGCCGGCTTACGCTCCGACTTTGCCGCGCTCATCGAGAAGCGTAATTTGGCGTCGCTGCATTACACCAAGGAAGCCACGGCCTGGGCCGAGCAACTGCTCGCCGCCGATCCTGGCTGCTACGACGCTCATCTGGCGGGCGGCGTCAGCCGTTACATTATTGGCTCGATGGCCGCTCCCGTGCGCTGGTTCCTGCGCCTCGGGGGTGTTGCGGGCGATAAGGCTGGCGGCATCGCCGAATTGCAGACCACCGCCGCACAGGGCCATCTGCTCGCTCCCTTCGCGCGCATCCTGCTGGCCATCGCTTATGTCCGCGAGAAAGAGCTGCCGCGAGCTCGCGAGTTGCTGCTGGGACTGCAACGAGACTTCCCTGACAACACGCTTTTTGGCCGCGAGCTGACGCGGCTCGACCAGAACGGACCTCGCTAAGTACATGGAAAACAAAGTGGGTTCATCAGAAATTCACTCAGTTGTAACCTTCCCTTAACATTTCCCCCATAGAACACAATTGCATACCTAAATTTAGAATAAAGAGGGGTCATCGAGTGAAACATCGCATCGCGCTGCTGTTGGCGGGTCTTGCATTGGCGCTGCCGGCTATGGGGCAGACTCAACTGAACGGAGCGGGCGCCACTTTTCCGTATCCGATGTATTCCAAATGGTTCAGCGAATATAACAAGCTGCACCCGGACGTGCAGATTAACTACCAATCGATCGGCAGCGGTGGCGGCATCCGCCAGGTGCTGAACGGAACCGTTGATTTCGGCGCCAGTGACGGGCCCATGACCGATGAGCAGTTGAAGGAGGCTAAGACGAAAATCGTGCACATTCCCACGGTGTTGGGAGCCGACGTCCCTGCCTACAACGTTCCCGGAATCAGCGGCGAAATCAAATTTACTCCGGAGGCTCTGGCGGGCATTTTTCTTGGAAAGATTCAGAGCTGGAATGATCCGGCACTCACCAAGGTCAACCCCGGCGTGAATTTCCCCAACCAGCAAATTATTGTCGTTCACCGTTCGGACGGCAGCGGCACCACGTATATCTTCACCGACTATCTCTCCAAGGTTAGCAAGGAGTGGGAAGCGGCGGTGGGGAAGGGAACCTCGGTGAAATGGCCAGTGGGTTTAGGCGGAAAAGGAAACGAAGGCGTTGCCGGACAGATCCGGCAGTTGCAGGGATCGATTGGCTACGTTGAACTGATCTATGCCGTGGAGAACAAAATCACCTACGGATCGGTCAAGAACGCCGCCGGCAATTTTGTGAAAGCTTCGCTCGACGGCGTGACCGAAGCGGCGGCCTCGGCGCCAAAAATGCCCGCGGATTTTCGCGCGTCCATAACTAACGCGCCCGGTAAGACGGCCTACCCGATTTCGAGCTTTACCTGGCTTTTGATTCCGGAGCAGGCCAAGGACCCGAAGAAAGGGAAAATCATCACCGATTTTCTGGACTGGATGGTCAGCGACGGTCAGAAGATGACGAACCAGCTCAGCTATGCCCCGCTACCAGATAGCGTGGCGGAGAAAGTCAAAGCCGCCATCAAGCAGATCCACTAGCGGATTTGTCTCAGGCAGAATGAGAACAGATCGAAGGTCGCAGCAACCCTCTCGGTCGTACATTGGTATGACCGGAGGGCTGCCGTACCCGCAATGAGTTAGTCTCCCATTCGCAAGAAATTCTTCCTCGCAGACATACTCCCACCATTCTGTCGAAACTTGTTCAGTAATTGATTCCGACTATGGACTCTTCCCCGCATTGCGGCTAAAAAGATTGACACCGGTTCGCGTGGGGTATCAACAAAGAGTTCCCAATAGAAGCTCTAACAAGAACAAGTTCGTTTGAAATTCAAGCGGGAGGAATTGTGATTTCCAAGAAACTAGCGGTGCTGGTGTGTGCAACGGTTATGGTTGGCGGCAGTTCCCTATGTGCTGCGCAAAACGAGGGGTTCTTCACAAGCTGGGAAGATCGAGTGCGCACGACGCTGGCGCAACAGCCTTCATGGGTCATCCCGGTGGTCACGGCATCGTCGGGATTGTTGCAGGTCGCCCGCACCGATTTCGTCCGCCAGATCGCACCCGCGGGCACAGATACCTGGAACTACGACAACACCAAGGGCTTCAATGTGGTGCCCTGGTATAAGTTTGAATTCGACGCGCTGCTGCCCCCCTATATCCAGCACAACTCGAAGGCCGAGGATGGCTTTGGCGATGTTTCCCTTTTGCTGAAGTACCGTCTGGCGGCTGCCAACGAAGAGGGCGGAAACTATTCAGTGAGTTTTTCCCTGGCCGGCACCATGCCCACCGGCAGCT
>Ga0116217_10003299_pt1 | contig 14707 bp, 12 predicted proteins | sample Sb_taG_6_FD_89697 | JGI IMG/M metagenome (GOLD analysis project Ga0116217, IMG submission 89697) | Peat soil microbial communities from Weissenstadt, Germany - Sb_50d_4_PS metaG | ecosystem: Environmental > Terrestrial > Soil > Wetlands > Peat | place: Germany: Weissenstadt | collected 2010-09-21 | reverse complement strand
GCAAGGTGCTGCTGCTGCTCTTCTGGAACCCCAAGTCCAGCGATGACAGGTCGGTACGCCAGGCGGTGGCGGCCGTGTCCAACCAGCAGCGGGGCAGGGTCGCGGCGCACGTGGCCCTCGCCAACCAGGTCAGCCTGTACGGCTCGGTGACGCGCAACGTGGGGGTTCTGCAGACGCCCACGCTGCTGGTGGTCGCCAAGCAGGGCCTGGCGGTGACGATGAGCGGTCTGGTCGATCAGTACGCCATCGAACAGGCGATCGTCGAAGCCAAGAAGGCATCGGCGTAGCCGCACACAGCCGGACGCGATGAGAGGCGCCTCGCGACGGTGTGGCAGATAGGCGATCTGCTCGCCTGTGGAAAGCCCCGGGCGCCCCTTACACTCGACGGTTGTGAGCGTCGAGAGCGCACTGGCCGAGCATCTGGAAAGACCCCTTGGCAAGGGCCACACGCCCGCGGGCGCCGTGACGGGCGCGGCCGGAGGCGCGGCCTGCGGAGATCTCATCAGGGTGTCGTTGGCCGTCGATCCCGCCGACCCCGAGGGTCGGGTGGCGGATGTGGGCTTCGATGCGCACGGCTGCGGCGCCGCGGTGGCGGCGGGGAGCGCGGTGGTGGAGCTGGTGCGCGGCGCGCCCCTATTGGAGGCGGCGCGCGTGAGCGCCGAGGAGGTGGCGGAGGAGCTGGGCGGCCTGCGCCCCGCCAAGCGCCACGCGGCGGAGCTGGCGGCGGATGCGCTGCACCGCGCGCTGGGCATGGCCGCGCGCACGCAGGCCCGGCTCGCGCCCGTGGCGGGGCGCACGGTGGTGGCCATGAGCGGCGGCGTGGACAGCGCGGTGGCGGCGCTGCTCACGAGGCGGAGCGGCGAGGAGGTGGTGGGGGTCACCCTGGAGTTGTGGTCGGACGCCGAGAACGACGGCGAGCGCAGCTGCTGCTCGGCGCAGGCCGTGAGGGGGGCGCGCGAGGCGGCAAGGTGCATGGGCGTGCCCCACCTGTCGATCGACCTGCGCGAGGAGTTCCGCGCGGGGGTGGTCGATCATTGGCTGGAGGGCCACGCGGCGGGCGAGACGCCCAACCCGTGCGTGCGCTGCAACGGCGATGTGCGCCTGGAGGCGATGCTGGAGCTGGGCCGCGGGCTGGGCAGCGAGAGGCTGGTCACGGGCCACTACGCGCGGATCGACTGGGATGGGAGCAGCTTCGGTGAGGACGATCGGAATGGGACGCACGAGGACCGCGAGCGGTCCCCACGGGGCCTCCTCGCGCTTGGAGATCCGCGGGCGCCCGTGCACGGACCGCTGCTGCGGATGGCGGTGGACCCCGTCAAGGATCAGAGCTATGTGCTCTCCGGTCTCGCGCCCGAGTCGCTGGCACGTATGCGCTTCCCGCTGGGGTCGATGCGCAAGGCGCAGGTGCGAGAGCTGGCCGAGCGCGAGGGCCTGGCGGTGGCGCGCAAGCCCGACTCGCAGGATCTGTGCTTCCTCGCGGGCACCCGTCTGCCGCGCTTTCTGGAGCGCCACGGCGATCTGCGTGCGAGCCCCGGGGCGATCGTGGACCTGGAGGGCCGCGAGCTGGGCGCGCACCGCGGCAGTCGCTCGTTCACGATCGGCCAGCGCCACGGGCTGGGGCTGGGAGGTGGGGAGCCGCTGTACGTGCTGGCAACAGACGCGCGGGCCAACACCGTCACAGTGGGTCCACGCCCGCAGCTGCTCACACGCACAGTGGCCGTGCGCGATGTGACCCTGCGCCGCGGCGGCGGCGCGGTGGACCACGTCAAGGTGCGCTCGCGCGGGCGGCGCGTACCCTGCCGCCTCTCAAGGCCGGCGGCGCCGGGGCGTCATGCCGCGATCGAGGTCGAGCTGGAGGAGCCGATCGCGCGCACCGCGCCGGGGCAGATGGCCTGCCTGTTCGCGGGCGAGCTGATCGTGGGCTACGGCACGATCGCGGCGTAGGGGTTCAGGCCGTTCGAGCGACTGCGGCCGGCGCGGGGCCGGAGCTTGAGTGCGGGTGGCACTCAGTGGCGATGCTTCTTGCGCCGAGGCGTAGGATCGCATCTTGGGGTGTCCCCCGGAGCAGGCTGGATGTCAGCGATGGCGCTTCTTGTGACGCCGCGGGGGCGGCCCGAGCGTGACGGTCACATGGGTGCCGGCGGCCAGGACCGTGCCCGCTCTGATGCCCTGGGCGGCGACCACCAGCCGCTTGGCGTGCCTGTAGCGGCGCGCCACGCTCAGCTTGCCGAGCGCGCAGTGGGCGGCCAGCAGACGGCGCTTGGCGGCTGCGCCGGTGAGCCCTTTCAGGGATGGCGCCACGCAGTGCGCCACGAGCACGGGTGCGGCGGCGAGGATGGGCGCCGGGTTCGCGGGGTTCGCGGGGGCGGGGCCGTTCGGCGCGGGCGCGGGTTCGCCGGTGTCGTAGATGCGCGCCTGGAGCGTGTGGTCGCTCTTGCGTCCCCAGCCGGCGATCGCGTCGCCCGCCCTGTCCATGCCCACGGTCACCGCCGGCACGTTGGCGGTGATGAAGTTGACTTCTTCGTCCGGGGCGCTGAGCGTGACTTCGAGTCCCAGCGCGCCGCTCGCCGAGCGCACGACGGCGTCCATGCGCTGGACCCCCGCCGGGGCCGCGCCCCAGGCGATGAGGGCGTCGCCGGCCCCGTCCATGGCCACCTGCGGATCGCCCACGCTGCCGCCGGCGCTAACTTCGACGGACGGCGCGAAGCCGCCGCCCGCGGGGGCGCTCGCCGCGTCCTCTACATTGGCGGCTCCGTACTGCTCCCAGGCGGCCACCACCTCGCCGTTGCCGCCCACCGCGATCGCGGGGTACTCGCCCTGGGCGCCCGCCGAGGAGATCGTCTGCGGCACGCTCAGGAGGTCCGCGCGAGCGGCGCTGCTGCTCGCCTGGATGCGATCCTGGCTGGCGCCGTTGCCGTACTCCCAGGCGACGGCGGCCTGTCCCGCGCTGCCCATCGCCGTCGCGAGGGCGAAGGCGTATTCGGAGCTGTTCACGAGGGTCTGCGGCGCGCCGAAGGCGCCGCCAGCCGCCCGCGCGATGGCCTCGATCGCATGCTTCCCGCCGGCCCCGCCCTTGCTGGTTTCCCAGGCGAGGATCGCGTCGCCGGCGCCGTCCATGGCCACGACCGGGGCGTAGGCTTCTTCGGCGGCGGGTTCGCTGAGGGATGTCACGGCGAGCGTTCCGCCCGCCGGCTGCCAGGCGTAGGCGGCTTCGAAGCTGCTGCCCACCTGCTGCGTCTCGCCCACGAGCACGTCGCCCGCGTCGTCGATCGCCACGGAGGTCGATTGCGGGGCGCCCGCGCCGAACGACCCGGCCTGCACCGGCGCGGAGAAGGTCCCGCCCGGCGGGCGCACGGCGATCTCGTACTGGTGGAGGGTGTTGTCCAGCCACACCGCCGCCACCCCGCCGGCGGCGCTGACGGTCACGTTGGGCAGGTAGACGTCGTCTCCCGGCGTGGACACCGTTTCCCACGAAAAGGACGAGGCGCCGACCGGGCGCACGGCGACGACGATCGCGCCGCTCTGCACCCAGGCCGCGGCGATGTCGCCGTCTGCCCCCATCGTCACCGGCTCGTCGGACCCCAGGAGCGGATCCGCGGGGTTCGAAAGGGTCTGCGCCGCCAGCCACGTGGGCGCGGCGCGCGCCGCGGGCGCGGCCCAGCCGAGGGCGCAGAGGCAGGCTGCTGCGAGAACCGAGCGACGCGACATATCCAATACCTCTACGGCCGCGGCGCGCCGTTGCATGACTCCTGCAAGGGGCCGGGCGGACGGGTATGGGAGGTCGGGGCGGACGGGTATGGGAGGCCGGGCGGACGAGCGGCGGTCCGCGACCGCTACCCTCGATGCCGACCATGCCGGCGATGACATCGGATGACATCCGCGAGCGCTATCTGGGCTTCTTCGAGGAGCGCGCGCACAGGCGCATACCCTCGGCCTCGCTGGTGCCCTCCGCGCATGACCCCTCGGCGCTGCTGACGGTCGCGGGGATGCACCCCCTGAAGCCCTACTTCCTCGGACGGGAAGCACCGCCCGCGGCGCGGCTGACCAGCTGCCAGAAGTGCTTTCGCACCGTGGACATCGGCAACGTGGGCAACACCGCGCGGCACCTCACCTTCTTCGAGATGCTCGGCAACTTCTCGATCGGGGACTACTTCAAGGACGAGGCCATCCGCTTCGCCTGGGAGCTCTCGCTGGAGGTCTTCGCCTTCGCGCCGGAAGACATCTGGGTGACGGTGTTCGAGGGCGATGAGGAGCTGGGGCTGGGGCCCGATGAGGAGGCCATCGAGCTGTGGCAGGGCATGGGCGTGCCCGGCGAGCGCATCGTGCGCTGCCCGCGCTCGGAGAACTTCTGGCAGGGCGGGCCCATGGGGCCGTGCGGGCCGTGCTCGGAGCTGTATCTGGATCGGGGCGTGGAGTTCGGCTCACCCGAGGATCTGCCGGGCGGAGACAACGAGCGCTTTCTGGAGTACTGGAACCTGGTGTTCATGCAGTTCGACCTCGCTGCCGCGGGGGGGGACGCCGCCGCCGGCGCGGCGGCGCCGGGGGGCGAGGGCTTGCGCTTGACCGAGCTGCCCACGCGCAACATCGACACCGGCCTCGGTCTCAACCGCATGGCGGCGATTCTCCAGAACAAGCCCTCGGTGTTCGAAACCGACCAGTTCCAGCCGCTGCTGGACCTGGGCGAGGAGCTGTCCGGGCGCGCCTACGGCGAGGAGCAGGCCGCCGACCGCTCGCTGCGCATCCTCGCCGATCACACGCGCGCGATGACCTTCCTCGTGGCCGACGGCGTGGTGCCCTCCAACGAGGACCGCGGCTATGTGCTGCGGCGGGTGATGCGCCGCGCGATCCAGCACGGCCGCGCCCTGGACATGCCGCCCGGCTTTCTCACGCGCTACGCCGACGTCGTCGCGGAGATCATGGGCGGCGCCTACCCGGAGCTCGGCGAGCAGCGCGAGTCGATCGCCAAGTGGCTCGCCGCGGAGGAGGAGGGCTTCGGGCGCACCCTTGCGCAGGGCACCAAACTGCTGGAGGACCTGATCGACAAAGCCAGGGAGGAGGGCCTGGAGGGCATCGCCGCTCAGGATGCCTTCACGTTGCACGACACCTACGGCTTCCCGTTCGAGCTCACGACGGAGCTCGCGGCTGAACACGGGCTGGGGGTGGACGAGGAGGGCTTCGAACGGTTGATGGAGAAGCAGCGCGCACGGGCCAGAGCGGCCGGCGGCGGCGCGGCGGGGGCCGACGACGCACGCGAGCTGGCGCGGGAACTGGCTGAGCAGGCGGGCTTTCAGACGCGCTTCACCGGTTATGAGAGCGACGAGCAGCGGACGACGGTGGGCGCGCTGGCGCAGCTCAACGGCTCCGCCCATGGCTCGCGGACGGTGGGCGAGTCTGTCGCGGCCGGCGCGGAGGCCGGTGGCGAGCCCATACCGGCCGGCGGCCGCTGTCTGCTGAAGTTGGCCGAGTCCCCCTTTTACCCCGCGGGCGGCGGGCAGGTGTCCGACGCCGGCACGCTGGAATGCCTCGGCGGCGACTGCGTGGCGCGCGTGGAGGGCGTCTTTCGCCTCGGCGACGACCAGGCGCTCTCCGTGGTGGTGCAGCGCGGCGCCCTGCGGCCCGAGGAGCCCGTGCTGGCGCGCGTGGATCGTGCGGCCAGGCGCGCCACCGAGCGCAATCACACGGCCACGCACCTGCTCCATGCGGCCCTGCGCGCGCGGCTGGGCGGCCATGTGCGCCAGGCCGGCTCCTACGTGGGCCCCGACAAGCTGCGCTTCGACTTCAGCCACTCGCAGGCGATGACCGCGCAGGAGCTGCGCGACGTGGAAGATCAGGTCAACGCCTGGATCGCGCAGGGGGATCCGATACGGCCCATCACCACCACGCTCGACGAGGCCAGGCGGCTGGGGGCCATGGCCCTGTTCGGGGAGAAGTACGGGGAGGTGGTGCGCATGGTCCAGATCGGCGCGGGCGAGTACTCGCGCGAGCTCTGCGGGGGCACCCACGTGCGCTCCACAGCGGAGATCGGCGCCTTTCGCATCCTCTCGGAGACCTCCAGCGCGGCCAACGTGCGGCGCATCGAAGCGCTCACGGGGGCGGGGGCGGTGGAGCTGCTGCGCGAGCACGACCGCCTGCTCCAGGATGTTGCCGCCACCCTGCGCACGAGGCCCGAGGGCGCGCCCGAGGCCGTGCGCGAGCGCGAGCTGGAGCGCAAACGCCTGGAGAAGGCTCTCAAGAGCGCAGGCGGCCCTAGCTCCGGTCCCGGCGGGGGCGTGGACATCGCCGCGCTCGCCGCGCAGGCGCAGGAGATCGCCGGCGCGCAGGTACTCGCCGCCACGGTGGACGCTCCCGACGCCAAGGCGCTGCTCGAGGTCCTCGATCGCGTCCGGGGCAAGCTCCCCGAGGCGGCCATCGTGCTCGGCACGGCGGTGGACGGACGCGTGCACCTTCTCAGCGGCGTCGCCCCCGTGCTCGTGCAGCGCGGGGTGAAGGCCGGCGCCGTCGTCAAGGCCGCGGCGGAGGTCGCCGGCGGGGGCGGAGGTGGGCGCGACACCATCGCGCAGGCCGGGGGGCGCCACCCCGAGAAGCTGGATGAGGCGGTTGCAGCGGGCCGCGCCGCGATCGAGGCGGCGTTATCGGGCTGATGCGCGTCTGGACCGACAGGGCCGGCGTGAACGGCGGTAGGGCGCTGATCGTCGGGGGCGGCCGTATGGCCCCGACGCAGACACGCAGCGAGGGCTGCTGATGCGCGTGCTCGCCCTCGATTACGGCAGCGCCCGCTGCGGTTGCGCCATCAGCGATCCAACCGGCACCATCGTCACCCCGATCGAGACCATTCCTCGCCCGCTCACCAAGCGCGGCATGGCCGCCCTGAAGGCCCTCGTCGCCGCGCGCGAGGTGGAACGGGTGGTCGTGGGGCTCCCGCTCTCGCTGCGCGGGGGAGACACCATGCAGACCCGCGAGACACGCGAGTTCGTGCGCCGCCTCGCGCGGGAGCTGAGCGACTGCGTTCCCATCGAGATGTACGACGAGCGCTTCACCACGCGCATGGCCCAGCGCATGGAGGGCGCCACCGCGGCGGAGGACTCCCGCGCCGCCGCCCATCTGCTCGAGGGCTGGCTGGCGGCCTGGCGCCGTGAGCAGCGCTCCGCCTCCCCCCGTTAGTCTCTAAGGCCACTCCGTGTTCGCCCGCAACAGATCGCAGTCCGCGCATGAGCGCACCGCCGAAGAGCGCCAGCGCGCCCGCGAAGAACGCGAACGGCGCCGCCGAGGGCTGCCATCCCAGCCCGATGCTCCCGTCGTCGAGGAATCCCCGGCGGTCGAGGTCACCTCGCCGTCTGCGGTCGGGAAGTCGCTTCCTGTCGGGGATACGCCGCCTGCTGTTGAGGGGCCGCCTTCCAGCAGGGAGCCACCGCCTGCTGTCGAGGAGCCGCCCACGGTCGAGGTCGCACTGCCGCCGGCTGTGGTTGAGGAGCCTCCTCCGCCCGTCGAGCCCTCGGCGCCCCTCGTCGAGGACCCACTTCCCCCGGTCGAGCCCCCGGCGCCCGCGCCTCCCCGCGTGGATGCGCGTCTGGGGCGGCGGGTCGATCGTCTGCGCCGGCGGCGCACCTCCTCCGGGCGCTGGTATCGGCGCCTGCCCGCGCGCCTCGGCGCCGTCCTTGCGCTGATCGCCGTCGGGGGGGCCATCTGGCTGCTCGCGCAGTCGCTCGGCGGCTCCAGCCATCCCGCGCCGCCGCTGCTGCCGCACGTGATCAGGATCACGATTCCCGAGGGCTTCACGCGCGCGCAGATCGCCGCGCTCGCCAAGGCCGACCACCTCAAGGGCGACTACCTCGCCGACTCGTTGCGCTCCCACTACCTGCACCCCACGCGCTACGGCGCCCCCGGCTCGACGCCCAACCTCGAAGGCTTCCTCTTCCCCGCCACCTACGAAATCTATTCCACCTCCTCCTCCCAGCATCTGGTGGATGAGCAGCTGCTCGCCTTCCGCGAAAACTTCAACGACGTCGAGATCCGCCGCGCACGCGCGCTTGGCGTCACGCCCTATGGGCTGCTCACCATCGCCTCCATGATCGAGCGCGAGGCGGAGGTGCAGCGCGACCGGCCCCTGATCGCTGCGGTGATCTACAACCGCCTGCGCCAGGGCATGCCGCTGGGCATCGACGCCACCATTCGCTATGCCCTCAACGACTTCTCCGCGCCGCTCACCGAAGCGCAGCTCCACGACCCCTCGCCGTACAACACGCGCCTGCACACCGGCCTGCCGCCCACGCCCATCAGCAACCCCGGCGCCGCCTCGATCCAGGCGGCGGCGCATCCCGCGCACGTCTCCTATCTGTACTACGTGGCCGCGGCCGACGGTTGCGGAGAGCAGGTCTTCTCGACCAGCTTCGCGCAGTTCGAACACGACGCCGCGGCCTATCGCGAAGCGCTGGCCAAGAACCACGGCAACGTGCCCACCTGCCGCAAAAAGGGATGACCCGCCTCGGCGTCCTCGGCTGGCCGGTCGCCCACAGCCGCTCGCCCGCCATGCACAACGCCGCGCTCGCCGCGCTGGGCCTGCGCGACTGGCGCTATCAGCGCCTGCCGGTGCCACCGGAGCTGTTCACAGAGACCACCCGCGCGTTGGGTACCGCCGGTTTTCTCGGAGCCAACGTGACGATCCCGCACAAGGGGGCGGCGCTCGCCCTGGCGGATGAGGCCACGGCCACCGCGCGGGCCATCGGGGCAGCCAACACGCTCACCTTCGCAGAGGATGGGACGATCGCCGCCGCCAACACCGACGCGCCGGGGCTCATCGCGGCCATGGATCGGGCGTGGGGTGGGGTGGTGCAGGGCCGCAGCGCGCTCGTACTCGGCGCCGGGGGCAGCGCCCGCGCGGCGGTCTGGGCGCTCCTCGACGCAGGGGCAAGCGAGGTCATGGTGTGCAACCGCACACACCAGCGGGCCATCGAGCTGGCGCGCGACCTCGGGGCTCGCGCGGTCGATACACCGCAACCCGCCGACATCCTCCTCAACTGCACCTCCGTCGGCCTACAACCATCGGCTACCCAACGGCAAGATCCCTTGCAACAACTGGGTCTTCTGCACGATCAGGTGGGGGAGTACTCCCATGTTGTCGACCTGGTCTACACGGACGCGCCCACGCCGCTGCTCGCGGCTGCGCACAGGGCCGGCGTACAGGCGCTCGCCGGCCTGGACATCCTCATCGCCCAGGGCGCCCTCAGCCTTGAATCGTGGACGGGGCGTTCCGCGCCGCTGGAGGTCATGCGCCGGGCGGCGCAGGAGGCAGAGGACTAGCGCAGCGGACTTCACTGGCGCAGCGGGGTTCCGGCGATGAGCGAGCGCAGCCCCGACCTGCACGCCATCTTCGGCATCGACGAGGAGGCCGGCGCCCAGGGCGGCGCGGGCATCGCCACCGACACCAGCGCCGGCGCCGAGCACACCGTCGGCCTCGCGGCCCCCGAAGCCCCCGCCGCCGACGCGCCCACCGACGCGCCCGCCGAGCCGCAGGCCCCCTCCGCCGAGAACGCCGAGTCCCACCGCACCGGCCTCACCAAGCCCTCCCGCCGCGGCTCCTCCACGCGCTTTCTCACCGACGTCATCGTCGACATGGGCCTCGTCGCGCAACCGCGCGTGGATGAGGCGATCGAGGCCTCGCGCTCCACCGGCACCACGCCGGAGAAGGTGCTCCTCGGCAACGGCGCGCTCAGCACCGACGGGCTCGCGCGCGCGCTCGCCGAGCGCTATGGCCTCGACCACCTCGATCTCAGCGTCTTCTCCGTGGACATGGGCGCCGCCAACCTCGTCACCACCTCCGCCGCCAAGCGCTACCAGGCCGTGCCCGTGGCCTTCATCGACAAGCGCACCCTGCTCGTGGCGATGACCGATCCCTCCAACGTGCTCGCCGTCGACGACATCGCCATCATGACCGGCTACGAGGTGCGCGTCGGCGTCGCCGCCCCCGAGGACATCGCCTCGCTCATCTCGCGCCTGGACCGCCTCGAGGACGTCGTCTCAAACTCCGACGCCATCGCCGAGCAGGAGGCCGAGGAAGGCGGCGCCGAGGTCGTCGACCTGCGCGAGACCGCGGATGACGCGCCGGTCATCAAGCTCGTCAACCAGATCGTCGGGCAGGCCGTGGAGATGCACGCCTCCGACATCCACTTCGCCCCCGACGGCAAGGAGGTGCGCGTGCGCTTCCGCATCGACGGCGTCCTCCAGGACGTCACCACCGTGCCCCGCCGCATGGCCCTCGGGGTGGTCTCGCGCGTGAAGATCATGGCCGAACTGGACATCTCCGAGAAGCGCATCCCCCAGGACGGGCGCGTGGGGCTCACAGTGGACAACCGCCACGTCGATCTGCGCGTCGTCACGCTCCCCTCCGTCCACGGCGAGTCGATCGTCATGCGCATCCTCGACAAGGACTCCGTCGTGATGAAGCTCGAGAAGCTCGGCATGGCCGAGACCGAGCGCCTGCGCTTCGAGCGCGCCTTCTCCGAGGCCCACGGCGCCGTGCTCGTCACCGGGCCCACCGGTTCGGGCAAGAGCACCACGCTCTACGCCGCCCTGCTGGCGCTCAACACGCCCGAGAAGAACATCATCACCGTCGAGGACCCGGTGGAGTACCAGGTCGAGGGCATCACCCAGGTGCAGGTCTCGCCCAAGGCCGGCCTCACCTTCGCCACCGGCCTGCGCGCCATGGTCCGCGCCGACCCCGACGTCATCATGGTCGGCGAGATCCGCGACCGCGAGACCGCGCAGATCGCCATCGAGTCCGCGCTCACCGGCCACCTGGTCCTCTCCACGCTCCACACCAACGACGCCCCCTCTGCCATCACGCGCCTCGTGGAGATGGGCATCGAGCCCTTCCTCGTCGCCTCCGCCATCGACTGCGTCCTCGCCCAGCGCCTCGTGCGCACGCTCTGCTCCAACTGCAAGAAGCGCACCATCGTCTCCGCCGACGTCATGCGCGAGAACGGCTATAAGGCTCTGGTTGACCTTGAGGCTTATGAACCGGTGGGGTGCAGGCGCTGCGGCGGCTCGGGCTACCGCGGGCGCGCCGGCATCTACGAGGTCATGTCCGTCACCTCCGAGATCCGCTCGCTCGCTCTGGAACGGCGCTCCGCGGACGAGATGCGCGAGCTCGCCATCCGCCAGGGCATGGGCCGCCTGCGCGACGACGGCCTGGAGAAGGTCAAGCAGGGGGTCACCTCGATGGCCGAGATCGCCCGCGTGATCGGCTCCAGCTAGGGTCGGGCCGCGCGGCCCCCGCGCCCAAGCCCGCGCCGCGCCACAGCCGCCTGACTTGCAGCTCTTCTCTCACAACGCGGCCCTCCTCTCAAATATTCGTCCAGATCGTCCCGCCCCGCGCGCACGTCCTCGACGCAAGGACGATGCCCGGGGGGTGGACATCGACTTCGCCGATCTGCTCATGGAGGTCGTCTCGCGGCGCGCCTCCGATCTGCACCTCAGCGCGGGCGCGCATCCCACCGTGCGCGTGCGCGGGCGCCTCAGCGCGCTCGATGACTACCCCAAGCTCTCGGGCACCGACACGCGCGAGATCGTCTACTCGATCCTCACCGGCGATCAGCGCCAGCGCCTTGAGACCGACTGGCAGCTCGATTTCGCCTACTCCGTCCCCGGCCACGCGCGCTTTCGCGTCAACGCCTACTACCAGCGCGGGGCCATCGGCGCGGCCTTCCGCCTGATTCCCGTCGACCTCACCTCCATCGACGACCTCGGGCTGCCGCCCGCCGTGCACGACTTCACCCGCCGCCCGCGCGGCTTCGTGCTCGTCACCGGCCCCACCGGCTCGGGCAAGAGCACCTCGCTCGCCGCCATGATCGACGAGATCAACGCCACGCGCGAGGAGCACATCATGACCATCGAGGATCCCATCGAGTTCCTCCACGGTCACAAGAAGTGCATCGTCAACCAGCGCGAGCTCGGCTCCGACGCGCAGAGCTTCGGGCACGCGCTCAAGGCCGCTCTGCGCCAGGACCCCGACGTGATCCTCGTCGGCGAGATGCGCGACCTGGAGACGATTTCGACTGCTCTAACAGCGGCTGAGACCGGACACCTCGTGTTCGCCACTCTCCACACGCAGGACACCGCCCAGACGATCGACCGCATCATCGACGTCTTCCCCTCCCACCAGCAGGGGCAGGTGCGCGTGCAGCTCTCCGTCGCGCTTCAGGGGATCATGACCCAGCAGCTGATTCCCACGGCCGACGGGGCCGGCCGCGCCGTGGCCTGCGAGGTTCTCGTGCCCAACCCCGCCATCCGCAACCTCATCCGCGAGGGCAAGACGCATCAGATCTACTCCGTCCTTCAGACCGGCTCCGCGCAGGGCATGCAGACGATGGACGCCTCGCTGGCGATGCTCATCCGCCACGGCAAGATCACGCAGAAGCTCGCCGAATCGCGCTCCTCCACACCGGAGGAGCTGCGGCGCCTGATGGGCGCCTCGACACTGGCGGCCGCGTGAGATGAGCACCTACGTCTTCAAGGCCATGGACGTCGCCGGCGTGAAGGCGCGCGGCGAGATCGAAGCCGACTCCAAGCAGGCCGTCGCCGATCAGCTCAAGTCGCGCGGCATGATCGTGCTGGAGGTCGCCGACAAGCACGCCTCGCGCGAGATCGAGCTCAGCTTTCTGCAGCGCGTCAAGGCCCAGGACCTCGCCGTCTTCTCGCGCCAGCTCGCCACCATGATCACCTCGGGCATGAGCATCCTGCGGGCGCTCTACGTGCTGGAGGAGCAGACCGAGAGCAAGTTCCTCAAGGACACCATCATCGCGGTGCGCAAGGACGTCGAGGCGGGCATCTCCCTCAGCGACGCCTTCGAGCGCCACCCCAAGGTCTTCAACCCCCTCTTCATCGCCATGACCCGCGCCGGCGAGGCCGGCGGCGTGCTGGAGAGCTCGCTTCTGCGCGTCGCCAACCAGCTCGAGAAGGACGCCTCGCTGCGCCGCCAGATCCGCTCGGCGATGATCTACCCGATCATGGTCGTCACCTTCGCCGTGGGCATCATGATGGCGCTCGTCGCCTTCCTCGTGCCCGTCTTCGAAGGCGTCTTCAAGCAGTTCGGCGGCGAACTGCCCGCCATCACCAAGGTCTCCGTCGCCCTCTCCCACGCCGTCACCGGCTACTGGTACGCGATCTTCGGCGGCGCCATCGGCCTTGCCATCGCCTTCGTGAAGTGGAAGAGCTCCAAGTGGGGCCGTCCCCAGTGGGACCGCTTCCGCCTGCGCGTGCCCATGAAGATCGGCGCCATCGTGCAGGAGGTCGCCATCGCGCGCTGGTCGCGCACCCTCGCCTCGCTCACCTCCGCCGGCGTGCCCCTTCTGCTCGCGCTGGAGATCACCGGCAAGACGGGGGGAAACATCGCCGTCGAGGAGGCCATGGACGGCGTCATCGCCTCCGTCAAGCGCGGCGGCACGATCGCCGCGCCGCTCGCCAACGCCCCCGTCTTTCCCACGATGGTCACGCACATGGTCGGCGTCGGCGAGGAAACCGGCGCCCTGGACACCATGCTCGACAAGATCGCCGACTTCTACGAGGACCGCGTCGACGCCTCCGTCAAGGCCCTCACCTCGATCCTCGAGCCGATCATGATCATCGTCATCGGCGCCATCGTCGGCTTCATCGTCGTCTCGATGTACATGCCTTTGTTCACGGTGTACAACCACATTCAGTAGCCGAGGGCCGCCTCGACCTCGCCGCGAAACGCCGCCGGTTCCACGGCCGGATAGCGGTACAGCTCCGGCTCGATCGCCTCGAAGAGCTCCAGCAGCCGCTCACGCTCCACGAGCCCGCGCTCGATCATCGTGCGCACGTCCTCGCGGTCCAGCTCGAAGCCGCGCTCGATCTTCGCCAGCGCCTGCGAGTAGAGATCGAAGTGGTGCACATCGACGTTCCCCTCGCTGAAAAGCAGCGGGCTGCGCTCGCGCCAGCCCGGCAGCTCGGGGATGAAGTCCGGCGGCGAGGCCAGCTCGATGCTCAGCCCCAGGCGCTCCTTGAGAGCCGGCAGCTCGCGCAGCAGCTCATCGGCCTCGGGATCGAAGCGCACGTCCACATCGACCGTCGAGCCCCGCCAGCCCTCGAGCACCGCCGTCGCGCCGCCGGTCAGGTAGATCCGCACCCGCCCGCGGGCGACCCGGCCCAGCCGGCGGGCCAGCTCGCGGATCTTGGCCTCGTCAACGGGCGGACGCATGCTCAGCCGCTCGCGCGAAGCTCACCATGCGCGCGATGAGCGCGTTGTAGCGGCTGTGGGGGTTCTGGACCTTCTCCGAGAGCAGTTCATAGAGGCGGTGCGACGGTCGCTCGCCCGGGTAGATAGGGATGTCGAGACCAAGCCTGCGCAGGCGCGGCGCGGCCATCGCCACCAGCAGCGCCGACTCCGTCTCACGGCCCGCGGCGAGATCGGCCAGCCCGCCGCTGACAAGCTCGTGACCGGGAAGATCGGCGGACACGCTCGACACGCGCCCATGGTAGGCGATCGACAGCGGGCTCAGGCGATCCGCAGGCGCCCGTCGCGCACCGACAGCGACACCTCGCCGTTCAGCAGCCTCAGCAGCTCCGCTCCGACCAGCTCGCGGCGCCAGCCCTGCAGGGTGCGCACTGGCGCTTCGCCGCCCGCGCGCCAGGCGGTCACGATCGCCTGCAGGTCAGCCCGGGCGGCCACCAGCTCGTAGGCGAGGTCGGCCTC
>Ga0116217_10003295_pt1 | contig 14720 bp, 12 predicted proteins | sample Sb_taG_6_FD_89697 | JGI IMG/M metagenome (GOLD analysis project Ga0116217, IMG submission 89697) | Peat soil microbial communities from Weissenstadt, Germany - Sb_50d_4_PS metaG | ecosystem: Environmental > Terrestrial > Soil > Wetlands > Peat | place: Germany: Weissenstadt | collected 2010-09-21 | reverse complement strand
TGTGGAGACTACTTCACCGCACCAAGTTCGTGGCCTTACATCACTGGAGACATCCAGTGGGCCACTTTCAACTTCACTTACGGGACGGTCGAAATCTACGCGAAGTTTCCACCCATAGCTACAGCTCTGTGGCCTGCCACATGGCTTTTGGGTTCAAACTGTCAGTACACGAACCCGCTCACTGGGAACACTGGGGTTACCATCAATGGACACACCTGTCCTGCCTTTGGTGCTTCCGGATACGCCGAGATTGACATGACGGAGTGTTACGGCGGACCAGGTGGTTGGTGTGGGTTCAGTGTCTACGATCCTGGTTCCACTTCGGCGTGCAACAGAATAAGTTACTCCGTCGACACCAACTGGCACCTGTTTACAACGGTGTGGACTTCGTCCAGTGTCAAGCAATATATGGATGGCAATCTTGTGACCACTTGCAATAAGGTGATAACCAACCCTATGTTCCTGATTATTCAGACTCAAACAGGTGGCGTTGCGGGTACGCCAAACAATTCTGACTTGCCTGCCCAATTGCAGATTGGTTATGTGCAAGTGACCCAACCATAGCTAGTCTTAGCCTGAAGTAGTAGGCTAAGCGGACGGAGTGTCGACTTAACGGAGAGAAACATGAGGGTCCTCCCTCCCAGGTGCACAGCTGGCGTAGTTCAGGGAACTCGACTGAGGTATCGATGGCAGTAGACGGGAATTACATTCGCTGTAGCTACACAAGTCCTTCGTCGTTTATACCGCCTACACCGATGTTCTTGATCATCCAGACGCAAACCGGCGGCATTGCAGGAACCCTCAGCAGCTCGTCCCTGCCGGTTACGCTGGTGGTGAATCACGTGAAAGTCACGCAGCCGTAGTTGGTCTCTGAAGGGGATGGCGCGTCAACCGGGTGCAGTTAGGCCGCGAGCATGAAACGATTGCAAGATGGCTGACGTGGGGCCGTTGGCCTTGCCCAAGACCTACTTGTCGCGTCGGTCGCGCAGCACGCGCGCCGGAACTCCGGCGGCGATGGCGTAGTCCGGTACATCCTGGTTCACCACGGCGCCGGCGCCGATGATGGCATTCGCCCCCACCCGCACGCCGGGCAGGACCACCGAATTAGTCCCGATGTCCGCGCCGAAGCCGATCACCACGGGCTTGATCACGAGCGGCGTGGCGATGATGGGATCTTCCACCGGCTCGCCGGTGTGGGCCGAGCCCAGCACCTTCGCACCCGGGCCCCAGCCGACGTAATCCTCGAGCACGAGGCAGCGCGCATCGAAGTAGGCCTGCGGGCCGATCCAGACGTGGTTGCCGATCTTGCAACTTCCATCGAAGCGTCCCTGGATCATGGACTGCGCACCGAGGAACACCGAGTCGCCGAATTCCATCGTCTCCGGATGCTTGAGCACGACGTTAGCCTCGACCTGCAGGTCGTTGCCCACCGACTTGGCCAGGGCACGCACCAGCACGCGGCGCATCATGCGGTCGAACGCGCTCTCGCCCGAGCGAAAGCGTCCGAACAGGTCCAGCAGCTCCTCGCGCGACTGCTTCTCACGCAAGGAGGCTGCGAACTCCCGCTCCCACTCGGGATCGGGACGAACCTGCTTGCTTCCGAAGACCGCGGCTACTTCGCGAACGCCTGCCGGGCCGGTTCCGTGCGACATTGCGACTCCTTGATCACCGAGACTACGAACTCCACCTGCTCGCGGGCGATGTCCGGGAACATGGGCAGGGAGAGGATGCGGTCCGCCAGACGCTCGCAGACCGGGAAGTCTCCCTTCTTGTAGCCCAGAGACTTGTACCCTTCCTGCAGGTGCAGCGGGCCGGGATAGTGCAGGCCGGTCTCGACACCGGCGGCGTTCAAGTCGCGGCGTAAATGCTCGCGGTCGTCCGCCTGGATCACGTAGAGATGATACACGTGGTGCGCGTACGGCATCTCGACCGGAGTGATGATGCCGTTGCCGGCGAGCAGATTGTCATAATGCTCGGCCGCCATGCGCCGGCGGTCGTTCCAGCCATCGAGGTGCGGCAGCTTGACGGCCAGAAAACCGCCCTGCAATCCTTCCAGACGATAGTTGTAACCGGGGACGCTGTGCTCGTACTTGCGCAGCGAGCCATGGTCGCGCAGCAAGCGCATGCGTGCAGCTAGGTCGGGATCGCTGGTGACCACCCCGCCCCCTTCGCCCAGCGCGCCCAGGTTCTTGCCGGGATAGAAGCTGAAGCAGCCGGCGACGCCCATGGTGCCGGCCTTCTTGCCCTCGTACTCAGCGCCGTGCGCCTGGCAGGCGTCTTCCAGAACTTTGAGGCTGTGGCGCGCGGCGATCTCCAGCAGCGGGTCCATGTCCGCCGTCTGCCCGTAGAGATGGACCGGCAGCAGGACCTTGGTGCGGGAAGTAATGGCGCGCTCCACCAGCGTGGGGTCCATGTTGTACGACACCGGGTCCACGTCCACGAACACCGGACGCGCACCCACTGCGCTGACCGCTTCGGAGGTGGCGATGAAAGTGTTGGGCACCGTGATGACTTCATCGCCGGGGCCGACGCCCATGGCGAGCAGGGCCAGCTCTAGCGCCACCGTGCCGTTGGTCACGGCAATGCAGTGGCCAGCGCCCAGATACTTGGCGAAGGCTTCCTCGAAACGGCTTACCTCGGCTCCGAGGATGAACGACGAATTTTCCAGCACGCGCTCGAACACCTGGCGGAATTCGTCCATCAGGGGAGCGTGTAGGGCTTGGAGATCTGCGAACTTTACTTTCATACCGTCACCGCCTTGTTGACGATGCGCGCCGGAACCCCGGCCACGATCGCGTTGTCGGGAACATCTTTGGTTACCACACTGCCGGCGCCAACAATGGCGTTCTCGCCGATGGTGACGCCGCAAAGGATAGTGGCGCTGGTGCCGATGGAGGCGCCGCGCTTGACCCGCGTGGTCACGACCTTCCAGTCGGTCTCGGTCTGCAACTGGCCGCCGGCTGCGGTGGCGCGGGGATACTTGTCGTTGATGAAGGAAACGTTGTGGCCGATGAAGCAGTCGTCTTCAATGGTCACGCCTTCACAGATGAAAGTATGGCTGGAAACCTTGACGTTCTTGCCGATGATGGCGTTCTTCTGGATCTCGACGAAGGTCCCAATCCGGGAGTTGTCGCCGATGGTGCAGCCGTAGAGATTGACGAACGCGTGAAAAACCACGTTGCGTCCCAGCTTGACGTCAGGCGTGACACGGCAATAGTCCATAGCCTTTACCCTCTTTCCTTATGCTCTTATGCCCGCATCGAAACCACCTTGGCTGCAGGCCGGCCGATCTCCGCGCCCAGCAAGGCGACTTCTCGACCGTTCTTTTCGATGGACTGCTGCGCCGCCTCGAGCAGCCGCACCACGCGGTAACCCGCGACGGCATCGCTCAAGGGCTGGCGGTTCTCCAGGATAGAGCCGATGAAATCGCACGCCATCAGCCGCAGCGCCTCGGTGTTCTCCAGATTGGGAGCCAGCATGTCGCCGTTGCGATAGCCGGTGAGCAGCTTTTCGCGGCGCTCAGGGTCGTGATTGACAGTGAAGCCGCGGTCGTACACCCGGATCTTCTCGCTGTTCTCCATGTCGTCGTACACGATCATCTTGGAACTGCCGCCGACCAGCGTGGTGCGGACCTTCACCGGCGACAACCAGTTGACGTGGAAATGGGCGATGAGAGAAGACTCGTAGCGCGCAGTGATGTAGGCGATGTTCTCGTAGGGGCACCCCAGATGGCGTGCGCCCACGGCGGATACGGCGACCGGATCGCTGTCGCACAAGTAGTTGAGAATGGAAAAGTCGTGGGGCGCAAGGTCCCACATGACGTTGATATCGCTCTGCACCAGGCCGAGATTGATGCGGACGGAATCGAAGTAGAGCATCTCCCCGATGTCGCCGCTCTCCACCAGTTGCTTCATGCGGCGCACGGCGGCGGTGTACAAGAAGGTGTGGTCCACCATCAGGAGCTTGCCCTGTTTTTCGGCCAGATCCATCAGGTCCAGGACTTCGGCGGTGCTGCGCGCCAGCGGTTTCTCCACCAGCACGTGCTTGCCGGCCAGCAACGCCTGCCGCGCGAACTCATAATGGGTCGAGACCGGAGTGGCGAGCACGACGGCGTCCACACGCGGACTGTCGAGTAGTTCGCGGAAATGGCGAGTCACCTGCGCGGTGGGATAGCGGCGCTGAGCGCGTGCCAGCGCTTTCGGATCAAGATCGCAGACGAAGGCCAGTTCGGCCTCCGCCACTTCCCAAAAATTGCGAAGTAGATTCTGTCCCCAGTAGCCACCGCCGACGATGGCCACTTTAATCCTTTGCATGCGTCCCCCTGGCTGGGTTCTGTCTTCCCAGCACCATGACAATGCAACCGTGTTTCCAAAAGGGGGGCTAACCGCACGAAAGTAATCTGGCCGCAAGTTGCTGAAACCAAAGAGATAACTAATCCCATGGAGGGATGCGAGGGGGAGCTATCAGGTATAGTGCAAGACTTTGCATATCCACCCGGGTTTCCTTCCGCCGACATCTCCGGGGGAGACCCTTGGCCGGCCCCACGTACCCTGTGGGTGGGCCGCCAGACATCAATATCGGCCCGTGGGGGTCACTGTCCCGATGCAAAATCGCAAGCTCTATTAAAATGGGTTATTCTGACACCAGACCAACGAAATTCGTTCTTTAAGGACGGTCCCGTGCGTTTAGCGATCATTGGCTCCGGATACGTAGGGTTGGTGGCGGCAGTGTGTTTTGCTGAGCTGGGACACGAGGTCACCTGCGTCGATAACGACCGGCAGAAGATCGAGCGGCTGCAGCAGGGCGAGGCGCCGATCTACGAGGAGTATCTGCAAGAACTGCTGGCCAAGCATCGCGGCCGGAGGCTTGAGTTCACCTCCGAGTTGAAGCCGGCGCTGGCGGGTGTTGCGGCGGTGTTCATCGCGGTGGGAACGCCGGCCACCGAACAGGGCGAAGCCGATATGTCGTACGTCGAAGCAGTGTCGCGCGCCATCGCCCAGACCCTGGACGGCTACAAGGTGGTGGTGGAGAAAAGCACGGTACCGGTGTTCACACACGACTGGATCCGCAAAGCGATGCTGCTGAACGGGGCGGCGCCGGGATCCTTCGATGTGGCCTCTAACCCAGAATTCCTGCGCGAGGGTTCGGCGGTGCGGGACTTCCTCTATCCTGACCGCATCGTGCTGGGGGTGGATAACCAGCGCAGCTCCGCCGTGCTGCACCAGATCTATGAACCGCTGTCGAGCGGCCGCTACTACCAGGAAGCGTCGCGCGTTCCCGGGTCGACGACGGCGCCAACTCCCCCGCCGGTAATCGTGACCAGCGCCAAGAGCGCGGAGCTGATCAAGCACGCGTCGAACGCATTCCTGGCAACCAAGGTGTCGTTCATCAACGCGGTGGCGAACATCTGCGAGGCGGTCGGCGCCGACATCCAGCAGGTGTGCGAGGGCATCGGCACCGACTCCCGCATCGGGCGCCGGTTCCTTCATCCCGGCATCGGGTATGGCGGCTCCTGCTTTCCCAAAGACTTGAAAGCGTTTCACGCCGTGGCGCGGGAATGCGGCTACGACTTCCGCATGCTGGAGGAGGTCAGCCGGGTGAACCAAGAGCAGCTGCAACGGTTCGTGCGCAGGGTGAAGGCGGCTCTGTGGACGCTACGCGGAAAGAAGCTGGCCGTGCTAGGGTTGGCCTTCAAGGGCGGTACGGATGACATCCGCGAGTCGCCGGCGCTGGCGGTGGTGGAGATGTTGCTGCGCGAAGGCTGCGAGATCCGGGCTTACGATCCGGCCGCGATGGAACGCGCGCGTGAAGTGCTGTCGGAACGCGGCGTCAGCTATTGCGAGAGCCCCTATGACGCCGCTCGCGGAGCGGATGCGTTGCTGATCCTGACGGACTGGAAGGAGTTTGCGACGCTCGATCTGGAACGCGTGCGGGCGGTGATGGCGTACCCGATCGTGGTGGACGGACGCAACCTGTACCATCCGGCGATCATGTCGGCGGCGGGATTCATTTACTGCAGCATCGGGCGGGCGGATGTCGCAGCCCAGACACCAATCGCGGTCCGGCGGGGCGGCAGCGGTAATGGTGAGGGCGAGGGGGCCGACGACTAGCTCCGGCCAACGGCCATCGCCGCTGAGCGGGCGGCTCTGCCCTTGCTGCAATACGCTTCAACCTAACCGCTGGCGCCTGCGTCAGGGCGTCGGTACCACTGCGGTAGCCTGGTTGGAGAAAGCACTCTCCACACCGTTCGCGTCCGCCGAGGGCACGACGTAGACGTACGTCGTGCCCAACGTGACGGTGCTGTCCACGTAATTGGTCGCCGCATCGTATCCGCCCGGTGAACCCAGTGACCTGAGCCAAAGGACCGTCATGCAGCCTGAAGCATCTCTTTGACTCGGGCGAAGCGCGGGAGTTCCTGAGCACGGAATCTCGTTCAGGAAGTGCGGCAACTCGGTCGCAAACTCGGGATGCTGTTCCGCTGCCGCCACGAAATGGAAAAGCCTCTCCTCAATCAGATAATCCAGGGCATTCTGCAGTCCGAACATCGCCGATCGCTTCCGTGTCGCTTCCGGCGCGATCCATTAGGTCGGCCTTGCCGGTGATGATACCTAGATGACTGGACGTCGTGAGGTCGGCAGAGTGGGCAGCGGAACAGCCGGCCCGGAAGGTAGTTTGTCGAAAGGGTGCACCCACGATTCGTATTCTCGATGCCGTACAAATCGGCGCTCGCCGTGTTCGCAATGCCCGGCGGGAAGTGAATACCACTGATGAACCGCACTGTGCGCGACGACAGCGGTGCCTGGTCATTGCTGAAGAATGCAGCCGTACGAGCCAGCGATACCGCGAGGTCCGTCGTGTTGACCATCTCGCCGAAGTTGTCGGGGACTGCGCTGGAGCGTTCGATCCTTGCCACACTGCTAGAATCACTCCGAGACGATCCACCACGGCAATTGTGATCGAGTCGGAGTTTCCGGTCGTCGCCGCCGTCTGCACCAGCAGATTCACGTCGCTGGCATTCAGAAAGGCCGAACCCGGGGGTGGCTGAGGAAACTGCGATGCGCCGCTCCCGCTTCCGCTGCCTCCGCCGCCGCACAAGCACATCGCGACCGACAGTGCAACACACAAAGCCCCGTTCCGCAGCAGTGGGGCGTTCGAATGTCGGCCCTGCGCGGGATCCACGGGAACAGCACAAACTCTCGCAGGTACTGATCTCGTTCTTGGCGGTATGTAGTGTTTGCCGCATTGATAGACGGCCCGAAAAATTTCTCACCGCCGCGGTGCCGCCAAGGGCGGGGCAAAGGCGGGCCGTGCTCACTCAGAGTAGCCCGCTCGGCGCAGTCGCCCCCAGTGACCAAGCTCGCGGCCTCGTATTTGCCTGCGATGTAGGCTACTGACCGAAGACACAGACTCCCCGGCAGGGCACCGCTCTACGACGCGCGGGGAGATCTATCGCGCGCAAGGCGAGCGGCCGTTGATCGTGCCGGCGAACGCCCGTTGTGGTGCCGGGCGCGCGTGCGCTGGACCGAGGCAAAGCCGGCGAGTGAGGGCCCTCCCTCTACGCACGGGTGACCGTCAAGTACCGGGATGAGAAGATGGACCGGAGCGCGCTCGAGGACGCGCTGTGCTAGTGGCGGCAGTGGAGCGGTACCAGGCGCGGCAGGCCCCGCCCGAACCTGCGGCAAAAGCAGCGTACTCGATCCCCTTGATGACGCGCGTAGTGAACGGAACTTCGTTGTCGTTCAGGGAGATCCCGGCAAGCCGACCGGATGCCGATTGTGCCGGCAGCAGGACCTGCAGCCCGTTCGCTCCGTGCGCCACCGACACCGCGAAGCTCACAACCCCATCCTTCCACTCCAGCGCGGAGAAAAACGACCGGTTGCGGCCATCCAGCCATTTCAACATCTGCAGCGCGGAAACGACCGGCACCCCGCGGGCTTGTGCCGAGGCTACGATGGCGAGTGCCGCCGTCGAGTCGGTGGTATCGGCGTGCATGTTGGCGGTGAACACGCCGTAGTAACCTCGCGGTCCCAGGGCGTTATCCAACAGGACGTCGCTGGTGAAAGGATAGCTCTGTCCGGATTCATCCGTCATCTGGGTTGCGGCCTGGTAGACGTCGATGACCGTGCCGTTGCGGGTGGCGAATCGCATCGGCAACGCGGAGCCGGTGAAGAGCCCGGGCCGGTCGTTGACCCACGTCTTGGGGTAGTAGTAGTAGTTCGTATCCAGCCTGATGTCGTGCAGGAGCTCGATCTGCGGCTGGGAATCGTAGTCGCTCCAAGAAACGCAGTGCATGCGGGCGGTCTGCGGGAGAGGAACGCTGGTGTAGTGTGAAAAGAAAGAAGACAGCTGCACGGTGTAGAAACCGTCCAGGGAAGTCGCGTTCCAGTCGGTGCAATCCGGACTGCTGGGGCTGGTGGTCCCAAGCTGGGCTGGACGCTGCGGCTCTTTCACGTGGATGCTGATCTCGAAACCCCGGGCCACCGCGTCGGCAGCCTGCCCGTTGCTCATGGGGTTGGTGGCCACGGAGGGAGGGAACAGGTACGCAGAAGCGCGCACGCATTCCCACTCGTCGGTGTTGCATCCCGGCGGGCTGGCGTTGAGATAGTCGCTGAAGCGGGCGGCTGTGTTGCCGTTCCCGGCGGCATAGAAAGAGCCATGGTCATCGCCGGTCATCACTACTGCGGCCTTCAGGCCACGCGGCAAGTACCAGAATCGCGGCAGCGGTTTTCGGGCGGCGGCCATCTGCAGGATCAGGTTGGCCAGCAGACGCTGCTGTTCGTCCGCCTGGGGAATGGCGATGTTGTTGAAATCGACCCAGTCGGGCTTTGGGTCCACACTAGATTTGCCTAGAAACAGTTCGTAGGTGCGGATGGGGGTCACCTTGTCGCGCGTCTGGCCGCTCCAGGCCGGGTTGCCCTGCCGCGTGTAAACCACGGAGCGCGCCAGATCGTAAGTGAAGGCCGCCGCCTTGCCACGCTTGATCGCATTCTGGGTCACTGCCGGACCGCTGGCGGGGGCCGAGGACGAGTCATGCAGGGTTGCCAGGCTGGTGGCGCCCTTCAGGGAGTAGCGGTCGGCGCTGCCGTGGTACTGGATGGGGTCGGCCACCAGACCCACGCCCGGGCCGGTACTGGTGTTCATCTGGACATAAGCATCGGAGAGCGTTCCGCCGGCGTCGGCCAGGCCCAGCAAGCCGGCTAACTGTTTGTCGGGATGCATGGCGATCAGGTCGCCGCCCTGCTTCACCCACTCGGCGATCATCGCCACCTGTGACGATGTCAAAGACATATCCCCGAGCAGGACCAGGTCATAGCTGGACAAGACCGCCCCGCTGACCCGAGAAAGATCGAGCACGTCGAACTCGTTCAGGCCTTCCGCCCGCAAGATCTCCGGCAGGTAGCTGGTGAAAGGATTGGCTGCGCTCGTGACCACCAGCAAGGGTTCTGGGGATCCGCCGGGGCCCGGCGACACCGCGAGCGATGCCGAAGCGACCGCGGACTTCACGCGCGCGGTGATGGTGGTCTCCCCTCCGGCAACACCCATCGCGATCCCGAAGCGGTTGACGGTCGCGATGCGTGGGTCTTTCGACTCCCATATCACTTGCTGGTCGTCGAGGTCTCGCGTGCTGCCGTCGCTGTAGCTGGCGGTGGCGGTGAAGCGGGTGGCCACGCCGGCCGCCAAGCCGGCGTTCGCCGGCTTCACGGAGATGGAAACCAGCGACATCTCCGAGGGAGTGAATGCGACGTCCACCCAGAAGTTGGCGCTGTCGAGGCTGCGATCGGGAACCCCTTTGCCAGAGCCGTCCGCATACACTCCGTCGCCCCCGCTGGCGCTGCTGGCTAGCGCGTGCAGCGGCGGGTTATCCACCCCCGAATGCGCGAAGTACCGGGGGGTGAAACGATAATGGCCCGCGTCGGCGTGATAACTGGCCACGTAAACCACGTCGGGCTTGATGGCCACCGGGGTGGAGAAATCCGCTTGCTGCCACCCGGACGCGCTCTCGTTGCTGGAGATGGCCGTGGCCAACAGGGCGCCGGAGACCGTCCAAAGCCTTACCGAATGGCGGCCGCTGTCAGCACTGGTTTTGTAGAAACGAACCCCACGGATGGCGCCGGCGACGTCCGACTTGAACTTCACGCCCAGTTCCTTCGCCTCATCCGGGCCGCTAACGAGCCCAGGCGGCGCGCTGACAGGGCCAAAGATGGTGTGGTACCTGGCCGCGACAGGAAGGGCCGCTCCCGGCAGCAGCATTAGGGCGAGGGCTCCGCAAAACAGGATTAGTAGACTGAAAACCGCACCACGACTGGGTACACGCATAGTTACCGTCGCTAGCTTGCAAGTCGATCACCACCGTGCTCGCGGTACCTGATTGCAAACACGGAACTAATTACTGCGCCAGGGAAGCCGGCGGGCAAGAAACCTGCAGTTAAGTTGCACACGGAAGTCAACGCTCGAACGAAGGGCCTAAAAGTCGAACTGTCCGGCGGCGGTTTCCCATCATCTTGGCGAACAGCGCGATCTCTCCCGGCACGCGAGCGACAGCCCTGGGGCCGGGAGTGCGAGCCGTTCGCGCACCGCACCGGCACGCTTGGCCAGGTGGAAATGGTATCTTTAGTGACTTCGGTCATCAGAGAGTGTTACGAGCGCTATTTGCGCTAATGACTTCGGTCATCGGAGAGTGTTACGAGCGCTATTTGCGCTTTTGGTCAGTACGCACCACAATTGAGACTCCATCCTGGGGGCCGCCATGAAGTTTTTCCTCGACACCGCCAACATCAACGAGATCCGCGAGGCCGCCGCGCTGGGCATCCTGGACGGCGTGACCACCAATCCCTCGCTGATCGCGAAAGAGGGCAAAGGCAAGTCCTTCAAGGAGACGATCCTCGAGATCTGCTCGGTCGTGGACGGACCGGTGAACGCCGAGGTGATCGCCACCGATGCCGGCGCGATGTGCAAGGAAGGGCGCGAGTACGCGAACTGGCACAAGAATATCGTGGTGAAGCTGCCCACCACGCGCGACGGCCTGAAGGCCTGCAAGTGCCTAGTCGAGGACGGCATCCGCACCAACCTGACGCTGTGCTTCTCGGCCAACCAGGCGCTGCTGGTCGCCAAGGCCGGCGGCAGCTACGTGAGCCCCTTCCTAGGGCGGCTGGATGACATCGGCCACGTGGGCATGGACCTGGTCAAGCAGATCCTCCAAATCTATCGCAACTACGGCTACAAGACGCAGGTGCTGGCGGCGTCGCTGCGGCACCCACTGCACGTGATCGACGCGGCGCTGGCCGGTGCCGACGTGGCTACCGTCCCCTTCAAGGTGCTCGATCAGATGTTCAACCACCCACTCACCGACAAGGGGCTGGCTACGTTCCTGAAGGATTGGGAGAAGTTGAAGAAGTGAAGATCGGGAGATTGGGTCATCGGGTGATCTGATCTTGATGTACCCCTCCCCCTGTGGCGCGGGTGGTCCCCGGACAAATCCGGATTTGCTCCACCTCGGCGATGACAAGCAACGGCGATGGGGCTTGAGACGGGTCTGGCGATCCGCAGGGGCCGAAATCACCGTTATCGGATTGAAATGCAAACTGAAACCGCAACGAGCCCAGCCCAAAAGTGTTGCTATATGGCCCTTAGAGCAGGCAGCGGCGTCGTATTCAATAACGCCTCCACCGGAAACAATCTTGTCTCAGACGCTGACATTGACCTTTATGAAGAAGATACTGGTACCTGGCCTTTAGCGTATCAGGTAGGCAGTGGGATCAACGGATACACCGACGGACACAATTCATGCGCCGGAGGAACCCTAAACAATAGCCCTACGTACCTCTGGAACAACACTGACCCACAGACTACTGGTGGAGTAATGACTACAGATAGTCAGACTCCCACCATAGTTGAACTTAATCGGGATTACTTCGTATCTGGTACGCAACCTGGCAGCTTGTTGCGGCAACAACAAACTGGTGACACTTGCAGCACAAAATACAACTACGCGCCTTATACATATCCTTATCCTTGGGAATGAGGCGGTGGATGACGGGCAACGGGCGATTCCGATGGTCTCATCCAATTTCGGGAGAGTATCTGGCCTCTTGATCGTCCCGCCAAAGCGGTGAGCGGCGTCTCTGCGCGAGCTACACTGCCATCGCACGCAGCAATTTCTTGCGAACCAGAAACAGGTTCACCAACGCGCAGGCGGCAAACAGGCGGTTCGCATTCTTCACCAGTCCTCGGGTGGTGACGTGTGTCAATTCCTCCGGTCGCACAGCAGACAAATCCTGCGACGCCGGCCTTGAAGCCCACGCCCTCGACGCGAGCGCGGAGCAAACGCCTCACTGCGAGCGGCCAGACAAGGGATTGGGCAAGGTTCACGCCCCTCTTGTCGCCGGATTAAGTCATGTCGCGCTGGAGGCGACCATTAGCGCCATGGCGGTAAGTGGGGGGATGTGCGTGGGTATTGAGGGCGCGTGCCACCCAGAGCAGCCACTCGATTGCATCGATCAGAGCTGACAACGTGCGCTCGGTAAAGTCGGCATTAGTCGGGGTAATGGCCACGCTAGCCCGAAATGCTGCTCGCTGCACCTGCGAGAGCGGCCCAGGCAGGGGCAGGGTTGCGGAGGACGCCAGACGAGGAGCGCAGATTGCCCAGATTACGGACGCATCTGGTCATTCAGCGGCCGTTCTCTGTGCGATCAAGTGCCGCAGCAGTCGCGCGGATGGCAAGCGGGTTTCCCGGCCAGCGCGCCAGAATCTTTCCGTGCCGGAGCGGCGGTCACGTGTTGGTCGAAGCGGGCGGAATTCATGGGTCGCGGACATGGCCGGTCGCGGGTCGACAAGGGTTTGCGATCCGTACCGTTGAAGTTGTCCCTGGTCATGGAGCCTCACCCCCAAGATGAGTGCTATGCGCGTCTCCACGCGACGCGGAATGGAAAAGGAGAAATCCTAGCGACGAAGTCCGAGTAGGGGCAAGTCTATCACTTCGCGCGCGAGCCGGCGGAACAGTTTTGTGGAGCGCCTCCCCGTCCGTTCACCAAATCGGATGACGCGCGACGTCGAGCAATAGCTTTTCGAATTCAACAACTTCAATTCGGATGCCGTCGTGCGTCTCCCACCATCGGTCGGGATCGAACGTCGAGTAGCGCGCGGGCCAAATCGCGACGCTCGTCCGATGCCCCCTCATGGAACGGTGAAGTATTCGCCATAGGCGTCGCGAGTGGTCCGAAGTGGTCACCACCACGATGGAACGGAACTCGTGCTGATCGCACCATCCAGGCAGCACTCGGCCTTCATCCTCACTTCCGGCTACAGCTCTCGGGATCTGCTCGATGGTCTCAACGCCAAGCGACCTTAGTTCACGAGTCGATCGGGCAGCGGCATCTTCATACAAAATTCCGCGGCGGATGAACTCGGAGTCCACCACGTCGTTCGGAAGGTCGGCGAAAACCGCGACTCGCGTGGCCACTCCGCTGTGAACAAGGTCGGCCGCTTCGAGCGTCCCGGCGCCATCGGCATCGGTGGCAACAACTATGGCGTCGGCGGACTCGATGGGCTTGTCGTGGAGAACAAGTGCCCATCCGGCGGAGCGCAGAATCCTTCGCCGAATGCTCGGTACACCAGCCGCCACTGCGCTTGCCAGCACGAGTATCGCCACGATCCGAAGCCATCGCCGCCAATGAGCACCCACCTCTGCATGATATATGACGTGAAGCTTCGTCAGAACATTGATCAGCAATCCTGCACCCAGTAAAGGATTCCACATCGGCTGCGCCGATCTCAAAGCCACTCGCCAAATCGTTCTCTGCCCCGGAAAGGATTTTTCCTCTTGATTCGAAGACAGAAGCGATGCCATTAGGAGCGTGATCGCTTACACCCCGGGGAACCTGTGGCGTCGGTTGACGCTGCCGATGAAGTTCGAGAACCGGTCACGGACGAGTTTGCAACAACGGCTGATGAAGACGGGCGGGCGACTGGTGAAGCATGCGCGGTACTATTGGCTACTCCTCGCGGAGGAACACCTGAACCGGCGGCGCTTCGGGGCGATGCTGCGGCGAATCGTCACACTGCCGGTGCCCGCAGGATAGTCGAAGCGGTAGCGGCAGAAAAATCGGTCCAAAAGATATAAGCGAGGGAGCGATGTCGGAGAAATCGCTTCGAGCAAAGGCAATTCCGGTGTTGAGGCTCGGGGCGAGGGGGAGTCCGCCTTGCAGAGGCCACGTGGGACGACCCATATGGGAAGCAGCGCCAGATTGACGCGAAAGGAGGCAACTGGGTGTACAATGCCGACCGTTTGGGAGTCCAAAAAGGAAATTCCGGATAACCTATGCGCGTGCTGGTGACCGGAGGCGCCGGCTTCCTAGGATCGTATCTCTGCGAGGCGTTGTTGGCGGAAGGCCACTCCGTCCTTGCGGTGGATAACCTTCTGACCGGGCGCGAGACCAACCTCGCAACTCTGGTGCGCGAGTCCCGCTTCGAACTGCAACGGCTCGATATCATTCAACCGTTCGATGCGGGAGCGGTGGATTACGTCTTCCACTTCGCCAGCCCCGCCAGCCCGGTCGACTACATGGTCCACGGGGTGGAGACGCTCCAGGTCGGCTCGCTGGGTACCTTCCACGCACTCGATGTCGCCCGCCGGTACGGCGCGAAGTTCTTTCTGGCCTCGACTTCGGAGTGTTACGGCGACCCGCTCGAACATCCGCAGAAGGAAACCTATTGGGGCAACG
>Ga0116217_10003290_pt1 | contig 14736 bp, 13 predicted proteins | sample Sb_taG_6_FD_89697 | JGI IMG/M metagenome (GOLD analysis project Ga0116217, IMG submission 89697) | Peat soil microbial communities from Weissenstadt, Germany - Sb_50d_4_PS metaG | ecosystem: Environmental > Terrestrial > Soil > Wetlands > Peat | place: Germany: Weissenstadt | collected 2010-09-21 | reverse complement strand
GTGCGCACCCGCTCGGGCTGGGCGCCCTCCTTGTCGATCTTGTTGACCGCCACCACGATCGGCACCTCCGCCGCCTTGGCGTGATCGATCGCCTCCTCAGTCTGGGGCTTGACGCCGTCGTCGGCCGCGACCACGATCACCGCCACGTCGGTAACGCGCGCGCCGCGGGCGCGCATCGCCGTGAAGGCCTCGTGGCCGGGGGTGTCCAGGAAGGTGATCGTCTTCTCCGCGTGGTGCACCTGGTAGGCGCCGATGTGCTGGGTGATGCCCCCCGCCTCGCCGGCGGCCACCTCGGTCTCGCGGATGGCGTCCAGCAGCGAGGTCTTGCCGTGATCGACGTGGCCCATGATCGTGACCACCGGCGGGCGGTCCACCATGTCGCCCTCGTCGTCTTCGAAGACCGGTTCGACCTCCACGTCGTCGGCGGCGTGGACGATTTCGATCTCCTTGCTGAACTCCTCCGCCAGCACCTGGATGGCGTCGTCGGAGAGCGTCTGCGTGAGCGTCGCCATCTCCCCCAGCGACATCAGTTTCTTGATCACTTCGGGGATCGGCACGCCCATGTATTCGGCCACGTCCTTGACGGTCGAGCCGCTGTTGATGCGGATCAGGTCGGTGGCCTCCATCGCGGCCGTGTCGATCGGGGCGATCGTTTCGTCGTAGGTTCCCCTGCGGCGCCTGCCGCGGCGGGGGCGGCGCTGGGGTTGGTTGGCGGGACCGCCGGCCTGGCGGCGAGAGGCCTGCGAGTCGATCACCACGCGGCGGCGCCCGCCGGGGCCGGTGGCGGAGGCGGGGGCGCGCTCACCGGTGCGAGAGTCGCGCGTGGGGCGCACGCGCTCGGCGTCGGGGGTGGGCGACGCCGTCTCAGGCACAGGTGGGGTCGGCGGTGGAGGATCTGCCACGGCAGCGGGCGCCGATGCGCCGTTGGGCCGCAATGCCTCAAGCACGGTGCTCTCGTCGAGCGAGGAGGACGCCGTCTTGACCTGCATGCCGGCAGCGTTCAGCTTCTCCATCAGCTCCTTGCTGGTTAGGCCCTGCTCCTTGGCGATCTCGTGTACGCGCTTCTTCATCGAGATATCGATTCTACGAGTTCGGGATCGACTATCACAGCGCAGCGCAGTGTGCGGGGGAAGCCCCCGCGCTTGCGGGCCAGCTCCAGGCACTCCACGGAGGGCACACCAGGCCGATCGATGCACAGATAGGCGCCCCGGCCGGGCATAGTTGCGGTGCCATCGACGACCGCGCGCCTGCGTGCGGAGCTATCGTCGCGTGCAAGCGCAAAACGGATCAGCTCAGACTTCGGCGCCACACGACCGCAGCCAACGCACCGGCGCCGAGGCACATGTGCTGCTATGGCGTCTGCTCCTCGACGGGCTCCTGGGCACCGGCCTGACCGTTGTCCGAGGACGCCTCGCCGACGTGATCGCCCTCGACCGAGGCCAGGGCCTGGTGGGCCTCCAGGCCGCAGTAGCGCGAGCCGGGCAGCGAGGCGTTGGGGCAGCGGCGGCCGTTGGAGAGGATGGCGGCGCAGCGGCCCTGCACCTCCTCCTCCTCATAGCCGTGCTCGGCCTCCTCGGCGGCGAATTCGGTCTCCGAGCGGATGTCCACGCGCCAGCCGGTCAGGCGCGCGGCCAGGCGCGCGTTTTGCCCCTCGCGGCCGATCGCCAGGGAGAGCTGGTCGTCGGGCACGATCACCGTGGCCTGCTTGGCCTCGTCGTCGACGAGCACCTCGCGCACTCGCGCGGGGGAAAGGGCCTTGGCGACGAAGCGCGCGGGCTCGTCGTTGAAGGGGATGATGTCGATCTTCTCGCCGCGCAGCTCGGAGACGACCATGCGCACGCGCGAGCCGCGCGGGCCCACACAGGCGCCGACGGGATCGACGCCGTCGGTGTTGGAGACGACGGCGATCTTCGAGCGGTAGCCGGGCTCGCGCGCGACGTTGGCGATTTCCACGAGGCCGTCGGCGATCTCCGGGACCTCCAGCTCGAACAGCTTTTTGATCAGCTCGGGGTCGCGCCGGGAGACGATGATCGAGGGGCCCTTCGTCGAGGGCGAGACCTCCTTGATGACGGCCTTGATGCGCTGCGAGTGGTCGTAGCGCTCGCCCTCGACCTGCTCGCTCTTGGGCAGCAATGCCTCCACGCGCTCGCGCAGCTGCACGAGCGTGTAGCGCGAGTCGGACTGTTGCACGATGCCCGTGATCAGCTCGCCCACGCGGTCGCGGTATTCCTCGAACATCATGTCGCGCTCGGCCTCGCGGATGCGCTGCAGGATCACCTGCTTGGCGGTCTGCGCGGCGATGCGCCCGAAGTCGTCGGGAGTGACGTCCTGTTCCTCTATCTGATCGCGGTACTGCTCGAACTTGGCGGGGTCGATTTCCGGCTCCTCCGGTTCGCGCAGCTCGCCCGTCTCGGGGTCGACGACGGTGCCCTCGTCGATCGTCTCGACGATCAGGTGGGCCTCCAGGCGTTCGGGGATGATCAGTTCGATCACGCGGAAGTCGGCCGTCTCGCGGTCCATCTCCACGCGCGCGTACTTGGCCGAGCCGGGCTGCTTCTTGTAGGCGGACAGCAGCGCGTCCTCCAGCGCCAGCATGAGCTTCTCCGGCTCGATGCCCTTCTCGCGCGCCAGCGCGTGCATGGCTTCCAGGATTTCGCGTGACATGGCTCTACTCCTCAACCAGGTTGGAACGACGGATCTCGGCGTAGGGGATGGCCACGAGGCCTTCCTCCGCGGCCAGGGTGACCTCGCTGTCGGTGGCGCCCACCAGCTCGCCCGTGAAGCTGCGCCGCCCCGGAGTGTCGATGCCCGAGCGCCCCTGACCCGCCCGTCCCCGGGGGTGGTGCGTGCGCACCCGCGCGCGGCGGCCGACGAAGCGGCGGAAGTGGTCGGGCTTGCTCAGCGGGCGCTCGATGCCCGGCGAGGAGACCTCCAGCGTGTAGCGCTCGCGCAGGGAGGAGAGCGCGGCGGTGACGCGCTCGCACAGCGCCAGGGTCACCCCGGCGGGGTGATCGATGTAGACGCGCAGAGTGCTCCCGCCGATGACTTCGGCCAAAAGCACCTCGACCTCGGGCTCGCCGCCGGCGAGCAGCTGCTCGATCTCATTCTGCAGTGTGGTCATCGCCTCGATTCCTCCTTCGGGCCATCCGGGAAAAACTGGTCCAGAACACAAAAAAAGCGGGCGGGCCGCCCACTTCCGGTACGACTGCCCCCGTCTGCACGCGGGCACGAAAGCTGTAAGGCGAGGATAGCAACCCCGGTCATCTCGCCAGCGCCGCCCGGCGGGCGCGGTCGCGGTAGACGCGGTAGTCGCGGCGCTCGGGGCGCAGCGAGCAGGCCACGGCGAGCGGGTGGCAGGCCTCGCGGTGGCGGCCCAACTGCTGCATCGCGCGCCCCAGGCAGAAGAGCGCGTAGTCGTTGGTGGGCGCCTGGCGGGCGATCGCCTCGAACTCGGCCGCCGCGTCCTGGTAGCGCTGGGCGTGAAACAGGGCTCGTCCCAGCGCCTCGCGGATCGACGCCTTGCCGGGCTCGCGATCGCGGGCGCGCGTGAGCGGCACGATCGCCGCCTGATAGTCGCCGTGGCGCAGGAGCTCGCAGCCGCGGCTGTAGAGGTCGTAGACGCTGTCCATCCCCCTACTGTAGAGACCTCCTCAGGGTGCTCTCCTCAGAGTTCGGAGCGCTCTCCTCAGAGTGCTCTCCTCAGGGTGCCCACCGCATCGAGGATGGACTCGGCGATCGCGGCCTTACAGGCGCGCGGGACGTGATGCTCGCCGCTCTCGGTGAGGATCGTGACCTCGTTGGCATCCGCGTCGAAGCCGATGTCCGTGCGCGAGATGTCGTTGACGACCACCGCGTCCAGGCACTTCTCCTTCAGCTTGCCGCGACCGTAGTCGATCGCGCCCTCTCCGTGCTCGGCGGCGAAGCCGATCAGCGTCTGCCCCTCGCGGCGAGTGGCCGCCAGTCCGCAGAGCACATCGGCGGTCGGCTCCAGCTCCAGCCGCAGGCCGTCCTGCTGGGACTTCTTGATCTTGCCGTTGCTCGGCGCGACGGGGCGGAAGTCGGCCACGGCGGCGGCCATCAGCAGCACATCGCAGTCGGGGAAGAGCTCTTCGCAGGCTTGCCCCATCTGCGCGGCCGTGGCGACGTCGTGCCACCGCACCCCGGGCGGGCGGGGCAGCGCGACGTTGGCCGCGATCACGGTCACCTGCGCGCCGCGCGCGCGCGCCGCCTGCGCCAGCGCCAAGCCCATGCGCCCGGAGGAGCTGTTGCCGAGGAAGCGCACGCTGTCGATCGGCTCGCGCGTGCCACCGGTGGTCACCAGCACGCGCACGCCGCTCCACTCCCCCGGGGCGGAGGCTCCACCCGCCGGCCCACCGGTTGCCCCACCCGCCTTTGCACCTCCGACGCCCGCGAGCAGGGCTTCGCACTCCGCCAGCAGCCTCGAGGGCTCAGCCAGGCGCCCCACCCCGTGCTCGCCCTTGGAGGCAAGGCGCCCGGTGTCGGGCTCGATCACGTGCACGCCGCGTTCGCGCAGCGTGTGCAGGTTGGCCTGCGTGGCCGGGTGCTCGTACATGCGGCTGTTCATCGCCGGGGCCACCGCCAGCGGGCAGTCGGCCGCGAGCGCGCACTCGCTCAGGAGGTTGTCGGCCAGGCCGTGCGCGAGCTTGGCGATGGTGTTGGCCGAGGCGGGGGCGATCAGGAAGAGGTCGGCGTTGCGCACCAGCTCCAGGTGGCTCAGCGGCACGTGCTCGGGGGGGCGCTGATCGGGGAAGGCCCCCCGGGCGGGGTCGTGCTCGTGCTCGTCGCCGAGCGCCGGCGCGCCGCTCAGGGCCGCGAAGGACGCCGCGCCGACGAAGCGCAGGCTCGCCGGCGTCTGCACCACGCGCAGCGCATGGCCGGCGCCCGTGGCCAGGCGCACGAACTCGAGCGCCCTGTAGGCGGCTATGCCTCCGCTGACGCCCAGGAGGATGCGGGCCATCGGACTCTCAGCGGTAGTGGTATTTGATCTTCCCCGCGGCTACCTCCTCGAGGGCGATCGTGAGGTAGTTCTTGGAGGCCGTTTCGATCATCGGCGGGGGGAACTCGTCGAAGGTGCCCTCGCCGAGGTTGTGGTAGTAGCTGTTGATCTGGCGCGCGCGCTTGGCGGCGACGAGCACGCTGGCGTAGTTGGAGTCGACGTTCTCCAGCAGACGGTCGATGCGGGGAGAGATCACTTTGGGCTCGGCCTTTCGTGGTTGGGCTCCAAGTGTAGTGCGACGATCCCGGCGAGACGGTCCAGGGCATCTTCGAGGCGGTCGTTGACGACGACGTGCTCGAACTCCGGCTGGGCCGTGAGCTCCCGCGTGGCCACGCGCAGGCGCCGCTCGACCTCCTCGGGGTGGTCGGTGTCGCGGCCGATCAGACGCTCGCGCAGGACCTCCAGCGAGGGCGGCGCGATGAACACCTGCACCGCGTCGGGCACCGAGCAGCGCACCTGGCGCGCGCCCTGCACCTCGATCTCCAGCACCACCGGGATGCCGGCGCGCAGGCGCTCCTCGAGCTCTGCGCGCAGCGTGCCGTAGCTGCGCCCGGCGTAGTCGGCGTGCTCCACGAACTCGCCCGCCGCCACCCGCCGCTGGAACTCCTCGGGGGCGAGGAAGTGGTAGTCGATGCCCTCGCGCTCGCCCGCGCGCGGGGGGCGCGTGGTGGCCGAGACCGACAGCTCCAGCTGGGGCAGGCGCTCCATGAGGCCGCGGATGAGCGTGCCCTTGCCCACGCCGGAGGGGCCGGTTATGACGAATACGCGCGCCACGCCCGGGACCCTAATGCGGGGATCGGCGGGGACACGAGCGCGGCGGGGATCGCGGGGCCGGCGGGCGCGGCGGGAGCGCCGGGGTGCCTTCAGCGGCGCAGCAGCGAGACCAGCTCCGAGCGCTGGCGCTCGGAGAGCCCGCCGATGGTCTTGCTCGGCGAGATGCGGCAGTGGGCGAGGATCTTGTTGACCTTCACGCGGCCGTATTTGGGGACGGCCAGCATCATGTCGCAGACTTTGGCGGTCTCCACGTACTCCGGCGGGTGCAGCAGAAGCGTGTGGATCGACAGCCGCCCGGACTTGAGATCGCGTTTGAGCTGGGCGCGCCGCGTGCGGATGAGGTTGGCGCGGGCCAATGCGTCCATGCGCTGATTGAGGGAGCGCTCGGGGGTCGCCGCATGCGTGGGGGAGGACATTCCCGTCGCCATCGCCATGGGCGGCGAGTCTACACACCCGCGCGCGCTGGGCAAGGGCAAAGCCCCGAATTGACCTTCAGCTCTACCTGAGGTTGAGCAATGTAGAGGCTGGTGGACGGTGTGCGCAGTGTTTGCAGGGGTTTCAGTTGTGACTATCAGCCGTCAAACCCAAGGGGAGCGCGTAGGCCCCGTGCAATGCGGGAGCCCGCGCCGGGATCGCGAAAGCTCTCGGTGCCGACCGCCACCAGGCTGGCGCCCACATCGAGCAGTTCCCGCGCGTGCCTGGCGCACTGCACCCCGCCCATGCCCACGACGGGGATCGACACGCGCAGGGCCACGGCCGCGACCTGGGCCAGGGCCACAGGGCGGATGGCAGGGCCGGAAAGCCCACCCGTTGTGCCGCCCAGCCATGGATTCAGCCCGCGGCTGGCCGGCGTCAACGCCATCGCGCGCAGGGTGTTGATCAGCGACACGGCATCGGCCCCCCCCTCCTGCGCGGCCAGCGCGCAGGCGGCCACGTCGACGGTGTTCGGGGTGAGCTTCACGATCAGGGGCTTGGACAAGCAGGGGCGCACCTCGCGTATCACGCGCTGCAACTGCACTGGGTCGGCGCCGATGTCAAGGCCCGTTTTGACGTTGGGGCAGGAGACATTCAGCTCCACAGCGGCGATCTCCGAACGCTGCTCGCACGCGCTCAGCAGCTGCGCGATCTCGGTGGCGGTGGAGCCCATGACGTTCGTGATCAACGGCACGGGTGGGTGGGTCCTCATTCTTGCCAGCAGCGCCGCCAGCGCGGGCAGGTCGTGCTCGAGATAGCCCGCGAGGCCCTTGTTGGGCAGCCCGATCGAGTTGACGAGGCCCGCGGGCGACTCCCACAGGCGCGGCGGGGGGTTGCCGCGGCGAGGCTCCAATGTGATCGTCTTGGAGACGAAGGCCGCGAAGGGAAAATCGGCTCGTAGAGACTCACCGAAGGCGGCGTCGGCGGCGATCAGGTCGAAGGTGCCCGAGGCGTTGATCACCGGATGGGTCAAGGCCAGACGACAGAAGCGCACGCTCATGCCGGCGCTCCCGCGTGGGCGTCCACCCGCTCCAGCAGCTCGGCATCGAGCACGGGGCCCTCGACGCACACGCGCACGTAGCCCCCGTCGCGCGTGGGCACGACGCAGCCGAAGCAGGCCCCGAAGCCGCAGGCCATGCCGGACTCCAGCGCCAGCTGCGCGGGCACCCCGCGCGCGGCGCACAGCGCGCGCACGGCCTCCAGCATCGGCGCGGGGCCGCAGGCATACACGACCGCCCCGGAGTCCTCGTCGAGCTCCCGCGCGAGCAGTTCGGTGACGAGCCCGCGGTGGCCCACCGTGCCGTCGTCGGTGGCGATGCGGGCGCCCTGCAGGAGCGTGGCGCCCTGGGCATGAGCGCTGTCGCGGAAGCCCAACAGGACCACCGTCTCGGCGGCGCCCGGGTGGCGCGCGAGGGTGTCCCCGAGGGTGTCCTGGAGGGCGTCCCGGATCTGGAGGGTGTCCTGGAGGATGGCCAGCGGCGCGATGCCCGCGCCGCCTCCCACGAGGATCGCTCTCCGGCCCTCCGCGGGTGCGGCGAAACCCCGGCCCAAAGGCCCCAGCGCCCACACCTCCTCGCCGGCCCGCAAGCGGCACAGCCGGCGCGTGCCCGGCCCGACATCCTCCAGCAGATAGTGGGCCTCCCTTCCGCTCTCGCGGGCCTCCCCACCCCCCTCGCCCTCTCGCCAGCGCGCGATGGAGAAGGCCCGCGGCAGGTGGGGCCGCTCGTCCTCTCCTCCCCCCCATCCCTCCACGGCGGCGAGCATCGAGAACTGCCCCGGCCGCGGCTCGGGGCCGTCGGGGTCCGCCAGCGCCAGCACGCGATAGGCCCCCAACTCGCGGTTGCTCAGGACTGTGAGCCTGCGCCTCACGCCACCCTGGCTCGGTCGGCGGGGGGGTCTGTGGTCCGATTGGCGGAGGGGTCTGCGATCCGGTCGGCGGGGGGGTCTGTGGTCCGGTCGGCCGGAGGGTCCCCGCGGTGAAGCTCCTGCAGGCAGAGCACCGGCGGCGCGCCCCCCACGCGCGCGCTGGCGATGGCGCGCGCGGCCGAGACGCCGGCGGCGAGCGTGGTCAGGCAGGGCACCCCGTGCGCGACGGCGGCGCGGCGGATCTCCCAGCCGTCGGTGCGCGCGCCCGAGCCCGTGGGGGTGTTGACGACGATGTCCACATCGCCCCGCTCGATCCAGTCGACCACGTGCGGCGAGCCCTCGCCGATTTTGTTGATGCGCTGCGCCGGCACCCCCATGCGCGCGATCGCCTCCGCGGTGCCGCGCGTGGCGACGATGGAGAACCCCGAGTCGTGGAGGATCTGCGCGATCGCGAAGGCCCCCGACTTGTCGGAGTCGGTGACCGTGAGGAAGGCCGTCCCGCCCGCGGGCAGCGGCACGCCCGCTGCCGCCTGCGCCTTGGCGAAGGCCGTGGGAAAGTCGCGCGCGATGCCCATCACCTCGCCCGTGGAGCGCATCTCGGGCCCGAGCACCGCGTCGGAGCCGTCGAAGCGGTCGAAGGGCAGCACGGCCTCCTTGACGGAGACGTGATCGCCGAACCCGAGCCCTTCGCGCTCGCGCGGGAGCCCCATCGCGGCGATGCGCTCGCCCAGCATGATGCGGCAGGCGAGCTTGGCCAGCGGCACGCCCACGGCCTTGGACACGAAGGGCACCGTGCGCGAGGCGCGCGGGTTGGCCTCGATCACATACAGGCGCCCATCGTGGATGGCGTACTGCACGTTGAGCAGACCGACGACGCCGACCTCCAGCGCGATCCCGCGCGTGGCGGCGCGAATCTGCTCGAGCATCTCCCCGCCGAGCGAGTGCGGCGGTAGCACGCAGGCCGAATCCCCGGAGTGCACCCCGGCCTCCTCGACGTGCTGCATGATCCCGCCGATCCACACCTCGCGGCCGTCGCAGAGCGCGTCCACGTCCACCTCGATGGCGTTCTCCAGGAAGCGATCGAGGAAGATCTCGCCATCGCGGGGGGCCGCGCCGCCCGCCCCCCCGGCGTTGTGCTGGCGCGCGAGGTAGTCGGCCAGGCCCTCGCGCGAGTACACGATCTCCATCGCCCTGCCCCCCAGCACGTAGGAGGGGCGCACCAGCAGCGGGTAGCCGACCTCATCCCCTCGCTCCAATGCCTCGCTCGCCGAGCGGGCCGTGGCGTAGGGCGGCGCCTGGTAGCCGAGCTTGCGCAGCAGCGCGCCGAAGCGCCCGCGGTCCTCGGCGAGGTCGATCGCCTCCACGCTCGTGCCCAGCAGCGGCACCCCCGCCGCCTCCAGGCCCGCGGCGAGCTTCAGGGGGGTCTGGCCGCCGAACTGCACGATCACGCCCTCCGGCTGCTCCACCTCGATCACGCCCAGCACGTCCTCCAAGGTGAGCGGCTCGAAGTAGAGGCGATCGCTGGTGTCGTAGTCGGTGGAGACCGTCTCGGGGTTGCAGTTGATCATCACCGCGTCGCGCCCGGACTCGCGCACGGTCATCGCGGCGTGCACGCAGCAGTAGTCGAACTCGATGCCCTGGCCGATGCGATTGGGGCCCGCGCCGAGGATCACCACGCTGGGACGCTCCGTGCGCTGGACCTCGTGCGCCTGCCTGTGCTCCCAGCCGGAGTAGTAGTAGGGCGTGCGCGCGGGGAACTCCGCGGCGCAGGTGTCCACGGACTTGAAGGAGCGCTCGCCCGCGAAGGGCGCCCCGGGGTCCTCGGCGAGGGCCTGAAGCTCGCGCAGGAACCACGGATCGATGCGGGTGCGCTCGTGGATGCCCTCTATCGGCGTGCCCCGGCGCAGCAGCTCGAGGATCGCCTCATAGCGGTCGGGGCCGGGGCGCTGCAGGCCGCTCAGCAGATCCGCGTCGGGCACTCCTTCCAGGCGGGGCGTCTCATCGAGCTCGCGCGAGCGCAGGGCCTTGGCGAATGCCTGCGCGAAGGTGCGCCCGATCGCCATCACCTCCCCCACCGACTTCATGTGCGTGGTGAGCGTGTCGTCGGCGCCGGGGAACTTCTCGAAGGCGAAGCGCGGCCACTTCACGACCACGTAGTCGATCGTGGGCTCGAAGCAGGCGGGGGTGACGCCGGTGATGTCATTGTCTATCTCCTCCAAGAGATAGTCCACGGCCAGGCGCGCGGCGATCTTGGCGATCGGGAAGCCCGTGGCCTTGGAGGCCAGCGCGGAGCTGCGCGAGACGCGCGGGTTCATCTCGATCACGAGGATCTCCTCGCTGTCGGGGTTCACCGCGAACTGCACATTGGAGCCGCCGGTCTCCACGCCCACCGCGCGTATCACCGTGATGGCCTGATCGCGCAGGCGCTGATAGAGGTTGTCTGTGAGCGTCTGCTGCGGGGCCACCGTCACCGAATCCCCCGTGTGCACGCCCATCGGGTCGATGTTCTCGATCGAGCACACGATCACGACGTTGTCCGCGCGGTCGCGCATCACCTCCAGCTCGAACTCCCCCCAGCCGAGCACGGACTGGTCGAGCAGCACCTGGCCGATCGGCGAGACCTCGATGCCGCGCGCGACGATCGCGCGGAACTCCTCGGGGGTGCGCGCGATGCCTCCGCCTCGTCCCCCCAGGGTGAAGGCGGGGCGCACGATCGTGGGCAGGCCCACGTCGGGCAGTGCGTTCAGGGCCTCCTCCACGGTGGTGGCGATGGCGCTCGCGGGCATGCGCAGCCCCGCCTTGGTCATGGTGGCGCGAAACAGCTCGCGATCCTCGGCGCGCGCGATGGCCTCGTAGTCGGCGCCGATCAGCTCGACCCCGAAGCGGCGCAGCGTGCCGTCGTCGTGCAATGCCTTGGCGAGGTTGAGCGCCGTCTGCCCGCCGAGCGTGGGCAGCAGCGCGTCGGGGCGCTCGCGCTCGATCACCTGCGCCACGGGGCCGGGGAGCAGCGGCTCGACGTAGGTGGCGTCGGCGAACTCCGGATCGGTCATGATCGTGGCGGGATTGGAGTTGACCAGAACGACCTCATAGCCCTCCTCGCGCAGGACCTTGCAGGCCTGCACGCCGGAGTAGTCGAACTCGGCCGCCTGGCCTATCACGATCGGCCCGGACCCGAGGATCATCACCTTGTGGATGTCACTACGCCGGGGCATCTGTCACCGCGTTCTTTCGCCACTGCGCGGCCACCGCAGGGCCGCCCCCGGCGGCCCCCCTTAAAAATATCTTTGTACTCACTGCGCGGCCTCCGCGATGCGCTGCAGGAAGCGGTCGAAGAGGTAAAGGCTGTCGTGCGGGCCGGGCCCGGCCTCGGGGTGGTACTGCACCGTTCCCCCGGGCACGTCCAGCAGCTCCAGGCCCTCCACGGTGCGATCGTAGAGGTTCACGTGCGAGAGCTGGGCCGCGCCGAAATCGGTTTTCCAGCGCACGGGCTCGTCGGTGTCGATCGTGCGCGCGCCGCCCGGGCCGCACACCGCGAAGCCGTGATTCTGAGAGGTGATCTCCACGCGCCCCGTCTGGAGGTCCTTCACGGGGTGATTCGCGCCGTGGTGGCCGAAGGGGAGCTTGAAGGTCTGCAGGCCGATCGCGCGGCACAGCAGCTGGTGGCCGAGGCAGATGCCCCACACCGGGCGCCTGCCCACCAGCTCGCGCACGGTATTCACCACGTACTCCAGCGCGGCCGGGTCGCCGGGGCCGTTTGAGAGAAACACCGCGTCCACGTCCCTTGCCAGGAGCTCCTGCGCGCTGGTCGTGCAGGGGTACAGGCTCACGCGCGCCTCGCGCGCCAGCAGGTTGCGCACGATCGACTGCTTGATGCCGGTGTCCAGCACGGCGATGCGCGGGCCGCTGCCCTCGCCGAGGTGCGTCACCTCGTGGGGGGTCACCACGGCGGCCAGGTCCTGGCCGTCCATCGGCGGCTCGGCTTCGATCAGGGACATGGCCTGCGCCGGCGGGGTGTCGGCGGGGAATATGCCCCCGCGCATGGCGCCGGCCTGGCGGATGTGGCGCACCAGCTCTCTCGTGTCGACTCCGCTGATGGCGGGAATGCCGTGGTCGCCCAGCCAATCCAGCCAGCCGCGCTCGGCGCTGGGTGAATCTTCGCGGTTGACGGCCGCGCGCATGATCGCCGCGCGCGCCCACGGGCGCTCTGACTCCATCGCCTGCGCGCTGGCGCCGTAATTGCCGATGTGCGGATAGGTGAAAGTGATGAGCTGGCCCGCGAAGGAGGGGTCGGACATCGACTCCTGATAGCCGCTCATGCCGGTGGTGAAAACCACCTCGCCCACGGCGTGGCCGGGGGCGGCGCGGTGCTCGCCCTCGAAGCGCGCCCCGTCCTCGAGCAGCACGTACGCCGTGGGATTCACTTGATCAGCTCCTGCACTGCCTTGAACTCGGGGGTGCCCGCGCGCTCCAGCAGCTCGAACACGATCGCCTCCACGGTTGTGATGATCGCTCCGGCGCGCTCCAGGCGCCGCAGGCCGTACTCGCGATCGATGGCGTGCCGGGAGCCGACGGCGTCCGCGGGAATGTGCACTTCCACGCCCTCGCTCAGCAGGTCGTGGGCGGTCTGCGACACGCACACATGGGTCTCGATCCCGCACACGATCGCCTGCCCGGCGCCCTGGAGGTCGAAGCCCTCGGCGCGCGCGGCGGAGAAGACGGTCTTCTCGATCGGCCGCTCGTCCCGCAGGCCCACCTCGGGGGCGGTGTGGCCGAGGCCCTTGGGGTACTGCTCGCTGACGATCGTCGGCACGTCGAGCAGGCGCGCCGCGCGCACGAGCTTGGCGCACTGCTCCATCGTCTGAGCGAACGAGGCGTAGCGGCGGAAGGCCTCCTGCACGTCCACCACCACCAGCGCCGTCCCCTCGCGCTCGAGCAGGCTCATAGGACAACCTCTGTGGTTGTCTGAGCGGTTTCCCCGCGGTGGGTGCGCCGGCAGGCGCAGGTGCGCTGGCAGGCGCGCTTCATGAGGCGGCCACCACGGAGAAGGCCCGCTCGCGGTAGGCCACCGCGCCGGCGGCGAGGGTCAGGAGGACTTTGCCATACAGGCGCCGCCCGGCAAAGCAGCAGTTCTCCGAGCGGCTCTCCCAGCCGTGCTCCCCCGGGGTCCACTGGGCGTCGAGGTCGATGAGCGTGAGGTTGGCGGGCTCGCCTCTGGCGATCCGCGGGGTGGGCAGCTCATACAGCGCCGCGCCCGCCGTCATGCGTTCCACCAGCAGCGCCAGCGGCAGCTCTCCCGGGAGCACCAGCTCGGTGTACAGCGCCGCGAAGGCCGTCTCCAGGCCGGTCGTGCCCATGGGGGCCTGCTCGAAGGGCACCTCCTTCTCGTCGCGCGCGTGGGGGGCGTGGTCGCTGGCCACGCAGTCGATCGTCCCGGCGCGCAGGCCGTCGAGCAGCGCGCGGCGGTCCGCTTCGGTGGCCAGCGGCGGGTTCATCTTCATGCTCGTGTCCAGTGTTCTGACGTCCTCCTCGGTGAGCAGCAGGTGGTGGGGCGTGACCTCGGCGCTCACGCGAAAGTCGCGCGCCTTGGCCGCCGCGACGGCCTGCACCGAATCCACGCAGCTCAGGTGCTGGAAGTGCACGCGGCCGTCCTCGTAGCCGGCGAGGGTGGCGTCGCGGGCGACCATCGTGGACTCGCTCACGCTGGGAATGCCGGCCACGCCCAGCGCGGCGCTGACCCTGCCCTCGTACATGCTCCCGCCGCGCGAGAGCGAGGGGTCCTCCTCGTGCAGCGCCAATACGCCGCCGCACAGACGCTGGTAGCGCAACGCTTTGCGCAGCATGCCCGCGTCGACCACGGGGCGCCCGTCGTCGGTGAAGCCCAGCGCGCCCTCCTCGCGCAGCTCCGCCATCTCCGAGAGCTCCCGGCCCTGCAGGCCCCGGGTGATGGCGGGCAGGAAGCCGACCGGCACGCGGGCGTCGCGGGCGGCGGCGTCGCGCAGCGAGCGCAGCAGCGGGGCGCTGTCGATCGGGGGGTCGGTGTTGGGCATCGCTATGACCGCCCCGAAGCCCCCCGCGGCGGCCGCGCGCGTGCCCGTCTCCAGGTCCTCCTTGTGCTCCTGCCCGGGGGTGCGCAGGTGCACGTGCGGATCGAAGAAGGCCGGCAGCACGTGGCGGCCGCGGCCTTCGATGGTCTCCTCGTCGCCCTCGCGCGCGAGGCTGCCCGGCGGCGCCAGCTCGGCCACCTCCCCCTCGCGCACGCGCACGTCGTGACGCGCGTCGATGCCCTCGCGGGGGTCCAGCACGTGCACGTCGCTCAGCAGCAGGTCGGCCGCGACGTGGGGGCCGTGGACCAGATAGGAGCTGCTCATGCAAGTTGCGGTTCGGGCGCGGGGACGGAGCCTCTCACGGGGCTGCCGGAGAGGAGCTCATAGAGCACGGCCATGCGCACCACCACGCCCGCCTGCACCTGCGCGGTGATGATCGCCTGGGGGGAGTCCACGACCTCGCCCGAGAGCTCCACGCCGCGGTTGACGGGTCCGGGGTGCATCAGCACCTGCCGCGGCGACAGGCGCCTGCCGTTGATCTGAAAGAGGGTCGCGTACTCG
>Ga0116217_10003289_pt1 | contig 14742 bp, 14 predicted proteins | sample Sb_taG_6_FD_89697 | JGI IMG/M metagenome (GOLD analysis project Ga0116217, IMG submission 89697) | Peat soil microbial communities from Weissenstadt, Germany - Sb_50d_4_PS metaG | ecosystem: Environmental > Terrestrial > Soil > Wetlands > Peat | place: Germany: Weissenstadt | collected 2010-09-21 | reverse complement strand
TCGGAATCGTAGTGGTCGTTATTGTTCTCGCCGTGGGCATATTCGTCGCCACGTTCAACCCTAACGACTACCGGGGCACGGTCCAGACAAAGCTCGAGCAACAATTGGATCGAAAAGTTGCGCTCGGCAACATGGAACTCGGACTATTCCCTCTCCGCTTTCGTGTATACAATCTAGCGATCGCGGACGATCCCAAGTTCAGTACTCGCGCATTCGTCCAAACCCAGGAGCTGAGCGTTTCCGTCAAGCTGCTTCCCCTGCTGAGCAAGTCCGTACAAATAGATTCGCTCGCCCTCGAGCGTCCGAGTGTCGAGCTAATTAAGAATGCGCAGGGGGTGTGGAACTTCGCCTCAATTGGCCAGCAACCGCCTGCAGCGCCCTCGTCTTCGTCCAGCCAGCAGCAATTCTCCCTCGGTGAACTGACAATCAACGACGGATTGGTCGCAATTACTGATCTGCAGGACCGCAAGCCGCGAACCGTTTACGATCACATCAATCTCAAGCTTACCGACTTCGCACCCGACTCTCCGTTCAATCTCGACGCTTCAGTGCACCTTCCCGGCGCGGGAAGCCAGGAAGTTAGCTTAAAAGGCAAAGGTGGCCCACTCTCGCATGCGAATCCCGCTGCAACGCCGTTCAAGGGTACGCTCGACTTAAAAGGAGTTGAGATCGCCGGACTTCAAAAGTTCCTGCAGAGTCCGGCGCTGGTTAACACCGATGGTGTGCTTTCTGGGCACACGGATATTGCGAGTGAAAATGGGAAACTCTCGGCCAAGGGACAAATGGATTTAGAAAAGCCTCGATTGCACGGCATCGATGTGGGATATCCGATCAACATGGACTACGATGTCAGCGACGACCTCCCGAACGATCTGCTTACGATCAACAAGGGTGCAATCAAGTTGGGGCCGACTCCTCTTTCCGTCAGCGGCACAATGAACTCCAAGCCCACGCCAGCACAGCTCAATGTGAACCTGAAAGCCAACAATGTATCCATCGCGGAAATCGCACGGCTGGCCGCGGCGGCCGGAATCGCGTTCGCTCCCGGCACTACCGTGAATGGACAGATCAGCGCTGACATAAAAGCAACGGGCGCTGCGGATAAGCCAGCACTGAACGGGACTCTCGCGGGCCAGAACATCCAGGTCTCCGGCAAGGAAATCGCCAAGCCGGTCGCTGTGAAGGCGGTGAACATCGCGCTGAGTCCGACCGAAATCCATTCCGACAACTTTAATGTCACGTCCGGTGGAACCACCGCGGCGGTTCAATTCTCTGTGAAGGACTACACCTCCAATTCGCCCCAGGTCGATGCCACACTGCGCGCTCCGCAGGCGGCATTGCCCGATCTGCTCGCGATGGCGAAAGCTTACGGCGTGACCTCACTAGACAAGATTAGCGGCGCGGGAAATCTCGCCGTCGATATGCATGCCGCCGGTCCGGTGCAGTCCATGAGCTCCGACCAGCTCGTGAAAGCGCTGAACGGCACCATCAACGTCAACTTCAACAACGTGCGCTATGCGGGCGTGGACATCTCGCACCAACTGCTGTCCATGATTGGTTCTGGCCAGGCGGGAAAGGATCAGGGCTACACCAACATCCAGAAAATGACGGGCACGATTCTGGTGAAGAACGGGATCGCCCAAACCAACAATCTGCAAGCCACGCTCGATATCGGCAATGTAGGCGCAGTCGGGACCGCTAACCTGGCCACCCAAATCCTGAATATGCAGTTGACCGCCGTGCTCAGCAAAGCCTTCACCCAGCAGTTAGGTGGCGCCGCAGGTGGCAACTACATGAGCGCTGCGCTGGCAAATAGTCAGGGGGAGCTTGTGATACCGGCAATTGTGGGCGGTACTTTCCAGAATCCAAAAGTTACGCCCGATGTTCAGAAAATGGCTCAGATGAAACTGAAGGGGTTGATGCCCACTGCAGACAATCCCCTGGGCGGCGCCTCCTCGATCCTGGGAGGAGTCACAGGACAGAAAGGCCAGCAGCCGGGACAGCAACAAAATCAAGTGAATCAGATCATGGGCCTTTTCGGCAGCAAGAAGAAATAATGTTTCGCGGTGGCTTACGGGATTGTTCCCCACGGCTGCGCTTAATTCTGCGGCAGGCCCCCTGACCGTCTTCGCACATGCAACTTGATCGTCTCGATCGTTTGTCCATCGGCTTGGGCGCGGCAAACGATTTCGTCAACCTTGCCTTCAACTGTTTTTGGCGAGTCTAGTGTAACCAGTACCGGTAACCGCTCTCCGGCACGGAGCGTGTAGCTCCCGTTTCCGCTCTGGGTGACCCATCCTTCGGGTGCGCTTAGCGACAGCGTCAATTCTTTAGCCGTGGCAGTGTTGTTCCCTAAACTTAAAGGAATCTGCAAGCTTGTGCCCGACGCGATTGCGATCTCGGGAACAGGAGCCTGGGGCAGCTGCTGAAGGCCGTGGGCGCGCCTGAAGATTGCGTAGAAACCCCAGGGACCAGCAAGCTCTACGGAAAGACCGGATGACGCCTCCGGCACTTCTTCCACGCGTCGGACAAACCCGATCTCTCTTGGCGTGATCCCCTCGAAAACATCACCGGTGGCGCTCCCACCGACATTCGATTTGCCGAAAGTCAGCTGCACTGGATCACCCCAATCTTTCGCCTGCTCCTGTTCGTCCTTTTTTTCCAGGCCTTCGATGTAACTGCGGTATTGCGTAAGGTGAAATTCGAACGCTTCCATTGCGATCCGCCAATACGGCACCTTGCGCGAGGGCGAAACCCCGGTAGTCGGATACTCCGGACCGGTATTTTTGAATTGGTCTTGCTCCTGCGCATCGGAGAAGTAGTAAATCTTTTTGGGCTGCCAGGGCCGCAACCCTTCGAGCAGGGTTTCGTTGACGCGGACAGGAGCTGCGAGCTGAGCCGGAAAAACCGCGGGGTCGCCTGCCGTATCAAACGCCTCCGTCGCGAGCACGCCCGAAGCCTGGTGATCGCCGTGATTTTCTCCGATGAAAAATCCCGGCAACCAGGTCAGAATCACCTCCGGGCGTGTCAGCCGCACCATGCGAACCACTTCTTCTAACGCCGCTCCATTGTGCCAATTCGCCAGCGATTGCAAAACATTCTGACTGGGGGTATCGCGGCCATCCAGAAACCACACATTTTCAACTCCAACCTTCGTCATCGCATGCCGCAACTCCATCTCTCGCACTGCCCCCAACGCAATCGCCCGTTCCGGCCCCATATTGTTATGACCGGCCTCGCCGTGGGTCAGATAGACTGCGGCCACGCGTTTGTGTTGATCGAGAAGCTGAGCCAGATAAGCGGACACCCCGGTCTCATCGTCCGGGTGGGCCACTACCAGAAGGACGTCGGCTTTGAAACGCGCGTCCGGCTCGGTTGCCGGCGGAGACTTGGGCGCCTGCGCTGCAAGCGTCGCCGCGAAAAATGCGAGTATGCAAAACGAGGATCGAAGTTTCACTGGCCTCCCGGTGCTCGTCTTCCCTAGGTGGTCTTCCCTGGATGTGGAATCAAGCATTGGCCGACTCCACATCTTGATTACGTGCGAATATCATTAGACGTTCAAAGCCGGACATAAGCACTATTACTTTTGCAGCCGCCACCTCACAAGAAACGTATGAAGGCAGCCATCGAAGAGACGTTTACTTCACTCAAGGGTCGGTTCCGTGGAGATTTGCTTCGTCCCCACGATGAGACCTACGCGCATGCCCGAGGCATTTGGAACGCGATGGTGGCTCGCACACCCGGCCTCATAGCCCGTTGCGCCGATGTCGCAGATGTCCAGGCTGCCGTCCGGTCTGCCAGTGCCGCGGGCGCTCTCACAGCGGTGCGCTGCGGAGGACATAGCCTCGCCGGCTTCAGCACCTGCGATGGCGGACTAGTAATCGACCTGTCACGAATGCGAGACGTATCTGTCGACCGCGAGGCTCGTAGAGGCCGGTTTGCGGGCGGCTGCCTGCTCGGCTCGATCGACGTCGCTACTCAGCAAGACGGACTTGTTTTTCCCTCAGGCGTAGTCTCGCACACGGGAGCCGCTGGGCTGGTCCTCGGCGGCGGTTTTGGCTGGCTGACCCGGTTGCATGGGCTCTCTGCCGACAACGTTGAAGGCTTCACTCTGGTAACAGCGGACGGTTCCATTGTGCGCGCCAATGGCACAGAGAACGTCGATTTGTTTTGGGCCCTGCGCGGAGGTGGCGGAAACTTTGGCGTGGTCACTGAGTTCGAAGTGAAACTCCATCCACTAACATCCGTAGTCCTGGCAGAAGCATTGTGCCTGGGCGATGACATATCCAGAATCCTGCAGCGCTGGAGAGATTTCATGCCGGAAGCGCCCGACAAACTGAAATGGAACCTGAATTTGCGCATCGCTCCCGACACGGAAAACGTGCCTGCGGATGTTCGCGGACGTCCGGTCGCGAGTGAGTCCGTGCTTTGGGTGGGCAACCCCGAGGAAGGTCGTGCATATCTCGACCATGTCCTGTCCCTGTGCAGACCGGTCGCGGTGAACCGGACAGTTGTTTCCTACCTCGCCCTGCAGACCATGGCGGACAATGAGTTTCCGCACGGCCGACGCTATTACACCAAGTCCGGCTACTTCAAGTCGCTCGATGACAGCAGCATCGGCCAAATGGTCCAGGCTCTGGCCACCGTCCCATCTCCGACGACTCAGATCGAGCTTGCCTACATGGGCGGAGCAGCGGCGCGGGTCGCCGCTGGAGAAACGGCATTTGGTGACCGCAGTTCCCCCTTCGTCATAAATCTGCTGGCAAACTGGTCAGATGCCTCAGAGGACGCCGCCAACATCGCGTGGATTCGCAATCTTTTCGAAGTGCTTCGCCCTTCCATGACTCCGGGAGTTTACGTCAACTTCATGAGTGGCGACGAGGACGACCGCGTGCCCGAGGCTTATCGCGAACGGTGGGATCGCCTCGTCGAGGTCAAGTCGCATTACGATCCCAACAACTTCTTCCGGCTGAATCAGAACATCCCACCAAAGACAACCGCCGCGATCGACGGTGACCTCTGAAGCACAATGTGTGAATTCTAACTTCGCTCTTCTTAAATAGAAATAAGGCCCGGTCGGGAGGAGATCCGCGTTCCGGGCCTTTCTCAGGTGATGCAGCGGGAATTGTACCCACTTCGGCGGCGAACGTCTACTACGTTAATAGACAAACATCCATGCCTTGCTTCCCCGTCCAATTAGGGCAGAATCCCGAGCAATCGCAGCGTGCTCACCCCGGTCATTACCGCGACGAACAGCATCACTACGTATTCCGCGATATTCGCGGCCACGCCCGTTGCCTGTCTTTTTCGCAGAAAGTCAGTCATGTTCTCTCTCCTCCCGGCAGCCTTCAACTTGTTCTCGACTGCTATCAGTTTGCGGTACGAACGGCGATTCAACAATGGCTCGTTGGTGGGGCTCGTCGAACACCCGTAACCTGCGGGCGATGACCCAAGTCACAAGTCCGAGGCGCCTTACTGAACAGCTCGGCGTAACGCTCCACCGCGCCTTACTTATGTAACTGGCGCGGGTCCACGCGGGCCTGCGATCATCAGCAGCAGCTTGGGGAAGCGGCCATGACTAGTATGAAGAAAGCCACGATTTTTGCCACTGTGTTTGCTTTACTATTCAGCTCCAGCCTGTTCGCCACTCCATCTGACAGCGCGCAACCCGCGCCCCAAACCGCACGGCAGGCGTTGCTGGAGATGTTTTTCGGCAAGACGCCGGGAACGTTCGAAAGCCATCTCCCACAAGCAACCCGGGCGGCGCTGCGAAAGGCAGGAACGACTTCGGGCGCATCTATGCTCAGCGGATTCTCGATGCTCACCGGCCAGCTCAATTCCCGCGGGCAGCAATTGCAGACCTTTGAAGCCGGGCCAACCCTGGTACTGCTTGAGAATCCCGATGCCCACAGCAAGTTTGAAATCACCGTAGAACGTGACGACCTGCGTGCCGACGAAGATGAGATTGAGCTTTCGTTCCACGGTTCGAAAGACGGAGAGACCCAAACTGCGGGCGCGAAGTTCCGGCTTACTCTCACCATGAAGCAGGAAGCCGGAAGCTGGCGGCTTAACGAAATTTCCATGACGATCGGAATGTTGCTGACCGATCCCGCGTTTCTGAAAGCCATGACAACCAATATGAGACCAGCCACGACCGCCATGGCGGGCGGCCAAGCCTCGACAGGCGGTCCGACAACATTCACCCCAATGAGCGGAATGATCGCAGCCAATGAATCCGCGGCGGTTGGCGGCCTCCGCACGCTCAATGCGGCTGAGATAACCTATGCCGCCAGTTTTCCGGCGCATGGTTTCACCTGCGCCTTGTCCGACTTGGGCGGCATGGGAGGCGGCAGCGGGGTCACAGAGCACCAGGCAATGTTGATTGATCCGCGGCTTGCGGGCGGCAAGAAGAACGGCTACCTCTTCGCGTTCAGCGGGTGCGATGGAACCCCGGCGTCGAGATACAGCGTCACGGCCGTGCCTGCGGATCCAACTTCTGGAACGCGCGCCTTTTGCAGCGATGAATCGGCGGTAATTCGTTCCTCCGCAGACGGCAAAGCCCGCCTCGTGTCTGACCATGGGCAAACCGTTGCAGTAAGAAACCGCCAACGAGCAGCTTCAGGTTGCCTACCTGACGAATCTACTCGGCCTCGATGTTCACCACACGAATGATTTCGGTTCTTGGATCCAGAAAGCCGCGGACTTTCACCTTTTCGCCGACAAAGCCTCGTGGCAGATCCTGATTGTCGAGATGATAGACGTGACCCTTGGATGCCAGCACGAATTCCCCCCCCATGTGCACTATGCAAAATTGCGAGCATGAAGCCGGAGTGTTTCCTGCATCCCCGGACTTCGACTTCAGCATTTCCTGATGCGACTGCGTCAGGGAATGAACATTGAGTGCACACTGGCTGTCAGAAATCTCCCCGCGAAACGTTCTTGGCTCTTCCTCTCCGGCGAATGCCGCGAACGATAGCGCCAGTAACCACACCGAACTCACAACCGAGATTCGCTTCATATATTCCTCTCAAGTTAGGACGTCACTACAAACTTCATGAACATTCCCTCGTGCTCTTCACTGCAAATTACGGTACACACCACGACGTATTCGCCAGGTTCGTCTGGTGCGGTCATCGGAAACTCCTGCGTGCCCGGCTTCAGCAACAGGTCCCAGCCCGGCACTTTGGACCGATCCTTGGCTCGAAGCAGCGAGAATCCGTGTATCGATCCATCCCGGTTCCACGATTTCCCCTTGCGCGCCGTGATCCGCAACAGAATCTGTTCGCCGGCATTCACCGTGATTTCCGGCTTTCTCTCGCCCGCAATCTTGTACCGGCTGTCTTTGTCCGCCAACACTTCAATCACGTGAACCGGGCCGCTCGCCGGTGCTTGGGCGAACGCGATCACGCAACTCGCCAAGACCAGTCCGCACAAATTCCCGGCTCTTCTCCTCACTGTGTCCTCATCAGCCGCTACTGGGTCAAGTAATACAGAACGAGGCGCACATCCTCGTCAGTGATGGTGGCCCGCACCCGCATATGGCGGAGAATCGTTGCCACCATGCGGGGCGGAAATTTCTGTGGTGCGGCATGGCAACGGCCGCAATTTGCGTGGAACCTCTTTTCTCCCTCCAGCCTCATCGCGTCTGCCTGCGCGCTGTTTTGTACGACTGGGGTCGTCGCGCCGTTGCTACGCGGGGAATCCACCGCCACGCACAGCACTGATATCAACGCCAAAGAAGTGCTCGCGACTATAATCTTCAGTCTCATTACTGTGCTGCTCGTCCTAACGGAACCATAAAGCGATAAGCAATCCCGAACGTCCAAAGATTGAAATTCCCATTCGAACTGAATTGGCGGCCGTAACTCGACACAGCCTTCAGTCCATCGTGCAAGTAATAATTAAGTCCGAATTCCCCTTCGCGCGTATTCGCGCCAGGCAGCCCCAGTGCCTCGGCCTCGTCTGAGCCAATCTGGCCGCTGAAGAATTGCTCCGCTCTTCCCGCAAATTCGAGGCGCCGCACTGCCTTCTGCCGGAACTGGCTCAACCGGTAGGCGCCATCGACCCAGTACCCGCTGCCTTGGTTCGACCGGGCGTACTCGCCGTGCATGTTGAGCGGGAGCCGCTGAGGTTGCCACGCAGAATAAAATCCAAAGGCATTGGTCCGCCCATCTTGCAGCGGCTTCTGCCAGGAGGCTCCTACTTCAAGGCGCGAGCCCGGCAGGAATACACCCACGCGTCCGCCGACATTGCGCTCCGATTGGAGGTTGTTATGGACCGTGCTTATTGCGGAAACGTAGACCGCATAGTTCAAGTTCGCCTTGGCATTCACCGGAAATCCACCACGCAGCATCATGCCGTCGCTCGATTCGGCGGAGAGCGGCAAAATCAAAGGATCCTGCTGCAAGCTGCGAATCCAGATGGGATACAAGCGCTCATTGAAGATGCCAAAGGGCGTAAGAAATCGTCCGACTGTGACGGTCAAGTAAGGGTTGGCGATGTAATCCACTTGCGCATAGTCGAGATTCTTGCTCACCGGACCGCCGTAAGGGCCGCCATCGGGAGGACGCTGAAACGCCCCCTGAAACTCTGCCCTCGATTCCACGAGCCAACGATCACCCAAAGGAAGAAGCAGAACGGGGTTGATTTGGGCGTTAAGTTGGTTTTGTCCCGCTGTTACGAAATTGAAATAGCCTGCGCTACCGCTAAGGACGGGAATCGGACTGTCAGAAGAAGATGTCTGGGCCACCAAGAATGCTGGGAGTAAGCAGCAGACGAGCAACACGTGGGCAACCCGCAGCGAAGCGGAAATCCGCGACCACTGGCGCGCCAGGTTTGTTACCGAAAGCTTCACAACCCATCCCACTTCCCCGCTGCATTCGTTGGAGCCATTGTGCGTTACAACGCGCAAGCCGAGAAAGGTAACGGAAGTAATCGCCGTCTGCGGATTTGTAGCCCTAGTCGATCATCCAGGGCTCACCTAACCGTTTGGCGGATGTGCGATTTTCACATTCCCCGCATGATGAAACTCACATGGACAATGCAATTGTCCATGCCACATCACTCTGGGAGGATTCAATGGCTTCCGTACTCGCCAATTTTTCGCAAGAGCTCACCGCCGCGGCGGAAAAAGCAGGACCATGCGTCGTCACCGTACACGCGAGGCATCGCGTGCCTTCGAGCGGCATTTATTGGCGCCGGGGAGTCGTAGTCACTGCAAACCACACGGTGCGCCACATCAGCTCCATCCTGGACAAGCTGGGAGCCGGCACCCGAACCGAAGCCGTAACCATGGGTATCCGGATGGGAATTATTCTGCTCTAAAACTCACGAATTCCCGTCTACCGCGTCTAACCCGTGTCAAAACGGAGGAACCATGAACCACCATCCTCGTCTGGCTACTTGGGTCGGTACTATTCTCGGAACTCTTTGCGCCCTGCTGCTCGCCGTGGCTCAAGGACACGCCTCGGATAAAGGGCGATACACGGAAGAGTTCCATCAAACCTATCCGCTCGCTGCTGGAGGCCACATCGATCTCGACAACATCAACGGCGCAGTGCACATCGCCGCGTGGGATCAGAACGTGGTAAAGGTCGACGCCGTCAAGTATGCCCGCACGAAGGAACGGCTGGACGAGGCCCGGATCGAAGTCGAAGCCAGCAGCGACCTCGTCTCTATTCGCACCAAATACCCCGATCACGACCATACTTTCGACGGCGGATGGAACGACCCTGCTGGGGTTGAATACACGTTGACCGTCCCTCGCGGCGCCCGGCTCGACGAGATCAAATTGATTAACGGACCATTGGATATCCACGGCGTCGCTGCCGAAGTGCGCGCCTCCTGCATCAACGGAAGATTGACCGCTGAAGGTCTGCAAGGCAGAGTCAAACTCGAAACCGTCAATGCCAGAATGGACGCGCGTTTCGAGCGGCTGTCCAATTCCCCGGTTGAACTGTCTTCCGTGAACGGCAGCCTTGCGCTGATTCTGCCTTCCGACGCCAAGGCGGAAGTCGAGGCTTCAACCGTGTCGGGCGGAATCGACGATGATTTTGGCCTGCACGTGCGACATCATCAGTTCGTCGGTCATGACTTGCGCGGCGAACTCGGCGGCGGCGGAACCCGCATCCGGGTCTCAAACGTAAATGGGCGAATCGAAATTCGTCACGCGAATGACGGAAAGTCCCTTAGCTCTGTCAAAGACCTGAGCCACGATGACCGCGACGAGGATGACGACGAGATCTGAGAACGCCTCGTCCTGGAAACTCATGGCCTGAGAACCGCTCTTTCGGCCGCTGGGGCTTGCCTGTTATCAGGTCTTCCAACAGCTTACGCTGTGGGCTGCATTCTTGTGCCGCTTCGCGGCTGACAGGGTGGTTTCACAGTGACACCAAAATCATGCTTCTAGTGCACACATTCTGGTGCAGAATTTCCCTCAAAAAAAACGCTCTGTTCGTGCGCAAAATCTAGAAAACAAAGGGTCGGAATTTTTCTTGTCTCCTAGATCTATGGTTCTTAAGGGAGTTAGAGGCAAAATATTCAAAACATGGAAGTTATCGCTGCTCCGGAACATCCGCGATTCCGTTGTGTGAACTGCGAAGGGAGTGGCTAGCGTCGGACGTTTTCGCCCGGTAGCCGCACCCTTGGTCAGGTTGTCAAAGATCGAAGATTATCTTGTAGATAACCCATATGCGTTTATGTTATCGGAGTTGCAGGCATGGGTCAACAAGAAAGCAGGCGGGCTGCGGGCCCCGGTTCCAAATTGGGAATCCGCTCAATCCGTGGCCTGATGAAGTTGCCGGTGCTGACTTCCGCCAGCCGCTTCTGTAAGAATTTCTCGGCCTGCTTATGCTGTGTCGTGAGTGCGCTCTCACGGAACGGCCTGCCGATTATCCAGCGGCGCAAATCACCTTCCGAATTGCCCGCAAGTTCCGCAGCATTTCCAGTCGGGATCGCACGCCCGTGGGATTCATTATCCCAGGCGCTTTTCAGGTCTTGGTACACTGTTGCAGGGAAATGACGACACCAAGCGAGTTTATCGAAACGTGGCCGTTCTACACGAGAGCTGACATAATAGACTTCAACCCTCCGGCGAGTATCACTAGGATGTGTCGGCATTGCCAGAAAGAAACCACGTGGAGTCGTTTTAGAAGCGACAGAGTAGATCTCAGTTCCAGCCCACATCGCATATTCTGGTTTGTCGCTTATTCCTGTGTTCTCTGCGCGAAGGAGTGCCCCGAAGACAACCTGCTCGTGCTTTACCAGAAGTTAGATTGGAAAGAGGTAAACGCTCAACTTTGGCAACATCACGGTGTCAAGAAGATCGGGCAAGAGCCTCCGCAGTCGATTGAGATTCCCGCAGACCTGAGCAAGCGTCTGGGTGCCACCGCCGGATACTACAGGAACGCTTTGCTCTGTCGAGCGCATGGGCTGGGCATTGCTGCGGTTGCTTACATGCGGAGAGTTGTAGAGGAACAGACCGACGAACTGATTGACGTGGTCGCGGATCTTGCACTCACCTACGAAGCGGACGAGAAAACAGTGCGCTCGTTAATGGCAGCGAAGGAGCGAGTAAGGTACGAGGAGAAACTGGAAGTAGCTTCAAAGGTGATGCCCTCCGCGCTCATGCCCGGTGGCGTCAACCCGATTGCGCAGCTCTATATTCACCTAAGCGTCGGGCTGCACGGCAAGACGGATGACGAATGCATTGCGATATTCGATGATCTCAAAGCAGATTTCGAGTATGTGTTTCGTAACCTGCACGTGCAAGCCCTGGATCGACGCGAGTTCGCGCAACGGGTGAAAGAGCGAGCGGCAAGAAAAAGCTGACGCTCAGCTTGTTTCTGAACTCGGCAACGATTCGACCATATCGCTGGCATAGCGCTCCCGAAGTCGCTCGTCAGCAAGAGCTTGCACCGACGCCCGAGACTATTAATCCTAGGCGTTTCTAGATGTTATCGATTCCCCGTCGTGGAAATAAAATGGTACGTCGAAATAGGCGCGCAAGGGGATCTAGCTGTGGTCTTTCGCACTTGCCGTGTATCCGGTGGTCCGATGCAAGCGGTACGGGCTAAGGGCCCCGCCCTCTCGCACAGAACGCGAGAAGGGCAGGGCACCCGCCTTTGTGCGGGGTGAAAGCATGGGCCAGACCCGTACTCTACTGCGTGACCGTGAATACTCCGGGGCTTGTGGCAGTGCCGCCCGGAGTAGTGATCACGATCTTGCCCGTCTTTGCGCCCGTGGGTACTGTTGCTTTCACTTGCATGTCGGAAGTGATGGTGAAGCTGGTCGCGGCCACTCCGCCAAACGTAACCTTCTTCGTCTGGATCAGACTGACTCCTGTGATCGTAACCAGCGTTCCCACTGCCCCACTGGGGGGCTTGAAGCTAGTAATCTGCGGCGTTACGCGGAATATCCTGTTGCTGGTCAGCGCCACACCAGATGTGGTCACGGTCACCGAGCCGGTTGTCGCGCCGTTAGGGACCGCAGCCGTTAAATATGTGCTGGATACTACCGTCGGCTTCGCGGCCGTCCCGTTGAAAGACACCGTGGTCTTCCCCGAAATAAATCCCTGGCCCAGAAATTCGATGACCTTGCCAACTTTGCCAGAGTACGGCAATAGGCTGACGAATGCTGGCAGACTGGTGCTCTTCCAGCTATAGAACACGCCGCAGTTACCCGTTGAGCAGGGATTCACGTTCCCGGAACCTCCTACCTGGCTGTCGCCGTAGACCAGTCCACTGGTGTGCTGGAAAGGCGTAACGTAGGGCGTCGCTCCGGTGGTGTAATCAAATTTGTAGAGCACCGAATAAACTCCCTTGGGGGTAATCTTGAAAACCGTGCCGCAGCCATCCGCACAGTTAGAATTGACAGTTCCTCCGTGGGAGTTTGCGCCATAGAAGTTGCCGTCGCTTGCTAGCACCAGACCGCCGTAAGGTCTGGCCCCGTCCGTGGTTCCGTTTATGTTGCGCAGGACGGTCAGCTTGCCGGACGGGGTAATTTTGAACACGACTCCGCCGCCCGCGCTGCCACCGTAGATCGTGGTCCCGTAGAAATTCCCGTCGGCGCCCTGAACCAGGCCGGCGAAAGGGGTTTCGCCGTGAGTGCTGTCAAAACTGAAAAGCAATGTAAACTTCCCGGCGGGGCTAATCTTGAAGACAACACCGGCATTGGCAGTAGTTCCGGCCGGGGTCGTTCCGTAGAAATTGCCGTCCGTGCCCAGGACTAGAGGCCCGTACGGCTCATAGCCGTGGGTGATGTCGAATTCATAGAGGGTAGTGAGTACTCCTGCAGGCGTGATCTTATAAATCGTCCCGCAGCCGCTACCGCACACTGTGGTATTCCCTCCGGCGGTGGTTGTGCCGTAGAAATTTCCATCATTTCCTTCTACGGGTGGCGCATAAGGATACGCTCCGTCCTTGCCGCCGGTGAAGCTATAGAGGGTTGTGTAAGTGCCGTTCGGTGTTACCTTGAACACAGCTCCTGCTGTTACCGAGCCGCCCTCGTAAGTAGTGCCGTAGAAGTTGCCATCGCTACCGAGCGTCACGCCGCCTTGGGGGAACGCACCATCGTTGTTGCTGCCATTGAAGCTGTGTATGTTTTTCAACTTCCCAGCCGGTGTGATCTGGAATAGCACCCCACAGCAGGTGCCTCCTGCGGGCGCGGTGCTGTACAGATTGCCGTCCCGGCCCTGGGCAATGATGCCTGAATATGCAGGTCTAGATGGGTCACCGCTGTTACTTCCGAAGTTGTACAAAACGGAAAAAGTTTGCGCATGGACAACGCCGGCCGCGACTACTAGCACCAGCGTCACGAAAGTGGAAAGCTGCGAGATGCGGGTAGAGGTCATAACAGAAACTCCTCTGATTTGAAGTAAGGAATGGTGCCCCATAAAACTTCTGGGGATAGCAATGGCAAAGCGCCTGTCACCATGCCTTATCCTTCAAAGCGCAAAGAGGTAGGAGATTGGCTCAAGGGCCAGACACAAATCTGTGGGGGACCGGGGGGAAACCGGGGACCGGTCCCCGAATTTCCCTCAGTCGCTTTTTCCCGAATTGGGACATAACTGAAAATAATCTACGAAATCGCTCGGCCTCCATCTTTCCACTCGTGATATCCTACGACTGTAGGACATAACTTCTCGCTAATAGCAAACCGGCGTAGCCTTCGGGCTGCGCTTTTTTGTTGCTGGCGGAAAAATGGGGACGAAGGGACATTCGGATGACGATGGAAATCGAGCAAGAGTCGGGGATTACGATATTTGCGGCGAAGGGGTGGCTGGGAGAAGTAGACACCCATAGCACGCGAAAGTGGGCTGGCGAGCAAGCCGAGGCGGCATTTCTGAATAAGGCAACCAGCCTCGGATTGAGCGTGGCTAAGCCTTGGGGCGACAGCGAGCGTTATGACTTGATCGTGGGCTCAGGGTCGCGGTTGTCGCGCGTGCAGGTGAAGTCAACCGCATACCAGCACGATGGAAGATGCAGGTACAGCATCAACGCCCAGTGTCACGCGGCGCTCTACACGGAGGATGAGATCGATTTTCTGGCAGTCTACATTGTGCCTCTCGATCTCTGGTACATAATTCCGGTGAAAGCGTGCCTGAACCGCCGTAGTCTTCGCTTCTATCCCGGTTCCACAAAATTCCGCGGCCGCTACGAGAAATATCGCGAAGCCTGGTGGCGGCTAGAGAGCAGAAAGTAGCCAACAGCAGCTAACACACTGTCATCCCGAGCGGAGTCGAGG